>Ga0153996_1000681_pt1 | contig 14926 bp, 7 predicted proteins | sample TSNC080MetaG_FD_104728 | JGI IMG/M metagenome (GOLD analysis project Ga0153996, IMG submission 104728) | Attine ant fungus gardens microbial communities from North Carolina, USA - TSNC080 MetaG | ecosystem: Host-associated > Fungi > Mycelium > Unclassified | place: USA: North Carolina, Lumber...
ATCCTTTATCATTATTGATTTATCTACATAATAACAATTCTTGTTTTCTCTTACTTTTCTAAAATCGTCTCGTCCAATAGGCAGTACTTTCTTCATCCCTTATGCCCCTTTATTTACCCATTTAAATCAATTAGTGCTTAGGTTCATTACGCTATCGTGTTACTTCTGCAAAATATATAATGTTATCCTTCACCACGATATAAACATACCCCCGCAGATCTGCATCACCTGCAAACTCTTCTAATTGCAGATATTCCTTCATCTGTGATGTTGCCTGTATTTTTACAGCTTCGATCCTGGCGGCACTTGCCTGAACCCACTTCTAATTGTACCATGCAATTTGCAATTTTGATAGTCAAAACTTGCCGGTCAGGTACCAAAGGAGGTTTACCATCTCCGGCGAGTACGGAAACGGCTATCGTTCCCGGCGCGGTGAAGCATAGGCGAAAAAAATATTTGGGTTGAATTCTGGCAATTCTGCAAGAATTCAACTTTTATTTTTTTATGCTGCTATAATGGAACCAGCTTCTTTAGAAAGCGCCCACGCGGGCGCTTTCGCCCGTTCTATACGAAAATATGCTTTGGAATGGAGGACTGAATATGCCAAAAATCACAGGGGCTTTTATGGAAGCGTCCGAGCGTTTGAGCGTCAACCTTGACAACGGGCATGTCATATTTATCCCGCTTGCTTCGGATGCCAACGCGGCCCGATTCGCAAGAGTGCTGATGCGAAAATGCGAATACCGCCCCCGCACGGACGCAACCGGCGTCTACTGGCGGGACGGCCCACGTCTGTCCTTTGACGAAATTATGGAAATGATCAAGGGGGACTGCGCATGAGCAAAAGAAAAATCGTAAGCGTGACAACGGATAGCGATGAGCGGGATTTAAGGATTTTATTTAATGAAATCACCATAGAGCTTGACAACGGAGTTTACATTAACCTGACTTTGGAACCCAAGCGGGGCGATCCAAAATTTGCGGAGATATGGGCGCTTTCTTTACCGAAAACGGACGGCGACCGTGTGTATTGGTCAAACGGGGCAAGCCTGACGATGGAGGAAATCATAGCGATGATTCAAGCTGAAAAAAGCAGCGAACAAAAACAGGAGGCGAGTGAGGAATGAACATGGGGAAAAACAAAACGATACAACGAATACTGGCGATGGCACTTTCTGTTGTGCTGGTGCTGACCACAACGCCGGTGACGGCGCTGACGGCATACGCGCAGGGCGGCGGCGCCTGCGCCCACACGCACGACGAAGCCTGCGGTTATGTGGAGGGCGCGGACTGTACCCTGGGGTGCGGTGAGGATTGGGACGAGGAGTTTGAGATCGCCACGGCGGCAGAGGCTACGCCTACCCATGTGTGCGGTGAGGATTGCGACGAGTACTACATCCATACCGAACACGACAGCGGGTGCGGCTACATAGCCGCCGCGCCCTGCAAGCATGAGCATGACGAAGATTGCGGCGGATTGTCGAAAATGCCGGAGAAACCAGGCGGCACGGTGGAATCGGCCACGAATACCGATTTTGTAACGGTGCTGGGCTTCTCTACGCCGGCTGTAACCGCCACGGTGCCGCTGGGAACATCCTACGGCGATCTTCCCCTGCCGGAAACGGTTAGCGCCACGGTGGAGGATGAACCCGACCCCGCCGACGTTCCCGTGGAGTGGACGGACGACGACAGCTATGACGGCGATACCCCCGGCGACTACGGCTTTACCGGGGATTTGGACGCGGGCTACATACTGGCTGACGGCGTGAACCCTCCCAGCTTCACCGTGACGGTGGCGGACACGGCGGTTCTGCGTACCATCACAGCCTTTGCGGAGCTGCCGGAGGATATCCGTTTTCAGCGGGGGTATGCCCCCAAGCTGCCGGACACGGTAGAGGGTACGATTGAGGTTGAAACCGCGCAAATCCCCGTGACATGGCAGTCGGAGGAATACGACAGCCTTGGCGTGGCGGGCGGCCTTGCGGTGTTTACGGCAAAACCCGCCGAGGGCTACATAACGGCGGACGGCGTAAACCCGCCCACCATCGCCTTTATGCGCGAAAGTATGCTGCGTATGGGCGGCGCGGGAACAAGTGGCAGCCCGCTGCAAATCGTTAGCGCGGCCCAGCTTGCCGAGATTGCCGCACTGGTGAACGCGAGCAAGCTGGAGCAAACCGTGTTTGGCGTAAACACAGGAACGGTTTACTTGGAGCTGATGAACGACATCGACCTTTCAGCTTACGGCACCGGCACGGGCTGGACGCCGATAGGCAATCTTAACAACCGCTTCCAAGGACAATTTAACGGAGGCGGCAAGACCGTCAGCGGGCTGTATATCAACAGCACGAGCTCTCGCATCGGGCTGTTTGGTCATGTGGCAGAAGGTGCGGTGGTGCAAAACCTGGGCGTGGTGAATGTCAACGTCAAGGGCAGCACCGATGTCGGCGGCGTGGCGGGACAAGTTAACGGCACGGTGCAAAACTGCTACGCCACAGGCAGCGTCAACGGCACAAACTATGTCGGCGGCGTGGCGGGACTCGTTAACGGCGGCACGGTGCAAAACTGCTACGCCACAGCCGACGTCAGCGGCACAAACCATGTCGGCGGCGTGGCGGGAAGGATTAGCAGCGGCAGCACGGTGGAAAACTGCTACGCCACAGCCGACGTCAGCGGCACAAACCATGTCGGCGGCGTGGTGGGATCCGTTGCCGGCGGCACGGTGAAAAGCTGCGCGGCGCTGAACCCCTCGGTTTCCGGCACGTCCAATGTGGGCCGGGTTATCGGCGGCAGCGCGGGTACGAATAACTACGCCTACAGCGGCATGGACTGCACCGGCAGCGACGGCACATCCAAAACCGCCGCCCAGATTGCGGCAGCGGGCTTCTTCGAGACACTGTTCAACAACGATAGCGCGTGGACATATGCAACCGGCTTTCTGCCCGGCTTCGGCGCGGCGGTTCCCATGCCGGCGCACCTGCTGACCGGTACCGCGAACCCCTTCGACGGCGGCACCGGCGCAAGCGACAACGCCTACCAAATCAGCACGGCGGAGCAGCTTGCGTGGCTGGCCGGTAAGGTGAACGCGGGTGACACGGATTACAACGCGAAATACTACAAGCTCACCGCCGACATCGACCTTTCCGCTTACAGCACCGGCGCGGGCTGGACGCCGATAGGGATTGACAGTACCAACCCCTTCAAAGGACAATTTGACGGAGGCGAACACACCGTAAGCGGGCTGTTTATCAACGCTCCGATCCTCGATTACATCGGGCTGTTTGGTGTTGTGGAGAGCGGCGCGACGGTACAAAACCTGGGCGTGGTGAATGCCGAAATCAAGGGCGATAACACTGTCGGCGGCGTGGCGGGAAGGGTTTCCGGCACGGTACAAAACTGCTATGTTACAGGCAGCGTCAGCGGCACAAACTCTGTCGGCGGCGTGGTGGGAGAGATTTCCGGCGGCACGGTGCAAAACTGCTACGCCACAGGCAGTGTCAACGGCACAAGATATGTCGGCGGCGTAGCGGGATCGGTTACTGGCACTAGTGCCACGGTGCAAAACTGCTACGCCACGGGCAGCGTCAGCGGCACAAGATATGTCGGCGGCGTGGCGGGAGAGGTTGATGGCGGCACGGTGAAAAACTGCGTCGCGCTGAACTCCTCGGTTTCCGGCACGATCGATGTGGGCCGGGTTGTCGGTTACGAAACGGGTACGAATACGATTACGAATAACTATGCCTACGATTATATGGACTGTAACGCAATCGGCGACAATACTGTCTACGGCACTGGCACAATCGCTACCGATATTGCGGCAACGGACTTCTGGACATACACCAGCAACTGGGACGGTCCCGTCTGGGATGAAACTGTCTGGACGATTGCAGCCATCAAGCTGCCCGGCTTATTCGGCAAGGCGGTCACCATGCCGGTGCACCTGCTGGGCAGTAACGCGCACCCCTTCGACGGCGGCGACGGCGCAGAATTGACGCCTTACGAAATCAGCACGGCGGCGCAGCTTGCGTGGCTGGCCGAACGGGTAAACGAGGGCAGCAATGCTTATGCTAACGCGGACGTATACTACAAACTTACCGCCGACATCGACCTTTCCGCCTACGGCGCAAGCTTCAATAGCGGCAAGGGCTGGATTCCCATTGGCTACGATATCAACAAACCCTTCCAAGGAAAATTTGACGGCAACGGCAAGACCGTAAGCGGGCTGTATATCAACGATTCGACCCGTTATTCCACCGGCTTGTTTGGTCACGTGGCGAGCGGCGCGGCGGTGCAAAATCTGGGCGTGGCGAATGTCGATGTCACCGGCTATAACCATGTTGGCGGCGTGGCGGGAGAGGTTTACGGCACAGTGGAAAACTGCTACGCCACAGGCAGCGTCAGCGGCACTGGCACAAGCCAATATGTCGGCGGCGTGGCGGGACAGATTCTCAACGGCACGGTGCAAAACTGCTACGCCACAGGCAGTGTCACCGGCAATTTGTGTGTTGGCGGCGTGGCGGGATGCGTTGAAAGCGGCACGATGCAAAACTGCTACGCCACAGGCAGCGTCATCGGCAATAACTATGTCGGCGGCGTGGCGGGATACGTTAACGGCGGCACGGTGCAAAACTGCGCGGCGCTGAATCCCTCGGTTTCCGGCTCGTCCAATGTGGGCCGGGTTATCGGTTACAACACCGGCGGCACAGTTGCGAAAAACTACGCCTACAGCGGCATGAGCTGCGTCAGTAAAGGCACCAATTGCGACGACGGCGCGGCCATGACCGCCTCCGACGCCCACAACGCCGCCTTCTGGACAACAACAACCGGCAACTGGAGCGGCTGGGATAATAGCACTGTCTGGACGATTGTTGACGACTATCTGCCCGTCCTGACAGGGTTAAACGGACAGGACGGCGGCTCCGGCATGTACCTGACCACCAAAACCATTGAGAACGCCACGATAAGCGGCAGCTTTACCTATACCGGCTCCGCCATCTGGCCAACGGTGACTTTGGGCGGCGTTGCCCTGACAGAGGGTACGGATTTCACCGCAAGCGTCACCGGCGGAACCAGCGACGGAACAAACGTCGGAACCGTGAATGTCACCATCACCGGCAAAGGCAACTACACCGGCACAACAACAGGCAGCTACACGATTACCAAAGCCACTCCCGCCGCCTTAACATTACCAACGGCGACGACAATCACCTACGGCGCGGCGCTGTCAACGTCAGATTTAAACGGCGGTTCTGCAACCGGCACATGGGAGTGGACTGTACCCGCGACAATCCCGACTGTGGTAAACAGCGGTTATGAGGTGACGTTTACCCCGGCAGACACGGCGAATTATGACTGGACTGGCGTGTCAGGATGGGATAGTGCAACGTCAACGATCAGAAGAACAGTAATCATTACGGTGAATAAGGCTGCCCCTGTTGCCCCAACATTCCCGACAGCGGCGACGATTACCTACGGCGCGGCGCTGTCAACCTCGGCTTTAAACGGCGGCACAGGCGCGGGAACATTCGCGTGGACAAACGGCGCGATAATCCCGACCGTACCGGGCGGCGACTACGAGGTGACCTTTACGCCAGCAGATACGAGTAACTATGACTGGACGAGCGTGACGGTTAAGCAAAACGTGGCTATCACGGTAAATGCGTTACAGCTTTCGTGGAACGCGGACGGTACGGTCAATGATAAACCCTACGACAAAAGCAATACAGCTACCGTCCTCACCGCATCGACATTGAACGGCGTAATAAGCGGTGATACGGTGAATATCACTGTCGGCACAGTCACATTCAGCGACGAGAATGTCGGCACGAACAAGACTGTCACCGCCACGGGCTTTGGTATTACCGGCGCAAGCGCGGGCAACTATCTTGCCCCGGCCGCGCAGCCCGTGTTCGCAAGCGCCGATATCACGGCAAAACAGCTTACTTGGAGTACCGGTAACACGGTACAAAACAAAACCTACAATCAAACCAACGCCGCAACTGTGCTAAATGCGCCGTCCCTTGTGGGCGTGATTTCCGGCGACACGGTGAATATTACGGTCGGCGCCGTTACCTTTAACGACGCGAATGTCGGCACGAACAAGACTGTCACCGCTACGGGCTATGGCATCACCGGCACGGATGCGGGCAATTATTACGTGTCAGGACAGCCTGCATTCGCAAACGCCAATATCATGGCGCTGCAACTCACTTGGAGCGCGGACGGCACGGTCAGCAATAAAACCTACGACGGCACCACAACAGCAACCGTCAACACCGCACCGTCCCTTGTTGGTGTAATTGGCGGCGATACGGTGAACATCACGGTTGGCACGGCGGTCTTTGCCAGCGCGGATGCGGGCAACGGCATTGCCGTCACCGCCAGCGGCTGGGGTATCGCTCCGCACCAAAACTACAACGCACCAACAGCCCAGCCGGTGTTCGCAAGCGCCAATATCACAAAAGCTAATGCTACCGGCACCAATCAGACCATGAAGGTGATCGAGCTTCAAAGTAGAACTTACGCCTTCGTGCTGAAAACCCTGCTCCCCGCAGGCGTTGACCCGGCGCAGGTAAGCGGCTATACGGTGGGCGGCACAGGCGGCGCGACAGCGATTTTCCAGACCGCGCCTGACAATTCATCTATCGGCGGCACAATGCTGACGGTGGAAATTGCGGAGTCTGCCACAAGCGGGCAAAGCGCCACCATCACCATCGGGTTTACCAGCGCAAACTATAATATTTCTGACGCTGCAATCACTGTTGAGGTAACGGACAAATACCCGGTGACGGTTTCCGGCGTGACGGCGGCGAATAAGACCTATGACGGCGCGGTATTTGTCTACGGCGGCACAATTAAGTTTACCGATACGGTCAATGACGAAGATGTGACCGCCCGGCTTACGGCGGTTATTGAATATTCCTCCGATGGAGGCGGTAGCTGGAGCGCCGCCGCGCCGAAGAACGCCGGGGACTACAAGCTACGTATATCGGCGCAAGCTCACAGCGATTATGACGCTACCCCGCTGGTGGTTGACTTCACTATCAGCAAAGCACAAATCACTATCACAGCCGACAACAAAACCGCCACAGTGGGCGACGCGGAACCGGCCTACACCTATCAGACGTCGGGCCTCGTCACCGGCGAAACGTTGGCAACCCTGCCAACAGTGACCTGTCCAACCGCGAATATGAGCGTCGAGGGAACGTACACCATCATCCCCAGCGGCGCGGCGGCTCCGGCCACGGGCAACTACGAAACAACGATTACCTATGTGAACGGCACATTGACAGTGAGCAATTTGCCGACCTACACCATCAGTGTTTCGGCCAGCCCCTCAAACGGCGGCACGGTCAGCGGCAGCGGCTCGGTTATATCGGGCAGCAGCCACACCGTCATGGCCACGGCAAACAGCAATTACCGCTTCACAAACTGGACGGAGAGCGGTACTGTGGTCAGCACCAGCGCCAGCTACACCTTCACCGTGAGCGGAAACCGCAGCTTAGTCGCTAATTTCTCCTATACTGGCGGCAATGGCGGCGGCGGTTCCGGCGACGGTTCGTCTTATATACCGACAACGCCCGTTACCACCGAAAAACAACCCAATATGCCGACAGTAGCGAAGGTCAGCGTAACCGGCACAATCCAAGATACGGTTATGACCACCAGCATCATCACGGAGAAGATGGCGAAAGACGCTATCGCCGCGGCAGGGAGCAACACCAATGGCATTGCTGTTCAGTTCAGCATAACGGGCAGTGGCGATTATATGAGCCTGACCGCCACCTTCGAGCGCGCCGCGCTGGAGGCTTTGAAAACGGCGGGCGTGAAGCATGTGCAAATAGGCTCTGATATCATCGACCTGACGCTTGACACGAAAGCTATCACCGAAATACTGGCGCAGACAACCGGCAATATTACAGTGACTGCCACACGGCAGACAACGCTGTCCGACGCGGCAAAGGAGCTGATTGGCAACCGCCCGGTATTCGACATCACAATTAAGGACGACAAAGGCGTAACCGTTTCCGACCTGAAAGGCGGCACAGCCACCATCGGCATTCCGTACAAGCCGGCATCCACGGAAAAAACCGGCAGCCTTTTCGGTGTGTATGTGGATGGCAACGGCAAGCCGACCTTGCTCACTAATTCCAGTTATGACAACGGCAAGGTGATATTTGGACGCAACAGCCTGTCGATCTATGGCATAGGCTACAAAGCGTCCGCCCCGACGTTTACTGACACGGCAAACCATTGGGGGTCGGACAACATTGATTTCGTCGCCAGCCGCGACCTTATCAGCGGCACAAGCGCGACGGTGTTCTCGCCCGACACGGCCATCACCCGCGGGGACTTCCTCATGGCGCTGGGCAAGCTCTCCGGCGCGAATGTGAGCGGCTACACAACCAGCAGTTTCACCGACGTTGCAAACACCAGCCCCGCCATGCCCTACATCGAATGGGCGGTGCAGAACAAGATCGTGCAGGATATCGGCAACAACCAATTCGGCCCTGACCAGCTGATCAGCCGACAGGATATGGCGGTTATGATGGTAAACTATGCCAAAGCCACCGGCTACACCTTGCCGGTATCGAGGCAAGCCGTCACCTTTGCCGACGACGCGGAAATCAGCGCCGATGCGAAGGACGCTGTTAAAGCCATCCAGCAGGCCGGCGTTATCAACGGCAAGACGGGCAATCTGTTCGACCCGCAGGGTAACGTCACGCGCGCCGAGGCCAGTACCATCATGCGCCGGTTCGTGGAGCTTGTCATTGACGAGGGTACGGCGCGCGGCTGGATACAGAACGACGCGGGTCAGTGGCAGTATATCAACACCAACGGCAAGCTGGCGGTGAATACCAGCATCGGCGGTTATGCGGTTGGGGAGGACGGTGCGAGGGAAGAGTAAACTGTTTTTCCAAACAGCACCACAAAAGCGCCGCCATTACGAGAATGGCGGCGCTTTACATTACATTATGAAAATAATTCCTGACCCTATGAACATTCTGTGAAAAAATACATTAGAATGTTCATGGGGTCAGGTACCAAAGTCTCTTACTATCAAACTGACACAAACTGGCACAAAGTCACTCTTGATAAATCACTTGCGATATGTTAGAATTCAAATTATTAAAGCATATTTTCTCTTATTGAAGTCTGGCGCGACTGCCTTCTGATATTCTAATCCATTTCAGAAAATCCCTGCTTTCTATCACACAACAAAAGCAGGAGTCGCTGAGATGAGGCCTCCTGCGGTATGATCTGCCGAGCATAAGCGCGGTGGAATCATCACTAAGTAGGACAATTGAATATGACGAAAGAAAAAAGCGAAGCGGTTAACCGCCTATGAATGAAGTACAGAAGATGCAAGAGATGGAACGTCCTTTACTGCGAATGGTTACAGAAGATATCTCATATGATTTGGAACGTATTAATTCCCGTGAAGCAAGAGTTGCCGGGGCAAGAAGGTTTAGTTTACTTAGTAATGTATTTATGTCGGTGGCCTTGCAAGACATTACAGCCTGCCAGCATGTGATCAGAGTGCTGTTGGGAATTGATGATCTTGTCGTCAAGGCGGTTCGAACACAGTATACGATTTCTAAAATTAATTCACATGATGCAATTCTTGATATACTTGCAGAGGATAGAAAATATATATAAGCGAAACTGATTTGTGGAAAGCAGGTAAAACAACCTATCGGGTTAAAAAGTATTTTGATGGCACTGACATTCCATATGAGGATGGTATTCATGTATTATATGTAAATGCGGCTATTGATGATGGTACAGAGATAGCAAAATTAATGAAATATTTTAAGACAGCAGATCCGGAAGATATGAGCCAGGGTGGATTGTCAGAGCGGGTTCATTTCTTGAAATGTGAGGAAGGAGGTTTTGAAGTTATGTGTGATGTGAGTGAAAAAATCTATCAGGAAGGTGAGATGGAGAAGGCTAAGAAAACGGCTTTAAACATGGCACAAAAAGGATTTACAGCAGATATGATTGCGGAGTTTGTGGAGGTTAGTGCTGATCTTGTGAGACAATGGATAGGAAAGAAGGAAAATGCAAAATCCAGATAGGCGATGATCCGCCCACACTCTTACAGAGAGTTACTCGACCCATGAGCATTCTGCAAGGTTCAAGGCAATTCGAATGTTCATGTGGCCAGGAACCAAAGTCTCTAACAAGGTAATTAAAAAGTACCAAGGCAATGAATTTCCAGTCTTGGCACTTCATTTTTCACTGCAAAACTCCGGGTTCATTACGCTATCGTGTTACTTCCGCAAAATATATAATGTTATCCTTCACCACGACATAAACATACCCCTGCAGATCTGCATCACCGGCAAACTCTTCTAATTGCAGATATTCCTTCATCTGTGATGTTGCCTGTATTTTTACAGCTTCTATCCTGGCGGCACTTGCCTGTGCCTTAGAAATATATTTTATCTCCAACAGATAATTATATTTTGTCCTGCTCTTTCGGTCTCTTCGTCTTCTGTCAAACAAGGCAATATCAATACGCTTGCCGTTTACGGGATATTCTGATTTCACAAGAAAAAATTTCTGATTCCCGAAGCAGGATAACATAATCGATTTTAATCTGGATTCACGGAAATCTTTATAATCTTCATCACTACTTTCCGCCGAACGCAGGTGAGGGGGACTTTCCTTATGTAGCTTCAATATACTCTCTATCAGTTTATTGTATTCCCCAAAGTCATTGTAAAGTGCTATCATTCCGACTGCATTTCGCATTTCCTCTGGGCATACCTGCAAGTAATTACTATAATATTGATAATAAATATCACGGATTACATAGTTGGGAGTCTGTAATTGAACATCATATAAAGTTCCCTCGCCCGTTATTGTTAACAGACCCAAATAGAAGAGTAGGGATAAGAAATCCGCTTTCCTAAATTGTGAATGAAAATCAAAATTAGTGATAATGTCAGTTTCCAGACTTTCATTACTCATAATCTGTTCTAGAACGGCTTGCTTTGTTTCTTCTTCTTCGAATAAATCAAACATGGCGGTCAGCTTTCGATAATCACTTGTCATGTTAGGGTCAGTCAGTTGATGGGGAATCCCTTGTTCCTCTTGGTATTCATCCAGGAAGTATAATACCATATTACTATTAAACACTTTATTTTCCGCCCTCTTGTGAAAGCGATACCCATTGTAGTTCTCAGTTAGTATTTCCATTGTTTTCTCTATATCGGTAACTTCTGCCTCTTTTAAGAGAGTCTTCGTTTCTTCACTTGTAAAACCGGCCATCTCATTTAATTTTGGAGACATAGATATATTTTTTGCAATATTAAATCCGCTTGTCAAACTATCCAATGTCAAAGAGGTTACCCCGGTAATAAAGATCCTGTCGATACAACTGCCACTTGTATGGGTTTTAAACACCTCATAAAAACTCCTTACAAACCCCTCTTTACTTGTTATCTTTGCAAATACCTGTCTGTTGCTGAGGATTGCATTTGCAAAATGATCGTATTCATCAATCATAATATACAATTTCCTGTCAATGATCTGATTCACTTTTATCAAAAATCTATCCAATAAATCAGCAACATTATAGTCATTACTTTCTGTTATGGAAATATCAAGTCCATAATATACACAAAAATCGTCTAATCTTACCAACACAGATCTGTAAAATGATTTTTTAAGCGTTTCCTCACTTTCAGCATCAAGCTTTGAAAAATCAAACCTCAGGACATAATATTGATTGGCCAATGCTGTTTTATGGGTTCCAATGTACGTATCGCCAAAAAGCGCATCAAATTCATCTGCACAGTTTTTATCATAATAGTATTGTAAAGTAGATACCAGTAATGTTTTTCCAAATCGACGCGGTCGTAGGAATACAGGGTATTTTGTATTTAAATATTCCAATTCTTCTATAAATCTGGTTTTATCCACATATAAATAGTTCTCGTCCTGAATCACACGATAATCGCTGATACCATATGGGACCTTACATCTTGCCATATTATCCTCCTCTGCCTATTGTTGTCGCTTAACCCACTTCTAATTGTACCATGCAATTTGTAATTTTGATAGTCAAAACTTACCGGTCTGAGTGCGGTGAAGCATAGGCGTTCATGGGGACAGGAACCGAAGTCGGAATCAAAAAAAGAGAACTCACACGTAGTTCTCTTACTTGAAAAATCATAATACCATCCCGCTCGTGAATGATTTTCTTGTAACCTTATAATACCAGTTATTATATTGAAAACGAATCCATCTCCATCATCTTTGCAGCTTCCAATGCAGAATTGGAAACAGAGCGGAGATGGTCTTTCAAGGTTCTTTTGCTTTGGGGGAGGTCCTTGCTGCGTATGGCATTCAAAACTGCCATATGTTCTTGATAAGAGAGTTCCATTCGTGCAGCTCCTTTAGCACTATAACGACGGATACGTTCAATTTGGGTATTCAGTACATGGATAAAAGAAGCCAGTCTCTTGCTGCCGCTTTTACGAATAATTGCATGATGAAACTGAATATCTGCTTCGTGAAGTGCTTTCCAATCACTGGCCTGATACGCTTCGGTGAAAGCCTGCTCCAACTGGGTAATCTCTTCATTGGTAAAACGGTGGAATCCCTGTTCCAATGCCCACAATTCCATCATAGAGCGGAGTTGATAGATTTCCTCTACATCAGATACGGTAACCGGCGTGACGATGGTGCCTCTTGACGGATAACTGATAATAACACCCTCGGCCTCAAGCTCCCTTAATGCTTCCCTGATAGGAGAACGGCTCATATGCAATGTTTCTGCCAATTCGGCTTCGCGAATAGGAGCACCAGGAGGAATTTCATTTTCGATAATGGCCTTTTTTAAAAATTCGTATGCTTGATCTTTTCTTCCCATAATTTTTGTCCCTTGAACTGACATATAATAGTTTCATAACTATTATAATACAAAATGTCGACAAAAGAAAGCCCATTTAAGGAAAGTGTTAACTTGTGAAGTGGTACCTGTCCTCCTTTTGTAAGATATACACAAAAAAAGAGAAAAAATTTATGAATATTAGCAATTGCAAACTTTAAATATACCTGCTAACATATATCTATAAATTGTCGACAATATGTCGAAGTAAAGTCGATTATATAACGACAGGAAAGGAGGAGTAAATGAAAACAATAGGTTGTGTTATAAACCAGGACATTCCAAGACCCGAAAAGCAGCTGGTAGAGCAATTCAAAGATATTCAGGTTGCTAATCTGGGAGATTGTATGAGCCGCACAGCCGCATTCTCACAGACCATTCGTCCCATGAACAAAGTGAAGCTGCTGGGAACGGCATTTACCGTTAAGGTACCCCAGGGAGATAACCTGATGCTGCATAAGGCAATGGATCTTGCACAGCCAGGTGACATTCTGGTAATTGATGCAGGTGGAATGACCGATCGGGCAATCTTCGGCGAGATTATGGTAAGCTACTGTATCAGCAGAGGTATTGCCGGAATGATTGTAGATGGCAGTATCCGTGATTCCGAACTTTTGTCAGAGATGGAGTTTCCTGTCTATGCCAAAGGGGTTTCACCAAATGGCCCTTACAAAAATGGACCAGGAGAAATTGGTACGATAATATCGGTAGGTGGTCAGGTGGTTCGCCCGGGGGACATTATCATTGGTGATGGGGATGGTATTATTGCCATTGATCCGGCAGTAGCAGAAGAATTGCTGGAACAGGTAAAAAAAATAGTTGAGAAAGAAGACGCAATATTGGAAACTATTAAAAAAAGCGGAACTTATGAGCGGCCCTGGATGGATGAAAAAATAAAAGAGATTGGATGCGACGGCTGCATAGAGGGGAAATAAGGGAGTAAAGAAGAGAAGGGGAGACTATTATGTCATTACTATTGGATTTTATGATATTAAACATATTTTTGGGTTTGGGATGGATGATCAGAGAAAAGATACCTTTGCTGCAGAAGATATTTATGCCGGCATCGGTAATTGGTGGAATTCTGCTGTTAATATGCGGACAGCAGGTTCTTAACCTGGTACCGATATCCGCTATGATTGGCAAATATCCTAACTTTTTAATTATTATTATTTTGACCTGTCAGGTATTTGGCAGTCAGATGGATAAGAGCCGGGTTCGTTCTTATATGGATTATACGGTAGTATCGGCAGGAACTTATGGAGCACAGTTATTTTTCGGAGTTGGGATTGGATGGATACTGACACGTTTCTGGCCGGCGATGCCGCCCAATTGGGGAATAACCTCTATTTACTCCTTTTTTGCCGGTCATGCAGCGGCCGGTTCGGCAGCACAGATATTTACAGAGGGCGGATATCCTGATTTTATGGGAATTTCCATGATTGTAGCTACGGTCGGTCTGGTAGCAGCCCTGACGATTGGTATGCCGATGATTAACTGGGGCATCAGAAAAGGTTATTGCGTGTTTGTTGATAAACCGCAGCAGCTGCCGCCGGAATATTTTGGCGGTCCGATGCCGGCAGAGAAGCAGCTGCCGATCGGTATGACCAAAACTTCTACTTCCGGTATTAACGCAATTGCTTTACAGATGTTCTTTATATCTGCCTGCATTATGTTGGGATATGGAATCCGGTTTTTAGGGATCCAGTATATATCACCATATTTTAAGAATATCAATGACCTGGTGCTGGGAATTATTGGTGCCATCATTATCTGGCCTTTCATGTGTAAAACCAGGACTTCGGTATATGTGGATAAGAAAACCTGTGCGAATATCAGTGGTTTTGCATTGGAGTATCTGATTGTTGCGGCAATTGCCAGTATCAGTGTGGATACGATGGTTTCCTTTATTGTACCGATTACCATTTACTGTGTCGTTATGCTGATAATACTTACCTTCTTATATATTTTCATTTCAGCTAAATTCTGTAAAGAGCAGTGGTTTGAAAAAATGGTAAATGTATTTGG
>Ga0153996_1000682_pt1 | contig 14923 bp, 7 predicted proteins | sample TSNC080MetaG_FD_104728 | JGI IMG/M metagenome (GOLD analysis project Ga0153996, IMG submission 104728) | Attine ant fungus gardens microbial communities from North Carolina, USA - TSNC080 MetaG | ecosystem: Host-associated > Fungi > Mycelium > Unclassified | place: USA: North Carolina, Lumber...
CATAGTCTGAGGATTAGACCTCAGACTTAACAACATCTTTGCTGCTTGTCTAAACTTCGCTTTTTTGAGCTTTTTGAATATCAATTCAACCAATCACAAATCAGTAAGTGGCCATTTGTGATATCAGCTTTTCCTATACTGGATCCTAGCACATGTTTAAGCATAAAATCAAATCTAGATAGGTATAGAGCCCATCGTGCTTATCTATGATTTAACTTTTGGCTGCTTATAAAATATTTCAAATTTTTGTGATTGCTCCAGATTTCAAATTTGTTCTGTGCTTCTTCTAGCAGGTATGTTATTGAAGGACTGTAATAGTTCTTAGTGATCACCCTAGGTAGATATTCAAGAAGAACTCAATAGAGTTCCCCATTGTATTCTATACACTACTTATCACCTGACCTAATCATGTGATGTGGTTTACTTAAGTTTCCTATGCTATTTATAGTTTTATCCCATTATATGTCTTGAGATTGTGAATCAACTATTTAAAAGCATAGGAAGTTATTTCCTTTTTGGGGCTCTTATAACAAGGGGAATACTGTCATAAGTCAATGTAACTATAACAATAGTAATGGACAGGATCAGTTGATGGAAAGAAATGACAAGTGACATGAGAGAAAAATCAGGAACAACTAATGGATATGGCAAAAGGACCTGTATTATAAATAGGAACAAATAGCTAGGAAATGTATAAATAGTATAGAAGAATCAAGCAAGAACTCTATTGAGTTCTCTTCTAACCCTGAAGAGCTCCTTGGTCTAAACCCTAGGCTAAGGTCTTAAGTCAGTCACTAACATAGTACTTATAGGAAGTCCAGAATAGGAGGAGAGTAATCTACTATGCTATTCTCCTAATTATAATTTTAGGAGAATTATTAGGAGAAATAAATTATATAATTGTCAGATTTCCAGAATATGACACTCCTGTCTTTTGCAATTGCAGGCAAGGTGCCTAAACCCCTTATACTTCCAATACTCTCTTTCTTACTTTCCTTCTAGTTTTGCCCTTAGTAAAATGAGAGCACATTTTTCTTTGAGTAACTTGCTCAGAAGTTGGTTGTATTATTGTTAAGATATTGTGGTGATATCTCAAAGAGTACAGAGATAATATTGAATCCTGCTATTTTTATTAAAGTTGAACTTACACATAGTGGCAGGACTGCTGGAATAGATACTAATGTCATTCTTTGTACTGACGCTCCATTATAATATGCAACTTCTCCATTCTTATCTGTGGCAACTAGGCAACTGGTGTTGTTTTACATTTGTATATAACATTAGATACCTCTAGTAGCTCCCTCAGTCATCTACCTTTATAGGTGACTTCTGAGACATATTATTCTTCAGGTTATTGGCCCCATATCCCAAGTGCAACTGAAACTATCATACAGAACTTTACAATGTCATATACAGGACCTACTCCAACTTTTGCAGAGAATGAAAAATTTAATAGAATGAATTGGGTATCATAGCAAAGGCTTGTCTGCCTTGCTACTAATCAAAGAAGCACAATGGAATACTTGGAAGGATCTATAAAGTGCCTAGTTAGGGCAAGAAACACAAGTGTTCCAAGTAAACCAAGTGTAGCACCAGCCCCAGTAACTGTCACCAAGACCTCTTGGAGTTCTATATCACTATCTATTGAAGAGTGGACCAACTGTGATGCATAGACAATAGAACTCCTTCTCTTTAATACCAAAGATGCCATAGAATGGAAAATTAACATCAATGGGACTGTAGTAAAAGCCTGGCAGTCATATATTAACATCTATGAAAACGCATCAGCCATGGCTCAGCAAAATGCAATACAAGACTTATATAACACACTTTACATTGATCACACTAACTTCGACCTCTTCATAACTATATTACAAAAGAAAATTTCCAATATAAATGCCCTAGGAGGAAAATTAACTGATGAAGATTTCAAACTTATCATTTTGAATGTGCTACCACAATCTTGGGACTCTGTGGTTGCTAGTCTCTATGGAAACATAAATTCTGTGGAAACTATATCACGACTCCAATCCTGGTATACCAGAATTAGCTGAAATTGTCTCTTAAAAATGGGTCAAAGCAGTATGGCACTTTATACCATAACCCCTAAGCAGAAGTTAAACTCATATCTTATCTGTGCTAATCCTAACTGCAAACAATATAGTTATACAATTGATGTATGTTACTAGCCAAGTAGAGGAAAGAAAGACCAATTTCTCCCTGGTTTTGAGAAAAAAGGAGGTGCCAGAGATACTACTATTGATACTAAGCAAGGATTATCTTGTTATACACCTACTACAAATGTTGCAGAAGCAAAGAAGGAAGATAAGCAAGTATTTGCTTTTATGACAATGAAAGACTCTGACATCAAGGTACAACCTCCTCTACCCCCTAGAATTGCAATAAGCTCTGACTCTCATAATACCTCTAGTTATGACAAAATTACCAACCAGGGTCAGAACTCGAAGGAAGTGTGAGTAGACAGCAACTAGACTAGTGGAGACCCTGTTATTCTTTATACCAAAACACAGAATAGACTCACTCTCATCGATTCTGGTGCAAGTGACTACTGTTTTGCTAATAAATCAATGTTTTTGTCATATACATCATTTGAAAGACCATCAGAAGAACTCTCTACAGGCAAAGGATCAGTATTCAGTATTGTAGGGAAAGGAAATGTCAAATTTCAAATGTACATAAATGGTAAAACCAGGAATATTATACTTGAAGATGTCCTCCACACTCCTGGACTGAGATCCAATTTAATATCAGTATCAAAACTTGAAAGGAAGGGTACTGGTGTTATGCTGCAAATAAGTTTTCTGCAGAAAGTAACATTTGATAAGCTTTATAACAACGAATTCCTGATTAAAGTTTGCTCTAGAACCCTTTCTATATTCTCAGAACATAATACCATATAATAAAGACATTGAGCAAGGGAGAACCAAACTAAAGCTCATGTTGATACCTCGGGAGGCAAGCAGGATGAGCTGGCATCAGGTTTAGGAAGAAAGTCATAGAAGAACTATGCTCTAGATCTATTATGGGATAGAACCGACTTAGAGATATGGTGGACTGGGACTCTAGAACCAGTAGTATTTGGACGAAAAACTTAAATAAATAGACTCTAATTGCAATTAAGCACTGATGGCATCAGATCAATTATATTTAGATAAATGAGCCCTAGGATGTGACTCGGAGGTACTAGGCATTGAGTAGGGCTTACTGACTACTTAACAGGTAACCAAGGAGAGCCCTCTTACAAAGCAACATCAAAGGGAGTAATAGGAGACCAGGAAGAATATTCTAGAGAGAAGTGATGATGAATTTAATAGGAAGGATTTGATGAAGAGGACATGTCACCATAAGAATGCATCATCACTAGGCATTGGAACAGACTTAGTATGAGAAAAGGCTGAGGGAACATCAAAAGTAGTAATAGTTTTATTTTTATATTTTATTCCTTGAGCTTCAGGGCTTTGTAATCATTTTAATATAGTATCCAGTGTGCAGTTGGATAGGAGAGGAATCTCTTGACTCTTACCTCCATCTATACTGCCTTTGGAATCGTAAATGTGAATCTATTGAGAGTAAGAAGACTAGGACCAGTGGGGTGTCTTGAGCAGAACACAGAATATACCCAGAACTTGATCTAGGGAGAAGACACAGATGCAACTCAGGCAGGCTTCGGAGAGAACAGCAGGCTGGAAAAGCTTGGCTAGGTATACACTTGGATTGCATTACACCCATAAGGTTCGGTATTAGGGTGCAGACAAGGGGATAACTGAGTGTGAAGGGTCCATGAGTGATCAACTAACTGTATTTTCCAGAGGAGCTTTTGTCATGGTATGTAAAGGTTGATACCTTAGAGAGGCTATGTGACAACGATCTAGAGAGAGATCCTATGATCCTTTTTACAACCATCAACTTATATTTTACTGGAGCTGTGTATAATTCTCATTTCTCTAATTATTTATAAACCTTCAAATTTTGATAATCTCCCCTTAGACCTTTAGCACACAATTGGGAGCTGGCACATCATTGTTTTGTTTGTCCCAGTGTGTAATTCCCTTTTGCACCCTTTCACTAGTGTAATCTTCAGAAATAGCAAGGCTACCGTCAAACTTGCAGATGGCTCAAAGATCCTGTCAGCAGTCAAGTTTGGCAAGATGTACATAGTAGAACTTGATGGAATGTCACCAGAGACATCTTTAGCCCAATTGAAGCACAAACCTGCTAGTTTTGACACATGGCATCGTCGTCTAGCCCATGCCAGAGCAAATGTTCTTTGCGAAATGATATCAAAACAACTTGCTAATGGACTTTATACATATGATGACCTGACTATAAAAGGATAGTATGAGGACTGTATATATGGGAAACATATCTCTCGACCCTATACAGAAAACACTGCCAAAGAGAAGAACATACTAGAACAGGTTTATATAGATATATGGGGACCTATACAAACTCAATCTGCAGGTGGATTGTGGTATTTCATGATAATGTTGGATAGCTTCTCCTCTTATAGAATAGTTATATTTCTGCCATCAAAGTCAGCTGATATAACATTAAAAGTCTTTAAGTCATACCAGACAGAAGCAAAGTGCCAAACAGGCAAGAAAATGAAACAAGTTTGACTTGATATGAGATGAGAATGGTACAACATAGCTTAGAAACAATACAGAAAGAATCAAGGGCTAGACTTTCAGTTTACCATACCATATGCTCACCAACAGAATGGCATAGCCAAGCATACCATGCGCACAATTCTTGACAGAGCCCATTCAGCAATGGCTGAATCTGGAATAGCACTCAAGTACTGGGCAGATGCAATATCTACAATAGTATATATCTGAAACTTGATCCTATTATCCCAATGACCTAGTACTATTCCAGCTGAGCTCTGGTTTGAACAATGCCAAAATATATCCCATTTACACCCCTTTGGTACTACAGCTTATGCTTATATACCAAGTGACTTAAGTCTTTTAAAACTATTCCCTTGATCAGTCAAGGTCACTCTGCTTGGTTACTTTGGACATAATGGTTATAAATTGCTTGAGAAAAATACTGGTGCTATTTTCAGATCACATGATGTTATCTTCAAAGAAGGAACTACCAACTATGCCAAACAGCCAACTCCAACATCCTTTATAGATGAGAACAATCCTTTCTCTTATAGACTGGATAATCAAACTCAAGTTAACAATGAGAATAGAAGCAATGATATAATGAGTGAACTTGACTAGGAGCTAATTGGACCACCACTTCAAGTAATTGCACTACGACCATTAACTATCACTGAACTTCATAAAGACAAACACGAGGAAATTACAGGCTCAGCAACCCAAACCAGTGATAAACTCACATACAGACCACTACCAAATGACTATGAACCACAATATAATGATGATAATACTCCTTTAGCAGTGAGAAGACCCCAGCAACTCCCCAAACCAACCAATCGACTCATAGAATCTCGAGAATATCTCAGTCGACCTTATACTTTTGCTGTGGACACTGATACATAGATACCAAAAACATTTAACAAAGCTATGAAGAAACTCCATCTCTGGTGGAAACTAATGGTCAAGGAATTCAAAATGCTAAAAGAACAAGGAGTCTTTGAGCTGGTACAACAACCAGTAAACAAGAATGTCATAGGCTCTAAATGGGTATATGCTATCAAATAGGATGACAATAGTGGAATTGAAAAGAGAAAGGCGAGAACAGTAGCAAAGGGATTTACCCAGATAATAGGAGAGAACTATGAAGAGGCTTATACATTTGTAGCTCGCCTTGAATCTGTTCAACTATTGTGTGCCATAACTGCATTGTAAAGGCTTTATCTATGGTAAATAGACTTTGTCTCTGCTTTCCTTAACAGCAATAGCTTGTTTGAAGTGTTTATGGAACAACCTAAAGGATTCGAGAAAAGGGGAGGCGATTATGTCTGGAAACTTTAGAAAATACTATATGGGACCATGCAGGGAGCCCATGACTGGGCAGAAAACTTGGACAAAACATTTGAAGGACATGGATATTATAAGTCACATACCGATCCTCAAATCCAATCAAAAGTACATGATGATGAGCTAACACTAACATCAACCTAGACAGATGATGTTCTAGGAGCATTATCAACTATAGAGGGTGAACATCTGGCCAAATCCCAACTGGCATCAAGTTACGAAATTAAAGACTTAGACAAAGCTAAGTTCATCCTTGGAATGCAAATTGATAGAAATACACATGGAGATATTACGCTATTATAAGAGGCTTATTGCGAACGTCTCCTAAAACGATTTAACATAACTTCCTACTCACCAGCAATAACTCCTCTATCTCCAGGTACAATACTTTCAATTGAAGACTGCCCAACAACTCCAGATAAAGAAAAATACCCCCTTTTGGGAAGCACTAGGATCACTCATGTGGCTACAGGTTACCACAAGACCAGACTTAGCATTCTCTGTTAACATACTTGCTCACTTTGCTTATAATCCAGGGAAGGCACATTAGAATACATTGAAACATATCTTAGCATATGTTAAAGGTACTAAGCACTATGGAATCACTTACAAGGGCAGCAGTAGTCTTGAGCCGATTAGATATATTGACTCTGACTATGTTGGCTGTAAAGACACCAAGCAGTCAACCGAAGGCAACATCTTCTTGGTGGCTGGTAGCCCAATCTCTTGGAAGTGCAAGAGACAGGATACTATGGCATTGTCTACTGTAGAAGCAAAGTTTATGGCATTTTTGAAGGCAACTACTCAAGCCTTATGGATGTCCAAATATTTTCACGAAGTTGAATTGCCAGTCAACAGACCCCTTACTATCTACGCAAATAACAGTAGATCTATTGCAAATAATACTACTGAAAAGAACCACTGGCATACAAAGCACATCAACGTATGACACCATTTCATCAAGGAACATGTGAAATTGGGTAATGTCAGATTCCAGTACATTCCAACAACTGAAAATACAGCTGATCTACTCACTAAACTACTACCAAGAGATACACTTCAAAAATTCATAAACTACCTGGAACTTAATACAAAGCCAACAAATGTATCAGTCCAGGGGGAGTATTGAAGTTGGACTTATGCATATTAGTAGGACTACTAGAATGGACACTAGTGTCATTCCTTGTACTGATACTCCATCATGATATACAACTTCTCTATTTTTATTTGTGGCAACCAGGCAACCAGTATTGTTTTACATTTGTATATAACATTAGATACCTCTAGTAGCTCCCTCAGTCGTCTACCTTCATAGGTGACTCCTGAGGTGAGATCGTCTCCCTTAACCTCAATACTTAGGCTGATTATTGTACTCTAGACACATTATTCTACAGGTAAATATATAGTTGTCTACCTTCATAGATGACTCCTGAGACACATTATTTTATAATTTTACTGTTATGTCTGCTAAGGTGCAAGATCTTCACCTAGCCAGATGCCTACTTCCCTACTAACTACTGTCCTAATACTAGGGTTACACTATTACCTCAATAGAGAGGATCTCTACTCTAAATAGCTCTTTAAGAGATAACTGTCACTCCTTTGCATGTACTATTCACAATAGAATGCAGCACAAGGTTTATACAGTGAAAATATAGTCTACTAAATACTGCCCACTTATTAGATTAGGTCTTAAGTATGATACCTGGGTTTGGTATCACACTACCACCAATAGTCTCTAACTGACTATCAAGTCCCCTTAAGCCAAAAGCCTGGCTATATATAGAGGTGACTAATGATCATGATGATTGTCGGTCAAGGGTCAATCAGTGATGAGATAAGAGATTGGACAGGGTTTGAGGCAAACAATGTTCAGAAGTTAGTATCAAGTTCTTGTCACAAACTTCATTTGGCCATATCTCCATCAATTCTTTGACGATTCTCACGGTCTTAAAGGCTACGGAAAGCCCTCAGAAAGACCTTTCGATTGATACTAGTCATATCTCAAGGTGATCAATAATGGCCAAGATATTAAGCAGATCAACTGGTAACCACTATGTTACTGTTTATTAAATCACTAATATCTTGGAAAATGCCATGATCAATGCTTTGGTTCTAGGCTCAGCAGAAGCCTTCTTCATAATGCTCAGAATGAGCCTAGAAAGACCTCAAGGCAATTAATATTAGTGGAGATATGAAGGCCTCAATGTTTGTATATGGACTTCATTAATTACCCATAGATAATCATCTGTTCTTTTCTTAGAACAAAGGACAGCCTCCATATGGTTAGGTTATCACTATTTCTAACACAAAGGCACTACCATATGTAGAACAATAGATAGTAGCATGTGATGATCTGTTCTAGTACACAGACCATCACAATTATGTATATAAGGACTCATAGTCTAAGGATTAGACCTCAGACTTAACAACATCTTTTGTCATTGTCTAAACTTCGTATTTTTGAACCTTTCAAGATTCTAAAGCACCAATCACAAATAAGTAAGTGACCATTTGTGATAGTTCTTCTATTAACAACTGACTTAAGAACCTAGACTAGAGTTTAGTCTAAGTAGCTCTTTAGGGTTAGAAGAGAACTTAATAGAGTCCTCACTTGATTCTACTATACTATATATACAAATGTTTACTATTTGTACTTATTTATTACATAAGTCCTTATTAGTCCCAGATTCAATTCTAGTTCATGTTATATTCTTTAGTCACAGTCAAAGTGACTCATGACATTACTTCTTCTTGATCATAGCCAAGGTGACTTATAATACTATACTATAACAGATAGAGCTAGTAACTAAATTACTAAACATCCAAAGAGGAGAGTATAAGAATCCTGATAGAATAGGAGGTACTTTAGCCATTGATCCACTAGTTGATGTTTGAGATAAGTGTTATAACTTGGCAAAATAGCTAAGTCAATATTTATCTTCTTTTCTATTTTATTTTATTTTATTTTTCTTATCGACAGATGTACAAGACAAAAGTGACTTATAGGAAAGTACAGGACTTCATAGTAGGGTTAGGGTTGTGGCTCATGTATAAATAGTATACTAAATCTAACAGGAACTCTATTGAGTTCTCCTTGTCAACTTGGATAAGAAGGGTATCTAAGTCATTGCTGGCTAAGTCACTACAATAAGACTTTAATATAAGCTAATATAATAATTACTCACTAGATAATACCTAGACAAATTAAACTTACTATTGTACTAGTATTGTCTCAGGGTTGTTTTGGGGTTGTTCTGAGAATAATAAAGAGTGTTTCTTATTAATAGGAAGTGCCACATCAGTCATAATAACCTGAAAGGTTGCCTAGTCACTATATTATTTCACTCTATTCCCAAACTTATACCTATTTAGATATATCTTACCTGTAGGGGTACTCTTTTTCTTTTTCTTAAATCTCTTTTCTATGTAAAGCTACCTCATTTGTTTACCTTGAAGTGACATTTGAGATAGGTACAACTAAATCTCCTTTGTATCAACTTGTACTTATTTATACTTAGCTTACATTGACTTACTATACTTCTAATGTCCTTAAAAGTAAGACATCAATTATGGTAGTTTCTGAGATATTCATAATTTAATATATAGTATTATAGAGATTATCTACTGATTGCCTGATAGCTTGGAAAATACTGATCACATCAAGATACTTTGGATATCATTCAAAATGTTTTCTTTAGAGCTTTTGAGCACTGTTGAGACTGTAAAAATAGACAAGAAATTGACAGAGATAGGTCTGAATGAAGTTTGTAATAGTTATTTTATTAAGAAATTTGGATCTAGAAGAAGAACTTGGCAATAGGATGAGAATGGAAGTGTTGAGCATGAGGAAAAAGGTACTCCAGTGCAGGATTACTAGCAAGGACAGGAGATTAGAAAAAAGATTATGTTGATTCTAAGAATCAGTGTTATAAGACAGTTCTAAAAGAAGAAACTATTTTCTGCACATTTACAAACTTAATGGGAAATATCCCAAAATACAACAGACTAAAGATGTAAATAGTATGGGAAAGATTATGTAATACTATATAGTTATTAGTAAAAGGTCTTGTAATTGTGAGAGACAGGCACATAGACTAACAGACATTTGTATAAGTAGTAGCTCTAATCCAACAAGAACTCCATTGAGTTCTTCTTGAACTTTTACCATAGTCTGACCCTAAGTCCATCAAGGGCTTGCATTAACAATCAGGTTATTATCTAATACAGAGACATTACCTGTGCTACTCAAGAGACTTCAATTCCCAACTAGGCTAGCCCTTGCTATGATCATCAACAAGTCTCAAGGCCAGTCAGTGGAACATGTGGAAATTAATTTGTAGACATTAGTGTTCTTATATGAACAACTTTATTCAAGATGTACTTCACTATTCAACACTTCAGTACTTCTTCCAGAGCAGAGCCAAGAGAGCAGAAGGACACTCAATGTAGTACATAAAGAAGTATTTAACAGTATTAGATTATAGATTGTTTGTGTATGTGATAATGGACTTGAGATTGATTTTACTGTGATTTGACAGATAGGAATATAAGTGATTGAAATCAGTCAGAATAGTTTTACAGAGTGCACAGAAAGGAGTGTAGAAGACTGACTTCAACACAAACTTAACCACTCAGAATTAGTAGAGGGATCAAGCTGGGCCAAAGGCCCAGATGAAAACCTTGTTTGATAGCTGCATGATATCAATCAATTAAAGCAATTTTAGCTGACTAATCATGTCATTAACTACCAGCAGTGCACCCCTCTCTCCTTCCCAATACCATGTTACTACAAGCCCCTTCAACAGGGAGTCAATCCTCATTCGTGATGACCAGACTCAAGTCTCTCAAAATAGCTCATTTGATCTTGATTGGCTCACTAATGATGATAATAGTTGGCGGCGCACGATGGAAAAGAACTAGGAATGATGGCAGATCTCTGGTAGAAGCAATTGAGCAACCCTGAGACCCTGCAGTGTTAGAATCCCAACGATCTGATGGATACTAGCGTTTGAGGAGCAGTATTCAAAAGTTCGCACGTGTCGCCATTCCCATTACTTGTCATCAGGGCGTAGGTAAGGTTGATAATAGTGTAGAAGTTTGTTTTGTTTTGTTCTACTGTCAGGAATTGACTCCAGAAGTACTTCTCTTAGGCTTGGCCTCAATGGTAAATTGAGCCAACCTCTATACTTGCCCCTTGGAATACAACAGGGAGGTTTATTGAGGGAAAAGAATAATTGAGAAGACAACAATGGAGTCTTCTAAGAAAGAACAAAACTAAGGTAACTAAAACTATTGGCTCTATTTAATATAACTCAGAGAATTTTGGGGTGGTAAAATAACCTAATCAACTGACTAAGATACACTGGAGAAATGTATATGCATATGTATAGTGTATGTCATGGTGTCATGGATTGTGACAAGACTACACATTTGTTATGACTTGGCAAAACAGCTAAGTCAATATTTATTTTCTTTTCTATTTTCTTTTGATTTATTTTCTTATCAATGGATACACAAGATAAAAGTGACTCATAGGGAAGTGCAGGACTTTAGTACAGGGTTAGGGTTATCAATTATATATATAGTGTACAAAATCTAACAGGAACTCTATTGAGTTCTCCTTGTCAACTCAAACTTGAAGAGTATCTAAGCTATCTCAGGCTAAGTCACTACAACATTGTTAAAAGGTCCTGGAATTATTGTTGGCTATAAGCTTATTTCATCCAAATTCATAAATGGCTGTAATTAGTTCCCAGGCAACAAATCCAAATGCTGAGATTTGGAAAATGTCATCACTAGTTTTGTTACCTAAGAATCTTTGTTTAATGAATTTGTTAGTACCAAAGAGAGAGGCTAAGAAGAAATTGCCATGCCACAGCTGTAGATCTGCAGATTGGTTTGCTTAATACAGTTCAAGATCTGGGGGGATTACCAAGTTGTCGGCAGGGATGCTACAAGGTGCCATATGGTGGGTGTTTGCCTCATAGTGGCCTTAAGGTGTGTTGAACTAAAAAGAGGTTGCTGGAACCTCTTTGTTAACCTGTTCTGCCCAGTTTCCACCAGTGGCCTGGGTTTCCATCCGCTCAGCATAATCCATGGGTAACACATTGGAGGAAGAGTGTGTGGACTGAGACCTATATTTGTTATTGCCAGGAGATGAGGAGTGTCCTCTAGGCTGATGTTCTTCGATATTAATTGAGCTGTCAGTTATGTTTAGGATTGCAGTGCTGTAAGTGGTTTGGGAGGGTGAAAAGTTGTATGTATTCACTAATTCTCTATTGGGCGCGTCGATGGCAGGTTATGGGTGAGAAAACATATAGTTTTCGAGGTATTTGAGAGACTGGATCAAATATCCCGGAAATTTTATATATTTTCTCTCAGTTGATATGAGTTCAATTTGAAAACAAGATCATCGGAAGCAACATTTGGCTCAAAGCCCAAGAGCACACAAAAGCGGTCAACTTCGAGGTTGTCTTGCTTGGTTTGGTGAGGGCAGAAAGTCGTGCACCATTGCCCATGGGGTACTTTCTTTTCAGAGCTAAGTTGAGGAAGGTGTTGGTGAGTATGGCGCTGATGAGCACAATGTCATTTCCAAGGGACAAATCTCCTAGACGTCGTGGTGCAGAAGAGAGTGAAAGCAACGTGCGAGAACACGTGGCGTGAGAGTGATGTTGTCACACAGGAGAGATGGATCCATATATCTTCGTGCGCCTCTTCCTACCATCGCCATACCTAGCTCTTTCGACTGCTTTTCGTCCTGGGTTTCGGCCCCAGCTCAGTTTTTCTAATTAGGCATACCCATATCATAAAACTCATTGGCGCAGATCCAGATTTGTGAAGCATGGCGTCAAATTTGATTATTTATGAGTCTCAAAAATAAGCCACGGTCGAGTTGTATTGGTTTTACTCAACATGTGCTACAGAACCTCGTATCCTACTTTATCAGTGATTATCGAATACTATCAATAGGCGAAACCACTGGGTTCATTTATGCCTACCTACCCACATCCTCCGACCACTTCAGTCGCATCGCAAGGACCGGGTACCTGCTCTGTTGTTATATGGTCATCATCCTTCCTGATCATGGGATCGATCCGATGAGCTAGCCTTTAATAAGGACTACTCGTGGGTACCCTCTCGAGAGCGGCGGCATAATCGGTCCCGAGGACAGAATTGCCTCTGTACTAATCCGATACCTCACTTACCATCTGATAATGAGGAATCAGGTCGGAACCTTTATTAGCCTCATCAAGTCCGAGCCTAGTCGAAAGTAGCTCAGTCTACCCGACTCCCATATTGGAGTACCCTATAAACAGCGCATGCTTGTATAGACGGCATTATTACTTCCTTGTGATCGCTCTTAAGAAGTAGGATAAATTTGGTCGAACACCTAAAATATGTGCGTTAAAAATGACCAGTCTTCTGACTAGAACTTACTTTCTATTTCTGTTGTACGTTTAGGCCGCACAGTCCAGCGAACACCAAGATGGACAGCTGAGATCTCACACATTCTTAGAATCAGGGGGGTATGTGAATGACAACGTGTGAGCATTGACAGTAGTGACACCTCCCATTCTGCAATTTGGTGGAATCCTGTTCGACTATTCTTCGCTCGAATCCTTTTTGTCAATGTCGTATGGAGTGACCGAGACTGATTTAGTGAATGATCAAGTAGGGCGGCGTAGGCTGATCATTACAACGACTATGTGCTTGAAGTCGAGCGGCGTGGATTTGAACTAGCTAGCGTAGCAATTCTATGCGAGTAGAAGTAGAAGAGGTTTGGCAGCTCAGATGTAGGCTAAGATGTCAAATTCTCTGTCGTTGGACTTAGAAATCATTTCGAGTAACGACGTCATTTAGCATGATTTTTCTATTATTCTGTTGCACATAATGCCCCTAAGTCGGATATTATAGGCAGGTAATGGAAGACAGAAGCCATGATCACAGTGGATGGCGAAGTAACCGTGGAAAGAAAAGCATGTTTAGTCTGGGTTATAACTTGAAGTTGAGGTCAGGTGAACGCTCCAGAGAAGCAATGACTAATGTTACCGGTGTAAGATTCCTTTGTTGGCAGTTGTGAAGACTGAATGGAGATTTGAAAATGAGGGAGGCTGAAGTGCTTGCATCGTGATCATATCGCTCAGGAAGAACATTGGCTATGCCGTTACAGGTAGTAAATGTAGTAAATTCCTTGGAATAAGTGTAGTGCACTGTCGAAGTCACGAGTGCGTGTAATCAAGCTCCGGTGTATTTTACTGTGCTTATGCTGCCATAGAGGTCACTTCTAACATCACACTAAAATATTCTTAGGCTCTCCTGAGCGCTGAGATTTTTTCTATCGACTTGTAGTTTGTAAGGCAGATGAGTAGTATGAGATCTTGAATGCCTCAAGGGAAGATATCATTACACTACTAAGTCAGAATCTTTGTCCTCATCTCCGTTGCTGCGGCAGGGCATCCTTTCGTAAAGCAGTGGAAGCATGACAGGAAAGCAGCATAGTTAAAAGCTTCTGCCTATATGATTTCACAGCAATCCAACAGAGTAAGTTCTGCCTGGAAGTATGCTCAATGGACGGCACAGGATCCTCGCAAACAAAAGTCAGGACCCACCCGAGCGGTATTTATTGCGACATGGATGCTGTTCGTTTCTGCAGTACCTGACGCCGATGAACGGACTTCAAGTGGCACTGTAATAACATCAAATCTTGGAGCTCAGTACTTGGGGTCGGATAACATAAGTAACTGGGATCCTAATTTGATCGCCTCCGGTATAACTTCCAAGCGACATCTAGACGAGTGACGATGGAGAGATGATGATATATGTTTGAGATGAACGCTATCGGGCAGTTGTTTATTTGTTCCGAACCCAGTCATTTAGGGGTTTTGTGAAGACGTCATTGAATTCGAGAGGAATTATGCATGGACCCGCGGGATATATAGACAAAA
>Ga0153996_1000683_pt1 | contig 14914 bp, 15 predicted proteins | sample TSNC080MetaG_FD_104728 | JGI IMG/M metagenome (GOLD analysis project Ga0153996, IMG submission 104728) | Attine ant fungus gardens microbial communities from North Carolina, USA - TSNC080 MetaG | ecosystem: Host-associated > Fungi > Mycelium > Unclassified | place: USA: North Carolina, Lumber...
TACTCTGTCCAGCGTATAGTTTTTCCTTCTGTAACCAAACGACCGTTGTTGCCGTCTTCAGAAGTAGTCAGCACAAGAACAGGGATTCCTCACGAATTTAAGGCTGGCTACACATGGATGCCGAAATCCCATCCACCGACGGTTCTGTTCAAAGTGTATACGCCGAAGTCATTGGAACCATTCAACGGCAACGAGAAAGACGGAAGAATTTTGTTGGCGATTAATAGGATCGTATTTGACGTCACCTCTGGGAGGAATTTCTATGGACCTAGCAAGTTGGTTTTCCTCTGTCAACGGACATTAAATGCTTATGTAGTAATGCAGATGGAATGTACGGTAACTTTGCAGGGAGGGATGCATCGAGAGGCATGGCGAAGCAGAGTTTTGATGTGGGTGAGTGTTCATGTCGTGCCGTATCAAGTTTTGAAGTGAGTTTATCGACGTGTATGTAGAGATGCTGACGCCTGTGGACCAACCGTTGGACAAGTTGGAGGATTTGAAGCCTGAGGAGATGTATGTCCACTCTTATCCGGGCTGACAGATGCTAATTATGTTTATCGCCCATCCAGCGATAACATGAAGGGTGCGTCTGTATCTCTTGTTGTAAATAAGGGTGGCAACTGAATTATATTTCAACAGGATGGATTGAGCATTTTTCGAACAAATATATAATTTGTGGCAAATTAGTTGAGAATTGGGAAGCTTGACTTTAAACATGAATGCACTAGCTCTGTGGATCACATTGTTTTACTATGGAGCTTCTTGCTTGAAACGTAATGATACTGGGTTTCTGCTCAGTCGATCGCTGCTTACAAGACCAATTACAAGGATATAACTGTGATTGCTTTTGCTCCTCAGTATTGCGTACTCAGCGCTATGAGGACGTATTTTTTTTTATTTTCAAAATCAACAATTTATTACACGGGGCTCGTAGGCCGTGGTAGATACAAAGGACCTCCTTAAATATGAAAGAGACAAATTGAGAGGAAAAGGAAAGAAGAAGAAGAAAGAGAGAGGAGGAAAGGGAAGGAAGTGTAGATGTGTGAATGTGTGTCAAGAGGAGGTCAACCATTGTCAAAGCTGAAGGCTGATGGGTTGTCCGCAAGGAAGTGGACAAAGCTGTTGATGACTATGTTACATGGTCTCGTTGATTGCTTGTGTCGGTCACACTGCATGACTACGTGCTTGTACTTCCGCTTTTCCACAAGGGCAGCTGGTGGAGGAGTTTGGAAAGAATCTTTGACGGTATTCACCAATGGGGGCATGTCCAGTGGTCATGCAAGTGAATCAAGCGCATAAGGAGTTGGAAAACCCTATGGATGGTAGCCATGACCCCCCGCCCTTTGTGTAGGTGGGTTTTATAACTCGTTCTTTTTCATCTTCAAAGTCAAGGAATAGTTGACCCTTCTTTCAACTGGATGAGAATAATGTTTGCCATTCCTTGAGGATGTCATCACATTCCTTTTTTCTGCTGAACAAGAAGGAGTTTTTGCTGGGGAGGATTGGTGTATCATTGGCAGCCTTTACTTGGTCATCAACTAACTTGTGCCTGGGCCACTTAGCTTTGCTTGGGCAGTACCATAAATGGATGGTGTTTCACCTGTCTCTACCTAGAAATGATTTTATGTTGGATATGAGTGGTAGGGTAATGTTCTGGAAGGAGTTGACATGTGATTCCAGGATTTTCTTTGCAGCCATGATAGAGTCTGTGATGACAGTGATATCATGGGTATCATTTATTTCCATAGCTGGGGTGAGGCCAATATGTATAGCCATGAGCTCAGCTTCAACAGATGTGATGTTCATAGCCTGGATTTGGGGTTGATTGACAACATGGTTGTTGAGCCAAATGTGGGTGGCAGCTGTTGCAACATGGGATTTCTTGATGCCTCTATCAGCGGTGACAGCAGTATGGTGGAGTAAACATTGTGATTGGCAAAAGGTGATGTTGAGATTCTGAATGTGTTTAAACAGGTCCTCATTGCTAGAAGAAAGAGGGGAATGAAAAGCTATTCTACTAGAGAAATGATCGACTACTCTTGAACCAGGGGAGAGTAGGGGGTGGAGGGGACAGAAAGTTTTTGTAATTTCAGATAAACATTTGTTGACATCTTTGATGGGGCTTATTGTAACGAGTTTACCTTCTATAATGTTTGGATGACATAGTGCACTGAGGAGGAGGATAACATTTGTTATGATGGAGGAGTGATGTAGAGAGCATGAGGACTAATATAACATATATATATATAGGAGTTAGTGTAGTAGTACAGACTTAGCTTCATTCTGGTTTATATAATTCTTTCTTAACTTAAACACTGGGTTTGGAGAGACTTTGTAACATAAGAATGAAGCTACCAATACTTATATCAATTCTATTCCATCATCATGATCTCACTTGCTGTCATCATGGTATTCCTAACTACTATCATAACCCTTTTCTTCAACTCCTTATCCAATGCCTGGAAAGACCTAGGAAAAGAAACCAAGGATGTCTATGCAACTAGTATACAGAATTTCATGGAAGAAGTCAAGAGGGACTTTGCTGACAAACCAACCAAAAGGAAAACAAAGGAACCTGATGACTTTGAAGGAAGTCTAGATGAAGTAAGAGCTTGGTGCCAAAGAATGACACTGTTTTTCCAAAGCAACAATATCTCAAAGGAATAGAAGAGGATTGAAATGGCTTTAGGAAAGATCAAAGGAGAAAAAGACAATCAGGCCTAACAATGGGCAGATATGCAAATCAGAAAGTTTCTATCCTTCCAAAAGGAATGGAAGGAGACCAATAGAGACCTCAACATATTGATCATGACCAACAAACCTCTGTTTGAAACCTGGGAACAGATAATGGACAAGATAGCATAGTTTTTTTATCTCAACAGAGACTCAAACACATGCAATTGACAAATTGACCAAGCTAAAATAGGGAAATTGGCTACTAGAAGACTTCTGGTCAGAATTTGTCACTTGAAAGGAACTCTCTGGCTATAATGAGATTGCACTAGTGAGTTTATTCAAGAAAGGAATCTATCCAGTACTAGCATGAAAACTGGTTGAGATTGGTCAGTTGAGAAATTTGAATTCGTTGGATAAATAGTACAAGAAAGCGTTAAGTTTTGAGAGATTGAGATGAGAAGCTATTGAAGAATTTGGAGGAAGAAAAGGCTTGGAGAACTCAGGGGATGTGAGAAAGAAACCAGTTTTGGATGTTCCGAGGCAAGACCCTAATGCTATGGAAGTGGATAAGCACAAAGAAACAAGAAGGTGCTATAATTGTGAAGAAATGGGTCATCTTGCTGCAAGGTGCTCCAAACTAAGGGAGGAGAGAAGAGAAGAAGTAAGAATTATAGAGAATGTGATGGAGGATTTTTTCCTAGGCAGGGAGTAAGCACCACCTTACTTGCCTTTATAGATTCAAAAATTCAATTACCTGAGAAATCAATAAAAGATTTTTTGGATTATTTTGGTGTAAGAAAATACAAAACAAATAAAGGATACTCAGTGGAATAGGTAGCAAAGAAGAAGTGATTGGTATACTAAAGGTATGGACACACAGTTCGAGAGCGAAAGAATACACAAAAGAAAAAATAAAAGAGTTAAAAAAAAAATGAATGATGAAGTTCTACTATCCCTGAAAGTACTAGAGAAACCATTGATACTTAGGAAAATGGAAGATAAGCAGCTAAATGTCTGAGTCAAACTGATAACAATAGACACTTACAAGACATTTTACAAACAGGTACTAGTCAGCTCAGGAAGTACAAGCTCATATATAAGCTAGAAGTTCATAAAGGAAAACAACCTTGACACAATATGACTACCATTTCCAATCACCTGTTATAACGCTGATAGAACTACAAACAAAAATAGCAATGTCACAGAAATTGTCAAGATAAACATGACCATAGGCAATCACTAAGAGCTTATCCAACTATCAATGACAAACCTTAGCAAACATGACCTATTCCTAGGATATGATTGGTTACAGAAATATAACTCATCCATCGACTGGAGAAACTCTTTAATCAGTTTGCAAAACTGTCGACAATAGTGCAGAAAGGTCTACATACCAAAGGAACTAGAGGAAGTTGAAGATGAAGATGTTGAAGAAGAAACAATAGAAGAGGGAAAAAAGGTGCTATTCATTAACCTAGAAGAAGAAGCATGGAGAAGAGAAGAGTTGAACATTTAAAGTAGGAGTGAAAGCATAGAAGAAATTAGAGGAGACATACCTAAAGAATACCAAGACTTTAATGATTGGGTCTTCAACAAAGCAGTATTTGAAAAATTACCAGACCAATCTAAATGGGACCATGCCATTGAGTTAATACCTAATGCGACATTAAAAGACTGCAAGATATATCTGTTAAACATTAAAGAATAGGAAGAACTCAACAAATTCCTTGAAGAACACTTGAAGTCAGGAAGAATCAGACCCTCAAAATCACCCTGTGCAGCTCCCTTCTTTTTTGTAAAGAAAAAGAATGGTTCACTACGACCAGTACAAAACTATCAGTGACTTAACAAAGCGACAATATAACAATATGAGAATAAGAGAAGGAGATAAGTAGAAAGTGGTGTTTCAGATGAATTAAGGACTATTTAAACCCTTGGTGATGTACTTTGGCATGTGCAACTTGCTTTCAACCTTTCAGCTCATAATAGACACTATTTCACAAATTAATCATGACAGGAAAGATTGTAATCTACATGGATAATATTCTAATCTTTATGCAAACCATAGAAGAGCATCGAGACATAGTGAGATGAGTGCTACAGATATTAGCCAATAACAAACTATTGCTATGCCCTAAGAAATGCAAGTTCTACCAAACAAAAATTGAATACCTTGTAGTTATCCTATTGCAAGATAGCATAGAAACTGATCCCACCAAAACCAAAGAAGTAGCTAGATGGCCTGAACCCTGAGACAAGAGAGAAATGTGACAGTTTTTGGGATTTTGTAATTTCTATCATTGATTCATTCCCAGATTTGCCAAAGTTGCTAAACCATTAACAGAACTTACTGGAAAAAAGGAGTGAAAATGAGGAGATGAAAAATGCCTTCAACAAACTCAAGGGTAAAATGGCAAATCCTCCCATCTTAGCAATTCCTAACTCCAAACAAAAACTATGACTAGAAACTAATGCATCAGGATATGCAATCGGGGGAGTACTATCACAACAACAAGAAGACAGTTCTTGGAGACCTATTGCCTACCTATCCAAAGCAATGAACAAAACAGAAAGAAACTACAAGATATATAACCAAGAGTTACTAGCAATTATAAAAGGACTTAAGCAATGGCAACAGTATCTTATAAGAAGTGATCAGTTCAAAATATGGGCTGATCATAAGAATTTAGGATACTTTAAGAAACCACAAAAGCTCAATTGCCACTAAGCCTGCTGGATGACAGAGTTACAAGAATATGACTTCCAACTAATACACAAACCAAGCAGCTCTCAAAAGAAGGTAGATATGCTATCTTGAAGACCAGATCATACTCAGGGAAAAAATAATGATGCAGATCAAATGTTACTGAAAGGAGAATGGTTCAGAAGTATCAAAACTCAAGAAGGTAAATTGTGAAAAGAGATAGAAGAGGCAAAGGAATTTATAGAAGAGGAAGTGAGAGGAGCAGTGGAGTAACAAGAAGAAGGTTGGAGAAGAGAAGAATACTTTGGAAGGAAAGGATATATATTCCTGACTCAGCCACACTTCAAGAGGAAGTTATCACTAAATATCATGATTCCAAACTAGCTGGTCACCCAGGTTATACCAAAACATATAAGCTAATAACAAGAAACTACTAGTGGCCTAGAATATTAGAAGATGTTAAATGATATATCGCAGGATATGAAAAATGCCAAGTAACCAAACCAAACTGACAACCCAAACAAAATCATCTTCACCCTAACAAAATACCACAAAACCCCTAGGAGATTATTAGTATCAGTTTAATAGGACTACTACTAGAGTCAGCAGAATACGATGGAATATTAGTAATAGTGGATTGTTTCTCCAAGATGGCGTGCTATATACCAATCAATATGAATATCATAGCCCAAGGGATAGCCAAGATATCTTGGGATCGAGTTTTCAAAGACATAGGAATTTCTCAAAAGGTTATTAGCAACCAAGGACTACAGTTTGTGTCAAGGTTCATGAAAGAACTATGCCTACAACTTGGAATAGAGAGAAATTCTTCAATTGCTTATTATCCCTAAACCAATGGTCAAACAGAACAAGTCAATCAAGAACTAGAATAATATCTTTGACTCTACTGTAACTATAGACAGAACAATTGGGCAAAATGGTTATTAATTGTGGAATTTTCCTACAACAATTGGATTTACTCTAGTACAGGACAATCTCCTTTTATGGTCAACTTTGGATGTTACCCAAATATTGGCAAAGATATAAACCTGTCAACTGAAAACTCTCTAGGAACAGAACAATTTCTCAAAACAATCAGGGAAATTAGGGATGGGGTAGAGTTAGCACTAAAGAAAACAAATGAGATGATGAAGAGAAAGTGGGATTTAAAGAGAAAACCAGAAGTAGAACAATCGAGGGGAGATTTGGTATGGGTAGATATGACGTATTATAACACAGATTAACCTTCAAAGAAACTATTAACTAAATGATTAGGACCATTTCCTATAATACAAAAGGTTGGAAAATTAGCTTATAAACTCAAGATCCTACTCACATGGAAGTTTATCTATCTGGTTGTCAATGAGTTCTATCTTACTTCTTATGTGACATCCACATTTGAGCAATAATCACAGAAATCTGATAACAGAGTTGCCAACCCTAACAACTAAACCAACATACAGGAAGTAAAAGAAATACTTGACTCTAGATGGAGAGGAGGCAAATTACAATACCTTATCAAATAGAAAGGGCAGTCACTCAAGGAGAGAACTTGGGAAAATAGAGATGAAATAATTAAGAAAGCACTGAGGTCATATAGAAAATATCTGAACACACCTAGAGTCCCTACTATTTGACTACCTGTAAAGACATATGCCAATATCTTGAAGATGTAATCTTAGAAGGGGGTAATATAACAAGTTTACTTTCTATGACATTTGGATGACATAGTGCACTAAGAAGGATATAAAGATGACATTCATTATGATAGAGGAGTGATGTAGAGAGCACGAGGGCTAATATAACATATATATATAGGGGTTAGTATAGTAGTACAAACTCAGCTTCATTTTGGTTTATATAATTCTTTCTTAACTCAAACACTGGGTTCAGAGAAAGTTTGTAACACTTATGAGTTTAGTCTGCTGTTTAGGTATGAGGTTGGACATTAAGAACTTGTAAGGTAGTTGACCCTTAGTATGCTGTGAATTCAATAGTGAGTTAATTGTACGAAAGAGAGGAATAGAGGTATAGTAGAGATAATAGTGGCCATTGAGTTTTTGCTGATAGGAGCTGATGGGAACGAGGCCTACAATAGCTTTTATTCTCTCCAATAGTGAGGTATGAAAAGCTCCTGTGATCCAAAGAACAGCTTTATGTTACATCTTCTTCAGTTCATATATATTTTTGTAGATTGGTGTTTTCTTGAAAAACCAGAGTTGGAATCTATATAGGGCAATAGAGAGTATACATGTTCTATATAGGAGTTGCTTCTGGATTGGGAGAATGCCCTGTGAGGAGTTGCCTAGGAGTTTTATTGCATTTAGGATAGAGAGACACTTGGTGATATAGAAGTAAACATGGTAGTAGAATGTGAGTTTCCTGTCAAAGAAGAAACCTAGGTAGCACCAGATTAGTTTTGGTGTGAAAATGGGGCCACCAACTGAGGTAAGATTAATAGAGGGATTGGGGGGTGACAGGACCTCATAAAGTAAAAGACTTTGGATTTGCTGTATTCTATGACTAGGCCAGAATCCAAGAGAATTTTTGACATGATATTGTAGCTACAAAGAAGAAAAGATAAAGAAAGGTCATAACTCTTCTCCTGAGAAATTAAAAGACTGTTGTCAACAAAAGATAGAATGTCTGTTGGGATTTTTTCTTTTAGACTTTTTATTCTTTTTTTGAATGTTTTAATAATTGGAACTAAGTATATAGTGGAGATAATGGGGGATAGGACTGAGCCTTGGTCCACTCCAACATTAGTACTAATGGATGGGGAGGAGAAGCCATTCCAAGTATATGTTATTGAGAAATTTGAGTGATAGCTGTTAAAGAATCCTATGATGTTAGAGTTACAACCTGCTTTTCTAAGACACATAGATAAAAAGGTGTGATTTAGAGAGGGGAAGAACTAGGCGATGTTAAATGCTATGATGCTTATATAACACTGTTTTAACCATCTAACATGAATGAGATAAGTGAAATATATGCCTGCATCTGTAGTAGAGCACTGTCTGATGTCACCTAGTTGGTTTGGGTCCAGAAAGCCATTTGATATCATATGAAATTGGAGATGATTGCTGATTACCTTTTCAATAAGTTTGCCAATAGTGTTGAGGAACACTATGGATCTGAAGGATTTGGACATATTGTATAAGTCTTTGTTGGGTTTGGGGATGACCACTATTGTGATGGTTTTGAAGTGTAACAGCCAGAACTCTAAATGTATACATGCATTAGCAATACATACAAATTTTTTGAGACAAGTATTATCTATGACAAGTGGCTTCAGGTGTCTCCAAGAAACATAGTTTAGGCCAAGTGTAGAAAAAGATGAGTACTTAGCTATCATATCTCTGAACTCTTGGTTGAAGAAGGGGGGCCACTTGAGAGTATCAGCCTGGGGGAGTTCATTTAGGAAACCAGTATTGATGGGTCTATTTTTGGCTGAGTTGTATGAGCTATGAAGGGTATGCCATAAGTCTGAGAGAGAGTTGCATGGTTGATCCTCAAAAGTGATGGTTTTGATAGCAGGTAGAGACTTTTTCCTTACCCAACTCATGAGATCCTATAGTCACTTGTTTGAGAATGCTATTTCATATATCTTTTTATTGAAGAACTCCCTTTTGACCTTGTGTATCATTGACTTATAAGCTCTCTAGCTTGGTAGGTCTCTCTGCTCATAGTATCTGTTGAGACTGTTAGTACACTCCTGGTTCTACCACTCTTTGGAGTGTTTTGTAATGTACTTGAGTTTAAAATATTGATCCCATGCATTTTCAAATATGGCAGCCACCTGGAGAATAGTAGATTGGAGGGCTTCTCTGCTTGTGATGGCTGATATATCAATGCATTCTATGCTATTTATTAGTACTTTAGTAAACTCTTTTTCCTTATCACTGTCGTTTTTTATAGACTGGATGGCAATGTTAACGTTTACTTCCTTTATATCTACTTCTATGATGAGGAGAACATGATCTGAAGGTTTTTGCAACTCAGGGTAGAGAGAGTATTGACCAAACCTATTATTACTAGAGGATAGAAAGACGAAGTCTAAGACTGAATTGGAGTCTTGTGGGTTATTAGCAAATCTTGTTGGGCCTGGATTTGAGGGAGAGAGAGAATTCAAGGCCTAGGCTATCAGCAATTATGATTAGATCTTCTGTGTGAATAGAGTAGTTGTAAAAGTTGGGGTCCTAGTTGCTATCCCTAATATCAAAGTTGCCAATATGATTACTATGTTTTTTATGTTCATAATATTGTAACAAAGGCATTATAAGACTGCTTGGTTATTATCTGAGTAAATGTTAATGATAAAGTTTGTGTCTTGATCATTGTGGAAGGCCAAGAGGTTTATATCTCAGTGGTTGATAATGTCTGATCTAAGGGCAAACCTCATACTTGATAGTTATTTATTGATATATATGGCTATGCATAGGTAGTTTTCCTATGACATGTCATTATAAATGAACAGAGTCCATTTGGAATGGTTTGGAATACTGAAAAGGGAGTCCTTCATAGGATTAGTATGGCTTAGGAGTCGTTGGATAAGGAACCAAGGGGGCTTCTAGATAAGAACAATATTAGCTGAATTTTTTTGGGTTTCTAGGATAGTGTCAGTTAGAATTTTATTTTGTCTAATGTTCTGAGAGAAGATACAAAGGTTGTGCTTAATCATAGATTAGCACTGCTTATGGCTAGGTAAGTTAAATTTGCTCTGATTTCTTGAGCTTTATATGCTTTCTTTGTATGCTATTTATAGTTAAAGTGGTGTTTCCAGAATGGACACCAGTTATCATCTACCATGTGCTTACCCTTATAGTTGATACATTTGAAAGAGTATGGGCATAGTTCTCCTGGTTTAGTTTCCAGTCTGGGGAAGTTAGTTTTGGGGTTAGTCTTGTAGCACCATGCTATATCTTTGTTCTGCTCGAGTTTGTGAGGCCTACTACATTTCTGGTACTTTGACCCATGCACTTGGCAGGAGAAAGTTAAGTGGTCCTATTTCCAGTAGTTGTGGCATTATAAAACCCTAGAGTTTATGTTGGTGTCTTAGATGGTAGTGATATCATAACCGTAATTGAATAAGTAGTTAATAAGAAGTTTTGCTTTGGATCTATTTTGAGAGTCCCATATGTCTAGTCACATGATGGCCATATCAGACTTAGGCAAGGCTTTTATTATTCTTGGTCTAAATACCAGAGAGATTGATTCAAAGAGGCCTGTTTGTTAGATGGTGTTAGTAATGTTATCACTGGAGAGATTATATCTACTAGGTTGAATATATGGAATGCCTATAATCTTAAGGTATGACTTCAACTAGGGTAGGTGGGAGGCATGACTTTATTGTGGTTAATGCTCTCAATTGATTTGAGGTACTGCTCTATAGTATTAAGGTTGCTAGATGCTAGGACATTATTGGTCACAATAGAGATGTCTCCTATGCATGGTCAGATATACTCTGCATATAGGTTGGATTTGATATTCTTCAAAAAGGTATTAATAAAGTGCACATAAGAGCCCGTGTCCTCTATGATTCTGTTAGTATGTTTGTTGTAAAGGAGAATGATTACTTGTTTTCTAGATGGGCCTTTTGTTGTGACTTGGATCTTCTTGCCTTTTGTGGTTAGTTTGTTAAGAGCTGTATTATAGATATCACAAATGGTTACTTACTTATTTGTGATTATGGATTCTGGAGCTCAAAGGGTCTTAGAAGCAAAGTTTAGATGGTGACAAAAGATGTTGTTAAGTCTGAGGTCTAATCCTCAGACTATGAATCCTTATATACAAAATTGTGATGATCTATGTACTAGGACAAATCATCACATGCTACTACCTATTGTTCTATATATGGTAGTGCCTTTGTGCTTAATATAGTGATAACTTAACCATATGGAGGCTGTCCTTTGTTCTAAGAAAAGAACAGATAACTATCTATGGGTAATTAATGAAGTTCATATGCAAATATTGAGGCCTTCATATCTCCACTAATATTAATTGCCTTGGAGTTGTTCTAGGCTTATTCTAAGCAATATAAAGAAGGCTTCTGCTGAGCCTAGAACCAAAGCATCAATCATGGTAGTTTCTGAGATATTAGCAATTTAACAAATGGTAACATAGTAGTTACTAGTTGATCTGCTTAATATCTTGACCAATATTGATTGCCTCAAGACATGACTCATATTGATTGAAAGGTCTTTTCAAGGGCTTTTCATAGTTGTTGAGACTGTGAGAATCATTGAAGAATTGATAGAGATATGACTAAATGAAGTTTGTGACAGTAAATCTCAATGATTTTCTTATCTGGGAGAGCAGGAAAGGTTTTCTTTATCTTGAGGATATTGACTGCTAATGCTGTAACCTGTGCAAAAGACTTTATGGGGTTTGTCCTGCTAGTATCCTTGGCCATGCAATTGATTTGATAGTTTTTTGACTTCTTGAGTTGTTCCTTGGAGAGTTGAGGTAGAATGGGAGGTGGAACCCTTTTGATTGGATGACCGTCAGGGTTGCTTGAATTGGTGTTAAGAGAAGTATTCATATTCCTTTCAAACTGTGATGAAACACTATCTTAAAAAGAAATATTACCTGAAGTAAGTAGCCTGTTCCAGCTAGATTCAAATATAGTAAATATGAATGTCAATGCAGAATCCCCAAACAAGGTAAGTTAAGGAATGCCATTACTGTGGCTCTCAAGGTTGCGTTGCCTAAGAAAGAAAGCCATTTATTGTAAAAAGCAGACCATGTTGCAAATATCACTTTGAAGGAACTCATTGGTATCAAAAAGAGACATAGGTCTGAATTCACTGTCCTAGAGATTAGGGTCAGCTAGGACATTAGCGCTATATGGGATGATGGCCAGAAAAGAAGGCTTTATGGAGTTTTTATATTGGATAGCCTAGGTGATATTCAATGCCTCCATGTTGTTGCTGCATGTAGATTGAGGCACCAGAAAAGCAAAGTCAGCTGTCCTAACTGGGCCACTTTGGACTGGAAAGATAAGTTTGTTGTCTTCTTTGATATCCATATTATTCTGTAGTTAGATGCATTTGATATAGTCTATTTTGGAGGATGGGGAAAAGTCCATGGGAGATAAGGAGATGCTACATAGTCCTCCTACACTTGCACAAGATATTGGTCTACCCTGCTAAACATTGACAGCAGTATCTGTAGGTCTCTCATAGGTGTACTCAAGATTCATAGCAGGGTTGTCATATTCCAGAAATATGATAATTATATAATTATTTCTCCTAATAGTTCTCCTAAAAATTAATAATAGTAGGATAGCATAGTAGACTACTCTCCTCCTATTCCAGACTTCCTATAAGTACTGAGTAGTTACAGTGTAATTCCTCAGTCTGTAAATTAACATTAATTAGTCCTAATCGCATCTCATCCTCTCCGACTCCTCAACTTACCTGCTTAGGACCTTTGTCTTGACGACTTTCACTACTCCGAAATATGCGACTAACCTCACGACCGGAGACCGGGGCACAACACATAAGTTGAAGCCAAGGTCGTTCTACAAGTCGTTCTCTGCTCTGACGTCCTTGACAGTCCGCCGGAGCCTTCTTTCTGGTATTGCGATCACTGTTAAGTACTATCTATTCTCCGAGATAGCTTAGTACATCATTCCAGAGTATAACTCTATTATTACTCCATTCCTTCACACTCCATCTGTCCATCCTTGACAGAATTTACAGACTCACACCGGTTCCTGTTGTGTTTTAATTCTAATGTCTCACCAGTCTGCAGCTCCCTCTTCTGGGAGTAATTCTATCCCTTTTGCTGACCAGACTATCGGTCGCTTCACTTCAGGTCTCCCAAGGAGGTCTAGACGTCTCCAATCAGGGACTCCTTGCACTCCGGTGCGCCCCTACTCATCTCCACCTCCGGTGGAACCTTCGGAATTCCATGGGGTGGACCCTGCCACTATTCCTTATATCAATGACGACCCAGACTGGGTTGACGCTTCTATTCCTGTTCTTACTCCTGCATTCCAAACTCCACCTGTCGCTGACCATAATCCCATTAACAACCAGCTAGCTAAGGCTCTCCGACAATTATTGGAAAACCTTAACAGAGGATCAACACCAAAGCCCCACCAATCAAAGGCCCATATTCCAGACACCTTCGATGGTTCTGACCCCCACAAACTAAATCATTTCCTATTTCAATGCCAACTCTTTTTCCATGCCAACCCCTTGCAATCCTCCATTGATGAAGAGAAAATCAATTTTGCAATGACCTACCTCTTGTCACGACTTGGCAAAATGGCTAAGTCATTATTTATATTTCTTTTTCTTTTCTTTTCTTTTCTTATTGGACTTACAACTACAAGATGGAGCACAGGAAAGTATCATGTGACTTTGTCACAATGGTGTGACAGATGGTCATGTCACAGGTCACAGTTACAGTGTGTCACATGACTAGAGTAACATGAGGACCATGGGAGAGTAAGCACATAGCCACAGTAGTAAAATGTATAAGTAGTAGAGAAATGAGCGAGAACTCCATCGAGTTCTCTTTGTCAAACTCTGAACAAAGAGACAGTTGGCTTAATTCTGGTCATCGGACTTTAGACACTGACACCTTCTGGTATAGCACAAGATTGGTTCAAAGTTGTATTACAATAGGAAGACCTCGGCTACGCACAACCCTGGCTTTTTACTTGGCATCTCTTTGTAGAAGAGCTCCGAGTGCATTTCAGACTCTCGGACCCAGTAGGGAATGCCGCCAATCTCATCGACAATCTCTGTATGAAGCCAGGAGATAAAATTTCTACTTACAATGTGGAATTCATGCGGTATGCAGTACAGTTGAACTGGGGTGATACAGTTCTATGCCATCGCTTTTACCAGGGACTGCCAAATCGCCTCCAGGACCTGATAGCAAACCAGGAATAGGGAAAACCCACCTTCTTCCATGCCATACATCAACTGGCAATCACCTTCGACAATTGCTACTGGGAACGAAATTGCAAACAAGATCGTTTCCACAATACAGAGAAGGAGGCAGTAGACAGTCACCACCGAAAACAGGGTAGAATGGCTCAGTACTCCGCCTCCTCGCAAAGCTCTGCTCCGTCTTGTCCCCAGCCATCTACGACTCTGCCACAAACCGTGCCATTCCAGAGTTCCCAAAAACCCTCCAGACGACTATCCTCCATCGTTAAGTCACCATCTCCGTCCACTCCACGTGTTGACCTCTCCGACAAACTAGGCAGAGACGGTAAATTGAACGGCAATGAGCACAAGCACTATATCAACAATAACCTCTACCTATACTGCGGATCGAAGGACCACAAGGTAGATGGATGCCCCAGGAAACAACTGGTAAGGGCACAATTAGCTACTCTGGAGGAACAAGAGACTCTGCTCTCCGAGAACCTCTCAGAAAACTAGAGCGCGGTGTTACGCCGCTAGAGAATTTTCTGTGGAAATGTAGCATGGGATAAAAATTATAACCCTGGATTTCACTATTGAAACCCACTCTAGAGAACTCCTACAAGCCCCAGGCATAATCTAGACCCAA
>Ga0153996_1000686_pt1 | contig 14895 bp, 15 predicted proteins | sample TSNC080MetaG_FD_104728 | JGI IMG/M metagenome (GOLD analysis project Ga0153996, IMG submission 104728) | Attine ant fungus gardens microbial communities from North Carolina, USA - TSNC080 MetaG | ecosystem: Host-associated > Fungi > Mycelium > Unclassified | place: USA: North Carolina, Lumber...
ATGAACTGCAGCTGTCCCAGACCAACCGGGTAATTGCGCCGGATATTGACACCATCTTTTTGACGACGAATTTGAAATATTCCTATCTGAGTTCCAGTATTGTGAAAGAGATTGCCAGGTATCAAGGAGACATCAGCGGTTTTTTGCACCCGGAAGTAGCTCGGATGGTAAAAGAAAAAATGGCACAATAAGGAGAGAGAAACTTATGAGTAGAATTGAGCAGTTAATCAGCGAGATTGAGGAATATATCGACAGCTGTAAGTTTCAGCCGTTATCCAGCACCAGGATTCTGGTGAATAAAGAGGAGTTAGAGGAGCTTTTGGTGGAACTGCGCCTGCGAATCCCCGATGAGATTAAAAAATATCAGAAGATTATCAGCAATCAGGACGCCATCCTGGGTGAAGCAAGAGCGCAGGCTGACGCCATGCTGGCCGATGCAACAGCACAGACCAACGAACTGGTGAATGAGCATGAGATTATGCAGAGAGCATATGCCAGTGCCGACCAGGTAGTAGAAGAAGCCCAGGCCCAGGCCCAGGCGATTATTGAAAGCGCCATTGGTGATGCCAATAGTATCCGCCAGAGTTCGATCAATTATACGGATGATATGTTAAAGAGTCTGCAAACGATTATCACTCATTCCATGGAAGGTGCCCAGAGCCGTTTTGATGCATTCCTTTCTTCCATGCAGTCCAGTTATGATATCGTCTCTGCCAACCGTAATGAACTGGCGGCCGGCGTGTCTAATAATGAAGAGGCAATAACAGAAGAATGATGAAAACGATCATGGAGCATCCGGTATGGATGATTTTCCAGAGTGTATAGTGCCGGATGGATAATCCGGCTTTTTTTATGACACTGCGGGTCTGGAAGATTCCGGAAAGACCGCCGAAAGCGACGGTGGCGATGACCGGCAGAAGAGCTTTTTGGCTCGGCAAAACGGTGCAAAGCTGGTTGACACCGGTGGTAATCTCCGCTGTTCCGGTCAGCATTGCTTTTACCGGCAATGGCAAAAACGTTAACTGCTGAATCCACATCACCAGAATGGAAAACAGCATCATATAACCACCAATGATGACCATCGTTTCACAGGTTGACATAATTGCATCCTCAATTGAGATTTTATCGGTTTTCTTTAGTTCGACAGTGGTTGGTGCCGAAGTGCTGTTTCTGCATCGGTAAAACTTCCTGGACAGAACGGAAACCGGCAGAATCGGAAGATATATGCAGATAAGTAATAATGCCGGACTGACAATGAAGTTTAACTGGGTGCGGACAAACCCCAGCAAAAACATCGGACTGGGATGATTGCAGATGGAAAGCAGAAAGTCGGCTTCTTTCCGGCTGATTTGCCCATGGGCCAGAAAGTCGCTGCACATCTTGGCGCCCAGGGGATATCCGCAGAGTAAACCGCAAAGCAGGACATAGGTACCGGATTTAGAAAGGCCAAACAAGGCATGGGCCAAGGGATAAAATGGCAGAATCAACAGTTTTACGCCGCCCAGGGCCACGACCATCTGGGTACAGATAATAAAAGGCGCCAGTGTCGGAAGCACTACCTGCGACCACAGGCGCAAGCCGTTGCAGGCACCTTCGATTGACAGCGTCGGAAAAATCAGCAGCAGGCACAAAAGAGCAATAGAAAGAAGAGTCATAGCGGCAAATCCATTTTTTTTTTATTATATGAACATTACCATTCAGCCATGCCAACAAATAGGTGGTTTTTCTGTGGATTCGGTGTTATAATGGAGAGAAAATGTAAGAAAACAAGGCTTAAAGGGTGAAAACATGATGGAATTACTGAAAAAAACATTACGGGCAACGATTGGTCTGTTAATCTTTGCATTTGGCGTTTATTTAACCGTACAGGCGGATATCGGACTGGCTCCATGGGACACTTTTTCCATGGGGTTATCTTATCACTTACCAATTACCTTTGGTCAGGCCAGTATTATGATCAGTATCTTATTTGTGGTGATTGATTTGTGTTTGCGTGAAAAAATAGGTCTGGGGATGATCCTGGATTCCTTGCTGGTGGGCGCGGCTTTTGATGGATACGATTTCTGGCAGCTGATTCCCGTTGCCAATAGCTTGATTACCGGTCTGATTTATATGACGGTCGGTTTATTTATTATGGCTTTTGCCCAGTGGCTGTACATGGGTGCGGCCCTTGGCTGCGGCCCGCGTGATACATTTATGGTGGCAATTGGCAAACGGCTGCGGAAAGTACCGATTGGGGCCGTCAGTATTGGGATTATGGTAACCGTTCTGATCACCGGCTGGCTGCTTGGCGGGCCGGTGGGGATTGGTACGGCTTATTCCGTTTTTGGAACCGGGATTATTATGCAGCTTGTGTTTCATATTGTGAAATTTGAACCGCGGGATGTGGTTCATGAAAATTTGCTTGAAAGTGTCAGGAAACTGTATAAAGTACCGGCAAAGGAGGCATCGGACGTGTTATGAAACAATTACAAAGGATTAACCGGGTGACGGTGATTGGAATGGGTGCCCTGGGCACATTATATGGCAATTTCTTTGCGGAAAGGCTTGGTCCGCAGGCCGTTGCCTTTCTGGCTGACAGGCAGCGGGTAAAACGGTATCAGGCCGAGGGTGTGACCTGTAATGGAAAAGTATGTGATTTCCGCTTCCAGACTCCGGATGAATCAAATGAACCGGCAGAATTGCTGATTTTTGCCGTCAAGGGAACCGCCTTAGGAGCGGCGATTCAGCTGGCAAAACCATATGTGAATGCGGATACCGTTATTTTGTCTGTGATAAATGGAATTTCCAGTGAGGAAATGATTGCCCGGGAGTTAGGGGAAGATCAGGTTATTTACAGTATTGCCCAAGGTATGGATGCAGTAAAGCTGGAGAATGCATTGACCTATACTCATCTGGGCGTATTGTGTATCGGCATTTTACCGGCGGAAACAGCGAAACAGGAAAAGCTGGCACAAGTGATCGAGCTGTTTGACCGGACCGGACTTCCTTATGTTGTGGAAGCTGATATTCAGCACCGTCTGTGGAGCAAGTGGATGTTGAATGTTGGGGTAAATCAGGTGATTATGGTGACAGAAGGTACTTACGGTACGGTACAGCAGCCTGGTGAAGCCAGAGATATGATGATTGCGGCCATGTGGGAAGCACTTCGGGTCGCCGAAAAAGAGGGTATTTCCATCACGGAAAAGGACCTGACTGATTATGTGGCCCTTGTGGACACCCTGAATCCGGATGGAATGCCGTCGATGCGTCAGGATGGGCTGGCCCGCCGGTATTCAGAAGTGGATTTTTTTGCCGGAACGGTTCTGAAAAAGGCAGCGGAATATGACCTGGATGTGCCGGTCAACCGGATGCTGTATCAGACGATTCAGGAATTGGAACGAACCTATTAAATATGCGGTACGGCAAAGATGGAGACAGAGACGGGCATGAGATTACCGGAAGAATTTTTATTAAATATGCAAACCCTGTTAGGGGCGGAATATGACAATTGGTTAGCCGGCATGCAGAACCCGCCCGCCGCCGGTCTGCGGATCAATACGAGAAAGCTGAACCCGAAGGAATGGGAAGCGGGACAATGCCCTTACCCGATATCTGCCGTTTCCTGGACCACCAATGGTTACTATCTTGAGGAAGTGTCCAGACCGGCGAAGCATCCCTATTATTATGCCGGATTATACTATCTGCAGGAACCCAGTGCGATGGCACCGGCGGCACTGTTGCCGATAAAACCCGGTGATATGGTGTTGGATCTGTGTGCGGCACCAGGTGGGAAAAGCACCGAATTGGGGGCCCGGCTGCAAGGCGAAGGCTTGTTGGTTGCCAATGATATCAGCATCTCGCGGGCCCGGGCCTTGCTTAAGAATCTGGAACTATTTGGCATTCCCAACATCTGTGTGACCAGTGAAGCACCGGATCAGCTGGCAGAAGTGTTTGGCGCTTATTTTGACAGTATTTTGGTGGACGCACCTTGTTCCGGTGAAGGAATGTTTCGCAAAGATCCGGATTTGGTAAAAAGCTGGGAAGAACGCGGGCCGGAATATTATGCACCGCTGCAAAGGGCCATTCTAACCCAGGCGGTAACCATGTTAAAACCGGGCGGATATCTGTTGTATTCCACATGTACCTTTGCTAAAACCGAGGATGAAGAGATTATTGACTGGCTGTTGTCAGCGTTTTCGCAAATGGAACTTTCACCATTACCCTTATTTCCAGGGGCGGTTGGCGGTGTGGATGGACAGCCGGTGATCCGAATGTTTCCTCATAAGATACGCGGGGAAGGCCATTTTGTGGCATTGCTGCAAAAGCGAATGGAGAATTGCGTTGTTACGGCGGCGGGCAAAGTTCCTTTGGGAGAGAACAAAACATGGCAGAGCCTGGAAAAAGATACTGATTTCCCGGCTTTCTGGGCTGATATGAACATCATTTTAGAGAAAGAACGGCTAATGGTAAAGCAAGGACAGGTTTATTATCTGCCGGTAAATTTTAACCCGCAATGGAAGCTGCGCTATTTAAGAACGGGGCTTTTGCTGGGCGAAGTAAAAAAGGGGCGGTTTGAGCCTTCCCAGGCACTGGCCATGACTTTGAAAAAGGACAGTTTTGCTTCCTCCATTTCCTTTGTCCGTGAAGACGAACGGGTGATCCGCTATCTGAAAGGGGAGACGATTTCTTTAGAAACAGAAGAGCTTGTCAAAAAAGGCTGGTGTTTGGTATGTGTTGATGATTTCCCGCTTGGGTGGGCCAAATGCACCGGTATGACACTGAAAAATAAATATTATCCGGGATGGCGGTGGCAATAATGGGAAAACTGATCAGACTGGACAAGTTCTTGGTGGAAATGAATAAAGGCAGCCGCAGCCAGATAAAAGAGGCGGCAAAAAAGGGCCGAATCCAGGTCAATGGACAGGTTGAAAAGAAGACGGAACGCAAGATTGATCCGGCGGCGGAACGGGTATTGTTTGATGGATTGCCGGTGATGTATCAGGAATTTGAATATTATATGTTGAATAAACCGCAAGGTGTAGTTTCGGCTACCCAGGATAATCTGCACCGTACGGTAATTGATTTGCTGCCGGCGGAGAAACGGGGAGATTTATTCCCGGTGGGGCGGTTGGATATTGACACGGAAGGATTACTGCTGATTACGAATGACGGTGATCTGGCACATCGCCTGTTGGCACCTAAAAAGCATGTTGACAAACAGTATTATGCAAAGGTTGACGGCGTGCTGCCGGCGGACAGTATTGCCCGGATAGCCGGGGGGCTGGTTTTGACGGACGCGGAAGGTACCAAAGTAAAACCGGCAAAACTGGAGATTTTAAAGAAAGAAACGGATAACAATGAAATCTTGCTGACAATCCAGGAAGGAAAATTTCATCAGGTGAAGCGAATGTTTGAAGCATTGGGCTGCCATGTGACTTATTTGAAGCGGCTTTCCATGGGGGCATTGCAGTTGGATCGGACGCTTGCTGTCGGTGAGTTTCGGAGGCTGACGGAAGAGGAAGTTTTGCTTTTAAAGCTTTGAATCTGCAAGAAAGAAAAAAGACGAGTAAGGAGAAGTACAACTATGATCTTATCAGACAAAACGATCATGAAGATGCTGGCGGAAAAGACACTGACGATTACCCCTATGGAAGAGCGTCAGATTCAGCCGGCCAGCGTGGATATCCGCCTGGGAACAACTTTTTGCATCGTCGAGGAAACGGGCGAAGGAATTATCAGCCTGGATAAAGAGATTCGCTATAAAGCGATGGAGACAGACCATTATTTACTGCTTCCCGGTCAGTTTGTGCTGGCTACGACACAGGAGTATGTTGCACTGCCGGATGACGTTACCGCCTTTGTCGAAGGACGCAGTTCCCTTGGCCGGTTGGGCCTGTTTATTCAGAATGCCGGCTGGGTGGATCCGGGCTTTGAGGGGGAGATTACCCTGGAGCTGTTTAATGCTAACCGCTGTGCGATTGAATTGCGGTCCGGCCGACGGGTCGGACAATTGGTATTTGCCAAAATGGATTGTCCGGCGCTGCATCCTTACCGCGGAAAATATCAGGGGCAGAAAGGGGCGACCGGCTCACGGGTGTTCCTGGATGACGAATTAGCATCTTTTTAGAACAACGATAGTAAGGATAGAAAGGTTTCTGTGAGGGTATAAAATTGATGAACATAAGGAATATAGTAATTAAGCCCGCTTTTCAGGATCAGGATGTGATTCGTCAGCTGTTTACCGAGTATACCAATATGCTGGCGGAGGGGGATCCGGAAATCTGGAAATATTTAACAATTCAGAATTATGATGGGGAACTCGAACATTTAGAAGATAAGTATGGTCCGCCATATGGCCGTTTGTATATCGCCTGGGTGAACGATAAGCCCGCCGGCTGTATCGGCCTGCGGAAGCTTCCGGAGGTGGATGGGGCCTGTGAAATGAAGCGGCTGTATGTCAGACCGGAATTTCGTGGCCATGGCATCGCCGGAACTTTGGTGGAAACCATTTTGCAGGATGCGATAGCAATTGGCTATCAGGCCATCTATTTAGATACCCTGTCCTTTTTACAGGATGCCATTCGATTATATTTTCGATTTGGTTTTTATGAAATCGATCCCTATAATAACAGTCCGATGAAGTCTACCGTTTTTATGAAACGGGATTTGACCAGTGACGGTCCACTGGTATATCAAAAGCTGCGGCAGAAAAAGGCGGTTATCTTTGATTTGGATGGCACGCTGGTGAATTCGATGTGGATGTGGAAGAGCATTGATATTGAATATCTGGGGCGGTTTGGCTATTCCTGTCCGCCGGATTTACAGCAGAAAATTGAGGGGATGAGCTTTTCCGAGACGGCGGCTTATTTTAAAGAACGTTTTCAGTTGGCGGATGCTTTGGAAACGATTAAGCAGACCTGGACGGATATGAGTATTGAGAAATACCGGAATGAAGTGTCGTTAAAAAAAGGTGCCAGGCAATTTTTAAACTATTTGGCAAAGCAGGGATTCAAAATGGGGATTGCTACCAGCAATGGCCGGGAGATGGTTGATGTGGTGCTGGATTCCCTGCAGATTGCTTCCTGCTTCCACGTGACGGCTACCGCCTGTGAAGTGGCGGCGGGCAAACCGGCACCGGATATTTACAGGAAAGTCGCCCGAGATTTACGGGTCTCACCGGAGGAATGTATTGTATTTGAAGATATTCCGGCCGGTATTTTGGCCGGTAAAGCGGCCGGCATGACCGTCTGTGCCGTTGAAGACCAGTATTCATTGCGGATCAGGGAAGAGAAATGCCGGCTGGCGGATTATTTTATTAACGATTATGATGATATTCTTGTCAATGAGGCCAGAAAACCAAGATAGAGCAAAGGACAAACAAACATGCAGGACTATTTACCAATCAGTCGGACGGATATGAGTATCCGGGGCTGGAATCAGTGTGATTTTATCTATGTATCCGGTGATGCTTATGTGGATCATCCGTCTTTTGGTACGGCGATTATCAGCCGGCTTTTAGAGGCCCATGGATACAAAGTGGGAATCATTGCCCAGCCGGACTGGAAGGATGCCAAAAGTATCACCGTTCTGGGGCCGCCACGGCTGGGGTTTTTGGTGTCGGCCGGCAATATGGATTCGATGGTGAATCATTATTCCGTTTCGAAAAAGCGGCGGCAGCAGGACTCATATACACCGGGGGGCGTGATGGGGAAACGCCCGGATTATGCCACGGTGGTTTATTGTAATCTGATTCGTTCCGTCTATAAGGACAGCCCCATTATCATTGGTGGAATTGAAGCCAGTCTGCGGCGGCTTAGTCATTATGATTACTGGTCTAATAAGATGAAACGGTCGATGTTACTGGATTCACAGGCTGATTTGATTTCCTATGGGATGGGCGAACATTCCATTATCGAGATTGCTGATGCACTGGACAGCGGTATTGATGTAAAGGATATCACGTTTATTAAAGGAACCGTTTATCGGACCCGTAGTCTGGACCATGCTTATGATTATATCCTGCTGCCGGATTATAGCCAATTACGGCAGGATAAGAAGGAATATGCCAGAAGCTTTTACATTCAGCACCAGAATACGGATCCTTTTTCCGGAAAATGTTTGGCAGAACCTTATCAGGGGAAAGAATTTATTGTGCAGAATCCGCCGGCCACACCGCTTACGGAAGCGGAAATGGATGCGGTTTACGGACTGCCTTATATGCGGAATTACCATCCTTCTTATGAAGAACTTGGCGGGGTTCCGGCGATTCGGGAGATTAAATTCAGTCTGATCAGCAATCGGGGCTGTTTTGGTGCCTGTAGTTTTTGTGCCCTGACCTTTCATCAAGGCCGGATCATCCAGGTGCGCAGTCATGAATCACTGGTTGGAGAAGCCAGGCTGCTGACGGACGAACCGGACTTTAAAGGCTACCTCCATGATGTCGGCGGACCGACGGCAAACTTCCGTTTTCCGGCTTGTGAGAAGCAATTGACACATGGTGCCTGCAGCAGTAAGCAATGCCTGTTCCCTGAACCATGTAAGAATCTGCAGGCCGATCATTCGGATTATATTGCCCTGCTGCGCAAGCTGCGGGCTTTACCGAAGGTGAAAAAAGTGTTTATCCGTTCCGGTATTCGCTTTGATTATCTGCTGGCGGATCCCAGCCGCAAGTTTTTAAAGGAATTGTGTGAGCATCATGTCAGCGGTCAGCTGAAAGTGGCCCCGGAACATGTGGCCGATCAGGTTCTGGCGAAGATGGGCAAACCAAAGAATGAGGTATATCGTCAGTTTGCCAAAGAATATAAAGAAATGAATGCCCGACTGAAGAAAGAGCAGTATCTGGTTCCTTATTTGATGTCTTCCCACCCTGGCTGCGGTATGAAGGAAGCCGTTGAACTGGCAGAATATCTGCGGGATCTGGGGTATATGCCGGAACAGGTACAGGATTTTTATCCGACCCCTTCCACCATGTCGACGTGTATGTATTATACCGGCGTGGACCCGCGGACGATGAAACCGGTCTATGTACCGGTGAATCCGCATGAAAAGGCGATGCAGCGGGCCTTGATTCAATATCGGAATCCGAAGAATTATGATCTGGTGGTGGAAGCATTGCGAATTGCCGACAGAATGGACCTGATTGGATTTGATAAGAAATGTTTGATCCGGCCAAGACAAGGTAGTAGCGGTTACAGCAGCCGTAACCATGACAGCAAAGAGGGCGCGGGGAATAATAAAACAAGAGCTCAAAGAACTGGAAACAATAAACCAAAGAAAACCATTCGCAATGTGCATAAGAAGAAAGCTACAAAATCATAGCCAACAACCCTGACAACCCAATCATGAGGTGATCACATTTATGAAAATAGCATTAGTAACCGGAGCATCCTCCGGCTTAGGTAAAGAAACTGCAATACAGATTGCTGATCGTTTTTCCGGAATTGATGAGATATGGGCGATTGCCCGAAGAAAGGACCGATTAGTGGAGCTTCGTCAGCAATTACCGGTTCCCCTGCGGATATTCGCCCTGGATTTAACCGATCAAGCAGCACTGGCGGAATTGGAAAGTGCCCTGATGGAAGAAACCCCAGATGTAAAAGTCCTGGTAAATGCCGCCGGTTATGGAAAAATCGGAGCTGTCGGCGACGTCAGCCTGGTCGACGAGATGGGGATGGTCCAGTTGAACTGCACCGTCCTGTGCGGCGTGACTCATCTGGCCTTGCCATATATGTCCCCTAACAGCCGGATCATTCAATTTGCTTCTTCGGCAGCCTTTTTACCACAACCCAAGTTTTCCATTTATGCAGCAACCAAATCATTTGTTTTAAGCTATAGCCGGGCGCTGAATCGAGAATTACGGGGGCGCGATATTTCTGTAACTGCCGTTTGTCCGGGACCAGTCAAGACGGAGTTTTTTGATCTTGCCGAAACTACTGGAAAAATGGCTCCTTATAAGAAACTCACTATGGCAGATCCGAAAAAAGTGGTAAAATTAGCTTTGCGGGACAGTATGATGGGAAAAGAGATTTCGGTCTATGGTCCACTGATGAAGGCATTCTTCCTTCTGTCCAAAATGTTACCTCATGATCTGCTGTTAAGTATCATGGAACGAATGTAGGAGATTAACTAATGAAAATACACAAAGGACAATATGGATACCGGGACAGTCACCGTAAGCAGCAATTACTGTGGGTGATCCTTTTTCTGGCCGCCATCATCGCGCAGCTGCTGGCAAGGAATTTCACCGCCAACAGCTCCGCCAAAAATATTCTGACTGTTATGGCAATTCTGACCGTTCTGCCAATGGCCAATCTGGCATCTCCGTTACTGGCGGGTTGGCGATATAAGACCCCGGCGGAAGACTTTCACCGGATCATGATGCCTTATGAAGAAAAATGCACGATTTTATACGATTTAATTATCACTTCCAAAGAATATGTGATGCCAATGGATGCTGTGGCGGTACACCCCAGTGCTGTCATTGGTTATTGCACCAATCCCAAGGTAGATGTTAAAAAGGCGGAAGCTCATTTAAATGAAATGTTAAAGGGCAACAAACTGGATGCCAATGCCAGGGTGTTCAAGGAAGAAACCACTTTTTTACGTCGGTTGGACAATCTGAAACCAGCTGCCGAATATGAAGATGACGGCAGTTTGCCTTATGCAGTTCAACTGATGAAAAATCTGTCAATGTAAGGAGCTTGAGACTATGCGTGAAATCGTAGTAAAGGAGAATGAAGCCGGCCAGCGCCTGGATAAATTACTGGCTAAATATCTGAATCTGGCCCCCAAAAGCTTTCTCTATAAAATGCTGCGAAAAAAGAATATTGTATTAAACGGCAAGAAATGTGATGGCGCCGAAAAACTACAGGTAGATGACCGTATCCAAATGTTTCTGGCGGAAGAAACCATCGAGAAATTCTCGGAGGTAAAGGTTCCTGTCGTTAAGAAAAAGCAGCTGGATATCATTTATGAAGATGACCATGTGCTGCTGATCAATAAACCCGCCGGGATGCTGTCGCAGAAAGCAAAGGACACCGATGAATCGCTGGTGGAATACCTGATTGCGTATTTGCTGGAAAGTGGTCAGCTGACGCCGGAAGCTTTGCGGAGCTTTAAACCGTCCGTGTGCAACCGTCTGGACCGCAATACCAGTGGTCTGGTGGCGGCTGGAAAATCCCTGGCCGGCCTGCAGCATTTATCCGCCATTTTCAAAGACCGGTCGCTGCATAAATATTATGTGTGTATTGTCGCCGGTAAACTGATGGAGCGGCAGACGATCACCGGTCATCTGGTCAAGGATGAAAAGACCAATCAGGTGACGGTCTATCCGACGGAGCAAGCTGACAGTGTACCGATTTTTACCGAATACGAACCATTGGACTGGCGAAATGATGGTCAGAATGATTACACGCTTTTAAAGGTTGCTTTAATTACCGGGCGTACCCATCAGATCCGGGCCCATCTGGCATCGATCGGACATCCTTTGGTGGGTGACTATAAGTACGGCAATCCGGCCATTAACGAAGCCGCCAAACGGCAATACCGGATTTCTTCGCAAATGCTGCATTCCTGGCAGATGGAATTCCCCCAGATGCCAAAACCGCTGACTGACTTGAGTGGAAAGACTTTTGTCGCACCGATTCCAGCCGCCTTTGACCGGCTCTGGTATAGAGAGAATACAGGTAATAACAGATGACCACAGATACCATAAATCAGGTTCATTTCAAACTGCTTAAATTTATAACCGCGATCCAGAGTGCTTTTCTATGGCTTGTCTTCATCAGCGGAATCTGGATGGTCAATCGGATGCACGCCTATTCCATTTTTGCGGATTTCCCGGGTTATATAAAGAAGCCTTGGGCAATTGTTTCCCTGATTTTGTTTTTGCTTTCCTACAACGGCATGTTTATCTCACTGTTCTGCCAATGTCTGGTATGCAAACGGCTGCGGATCATAAAACGGGTCATTGTCTGGAGCATGATCTGGATTCCGATTCTGAATTATGGTCTGGCATGGTATGTACGCGGCCTGGCCCGACAGGAAATCGACCATGAAACCCACAAAATCCGCCTGGATGATGTCCGGGTAGAAAAGCAGATCTGCCATACCCGTTATCCCTTATTGCTGGTTCACGGTGTCGGCTTTCGGGATTTTCATTATTTTAACTACTGGGGGCGAATTCCCCGGGAGTTGGTCCGAAATGGTGCGACTGTTTATTATGGACATCAGGAAGCCTGGGGGACGGTGGAAGACAATGCCTTGATCTTAGAGGATAAAATCCGGGAAATCAAACAGGAAACCGGGTGTAAGAAGGTGAACATCATTGCGCACTCCAAAGGCGGCCTGGATGCCCGTTATCTGATTAGTGGCTTACATACGGAAGCGGATATTGCATCCTTGACCACCATCAATACACCACACCGGGGATCGGTCCTGGTGGATTTTTTAAAACGTCTGCCGGATGGCATTTACCGCTTTATTTGCCGGTTCATTGATTTCTATTTTGGTAAGCTGGGTGATACCAAACCCAATGCCTATACCGCCAGCCGCCAACTGTCCCGGGCTTATGCCGGAGAGTTTAACCAGAAGTATCCGGATGCGGAAAACATTTATTATCAGAGTTATGCTACGTTGATGAAGCATGGGTTCAGCAGCAAACTGCTGTGTGTTCCCTACTGGATTTTAAAAGCTCTGGATGCCCCCAATGATGGCCTGGTGACCGTGGCATCTGCCACCTGGGCGAATTTCCGGGGAGTCATCACCAACAAACATCTGCGGGGGATTTCTCATGGCGACATCATTGATCTGACCAGAGAGGATTACCGGAGTTTTTCCGTATTGGAATTTTATATTCAGCTGGTGGAGGATTTAAAACAACGAGGTTTTTAAAAAAGAGGACTTAAAAGGAGGAACCTTCAGATATGGGGACATGGAAGACCAGAGGCCTTCGCGGATCGACGCTGGAGGATCTGATTAATCATAGTAATGACAGTTATCGGGAGAAAAAACTGGCGTTGATTCAAAAGATCCCGACGCCGATCACACCGATTAATATCGACAAATCAAGCCGTCATATTACCCTGGCTTATTTTGAACAGAAGAGTACCGTGGACTACATTGGGACCGTACAGGGGATACCGGTTTGCTTTGATGCCAAAGAATGCGCCACCAAAACATTTCCCCTGCAAAATGTCCATGCCCATCAGGTTCAGTTTATGAAGGAATTTGAAGAGCAGGGCGGTATTGCCTTTCTGATTCTGCACTTTACGGTGGTGGATGAGATTCACTATCTGCCCTTTCGGGAGTTGTGCCGGTTCTGGGAGCGGATGGAACAGGGCGGACGGAAAAGTTTTACCTATGATGAAATAGACAAATCCTGGCAGATTGGACATTGCCGGGATATCCTGGTACACTACCTGGAATTACTGCAAAGGGATCTGGATGGGAGGTTGACGACAGAAGATGGAACGAACAATTTATGATTTATTGTGGATATGTCTGGTTTATGCATTTTCAGGCTGGTGTCTGGAGGTTTGTATTGCTGCAGTCAGGAGGCATAAGCTGATCAACCGAGGCTTTCTGAATGCACCGTTTTGTATGCTGTACGGCGTGGCGGCAGTCTCGTTTGAACTGTTTTTACCGGAGTTGAAAGACCGTTTGTTCTTTCTGTTTTTAGGTGGTACGCTGCTGGCCTCCTTTCTGGAGTATTGGACCGGCCGGGGCCTGGAACGGTTGTTTCATAAAAAATGGTGGGATTATTCCAATGAAAAATTTCATCTGGATGGTTATGTCTGCCTGAAGTATTCCCTGCTCTGGGGTGTCTTTGCCGTTATCACCATAAAATTCACCAATCCACTGCTGATAAAAATGATCAACTGGGTTCCGAACCTGATTGGTGTCATTACCTTATGGGTCATCTATGGGGTGATAGCTGCCGATGCCCTCAGTACAATTGCAGCAGTTTTACAGATGCATCACCGGTTGAAACGAATTGACCGAATCAGCGAAGATATGCAGAAGTTGTCCGATTCTCTGGGCAATGCCCTGACCAGACGGATTCAGCACCGGATGGCCCACGCCTATCCGAACATGAAACCGGAACAGCTGCTTGCGGCCATAAGGCATCATCAGAAAGAAACGGCCCAGCTGACCGGTAAGTTTGGCGAAGGCTGCAGTTTTTATAAGCTGGTCTCCTTGTTTTTTATTGGCGCTTTTTTAGGTGATATTGTCGAGACGATTTTTGTCTATGTGACCACCCATGTGCTGATGAGCCGCAGCAGTGTTGCATATGGTCCGTTCAGTATTGTCTGGGGGCTTGGCTGTGTGATGCTGACAGTGGTACTGTATCGTTACCGTAATAGCAATGACCGGCATATCTTTTTTACCGGAACCATTTTAGGCGGTGCTTACGAATATGCCTGCAGCGTCTTTACTGAGCGGGTTTTTGGTACCGTCTTCTGGGATTACAGCCATCTTCCTTTTAACCTGGGCGGACGTATCAACCTGTTGTATTGTTTTTTCTGGGGAATCGTATCAGTCATTTGGCTAAAAATGGTCTATCCATTCTTTTCCAAATGGATCGAAGAAATTCCGGTGAAAATGGGCAGGGTTTGCTGCCATATTCTGATTGTTTTTATGGTCTTTGATATGGCCGTTACGGCCATTGCCCTGACCCGCTATAGGGAGCGGCAGAACCAGACGGTACCGGATCATGCGATTGAAAGCTGGCTGGATGATCATTTCCCGAATCAGCGGATTGAGCAGATGTATCCCAATATGAAAATTGTTCATGTCAACCATTTTTGAAAATGTCCCAAAAATTTTTTAACATAAGCACCAGTCTTCTGGTGCTTGTTCCAACGAAAACCCACGGTCTGAGGTGTCCGATTCTTGACGGCACGGTACTTTTAG
>Ga0153996_1000687_pt1 | contig 14888 bp, 12 predicted proteins | sample TSNC080MetaG_FD_104728 | JGI IMG/M metagenome (GOLD analysis project Ga0153996, IMG submission 104728) | Attine ant fungus gardens microbial communities from North Carolina, USA - TSNC080 MetaG | ecosystem: Host-associated > Fungi > Mycelium > Unclassified | place: USA: North Carolina, Lumber...
ACCTATAAACATCTATAAGATTACCAAAGACAGCTACCCATAGTGCAGGGGGGTCACGGGGGCCCTCCCCCGTGGGAATTTTGGTTACTTTTGTTCCTCCAAAAGTAACTGCCCGTCGCGGCACGAGCGACAAGCCATCCCGTGGCACAGCGGCACCGCCAAAACGTAACGGCAGCGCCAGAGCGAAAAAAATGGCACACCCGCACCAAAACCTCATTGCGGAAACAGCTTTTGTACCTGATGCGGCTGGTTGCCCCGGCCGACCGGGTCTTCCACAGTATCACACACGTCAATCTAATTTACATCGGAACCACCCCGCCGTCTGCGGATGGACCTCCAAGGAGGGGAATAGCGCTAAAAGCGACCTTAAATTCCCCTCCTTGGAGGGGTGGCGCGGAGCGCCGGGGTGGTTTTTTGCTGACATTCTCTGCCAAATTGTCAAATTAGATTGACGTGCAGTATCACATCAACCCGGTTGACAAACAGGCCGGCGGGTGTATAATAGTGGAAGAAAACTGAATACAGGGGTGCTGGAGGCTTTCCGGCTGAGATTGGGCTAAACGCAGCCCAAGACCCTTTGACCTGATCCGGATAACGCCGGCGGAGGGATACCCTGAAATCTTTTTTCACCGCACGGTCACTTCAGGCCGTGCGGTTTTTTGCAGCCGAAACAAAAAGGAGGAATTTAGAAATGGAACGGTATAACGCAAGCCTGGCGATTCAAGTGTTGCCAAAGGTGGAACGGGAGGATGTGATTCCCATTGTGGACAAGGTCATCGCGTACCTTAAATCCACGGGGCTGAATGTATTTGTGGGCCCCTTTGAAACAACCATAGAAGGGGACTTTGACAGGATCTGGGACATTGCCGGGGAGTGCCAGAAAATATGCGTCCGGGAGGGCGCGCCGTCGGTGTCCAGCTATATAAAGGTAGTCTACAGCCCGGCGGCGGAGTTGTGGTCTATTGATGAAAAAGTGTCGAAGCATCATCCGTAACGGCGCGTCCTCCGGGCTAACGGTGACATATAACGTAACATACAGCATCCCGCGCCAAGGCGCGGGATGCTGTATGTCTAAAAGGAAGCGGCGCAAAATAAAAAAGAATTGACAAATCAGATTTAGTGTGCTAGTATTGTGGTACACTGATACGGAGGTGCAAAAAAGATGTTGCCAATGGAAGGCTGGCGGGCCGATTTTGACGAGCGATTTCCCATATATCAGCAAATTATCAATCGCTTTTCCCGCTCCCTGGTAAAGGGGGAGCTTCATACGGGAGACCGCATTCCGTCTATAAGGGATCTGGCGGTGGCGCTGGGGGTAAATACCAATACCATCCAGCGGGCTTATCAGGAGATGGAACGGGACGGATTAATTTTTTCACAGAGAGGCACGGGATATTTTGTGATGAATGACGATGCATTGGTTGAGAGGCTCAAAAGCGATATGGTAAGGGAATCCACCACCCGGTTTTTAGAGGAAATGCGCGCTCTTGGCTTTGAGAACAAGCAGATTCTGGATGAGCTGCAAAGGCAATTGGAGAAGGGGGAAACGGGGCATGAGCTTGCTGACAATCAAGGGGCTTGAGAAACGTTATGGGTCAAAACCGGCGCTGGACGGCGTGGATTTAGAGCTCGGGCAGGGAAGAATCACCGGCCTGCTGGGGCCCAACGCCTCGGGAAAAACCACCCTTCTCAAAACCATTGCCGGGCTGCTCCACCCCGACCGGGGCGAGATTGTGTATCCGGGTAACGCCTCCGGCCTGGCTGCCAGGACAACGGTTTCCCTTCTGCCCGACAGAACGGCCTTTCCAAAGTGGATGAAGGTGCGGGACGCGTTCCGGTACTACGAGGATATGTATCCCGATTATTCGGGACAGAAGGCCGGTTCCATGCTGGAGCTGCTGGAGCTGCCGGGGGACGCCCTGATCCGGCGGATGTCCAAGGGGATGCAGGAGCGTGTGGCTTTGGGCCTTGCGTTTTCCAGGGAGACCTCCCTCTATCTGCTGGATGAGCCGCTGGGCGGCATTGATCCGGTGGGCAAGGCAAAGGTGCTGGAATCCATTTTATCCATGCCGCTGGAGCATTCCTCCATCCTTTTATCCACCCATCTGGTAAAGGATGTGGAAACAATATTCGATGATATTCTGCTGATCTCCCAGGGAAAGATTATCTACAGGGGCGAATGTGAAACCATCCGGGAGCAGGAACGCAAAACCGTGGAACAGGTATATTTGGAGGTGTTTTCCCGTGCTTAACCAACTGAAATACGCAGTCCGGCAGGACTGGGGCCGCCGGGCCGTGGTGGTGGGCCTGGTGATTGTCCTGAATGTGGCGTTCGGCATATGCGGAGCCGCCGGGATATACGGCATGGGCGGCATGATAACCGCCGTCAGCCTGTCGGGCCTTGCGCTGTGCGTGCTGTTTGGCGTGTGCGTCGCGGCGGATTTCCGCAATGTGCGGGAGCTCTACGCCGCTCCCTCGGGGTACAACGAATTTCTCACCCCCGTTCCCCGGTGGAAAATTCTTCTGGGCCGGGTGCTGCCCATGGTGGGGCTTGATTTTATCTGCTATGCCCTGGGCATCTGTGGCGTAGTCTGCCAGGCGCTGATCTTAAGCGGAGAGTATATCACCTTCAGCTTTGTGGACTTTAAATCACTCGCGTGGGGGAGCGTGATTTTTCTGGTCAATTACCTCCTGCTGGTGGTCGCCGCCTTCCTGGGCAACACACTGGCCAACAGCGTGTTTTACCGCTTGAGGGGCCGCGGTGTTCTCGGGTTTGGGGCGGCATGCATCCTGCTTTACCTGTTTAACTGGGCCAACCTGGCGCTGGGCGCCTTTGGCGAGGTCACCCGGTACCGCATGTTCTTTATGGTTTCATTGCAGACCGGGTTCAATCCGGGGATGATCGCGTATCTGGCGCTGTCCCTGCTGAAATCAGCGATCCTGTTCTGCACCGCCGCTTTTTTAATGGAGAGGAAGATTAACATATGACTAAGAATCTCTTTTTAATTGCGTCCCCGATTCTCGCAGCAATCCTGGTATTTGTAGTATCCCTCACCTTTTCCGGCTGCGTAGGCGTGGAATTTTCCGGGGTAGGGGCTGTCCTGGGGGAGGGAGACACGGTCACCAGGGAATATGACGCGCCCGGTTATACCGTGGTGGAGATCAGGGGCGAATTCGCGGTGAAATATTCCAGCGCCCCCTTGGATAAGGTCGTCCTGGAAGCCCGGGAGGATTTGATACCCCACCTGAGCGTCACCATGGAGGGTGACAGGCTGATCGTTGACAACACAGAGATGCCGGTTGCCGCCGGAAATAACGGCATGCCCATCCTCCGCCTTTCCACCCCTGACCTGAAGGAGCTGCACATTATGGGCGTCGCCACCATGGATGAGGCGGACACCATCAAGGGCGATTCCTTTACCTTGAGCATCACCGGCGTGGGGGATCTGGAGCTTCCGCTGGAGGTGGAAAAGCTGGATGTAAACGTGGGCGGCGTAGGCGACATTGTTCTGCGGGGAACCGCCGCCAACGCGGATATTCGTGCCGCCGGCGTCATCTCCCTTAACGCGTCGGAGCTAAAGACCAAAAACACCGTGGTGAATATCCCGGGAATGGGTGACGTCAGCATCGACTGCTCGGACACGCTGGCGGTGGACATCGTTGGGGCGGGCAGCCTGGAGTACCGGGGCGACCCCACAATTACCAGGAGCAACCTGGGAATGGGCAGCATTTCCAAGTTGGAGTAACACGCTGCCGATAATAAGCTTGGGAGGGGCCGCTGAAAAGCGGCCCCTTTTGCGTGAAAGGCCGTTGGCCCCACCGCTAAATTATCGACCCGCCAAGCGCTTGGCGAACCTCCCGGCGGCTCTCTGGAAGATTCGTATAAGACAGCGGTTTTAAGCTGTGCCGGAACGGCTTTTTGGATTGACAATATGCCTTATAGTGAGTATACTGAACACGATGCGCGATTTGTCAATTAAAATTTTCGCCAAAGAGAATCCGGCTATCTCCGCTCCCTCTGGCTTGGCGCTGTTCTCTGTGCTGATGTTGTGCTCGGGCAGGCGTTAGCCCTGCAAAAGCAGCGCCGCGCCGGGCGGCCGCCCGCCGACGGCGCACCCCCGTGGCACCGCGCTAACATCGTTTGCCAAGGAATACTGGATTCTTAAGGACTAGCAGTCCTTAAGCGGGGGTTTTAGGGGCCGGTGCCCCTATTTAAATATCGTAGATACCTATAAACTACTATAAGATTACCAGAGATGGCTATCCATAGTGCAGGGGGGGTCACGGGGGCCCTCCCCCGTGGGAATTTTGGTTACTTTTGTTCCTCCAAAAGTAACTGCCCGTCGCGGCATGAGCGACATGCCACCCCGTGGCACTGCGGTAACGCCAGAACCGCTGCACAGCGCCAACGCCAAAGCGCCCCCCCCCTGACTAAACACGATAGTCAGATAAGAGAATTTACTAAAAAGGAAAGATGCATGTATGCGAAGGTCTATTGCTTCTAAGATATCAGTTTTTCTTCTGGGCATGGTGGTGCTCAGCACAGGGGCGATAGGGGTGTTCAGCTATTTTTTATACCGGAACGATTCGGTTACCTCCAGCGCCGACCGGGCGCTGTCCATCGCGGTAACGCTAGCCGCCGCCGCGGACGGGGAACAGATTGCCGAGATTCTGCGCACCAGGGAAAAGACCGCGCATTGGGAGAGCCTAAAAAAAACAGTTGACGACGTTAAGGTGCAAACGGGGGCGCAATACCTGTATATTTTGGATAGCAATTACACCGATAAGATACGATATTTTGCGGAGGGCTATGCCAGCACCGATGAGTTTTCCGCGTTTGACCTGGGCGAGGAGGAGAGCAGGGAGTACTTTGCGGATGAAATGTTTACCACCCTGCAAACCGGCGTCACTTCGAAAACGGATATCTATAGCAGCGATTATTACGGTATGATGGTTTCAGGCTTTGCGCCTATCCTGGATACTGGTGGCCGGGTGGCCGCAGTGGTGGGAATCGACATCAACGTCGACGATGTGATGGAGGCTTCAAATGCCTTTGGTATCAGGGTAGCGCTGATTGTATTGGGCTTCTGCGCCGTGTTCGGGTTTGCCGGCGTCCGGATAATCAACCGGTTTATCGGCCGTCCCATTGGAAAGCTGAATGAAGCCGCCATGAAATTCGCTGTCGGGGATATGGATCTTCAGCTGGATATCTCCACGGAGGATGAAATCGGGCGGCTGGCCCATTCCTTCACGGCCATGGTGGAAAGCACCCAAAAGCAGATAGCTATTCTGGAGAGGCTGGCGGAAGGGGATCTCACTATGGACGTGACCCTCCGCAGCGAAAAGGACTCCATGTGCATCGCCTTGCGTGAAACCCTGGACAAACTGAATACGCTTTTCGATGATATCTACAAGGGAACCGCGCAGGTTTCCCAGGGCGCGGTGCAAATTGCCACCGGAGCCCAAAGCCTGGCCCAGGGCTCCACCGAGCAGACGGCGACTATTGAGCTGCTGGTAAAGGCCATTGGGGATATCACCAATAAAACCCAGGAGAACTCCCAAAGGGCGGGGCAGGCCGCCCTTCTGGCGGAAACTATTCAGTCAAACGCGGAAAAAGGATCCCGCCAGATGCAGGTGATGGTAGAGGCCGCCCGGGGTATGAAGGAGGCGAACCACGCTATCAGCAAGGTCATCAAGGTGGTGGATGATATCGCCTTCCAAACCAATATCCTCGCTTTGAACGCGTCGGTGGAGGCCGCCCGGGCCGGACAGCACGGAAAAGGCTTTGCCGTGGTAGCCGGAGAGGTGCGGAATCTGGCGGTTAAAAGCGGTGACTCCGCAAAAAGCTCTGCGGCTCTGATAGAAAATTCCATCCAAAAGGCTATGATGGGCGTACAGATCGCGGAGGAGACGGCGGCGTCCCTAACGGAGATTGTGGCGGGGATTCAGGAAAGCAGCAGCATTGTCAATGGGATTGCCGTTTCCTCAGAGGGGCAGAGCGAGGCGATAGAGCATATACACACGAGTGTCAGCCAGGTCTCCCAGGTAATCCAGCAAAACAGCGCCACCGCGGAGGAAAGCGCGGCCGCCAGCGAGGAGATGAGCGGTCAAACCGCCCTGCTGGAAAGCAAGCTGGCCCGGTTCCGCCTGCGGAAGCCCAAAGGCAGCTTCGCCCCGGGGCTGTCAGGCACGGGAAAGAACCGGGAGCTCTGGGGATAGGATTTGTTTCCGCCCTTCTGCCGGATATTCCTAAAATTTGGTAAAAATTAGAAATAACTCTTATTTTTGCCAGATTTGTATAGATTACGGAACAGCGGTTTGATTTATTTCTGTGCTTCCTCTAATGGCTTTCCTGTGAAGGAAGCTGTATAATGGTTAGCGGGACGTCTATCCCTAATCAAAGATTGGAGGCACTATGAAGAAATTAATTACCCTTTGCATTGCGGCCGCTATGGCATTGTCCATAGCCGCTTGCGGATCCGGAACAGATCCCTCATCCTCTGCGGCGGAAAGCTCCGCCCCGGAATCCGCAGCTGCAAGTGAATCCTCAGCTGCCGGTGAATCCTCCGAGGCGGCGGAATCCGAGCCTGACCTGGAGGAAAGCTCCGAGAAAGCCGCCGCCATGGATTTACCTGAAATTGACGGTTATACCAAGTCCGAGCAGCAGGGAACCACCATGTACACAGCGGAGGACGGTTCGGTGATCGTGGTGCAAAGCACCCCCGCCGACGCGGAATCCCTCGCCGGCTTTGAGGAGAAGGATCCCGACCTGCTGGCTGAAATGAATGAACAGATCAACGCCGCCTTTGGCGCCCTGATGCCCGGCGCGACGGTAAGCGGTGATTTTGCCACCGTGGAGGGCAAGTCCGTCTATCTGATGTCCCTGTCCGTTCCCAAGGATGAAGCCAACGGCATTCCGCAGGACATGAATGTCATTGTCTACATGCTGGCCGGGGATGGAGGGATTGTCGCCGTCACCGGCACAGGCCCTGACGCCGGCCTGGACGCAAAACTGACCGGCATTGTAAAAGCCCTGTAATCAGCTTATAACTATTCCGCAAAGAAAGCGGCTGTCCGGCAATTCGCAGGAATTACCGGACAGCCGCTTTCTTTGGTTATAGAATGCTTCCTATTTCAGCAGCAGCGGCAGGAATACCACCGACACAATGGTCATCAGCTTGATGAGAATGTTAATGGAGGGCCCGGAGGTATCCTTGAAGGGGTCGCCTACGGTGTCGCCCACAACCGCGGCCTTGTGGGCTTCGCTTCCCTTGCCGCCGTGATGGCCTTCCTCGATGTACTTCTTGGCGTTGTCCCAGGCGCCCCCCGCGTTGGACATGGTGATGGCCAGCAGCACGCCGGTTACAAGAGAACCGGCCAGCAGGCCGCCCAAAGCCTCGGTGCCCAGCAGCAAGCCCACAGCAATGGGGCTGACCACGGCCAGCAGGCCGGGAAGAATCATTTCCCGCAGAGCGGCGGCGGTGGAGATATCCACGCACCGGGCGTAGTCGGGCTTGGAGGTTCCGGCCATAATACCCGTGTCCTCCCTAAACTGGCGGCGAACCTCCTCGATCATTTGAAAGGCAGCCCTGCCCACCGATTTCATCGTAAGGGAGGAAAAGAGGAAGGGCAGCGCTCCGCCCAGCAGCAGTCCCACCACCACATAGGGGTTCAGCAGGTCGATGGCGGTAATCTTGGCAATCTGGGCGTAGCTGACAAACAGGGCCAGGGCGGTGAGGGCGGCGGAACCGATGGCAAAGCCTTTTCCGATAGCGGCGGTGGTGTTGCCCACACTGTCCAGCTTGTCGGTGATGACGCGGACATCCTTGGGCAACTGGCTCATTTCGGCAATACCGCCCGCGTTGTCGGCAATGGGGCCATAGGCGTCAACGGCGATGACCACGCCGGTGGTGGACAGCATCCCCACGGCGGCAAGGGCAATGCCATAAAGGCCCATGAAGTAATAGGCGGCGATAATGCCTGCGGCGATGAGAATAATGGGGCCCACCGTGGAGGCCATGCCTACGGCGTAACCGTCGATGATAACGGTGGCGGGGCCTGTTTCAGCCTGCTTGGCGATTCCCTTTACCGATTTGTAATCGGAGGAGGTGTACCGCTCGGTAAGCGCGCCGATCACCACACCCACAATTACGCCCACGGCAATGGCGGCAAACGCGCCCAGGCCGCCGAACATCTGGCGGCTGAGGAAGAAGGAGGCCACCAGCACAATGGCGCTGCTGACGTATGTACCCGTATTCAGCGCGGACGCCGGGTTCTGGGTATCCTTGCCTCCCACCATAAAGATAGCCAGAATGGAGGCAATAATGCCGATGGCGGCGAGCAGCAGGGGAAAGAGAACCCCGGCCCCGGTGTCGATCACGGTCATGGACACCGCCAATGTAACCGCGGAAATGATGGAGCCTACATAGGACTCAAACAGGTCGGAGCCCATGCCGGCCACATCCCCCACGTTATCGCCCACGTTGTCGGCGATAACGGCGGGGTTTCTCGGGTCATCCTCGGGGATACCGGCCTCCACCTTGCCCACCAGATCCGCGCCCACGTCGGCGGCCTTGGTGTAGATACCGCCGCCCACGCGGCCAAACAGGGCGATGGAGGACGCCCCCAGGCCAAAGCCGGTGAGGGTTTCGGCGTTCTCAATGCCCAGAAGGAGGAGCAAAACGCTCAATCCCAGCACACCTAACCCAACCACGCACAAGCCCATGACGGCTCCCCCGCGGAAGGCGACCTTCAGCGCCAGGCCCATCCCGCCGGACCGGGCGGCGGCGGCGGTGCGCACATTGGCGCTGGTGGCGGTGCGCATGCCGAAGAATCCCGCCAGCACGGAAAATACCGCGCCCAGCAGAAACGCCATGGCGGTTTTAAAATCAATGAGGACGACCAACAGCAAAAACATAACCGCCGCGAAAATTACGATGGTGCGGTATTCCCGGAGAAGAAAAGCCATGGCACCTTCCCGTATGTAGGAGGAAATCTCCTTCATCCGGTCGGTGCCCATGTCGTTTTTGTTTATCCATGATGAAATTCCAAAGGCGATTATCAGTGATAATATTCCGATAATAGGGACTGCGTAAATTAGTTGATTCATATTATGTACACTCCTCTTTTTAACACAAATAATGTGCCTTAATATTTAGACGGATGCAAAAGGACGCGCTTTTTCCGCATTGCGGGGCCCCTTAACTTTCCAAAAACCGGACAGCAACCATCGTGGTAAGCATTATACTATATATTGCATGGCAAATCAAGGGAAATATCCTGTCCCCAACGTTAATCTAATTTACATCGGAACCACCCCGCCGTCTGCGAACCCACCCCTCCAAGGAGGGGAATAGAGCTAAAAGCGACCTTAAATTCCCCTCCTTGGAGGGGTGGCGTGGAGCGCCGGGGTGGTTTTTTGCTAACATTCTCTGCCAAATTGTCAAATTAGATTGACGTGCCTGTCTCCATTGCCGGGTATAGCGGCGCGCTTATTTGGAAACAATAGCGATAACTCTCCCGCCACCGGGAGAATCCATCCTGACACAGTGAGAGAGAGAGGTGAAAAATAATGGATATGACCACACAGGATTTCCTTAAAAAAGCACTGCTGGACACCCAGGAGCGTGTCCGCGACTTCATGCAGTATGCCGATCAGATCGAGGACAAAAAACTGAAAACCTATTTTAAGGAATACGCCGAAACAGAGGGCAGACAGGCTCGGCAGCTCCGCAGCTTTGTGGAGGATATGTGCGATTAGTGTCTCCGGCCTGGCCTTGGGCGGGGTGTTAGCCCTGCCCAAAGCCAGGCCGGGACACTACCTCTGGGATGGCTTTTGGCTTGGCTTTGCCTCCGGCGGCCGGGCTCTGCCCGAACCCGCTTAGGGCCATAATGGCCCTAAGAACCCATAATTCAGCAGGGTTGTAACGCCCTGTACAGCCAAAACCTTAATCAACCCGTCCGCTCCCTCCATGGGGCCCAAAAACCCCATTCCGGGAGCTGGCGTTGTGCTCGGATTAATCGTTAACCTTGAAAAGCCGCGCCGCGCCGGACGGCAGTCCGCCGACGGCGCGCCCCGTGGCACAGCGCCAACAGTGTTTGCCAAAGAGCACTGGATTCTTAAGGACTAGCAGTCCTTAGGCGGGGTCTTAGGGGCAGGAGCCCCTATTTAAATATCGTAGATATCTATAAACGACTATAAGATTACCAAAGATAGCTACCAGTAAACCAAGGGGGGTCATGGGGGCCCTCCCCCGTGGGAATTTTGGTTACTTTTGTTCCTCCAAAAGTAACTGCCCGTCGCGGCACGAGCGACATGCCAACCTGTGGCACAGCGACAACGCATAACCACACGGCGGCAACGCCAAAACCGCCGCACAGCGGCAAACAGAAAGGCATGCCGGCCAAGGAGACCGGCATGCCTTTCTGTTTTATTCTGTTACACCTGTCCGGTTTCCCGGGCCAGGCGGTTGCGCAGCTGGCAAAGGTCATCAAAGGCCTCGGGCTTGCTGCCGGGGTTCCGCAGCAGGGCCGCCGGGTGGTAGGTTCCCATCATCCATACGCCGTTTTTTTCTACAAACTGCCCGTGCTCGCGGGTTACCCTGAATTTGGGGTCAATGAGGTGCTGTGCCGCCACCCTGCCCAGGCATACGATATATTTTGGGCGGATGAGCTTTACCTGTCCGCGCAGGTAACCGATGCACATGGCTACCTCCTCCTCGCTTGGGTCGCGGTTCCCGGGGGGACGGCATTTCACCATATTGGCTATGTAGACGTTATCCTCCCGGGAAAAACCGGTAGCCAGCAGCATTTTATCCAGCAGCTGGCCCGCCCGGCCTACGAAGGGCTCCCCCTGTAGATCCTCGTTTTCTCCGGGGCCCTCCCCGACGAACATGACCCTGGCCTGTTCGTTGCCCACGCCGAAAACAACATTGGTTCTGGTGGACGCCAGGGAGCATTTCTCACAGGCGGAGACCTCCTGCCGGAGGGATTCCATGTTTGTATGCATGCCGGGGTACTCCTTTTTTTACTCTTTGCCGGACGCGGAGGGCGGGCATAGCCGGGTTACTCCCTCTTTTCCTTCTTTTTGGAGGAGGCCTCCACCGGCTGCGGAGGGGAAACCTGCGCGCGCAGCTTGATGATGCGGCGCTCATCCACCTGGGACACGGTAAAGCTTACGTTATCCACCTCCACGGCGGCCCCTTCCCCCTCGGCGGGGATGTATCCCAGGCGGTGGATAATATAGCCGCCGATGGTTTCAAAATCGCCTTCCTCGTCCTCATCCAGCTGGATCTGGAAGAACTTTTCGATCTCCTCCATACCGGTCTGCCCGTCTATTTCATAGAGGTTGTCACCGATGGCGGCGATTTCCTCCTCCTCATCGTCGTCGTATTCATCCTGGATGTTGCCCACAATAAATTCAAGAAGATCCTCCATGGTGACAACGCCCGAGGTGCCGCCGTATTCATCCACCACAATAGCCATCTGCATCTTCTTTTGTTGCAGCTCCGCCAGAAGCTTTTTGCAGTTGGCGGATTCCAGCACATACATAGGCTCCCGCAGATAGCTGTTCAGGTCAAAGGGCTCACCCGGAGAATTGAGCACCCGGGCCAAAAGATCCTTGACATAAAGGATGCCGATGATGGAATCCATATCGTTTTCATACACCGGAATACGGGAGTAGCCTGTGCTGACGGCAGTCTCAATAATTTCCGGCAGGGGAGCGCCCACCTCCATAGCCACCACCTCGGTGCGGTGGGTCATCATTTCCACAGCGGTGCGGTCGTCAAACTCAAAAATATTGTTGAGCATATCCTTTTCCGCTTCCGCAATATTGCCCGATTCATTTCCCACATCAATCATCATGCGGATTTCTTCCTCCGTCACCTGCTCCGTCTTTTGTGCGGGGTCAATGCCCAGAAGGCGCAGCATGGCGTTGGTGGAGGTGGCCAGCAGGGCTACCATGGGCTTTGCCGCCCTTGATATAAACAGCAGAGGCTCCGCCACCCCAAACGCAATCTTTTCAAAATGGTGCATCCCCACGCGTTTGGGCACCAGGGTTCCCAAAACCAGGCTGACAACGGATAGCGCCAGTGTGATGCAGATAAGGGCAATGACCCGGATGGCGGTGGGGTTCACCGGCACCCCTCTCATGGAGGCGGCCAGGCGGGCGGCAAAGGTATCCGCCGCCACCGCGGCCGCCAAAAATCCTGAAACGGTGACCCCCAGCTGGATGGTGGCTAAAAACCGGCTGGGCTCATCAATCAGCTTTACCACGGCGGCGGCCTTTTTGTTGCCCTCCTGGGCCATTTTACGAATTTTGTTGTCGTTGAGGGAAATAATGGCAATCTCGCTCATGCTGAAAAACGCGTTAACAAGGATAAGGGCCAGGAGCAGCGCTACATAAATTAATAAATTGTCTTCGGGTTCCATGTTCTCTCCTAATTTTTTCTTGATGATGTATGGTATGACTGATATAGGATACTCCTATTATAATATAAACTTTTTTCCCCTGTATGTCAAAAAAGATATTTCGCTCCCCTTTTCGGAGCTGAAGCTTCCTGTAAATGCCATTGGAAAAGGGTGAATCCACATAATAAATTTATTGCTGCGCTTGCTCCGGGGAAAGGACGCCGGCGCCTCCCCGGCATCCCCTCCCCGACAAGGAGCTGCGGCAGCGCATTTACCGGCAGGTATCCGTCCTCTGTGAAAACTGCTACTTGCTTTATCACCATAGACCGCAGCTACACCTACACCACCCTAAGGATTGACGATTAAGCGCCCGGGGCGTTTACATCAGCGGGGCGAAAAGTTTGAGGAAGGCGCGGAGCATCCTGCCGGGCACCGTAATGCGCCGGGTATCCTCCATCGTAATCCGGCGGGATACCTCCTGCGCGTCCAGCATATCCTGTTTCACCTGCCCCACAATGCTGGAATTGTAAAAGGCCACCGAGCATTCAAAATGAAGGTAAAAGCTGCGAAAATCCATATTACAGGTGCCCACCATGCATACCTTGTCGTCCGACACAAACATCTTGCCGTGCATAAAGCCGGGGGTGTATTCGTATATCTTTACCCCGCCCCGGATCAGCCGCTCGTAATAGGAACGGGTGAGCATGTGCACATACCATTTGTCGTAAATGTAAGGGGTTACGATGCGCACATCGGTGCCGCATTGGGCGGCAGCGAGGAGGGCCGACTCCATTTCGTAGTCGATAACCAGATACGGGGTGGTGATGTATACATAATCCACCGCCCGGGAGATAATGTTCAGGTAGGCGGTTTCCGTTACATTGACCTTGTCCAGGGGGGTGTCGCCAAAGGGCTGCACCAGCCCGTCCCCCGGCTGGGGGAGATTGCAGCCCCGGTAGGCCTCGAAGGACACGCTTTCCCCCGCGCCAAACCGCCACTGCTGCAAAAACATGAAGGTAAAGCTCCAAACCGCCTCCCCCTTGAGCATGACCCCGGTGTCCTTCCAATGGCCGTGGCGGTTGATTTGGTTGATGTATTCGTCCGCCAGATTGATGCCGCCGCAAAACGCGGTATGGCCGTCGATTACGCAGACCTTGCGGTGGTCCCGGTAATTGAGGATGACGCTTACCCGGGGACGGAAGGGGTTAAACACACAAAGCTTGATTCCCGCCTGCCGGATAATCCGGTCGTAGCCCTTGGGCAGGGTACTGATGCAGCCCAGATCATCGTACATCATCCGCACCTCCACCCCCTCCCGAGCCTTTTGCTTGAGGATGCTGAAGATGGAGTTCCACATCAGCCCGTCGTGGACTATAAAATACTCCAGAAAGATAAAACGCCTGGCGCCTTGCAGCTCCCGGATCATCCGGGTGTACATGATTTCCCCCACAGGGTAGTATTCCGCGCTGGTTCCCCCCCACACCGGATACCCGCTGGAATTATAAATATACCTGCTTTGCTGCGTCTGATGGCCGTCGTCAAAGGACGCTTCCAGCGGGGGCATATAGCTCATGGTGTTCTCCAGGTTGTTGTCGATATACCGCCGCAGCTTGTCGGGCATCCGCTTATTGCCCATAATCAGGTAAAAGACCCCCCCTGTGAGGGGGAAAAGCAGGATGGCGATTACCCAGGTCAGCTTATAAGACGGATTCTCGTTGCTTGAGACCACAAAAACCACCGCGAAAAAGCTGATAAAATTAAACGCCAGATATGGATAAATGGCGGACTGGCTGAAATAGACAATGGAAACCGTCAAAAGCGCCAGCTGCACCACAATCATAAAGCCCACCAGAAATAAGCGGCTGAACATAAAGGATATTATCTTTTTTATAATTCGCACCGCTTCACATCCTCTGCAACTTGCTGAATTAACCATAGCATATTTAGGCAATTTTTACAATATACTCCGGTTCTATTTTTCCGGCCCGGGCTGGGCCGGGAGCGGTTCATTTGCAGTTTTTTATGCTTACGGAGCAATGACAATATTTGACCGTTGTGTTTGGCGTTGCCGCTGTGTTTTGCCGCTGCCGCTGCGGGATTATGTGTTGGCGCGGTGCGTTTTGGCGGTGCCGCTGTGCAGCGGGCACATCAATCTAATTTGACAATTTTGCAGAGAATGTTAGCAAAAAACCACCCCGGCGCTCCGCGCCACCCCTCCAAGGAGGGGAATTTAAGGTCGCTTTTAGCTCTTTCCCCTCCTTGGAGGGGTGCCGTCCGCAGACGGCGGGGTGGTTCCGATGTAAATTAGATTGCCGCTGTGCAGCGGGCTGGCATGTCGCTCATGCCGCGACGGACAGTTACTTTTGGAGGAACAAAAGTAACCAAAATTCCCACGGGGGAGGGCCCCCGTGACCCCCCTGCACTTTGGGTAGCCGTCTCTCGTAATCTGGCTAGTCGTTTAGAGGTATCTACGATAT
>Ga0153996_1000688_pt1 | contig 14888 bp, 14 predicted proteins | sample TSNC080MetaG_FD_104728 | JGI IMG/M metagenome (GOLD analysis project Ga0153996, IMG submission 104728) | Attine ant fungus gardens microbial communities from North Carolina, USA - TSNC080 MetaG | ecosystem: Host-associated > Fungi > Mycelium > Unclassified | place: USA: North Carolina, Lumber...
ATAGAGATTATCCCGAATGAATTCCCAAACAATAAACTGATTTTTTCACCCCGAGGATAATTTTCGTTTTGCTTCGCCTTTTGTGCTATAAGGCGTACGAACCTAATAACCCATAAGTAGGTTTGCTAGAGTTCCAAACAATCCGGATTGCGTAATCGGTTGATATATTAAGCTGCATAGCCATGCCTTCCTTACTCAACTTGTTTTTTTACAGGCGTCCACAATTCACAAGCCCCATCGGCGTTATAAAACTCAAAATATTTCCCATGCTCTGCGTCGGGAATATAACCTAAAGATGGCAGCTCCTTTTCAAAATATTGTGTCCATGCTTCTATTTCTGTCATATTATTCGGTACTGTCGCAACGGCAAAATTGGCGGCTGGTATCGTCACAGCAGTCATATCGCTTTTTGGCGGCTTTTCGTTTTTAATACCTAAAAGATAAAAATATTTATGGTTTTCCGTGTACCACATAATGCCATATAAACATGACTTGCTTTCAGGGATAGCCAATAAATCTTCTTTGTGTTTTTTCCATAATTGCCCAACATCTTTTTCGCATAAACTCAATTTCGTTTCAACAGCATATCCATGCACAATAAAATCATCCTTATTTTCAAAACGTATTTCCATATTTTCTTCCTCCTAAATAAGGCAGACTCTTTACCAACTTCGGGCCAACTGACCCTAACTTAAAGACCTCCAACTAAGATAATTGTGTATATAAATCGGATGGCTATATACGCCAATTATCTTCTGTTTGTGCCAATGCGCTTAACAGTCTTTTTCTAAGATTTTCTTTCAAGCTAACTGGCTCTAAAATTTTCACATGCCCGCCGAAGGACATTAGAAAGCTATACAGCCAATCCGATTCCGGCAACTCCATTTCAACGTGTATTTTGTCGCCCACCTGCTTCATCACATCTTCTTCAAAAGCATCATATAAGCGATATGCTACGGAAGTATCAAACTCCAACTTGACGTCAGTATATACTCCATAATCTCCATCAAGTGGAAATAAGGGGGCTTCCATATCCGTGGAGTATTCAAAAAATCCCCCTGTTAATTCAGTACGTTTCATACGGGATAATCGAAATACACGAGGTTCTTTTTTTTCAAGACAATATCCCGCAAGATACCAAGCCCGGTCACGGTAAGCAAGTTTTGTTGGTTCAACAATTCGTTTTGACACTTCACCTTTTCCATTATAATATTCAAGCTTTATCCGTCGCTGGCTGGTAATGGCCTTCCTGAGTATAGCAAACAGAGCCTTGTCCCTTTCGATAGCCATTAATTGTCCCTGCCGCTAAATTCAGGGGTACAAATTCCGTAGACAGATTGACGGGGGCAAAGACAGGCAAATATCACAACACCATTTTACACAAACCGGAAAGCGTCAGATGACCCTGGAAAAGCTTATGTTTATGTCTGAAAGCACAAATTGCCGCTAAAGATTGGTAGGAAATGGTTATTGCTTTTACCGATGGCAATATGTCACTTATTCCAAATCTGTTAAAGGTCTATCATAACAGACATCAATTTGATTCGGAATGGCAAATGAAATGGGAAAAAGCGGATAGCTTACGGGAAGATGAAGTCAATTCTTGATGATTTCTACTTCCGGATCATACTGGTTATTCTTTGGATTTAAAGCTATTTTCCACTCCGCTTCCAAAAACTTTGCAACTCCATCATGATCACAATCCTCTAACACTCCCGTAACCCGTTCCTTAACTTCTTCCAACCCATTGGATGGTGCATAACTCCTGTCTGCGATCTCTATCATGGACAAATCATTTAAATTATCCCCAAACACTACTAATTCTTCACATTGTACAATTTCCATTAATTTACGCAATGCATTCTTCTTACTTGCAGATTTACTAAAAACCTCTATACAATAGAGTCCATTATATATATTTAAATAAAAAGCATAACTAATTTCTTCTATTGCATTTAATATGCAGCAAACACGCTCAATCAACTCCTTTTCTCCAGTAAACGTCAAATAACACACTTCTCCCTTCTGGAGCTGTTCTTTCACATCATGACACAAAGAAACTTCTATACAGCTTTTTCGTGCACGCTCACTATAATACTGTGTTTGCTCTTCTAATTTTTTATTATCATAAAAAATGGATATATCCTCATTGTTGTACATATATACAAAACACGTCAAATTTACACTTCGAAATGCATCAATCACCTTATTTGCAGCTTCCATGCTTATTGTTTGCGCAGAGATATTTTTCTTCTTTGAAAAATCATAAAGAAACACACCATTGGTTACAATCCCAGGTGTTCGCAGATGTAACTCTTCTAATCGATAATCGCAGCCATAAGGCATACGAGCCGTAGCTACCGTAAAAAGCATTCCTTCTTCAATTCTGCTTTTTAAAACCTGAGCTGTAAACTTTGTGATTTTCTTATCATTATTTAATAATGTTCCATCTAAATCTGATACATATAATGTTTTTTTATTCTTCATACTTACCCCCTCCATATCTTGTTTTACTAACTTACCACTATAAATTAGGAGAAGTTATAATACAACCTCTCCTATTTGGAATAAAAATATTACTAAGGCAGCATTTTATGCGCGCCTGCAATGACTGGCCAATCAGTGCATAAGGTAAATGCTTCCACGTATTCTACCCCCTTGGTACCACATGCTGCTGCATAAAATTTATTTTCCCGCACCATCATCTCAACATAATCCACACCAAATGCGTCTTTGCACCACTCACCTTGTTGTGAAGCATGACACTCAAACATTTTCTTCTTGGTGTCAAAGGTGTCTGTAATATCTACAAAATACTGCGGCATCGTTTTCGTTGGAAAACCGCCATGGGGCGTGCAATAAAACAGCGCCGGTATATGATCGATGACAGCATGCTCCGTTTCCATGAGTTTTACCGTAGCGAGTATCCTGGCTTCAAATGTAAGATACCCTGTGATATCATGATCTTGATTATAATCTTTCCATGGAGGTGGACAAAAAATCACGTCAGGACGTGCTATCCTTACTGCTTCAATAAATTTCATACGTGTATGCTCATTATCAAATAATAATTCATCCGGTTCATCTAACCATAATAATTTCGCGCCAATCATATCCGCAGAATTCTGTGCTTCTTTATGTCTCATGGCAGCAATCTCTTCTTTTGTCCTATTGTAAGAACCAATGTTCCCATTTGTTACAACACACATATAAATCTCATCTCCACGAGATGCCATTTTTGCTAAAGTTCCCGCAACTCGAAATTCTATATCATCCGGATGCGCTCCAAATGCTAATACTCTCATTCGTATCTCTCCTTCACTATATTTTTTACTTGTCTGCGATTAATTATTCACATAATCTATCACATGGTCTATCTGATCACTAAATGAATATTCACCAAATCTCTTTTCGAAAAAGGCGCCGCCGATCGTAAATGCCCAGGCACCTGTCGCTTTTACCTCATCCAATCTTTCATATGTATTGATACTGCCTGCTAAACATACCGGCACATCCATGGCCTTAACAAATTCTGCATTCAGCTTTACGGCATCACCTTCAAAACGATATCCCAATAAATCAAATCCTTCAACCCCCCTTTTTTTAATCAACTCTTTAGCTTCTTCAATGATTCCCTCAATCGTACCTTTTAGTACACTTGGTCTGCCTTCTATTTTCCCAACAAAAGGATAATATTTCATATTTGCTGCATCCGTGACCGCTTTTACATTATCAAAATAAACTGTCCCCATCAGAGCATCAAACCCACATTCTACGGCAATCCTGGCACTTTTCAAACATTCCTCTTCTGTATACGCGACTACTTCTAAAAAGGTTGTCTTTCCTGCTTTTTTCATAAGCGCAACTAATTCTTTCATTTCATTAACCGGAAGTCCAACTTCTTTAAACCCCCAAAGTTTTGCCTTAGAATCCTTTGCAGACGCAAAAACCTTTTTCGCATCTGAAACCGTTTTATCATTATGTGTAAGCATTACAATCAATTCCGGTATATTATTCATTATAACCCCTTTTCTGCTATATTCATAGACTTTTACTTATTCTTCTCCTGCAATATAATCTTCCAGTGTTTTCCCCCCATAATAGAAGGAGAACATTTCTTCCACATTATCTTTAGTGACCATAGTATTGGGATAATAATAAATCCCCGGGATTTCGACTCCATTCAATTTATTTACAATACCCGAAACTGCCCAATGTGCCGGCGTTGTGGAACTGTAGCAAGCAGAGCCTAAAATCTCTCCATTATAAATTCCTGCCAAAATAAGTTTATCATTATCAATAGATGCTAAAGGAATATCCTTTCCTGCTGCCTTTTTGGCATTATTCATACCTATTGTTGCTGAAGAATATAATCCAAATGCACCCAGTATATTGGTATATGCCTGTATTGCACCTTCAAAAGCCGTGTAGTGCTCTTCTGGTGATGTTCCGGTCAGCTCGATCAGTTCGATATCCGGATATTTTTCAAATACTTCCCGGAATCCCTCAATTCTGGTGGCTGCATTGGGATGAACGAATGGTAATGTTTGAATAATGATTTCACCTTTCATCTCTGAACCCTCTTCTAATAATTTTGCTTCTAATGTCTCTGCTGCTAATTTTCCTTGCTCCACACACTCAGACATCACTACAGAGTCTACATTTCCTGCTAAAGGCGCATTAATAGCAATAACAGGGATACCAGCCTGTTCCAAGGCATCCAATGCCGGCTTCACTCCTGTAAAATCACAAGGACAAATGATCACTCCATCAACGCCCTCTAAAATCCATTGTTCCACCGCTTGATTCTGAGCATTTTGATCATAATTGGCATCGTTTATAAGAAGTTCAACACCTGCGGTTTTTGCATCCTCTTTCACCGTATCCAAAATCATCGCGCCCACTTCATCTACTGTATAATAAATACTAAATCCGATTTTATAATTACCATTACTCTTTGCTATTTCGGTTGTCATTTCATCCGGAATATTTACTGCTCCTCCCATACTTCGAATGATAACATTGCAGTCAACTCCATATAGCGAATAGTAATCATTCAGACTGCATTGTATACCCGCCTCATTTACGTAGGTATAATCGGCTTTGTTGATATCTTCTGCGGCAGAAGACTTTTGATCCTCACTTTCTGCTTTTTTAGATGAATTTGACGCACAACCTGCACTCGTCAATGCTACCGTTAATAGAATCGCTACTATCCTTAATTTTTTTTTATTCATAATAACCCTCCTAGTTTATGAATTAGAATTTAATTTTGAATAAAGTACACTTTCTATATTGTTTCACTAAATAAGTTACGGCCGCTCCCTACTCAGTAAAATCCTTAAACTACTTCTTTTGACTTTAATGCATTATCCATTAAAACCGCTAAGATGATTACTAATCCCTTAACCAATATCTGTACATGTGTCTGCGCTCCCAGCAGGCTCATACCAGAATTAAGCGTTGCCATGATCAAAGCGCCGCCCAGCGTTCCCCATAGGGTACCGATCCCACCTGCAATAGCAGTCCCTCCAAGCACTACTGCTGCAATTGCATCCATGGCAGTATCCGAAGCGATATCCGGCAGACCGGAACTCATAAAGGCTGCTAAGATCATCCCTGTTACACATCCATAACTCCCCATAATCGCATAAGTCCAAATTTTGATTTTATTAACCGGAATTCCGGATACTTTCGCGGAATCCTCATTTCCACCAATACATCTGATATAGAAACCATATTTGGTCTTCGAAAATAGAAACCAGGATATCAAAAAGAATAAAATCAGTATAAATATTGGCATTGGGAAAATTCCAAATAGCATTCCCGTACCAAACATATCTACATAGACCTTATTTACGATTGCAATCGGCTTTCCTTCCGATAAAACTAAAGCAATTCCGCGAAAAATATTCATAGTTGCTAAAGTAACCAGAAATGGGGCAATTTTTCCTTTCACAGAAATGATTCCATTGGCTATTCCAAACAGCATTCCAATTCCCAGGCAAATTACGATTGCCAAAGATATTGGTATACCATTTTTTAGAAACATCGCCATCACTACTCCAACAACAGCTGCTGTAGAACCGACTGATATATCTAGTCCGCCCAATACCATTACAAATGTCATACCAAATGCCGGAATCGCAGTATAGCTCATTCTTTTTAACATATTTAAAATATTTAACGGATTAAGAAATATAGGTTTTATCACACCAAAAATTATGACCAATACAAGTAAAATCAAAACCGTTCTAAATTTGATTAGTTTATTGACAAATAGCTGCCTTTCTTTTCCCATTTTTTCTTACATTCCTTTCTCTTCGCCCAAGACACAAATCGTGGTGAAAGTGGCTAAACGAGTCATTTATTTTTAATCTAGCCCTAAAAAAGGGCGCAGTTTAATAGCCTAACGATAGTCAAGCATTTTTTAGGTTTATTTTTTTAAGTCTATTTAAGAGTTCTTTACAGATGCCATGTACATGAGTTTTTCTTGAGAAGCTTCATAAGAATTCAGATTTCCTGTTATTTCCCCTTCGCACATAACCATTATACGGTCCGAAATACCGATCAACTCAGGCAGTTCAGAGGAAACCATAATAATAGCCACTCCTTTTGATGCTAATTCATTCATAATTGAATAAATCTCCGTTTTTGCACCAATATCGATTCCTCTGGTGGGTTCATCAAAGAGAATCAATTTCGGCTGAAAATCCAACCATTTCCCAAGCACTACTTTTTGTTGATTCCCTCCGGAAAGAGTTCCTGCTGATTGATTTATATTATGGAGTTTAATATTAAGAATTTTCTTATAATCAATTGCCTTTTCTTTTAATTTTTTCCAATTTAAATATCCAAGTTTTGTATTAGATTTCACATTTACCATATTCATGTTTTGTATCACGGACAGGCACAAGACCAGTCCATTTTTTTTCCTGTCTTCTGTAATAAATGCAATTTTATTTTGAATACAATTGCCGGGACACTGTGGTTCAAATTTTTTTCCATTCAGCATTATTTTTCCTGATGTGATCATACGCATTCCAAACAACGACTCTAATATTTCAGTTCTTTGTGCGCCCACAAGCCCTCCAATGCCAAAAATCTCTCCTTTGTGAACTTGAAACGATACATTTTTAAAAGATCCTTCACTGGAAAGATTTTGTACGGATAATATCTCATCTCCAATACACACTTTTCTTTGTGGATAGATATCTTTATGTTCTCTTCCAACCATGATATTTATCATTTCTTGATCAGTAATATCATCGATACTCATTGTTTGAATATGATTTCCGTCTCTTAATATCGTGATTCTGTCTGCTATTTGTCTGATTTCATGAAGCCTGTGAGAAATATAGATCACGGTAATATTTTCGCTTTTTAACTTCTTGATGATATCCAAAAGGATGACTGCGTCATTTTCGGATATAGATGATGTGGGTTCATCCATCAATATTACTTTTGCATTACTTGATAATGCCTTTGCAATTTCAACCATTTGTTGTTTGGCAATCGACAATTCTTTTACAAATGATTCCGGATTGATATCATCTTGTCCCAGTCTTTGCAGCACTTCCAAAGCAGTTTTCCGAAATTCTTTTTTGTGTAATTTTATCCCTTTATACCGTTCTTGTTTATCCATCACAATATTTTCTGCAACCGTCATATCCGGACAGAGTGTCAGCTCCTGATAAATTGTATGAATTGATGCATTCATTGCATCCTTTGGTCTCTTAAACATTACACATTCACCATTAACAATGATTTCTCCGCCTTCATCTGCTTGATAATAACCGCTGATTATTTTGATGAGTGTAGATTTTCCCGCTCCATTTTCACCCAATAAAGCATGGACTTCACTTTGCCTGATTTTCATATTGACATCTCTTAAGACATTGACATTTGCAAAAGTCTTACCGATATTTTTCAATTCGAGAACATACTCATTCAATGATTACACCTCCCTGACTATTTCCAACCATCACCTTACATTTTCATATTCATGTATCATGCGGGAAAATTTTTTATACTGCCTATATTTATTTCTGAAAAGATCCATAGTGATAGGAGAAAATTCTTTCACACGATCCTTCATTGCTGCATATGCATCTGCAGGATGTTCAATCTGTCCCACAGCAGCAGCAGCATATGATGCTGCTCCTAAAGCTGAAGATTCCGCAACACCACCCTTGATGATCTTCAATCCGGTAATATTAGATTTTAATTGCAGCTGTTTTTCTATTCTATTTCCTCCGCCCACACAAATCAGTGATTCTACTTTTATACCCGCATTTTGAAACGCTTCTATATGCGACTTCACTTCATAACATAAGCTCTCAATCATAGCTCTGGCTATATCCTCTCGCGTTGTATCCAATGTCAATCCATAAAGCGCCCCTAACGCCTTTGGGTCGAAACAGGGAGTACCACTGCCTGAAAAATGTGGTAAAAATATGAGTTTACCCGGTTCTTTTACGTCTACTTTACTTTGTATATATTCATATACATTCAAGTGATTTTCTTCACAATATTGATATAGGTCTAAAGCAATCCTGTCTCTGAACCATCGTACAACACAGCCCGCTGTTAAATTAACCGAAAAAGTTACATATCCGCTATAGGAAGGATAGCATGGAAGTGCATGTTCAAGCATTGTCCTGCTTGTATTCACATCTTTGAATGTCGCCACAACACCTTCTATCGTTCCCGCAATATCTACCGCAACCTTTGGTTTTCTTTCATCCAGACCTGCACCAACTGCTGCACAAATCATGTCATGACCACCACTGGCAATCAAGACCGACTTCTCAAACCCCAACTCTTTTGCTGTTTTTTCAGGCATTTCCCCTAATATCACTGCGGATGAAATCACATGAGGTAATTTACTTTGATCGATTGAGGCTGCCTCTAATATTTCACTGCTCCACGTTTTCTTTCTTATATCAAATAGCATAGTCCGCGCAGCTTCTCCATAGCTTACCGTTGGAAACAATCCCATTCTCTCTACTATAAAATCTTCATATGTAGACCATCTGATGACTTTTTTATAGTTTTGGGGTTCATGTTCTTTGATCCAAAGTATTTTTGCTAAACTTCCTATATATAATGGCGGCATACCGGTAAGTTCAAAAAATTTCTCAACACCAAATATATCCATAAACATATCTATCTCTTCTGCGCCCCGCAGATCAAAATCAACGATAGACCTGCGGACTTGTTTCCCGTCTGCTCCCAAAGGAATAATCACATCTCCAATGGCCGATACTGCTAATGCCCCAATAGGGCTTTCCACTTTTTTATTGACTGCTTTTATAACGGTGCAAATTCCTTGCCATACAAGCTCTGCATCAAGTTCAAGCAATCCATCGCCCAAAAAGCACATGGAATACTCACAATACGCCTCTGCCCTGACACACCATTCTTCATCAAAAACAACTGCCCGGCACCCTGAAGTTCCCATGTCAACACCCATTATCCACATATGACGATTGTCTCCTTTTTGCACATTATCTATACATTTTTGTTCCAGTAACCAGTATTCTTTAAAAACCTATGTGTTTCTGCCGGCATTGATGGATAGATCGGTCCTATCTCTTGATTTATCCGATCTCCATTTTTTTTACGGACACGAACTGAATATTCTAATTCCTCACCGCTTATATTCATATTGCCATGTCCGTCACTCATAAATGTTTTGATACATTCTTCTTCCGCACATGTGAAACCATGATTGATTGCCTTATACAACTCCGGAACATCATAATTTCCTATGTAATCCGGCAATTCTTCGATATATTTTCTCGCTTCCACTTTCCCTTGTACACACAGTTCTGTATATATACAAATCTTCACAATGCCCTTTTTGATTGCTTTTTGAATATCATTTTTGGGAATGCCGGTGCCTCCATGAAGCGTCAGAAATACTTCTTCTTCTTCCAAGGCATTTCTGATTTCATCTAATCTTGTGAAATCCAGCTTGGGCGTTCCTTTATAAAAGCCATGTGTATTTCCTATGGAGACTGCAAGGATATCTACGCCAGTCCTTTTCACAAAATCCAACGCTAATTGAGGGTCTGTCATAGATCCTTCTATGGTTGCAAATGAAGAACCGATGGCACCTAATTCACCTTCCACAGCTGCTCCATATTTATGACCTATTTCAACCGCTTTTTTCGTCAATCGAACATTTTCCTCATATTCCATAGAAGAGCCATCTATCATAATAGAGGTAAATCCTGCTTTTGCAGCCCTCTCAAATTGTGCTAAGTCGCCCCCATGACTCAGATGGATACCTACCGGTATTTTCGCATCTCTGGCAGCTCTGGCAGTAACTGCGGCAAAATCTTCAAAATCCACATATTTTTCAACCACTCCCGGAATGACCATTAATATTGGCGCATTTAGTTTATTTGCCCTTTTTACGATTTCTGCCGGTTGATCTAATCCATTGATGTTAAAAGCACCCACAGCAAATTTTTCTTTTTCACACTCTTTCAAGATAACAAGAGTTTTGACTAATGCCATTCATTTTCACCTCCTTATTTTCAAATACTTCCGGATTCACTATAGGTTTCGGAATACCTCCTGCCAGGTAAAACAAAAGATCATTTGTCAGCATAACAGACTGTAAATAAATTACATCTCTACCCGCCCCGGCAATATGCGGTGTTACAATAACGTTATCATAATCAAAATATTCATCTGTTTCCTTGATTGGTTCCGAATGGAATACATCCAAAGCCAGTCCGCCAAGTTTACCACTTCTCAAAGCCTGTCTTAAGGCTTCTTCTTCGATAAGCCCGGCACGTGCATTGTTGATGATAAAGACTCCATCTTTCATAATAGCAAATTGCTCTGCACCGATCATATTTGCATTTTCCGCTGTTACTTTGGCATGGAAGGAGATGATGTCTGAAGTTTTAAGCAAATCTTCCAGTTCTAACTTCTTCACTCCGTATCTCTTAATATCTTCTGCCTTTTGATAAGGATCATAGGTTACCACATTCATTTCGAATCCATTTAATCTGGCAGCAACTTGTTTTCCTACTGTACCAAATCCAATAAGCCCCATGGTTTTTCCTTCTAATTCGATCCCTTTTCGACTTTGCCATGGTCCTTCCGGTGTCATATCCCATATTACATCTTTATCACTACCGATTTCTTTTTCCGGAGCCGTAAAAAGACCTCTTCTCAATTCCCTGTCAGCCCTGGCAATTTTTCTTGTGATACAAAGTAGTTGTCCTACCGTAAAATCTGCTACCGGTAAAGCTTCTCGGCCAAATGTACAAAACACAGGAATGCCTAATTCCGTAGCATAATCAACATCAATATTGGCTCTTGCACCGCCTCGAATAGAAAAGATCACATATAAATCAGTATTGTCTAATACTTTTTTCGTCACTTCTTCATATCCTATGAATAAAACTTCTGCATCTTTGATTTCATCAATCAATTGATCCTCATCAAGAATCTCATTTTTATAACCCCAACCACCGGTTCGAACCTCGTGGCCTGCCGCTTCTAATAATTCGATACCATCTTGGCTAAAGTCTGCACAAATATATATTTTCAAGCTTTATTCCCCCCTTTTATAACATTTCTCTTATCAGTCTTCCGGATAAAGAATAATCTTAACAGATTTTTGCTGCCGCATTAAATCCAATGCTTCGTTAAACTGCGAAATTTTCATTTTATGTGATATCATCGACTTCAAATCCAGTTTTCCGGCAGTTACCAAATTCATTACATTTCTCCAAGAAAGCCACGTATATCCAAAGTGTCCTTTGATACTGATTGCGCTGTCTATTACCGGATCTAATGAATATCCTAACGGATGCTCATCATATCCGATTTTAACTATTTGTCCAACGCTTGGTCTTGTGATTTCCATTGCCTGCTTTAATACGACCGCTACCCCTGCACAATCCAAAACAAGTGCAGCTCCATCACCCCGAGTGATTTCCTTTACTGTATCCACTGTATTTACAAGATCACTGTAAACGATATCCGTTGCACCAAATTTTTTAGCCAGCTCCATCCTATCCTTATCCCGTGACAAACCTATTGCTATGATTTTTGATGCCCCGGCTGCATTTGCCATTTGAATACTGAATAATCCCAAAGCCCCTACACCAAATACTGCTACAAATTCACCAGCCATCAAATGTGATTCTTGAACGACTGCCATATAGGCATTGCAGCATGGATCTAAAATAGCCGCTTCCTCAAAACTCATTATATCAGGAATACGCATAAGACAATTCGGATAAATCTTCATGATTTTGCCGGGTATTTTTACGTATTTCGTAAATCCTCCATCCATTCCGTATCCGATTCCCAACCTATCGGGACAAGCCAAAAAATCAGCCGTGGAACATGCATAGCATTTGCCGCAGACATAACCTGTATTTTCTGAAACGACTCTGTCTCCAATCTTCCATCTTGTTACATTCTTTCCGACTTTATGAACAACGCCGCTGAACTCATGGCCCAAAACAACCGGTGGATTTAAAAGATTAGCATGATGCCCATCATCAAACGCTATATCACTTCCGCATACTCCCGCAGCTTTTACTTCAATAAGAAGATCCTCTTCTCCGATTTTAGGAATAGGTATCTCTCTAATTCCCGTTTCATGTTTTCCGAATCCATATTTCACAACTGCTTTCATATAAAACTCCTTCTCTCTCGAATCATCTACTTCTATGAACTATAAATTTGAAACTTTCCGGCAAAAAGTATTCTTTTGCAAATACGATCACTTCTCCCAGATTATCGTTAACAACAACTTTCATTTCAAATAAAGGATGTCCCACTTCTGTTTCTAACTTTTTTGCAAGATACTCATCTGCTATGACAGGTTTTAACTCTGCAATAGCAATCCCTATATCTATTTTCACTATTTCTTCCAAGAAATTATAGATTGAAACATTTTCGTCGGTAATTGCTAAAAAATCTTGGGAAAGTGCCGGTGCCAAATAATCTTCAGATAACACGACCGGTTTTCCATCTGCTGTTCGGATACGACGGCACATGATTAAATCGGTGTTTTCATCTACTTTCAGTGCTTCCGAAAGCTGTTTATCCGCCTTTACCAATCTTTTTTCAAAAAATCCCACCCCAGGTTTATATCCAAATGTCTCTAACATTTCGGTAATACCCAGGTTATTATTAAGAGTATTCGCAATTTGCTCTATATTACACGCGACATAGGTCCCTTTTCCCTGCCGGGAAGCGACTATGCCTTCATGACGCAATGCGTTCAGTCCTTCTCTCAATGTCAAACGGCTGATACCCAGCATATCAGACAATTGACTTTCTGCTGGTAGTTTATCACCGACCCCCAATTGATTTGATTTAATGTACTTAATAATCTGTTGTTTTGCTTTTACGTATGCCAGCATTACAATTCTCCCTTCGTCTAGACGAAATCATATCCTACTTGAAACCACCGCATCTGCACCTAACTCAAAGAGACTTTCCGCATCCGTTTCCGTAAAAACTCCACCAAGGATAATTAATTTCGTATTTTTTATTTTATCTTTTATAGACGATACCCTCTTTTTGCTAATATAGTTGCCGCTAATTACGCTCGAAAGAACGATTGCATCAACGTTTAGCTCTAAGAGCATATCAATTACTTTACCAATCATTATATCATTTAATTGGTCAACCTCAAGAACAGCTTTGATTTTTATTTTTCTTGATGCCATACACATAGACGCATTAAAATCACTTTTTGCAGCTTCCAAATTCCCCTCTTGGATCAAACGCATATTAACAGGGATAGATACCTCATCCACTCCGTTAGCTACGGCTTGTTTGACTTCAGCATATTTTGCATAGGTAGATGTTTCTCCGCCTGGCAGTCCTACACATGTAGATACCAACACTTTACTATTACTTAACTCCTTTTTTGCAAAAGGTACAAACCATTGTGCAACCTCTATCGTTGAATATCCCTGTTCCTTTGCATCCTTACACTTCTTGGTTATACCAGCGATAGTTTCTCGTGGGTCCATCGCTTGTAATTGAATTCTTGATTTATTAAACATTTTTTACCCCCCTCTCTCCATCTTATCTGATGTATTAACCAACTCATCTGATGAGTTAATTATACAATCATATAAGTTTAATGTCAATACTTTTTTGATTTTATTTTTTATGCGTATGATTTTATTTTTTATGCGTTGTTTAAGTACATCTCATTTCCTATTGAAGACGGAACTCTCGATACTGGGACCTTATCCTCAGGGCAAAGAAAGAAATGGAATACCTTCAACTCTCTCCCTCAACGAACTTGCAGTATCTGCAATCCTGGCGTGAACACTATAACAGCCTCTATCTGAAAGGAGATGCCACCTTTACCCAGGATGCTGTCACCGGCTTTATTGAAAAGCTTCATCCTATTCTCGGAAAAACCACCTACCTTTCAGTGAATGCATATGAGTTTCAGTGTGATAATCCGGATTGTGATGCCACGACCTTTGTTGAAAACGTAAATGGCTTTTTAAGCTACTATAATCGAATGACTGAACGTTGTGCGGATTTTATTTGTACACTGGCAATGGAGACCAAACGATATACTCTACAACCGAATGCCGAATGCGGAAGTGCCATTGGCGTTGATGATTTTGCTTTTAAAAAGAGGCATACATATGGCACAATCATCGTTGATGAAGCCACCCATAAGCCAGTTGCAATCCTTGATGGACGTGATGGGGAGACTTTGAAAGAATGGCTTAACAAAAACAAACATGTTCGAACAGTAACCAGAGATCGTGCAAGTGCATATGCTTCTGCAATACAAGAGATATTACCGGATGCCATTCAGATTGCAGACCGGTTCCATCTTCACCAGAATCTTTTGGAGGCCATTAAGAATA
>Ga0153996_1000689_pt1 | contig 14877 bp, 13 predicted proteins | sample TSNC080MetaG_FD_104728 | JGI IMG/M metagenome (GOLD analysis project Ga0153996, IMG submission 104728) | Attine ant fungus gardens microbial communities from North Carolina, USA - TSNC080 MetaG | ecosystem: Host-associated > Fungi > Mycelium > Unclassified | place: USA: North Carolina, Lumber...
AAATGAACTACCCCGCAGCAGAGACTGCGGGGTATCAATCCCCCTAATCTTAGCTACGCGTTCTGTTTTTTATAAGGAAGCGCAGCAGAGCTGCGGGGAATTGAACCCTAAGAGATTAAAGGAGGGAGAAATCGTGTTTAGTAAATTCTTTTTGGGCATCGATCAGGGAACCACAGGTACTGCCAGCCTTCTGTTGGACAGCGAGTGGAAGGTTCGAGGCAAAGGGTATATGGAAATCAGACAGATATATCCACAACCCGGCTGGGTGGAACATAACGCTTTGGAGCTTTTCCAGAGCATTTTGGAAACCTCCGAGCAGGCGATTAAGCAGGCGACAATCCGCGCGGAGGATATCGTCAGTATTGGAATCGATAATCAAGGGGAAACTGTGGTAGCTTGGGATAGTGAAACGGGCTTACCACTTTACAACGCCATCGTGTGGCAGGACAAACGCACATCCGCATATGCGGAGCAACTCAAAGAAAAATATGGAGATTTGGTGGGGGAAAGAACCGGATTGCAGGTGGACTCTTATTTCGGCGCCACAAAAATCCGCTGGCTTCTCGACAATGTGCCGGAGGTAAAAGCCGCCAGAAAGCGCGGAACTCTGATGGTCGGCAGCACGGATACCTGGTTTATTTGGAAACTGACCGGCAACTATGTAACCGACATCACAACCGCATCCCGCACCATGCTTCTCAACATTCATACCGGCGAATGGGACCGGGATATCCTCGATATTTTGGAAATACCGGAATCGATTTTGCCATCTGTCCGTGATTGCGACAAATTAGACAGCGTTACGCGGCCGGAAGTGTTCTTTGGCGCGCGTGTACCGGTCGGCGGCAGCATGGTGGATCAGCAGGCTGCGCTGCTTGGGCAGGGGTGCGTACAAAGAGGGCTTGTAAAAACGACCTATGGAACCGGGTGTTTCATGCTGATGAATACCGGAGATACGCCTGTGAACTCCGGGAACGGCTTGTTGACTACGATAGCATGGCAGGCGGTCGGTCTGCGGGATTACGCGCTGGATGCGGGTGTCTATGTGGCCGGTTCCGCCGTTCAATGGTTGAAAAACAGCTTGGGACTGATTCAGAGCGCCAAAGAGATGGGCCCCCTGTCAATGAGCGTACCTGATAACGGCGGCGTGTATTTTGTACCGGCATTTTCCGGTCTGGCAGCGCCGTATTGGGATGAATATGCTCGCGGAACAATGGTCGGTCTTACCGCAGCCGCCACAAAAGCACATATCGCGCGGGCCGTACAGGAAGGGATTGCCTATCAGGTCTGCGACAATGTGGCTATTATGGAGAAAGATTCATGCGCTAAGATCACCGCCATGCGCGTGGACGGCGGGATGGTTGTTGATAAATTCCTTATGCAGTTCCAAGCGGATATTCTTGGAGTCCCGGTGGAAATCCCCGCAATAAGCGAATGCACCGCGCTGGGAGCCGCCTATATGGGCGCCTTGGGCGCAGGAATTCTTGACAGTTTACAGTCATGTCAGGAATATTGGAGGAGAGCTAAGCTCTATGAGCCGAATATGAGCGCGGATCAGCGGGAAAGCTTGCTGTATCAGTGGCACAGGGCATTAGAGCGGTCTAAAAGCTGGATTGAGAGTACCAATGTGCTATCCGGGGCCGATGCGGGAAATATATAGATATGCCTATTTTAAAAGCTGCATTGAAAAGCTGCATTGAAAAGCAGATAATACATCTGCACAGGAGGTTGTGATGGACACTCGCGATTGTTACACTGAAAACCATATGAAACGGGCATGGGTAGAAGTAAATCTTGATAACCTTGCGGAAAATTATCGTTATATTCGCAGGAAGGTTCCCAAACAGACGCAGGTTTTGTCAATAGTGAAAGCGAATGCATACGGCTGTGGAGAGATTGATATTACCACAGAGTTGGTTGCTTTGGGAACGGATTGGCTTGGCGTTGCTTCGATTGAGGAAGCGATTACCATCCGCGATGCGGCACCAGAAACACCAATATTGGTTTTTGGATTTACACCTGTGAACTGCGTCCGCCTATTAAATAAGTACAACATAACGCAGACCGTAATGTCCTTGGAATACGCTTGCATGTTGCAGGAATATGCACAGCAGAACCATATGGTGTTTGATGTCCATCTTAAACTGAATACCGGCATGAACCGGATTGGGCTGGATTGCTGTACAGAAGAAGGAAAGCAAAAAACCCTTGATGCATGCGATCTTATCTATACCATGAGTGGACTTCGTGTGGGAGGTGTTTACACCCACATGCCCTCTTCCTATGGCTTTGTGGAAGATGACCTGCAGTTTACAAAACATGAATTTGATCTCTTTTGCGAAATGATCGAAGAGATACGGAGCAGAGGGCATCATGTCGGGCTGCGCCATTGTGCGACAAGCGCAGCTTGTATTAACTATCCTGAGTTCGCGCTTGATATGGTACGGCCCGGTTCGGCACTTTACGGCATCATCACCGACAAGTATTATCTTGAAAAAACCGATTTTCGTCCTGTGATCAGTTTAAGAGCCATCGTTGTACAGGTGAAAGATATTTATCCGGGACAGACCATTAGTTACGGTCGCACGTATAATGCGTCGTCACACCGCCGTATTGCTACAATATCCGCAGGATTTGCGGACGGAGTGCAACGCCGCCTTAACAACAACGGAAAGGTACTTATTTGTGGAACTCTTTGTGATATCGTTGGCATTGTTTGCATGGACTTTATCATGGCAGATGTAACAGATGTTCCGGAAGTAGAGGCGGGTACAATAGCAACTTTTATTGGAGAAGATGGAGAGAACGCTATTGCCTTTGAAGATTGGGAAAGCACGATAGGCTGTGGAATGACGGAAGCGCTGTGCACGATTCCTGGCCGTGCGATACGGATTTATATCCGCAATGGAAAACCGACACATTTTACCAGATATACTCGAAAAGAGATTGCAATCAGTTGAATTTCACAAACTTAGAATCACGCCTCAAAAAAAGAAGCGGAGATTTTGGTGTACATAAAATTCCATCAATAACTGCAGGGAGGTGCGTTTAAGAATAAGCAAGTAATTCTTTGAAGTGGTAAAATAATTTTTTAGGAGGTAGAAGAACATGTTGACAAGCATCTATAACGCAATCATGGCCTTTACGGATTGGGGTTGGGGTCTCCCTATCCTTATCATCCTGATTGGCGGAGGGATTTGGCTTACCATAGCTTGTGATTTTGTACAATTTAAACATTTAGGAAAAATGTTCAAAATGACAATTGGCGAAGCGTTCAAGCCAGGCAGGGATAAGACAAAAATTACCGGTTTTCAAGCTGTGACCGCTGCTTTGGCTGCCACTATTGGTACTGGTAATATTGTTGGCGTCGGTACTGCGATTGCAATGGGTGGACCTGGCGCCGTTTTCTGGATGTGGGTTATCGGACTGGTTGCTATGGCTCTTAAATATGCGGAAGCGACTCTAGCCGTGCACACCCGTGAATTAGATTCAAACGGCGAATGGAAAGGGGGGGCATTTAAGTATCTCGGATTAATTAATAAACCGTTGGGATATGTTTGGGCAGTATGTTTTCTGTTCGGTCTTTGGGTTGCGGCGGGCGTACATACCGGGTCAGTGGTTCGCGCCGCAGAGGGCTTGGGCGTCCCTGGGATGGCTGCGACGATAGTTGTCGTGGTGCTTATTGTGATCGTTTTATTTGGCGGCCTCCGTATGTTAGTGAATATTACAGATAAACTGGTACCCTTTATGGCAATTACCTATGTATTGGCCGGTTTAGTAGTTATTATCCTAAATATCAGTAATTTGATTCCGGCGCTTGCAAGCATTTTTTCCGGTGCGTTTACCGGTACTGCGGCTACTGGTGGATTTACCGGCGCGGCCGTCACGGCTACGATACGTTATGGATGTGCCCGCGGTATGTACTCCAGTGATGCGGGCAACGGACAGTCCAGTCTAGTCCATGCGCAAGCTGACGTTGATGACCCTGTCAAGCAAGGGATGTGGGGCGTTTTCGAGGTATTTGCTGATACCATTGTCATTTGTACCTTTACTGCGCTGGTGATTCTGTGTACCGGTGTGTGGCAAACGGGAGATCAGGGTTCTACTCTGGCCATTTCGGCGTTCGCGAATGGACTTGGCGTTGTTGGTCAGGTTATTGCATCTCTTGGGCTATTGCTTTTTGCCGGATCAACAGTATTGGCGTTTTGCACTTATGTTGGACTTTTGGCAAGTAGTCTTTTTGGAAAGTACGCCGGATGGATAAGTCAAATAATGTTTGTTATCATGGCGTTTGTTGGAGGAACGGTGGGCGTTGACCGCATGTTGTTATGGGCTGATTTCGGAAACCTGTTTACGATTACTTTAAATGTAATTGGTATGATTATTATGACTAAGACGCTCAACAGATTGACGAAGAGTTTCTTTAAATCAGGAAAATCATCTGACCAACCAATTCTTGAATAAACGAGCCATATTATAGAGCCGCGTCTAAGACCCTCCGTCCTTTGCTTTATCGCATTATGCGTGCTAAAAAGCAGGTATGATTTTGCGTCAAAGGACGGAGGGCATAGAATTACATCATCTTTAAAGTACATATCTATCATAAAAGAGTATAAAGAACAATCCATATATACAAGACGCTTTTTACTAACGGAGGAATAAAAATGAAACCGCTTATTGGTATAACCTGTAATTATGACTATCGGGAAACAGTGGGCCTATGTTCTGGCATGGGAATTTCAGGACAGGATTGGAATTTTATTTCAGGCGACTATGTTTACTATGTAGAAAAAGCTGGTGGTATCCCTGTGCTGATTCCACAGTGCGAAGATTTTGGCGATGTAAAGCAACTGTTAGGCCATTTGGATGGGGTTTTGATTTCCGGCGGCCATGATGTGGGGCCCGAGCAATACAATACCTTTACAAAAGGGTATTGTGGAACCATTATGCCCATGCGTGACGCACAGGATATTTCTTTAACCAGATACATGACATTTGAGCGCGATAAGCCGGTCTTGGGCATTTGCCGCGGTATTGAAATTATGAATGTTGCCTTCGGTGGCACTCTTTATCAGGATTTAGAGAAAGACGGCGGTTTTGAACATCATTTTGGCGACAAGTACCCTCGTAATACTGCATGGCACAAAGTTTCACTAAGTCAGGAGAGTCTACTCGCTTCTATCTATCAAGCGGATGAAATAGCAGTAAATTCATTCCATCATCAAGCTGTATGGCAGCCTGGAGAAAACGTAAGAATTACGGCGCATTCTTCAGATGGCGTTCCAGAGGGAATTGAGTTGACCGGACATAAATTTGTGGTCGGTGTTCAGTGGCACCCGGAGATGATGTTCGACTCAGCGGAGCAGCTGAAGCTAATGTCTGCCTTTGTAACTGCTTGCCGCTCATAATTAGAGGACATCCCATTTGTGGAAGGAGTAATATTGAATGGTCAAAACTGATGTACTGGTGATTGGAGCAGGCGCGGTCGGCTGTGCCATCGCCAGGGAGCTTACAAAGTATCAACTGAAAGTAACGGTGGTAGACAAAAATGAGGACGTGGGCGGCGAAGCCTCAAAGTCTAACAGCGCCATTATACATACCGGATATGACGCGCCTCCCGGGACGCTCGAATCCGAATTGGTAGTAGCCGCCAATCCGATGTTCGAGCTACTGGCAAAACAGTTGGACATTCCTTACGCAAAGGTAGGGGCCATTCTTCCGGCCTTTACGGACGAACAATTTGAACAGCTTCCAGCGTTAAAAGAAAAGGCGTTCAAAAATCGGGTTTATGATGTGGAATACCTCACCGGAGAGCAGCTTCTGAAAATGGAGCCAAACCTCAGTCCCGACGTAAAAGCGGGGCTATACATCCCTCGCGAGCATATCATTGATCCATTTCTGTTGGTGGTGGCTTATGCCGAGAACGCACGGCAGAACGGCGCGGATTTCCTTCTGAATACAAAAGTAACCGGTATCAAAATTGAAGATGGGAAAGTTATCGGCGCCCAAACCAACGCGGGAGATATTGAAGCCACCTACATAATTAACGCGGCTGGTCTGTACTGCGATGAGGTCGCGGAAATGGTAGGGAAAAACGATTACTATGTCAACCCGCGGAAAGGCCAGTTCTATATTTTGGACAAAAATACCGGTTGCAAGGTGGATCACATTGTTCTCCCCATTCCGACAAAGGTAACGAAGGGCAAGCTGATGTGTCCGACTATTCACGGCAATATGCTTGTCGGCCCCACCGCGGAAGATTTGAAAAATAAGCAGGATTATTCCACCACGGCGGAAGGGCTTGCGAGCGTGGAGACCGATGTTCGCCGACTAATTCCGGGAGTTAATCTGCGTGATACGATTACGCAATACAGCGGCTTGCGCGCGAACCGTAATCCCGAAGGGCTGCATGTCGACACCTATGATGATGTGAAAAACTATGTCAATCTGTCCGGCGTCCGTTCCACCGGCCTGACAGCCTCTATTTCCCTGGGGAAATATGTAGCGCAGACGTTGATCGGAATCGGAATGCCTGTGTCGTTTAACCTCCACTTCAACCCGATCCGAAAAGGTATTCCCTGCTTCCATGCGATGAGCCGAAACGAACAGGACGAAATGATTCGCCAAAACCCGCTGTATGGGCGTGTTATCTGCCGGTGTGAAACAATCACCGAGGGCGAAATTGTCGATGCGATTCACCGGCCTATCCCCGCCCGGTCTGTGGATGCGATTAAGCGCCGCCTGCGTGCGGGTATGGGAAGATGTCAGGGCGGATTCTGCGGGCCGAAGGTGATTGAAATTCTGGCTCGCGAGCTGGGGATTCCCACCGAACAAATAAGCAAGAATCAGGCAGGGTCTTATATGATTTCCGGCAAAGTACGTGTGGAAAGGGGGAAAGCCAATGTTTGAGATGAATTGTGATGTGGCGGTGATCGGTGGAGGCCCGGCGGGGCTGGCCGCCGCGGTAGCGGCAAAAAAGCAGGGAGCGGCCAACGTGCTGATCATAGAGCGTGATAATGCCCTCGGAGGTATTTTGCAACAATGTATTCATCCGGGTTTTGGCCTTACATACTATAACGAGGAATTGACCGGCCCTGAGTATGCGGGGCGTTTTATCGAACAGGCGAAGCAGCTTGGTATAGAGACGCTTCTGAATTCTATGGTGCTGGAAATCCTCTCCGACGGCACGATAATATGCAGTAATACGGAGCACGGAATTACTTACATCAACGCCAAAAGCGTCGTACTATCTATGGGCTGCCGCGAAAGGACACGGGGTAATATCCAGATACCAGGTACTCGTCCTGCCGGCGTATATACGGCTGGCGCGGCGCAGCGTTTAATAAACAGACAGAATGAGATGGTGGGTCGTCAGGTGGTCATTCTCGGCTCAGGTGATATTGGCATGATCATGGCGCGGAGAATGACTTTGGAGGGAGCGAAGGTTGTTGCCGTTGTAGAGATTATGGACTATCTGGCCGGTCTGACCCGGAACCGTGTGCAATGTCTGGATGATTTCGGTATTCCGCTGATGCTCTCCCATACAGTTACCCGAATTGTAGGAAATGAGCGTGTAGAGGGAGTTTATGTTGCGGAGGTTGACGTAAACAGAAAGCCGGTTCTCGAAACGGAGCAATTCTATGCCTGCGATACGCTTCTCCTGTCGGTCGGCTTGATTCCCGAAAATGAACTAAGCCGCGACGCGAAAGTGGAAATGAGCGCGATTACCAATGGGCCTGTCGTCAATCAAAACATGCAGACCTCCGTTCCTTTACTGTTTGCATGCGGGAACGTGGTTCATGTTAACGATCTTGTGGACAACGTATCAAAAGAAAGTGAGATCGCCGGCAAAGAAGCCGCGCGTTATGCGATGGGTACAATGCCGGCGTCAAAAGGAACGGTATCCTGTGAACCCGGCGACAATGTGCGTTACATCTGTCCGCAAAAAATTGACATAAACTGTGAGGATTCCGAGATCAGCCTGTATTTCCGAGTCAGTACCCCGGACGAGAAAGTGCGGATTTCCCTGCAAAATGGTGGCAGAGAACTGGCGAAAAAGAAAGCCATCAAGGTAAATCCCGGTGAGATCGAGTGCATGAAAGTGCGTACATCAGAACTTGTCGGGGGAAATCTTGTGATCAACGTCGCTAAGGAGGGTTAAGATATGACGGAAAAAATCATTACCTGTATTACCTGTCCCATCGGCTGCAACATTACCGTTCGTGGCGCGGGTGAAGAAATATTTCATATGGAGGGATATCAATGCAAACGCGGTGAGGAATACGCCCGCAATGAATTTGTTCATCCTGTGCGGATTCTGACCACAACGGTCAAGGTCGAGGGCGCGGACTGCCCGCTGGTTCCCGTCCGTTCCGACAAACCTGTTCCGCAGGAGTTGCTGATGCAATGTATGGAGAAGATCAAAGACGCGGTTGTAGAAGCACCTGTTCTCAGATATGACGTGATTATTCCTGATATCCTGGGAACCGGCGCGAACATTATCTCAACCGGTGAAGTGAGGTAGTAGCGATGTCAAAGTATGTGAAAATTACTGTGCTTAAGAGTTTACATATGGATGATCTTATCCGCAAATACGCCCCTAATAATATAGAGCCCTGTGCTCGCTGTAAGGAAGGGGATGTTTTTGTTACAGATGGACGAAAGGTTCCCGATGGGTTCTGTGTTTGGGCCTGGTCAGATATATTCAAAGATATTCTTTTAGTCCGTCAGGATGCGAAGTGCGGTACAAAAGATGGAAAAGGGCAGGTTGTATCCTGCACGGATGGATTTCGACCGGTCATCTTCCTGTTGGAGCCTTGGGATCAGGAAACTCCATAGGTAATACACAAGTTGACTTAGATGCTTTTCAAAACCTAGCGACCGAATTGCAAACAATGCACTCCAGACCATGTTGGATGAGGGGCATGGCGCCGAAGATGTATTGCTGAGTGCAGTTGCGGACTATCGCTATCGGGGGCAATCCTACGAGATATCCGTTCCAATATCCCTGCCAATAAGAGATGCCTCATTTAAAGAATCCGCGAAACAATTCCATAAAGTGTATGAAGCTAGATACGGTCACTGCAACCGCGAGTATCCGCTTGAAATCGTAAACCTACAGATAGCGGGGGCGGCTTCCATTGGCCGAGCCGGAGTGGAAGAAATCGCAATAGGCGCAGGGGGAGAGCAGGCATTTGCCGGTACACGCGAGATTGTATTTCAAGGGGTTCGTCAAACGGCCAGAATTTATCAGCGTGAAAAGCTCGGTGCTGGAGATAAGATTTACGGCCCGGCAATCATCAGTGAGTATGATTCCACCACAATCTTGTGGTCAGAGGACAATGTTTCCATCGATAAATATGGCAATTTGATTCTTGTTTTGGAAAAGACGACAAGGGAGGAAGGCTCACAATAATCATTGTTGGGGATTCGCCACTCATCATTCAACTCTGAAGCTGGAAGAGTCACGAAAGCGGTGAATAAATATTATACGCTATCATGACGCACTGGACGATTACCGTGTGCTCATGCCTGATATTCTCGTAATTCATCGTGCCCTGACCGATAACACACTTCTGGCTGTTACATATTGGTAGCAATAGAATAAAAAGGTCGTGCCGCTTAGCGACACGACCTTTTAGCATAGTGTGCCCGGCATGGGCGCAGTCTTAACGGTTAAAGTCCGGAACACGATCGGCAGCGGCAAGTGTTAGCCAAAGCCAAGGGTATCCACCGCGAGGTGGAATCTGAAGGAAGGCGGAGGTAAAACCCTGCTCCGACGAACAGAAATCACATCAGGCGGTACATGGGGGTAAGGTTGCTATTGAAACCAAAGCCCGATAGCTGCACGGAACCATGTGCTGTAAATGGGGCGGTGATAAGGGCGGAAGACTGTGTTTTTACCCAGGGAGACCTCACGGACGCGTGGAAATCAGATAGAAACGCGGAGTAAAGCTTGCCGTGAGGGGGCAGCAGAAGCCATAGTAATATCGAATCTACTAAAGCGTGAAAGGGCAGAACCGAAAGAGATGGGAGTCAATGAAAGGTACCTGAACTCAGGGATTAAGGCAGTAAACCGAAGAGGGCTTATGTCAAAACCCTGAACGATCCTTATCAGATAGCAAATATTGATAAAAATATATCAATCCAGCAACCCATAAGACATAATTTTTGTACTATACTCTTCCTTTTAATATTATATTTGAGGACGACATCATGCCGGAACCACCGACACACTATAGCATTCGGAAGATAAAGGCTGCATGCCCTCACGGGGTATTTGCGGCCTTTCTTTTTTCCGTGATACAACGTGTAATTTCAACACGAATCCTCAAAAGAATGGAACAGGGAGGAGGTTTGTCCTCCCTGTTGTTGTTTTATTTGCTGTTTTGGCTGATTTGCACTGTGGGGTGCCGCTCCCCACCTTTCTTCTCAATTTTTGTAGCCCTTGAATCCAAAAACAAAAATTGGAGGAGATATATATGAATGAACTAAAAATGCAGGTTGAAAGTATACTATTTAAGTATTCTTTTATGAAAAATCAGCTGAACATTCTTGAGTTTGAGCTTCGAAATCTTACCCCCGCATTGAGAGCGGATATCATTGAGGGAAATACCTTTGCCCTCTCCGGAAACGAACGGGGATCCGGCTTCCACATCAGCGACAGGACGGCGGATATGGTTGTGGATCATGTAGACCGTCAGCGGGATGGACGGTACTATGCACTCACTGCAATGGTTCACGACCTGAATCGAGAGACAACCCGTGTGGAGTATTACATATCCCAGTTGCCGGAGGAGGAAGCGGCAGTTATCAGGTGGTTTTACTTTGACGGGTTGCCTTGGGCAAAGATCACGGAAAATGCGGATGTCGTCCAGAGGACATTGGAACGGCGAAAAAAACGGGGGCTAGATAAGCTCGTTTACTACTATTCCATATTGGACAAGCTTGACTCCCAACAGGACATACGAACAAGAATGCACTTTATCAGCTATATTCATGAAGAACAGTATGCCCATTGCACAAAGCTGGCTGTAGGGAACCTGTCCTCGGGAAAACAGGCAATGCTTTATATTATTTCCGGATGCCATGAGTTATGGCAGGCCGGACTGGAAAACTTTTTTGACTTTGAAACCGGTATAGTTGTCCCTTACAAAGAAGGAATATCTTCATTTTCGGATGATGGCGTGATATTACTCCGGCTGGCGTACCATCTGGCTCATGGGTCGGATTGGGACATGCTCGGCTATATGCTGCGTCATTATTTTGCGGGTTTGGGATATATCCATCTGGAGCTGGCGATTGAAGCCCTCAAGCTGGCGTTTTTTCCGGAAGCCTCCGAAATTGTCGTGTAATTGTCGTGGCAAAGTCGTTGCAATCACCTTTTTTCCGTGATATTATAGACCCATAGAAATGGGAAAACTCCTGGTTCATCCGAGCTGGGAGTTTTTCATTTATATTTTTACAGGAGGAGGATTATCGTGTTATATAAACCGGAAGATTGCGGGTTCGTTACGGATGATGCGGGGCAAGTGCAGGAAATATACCGGTTCCTGTTTCATGAATACCCGGATGTTGTGAATGTGGACGAGCTATGCAGGATGCTGGGGGGCATCGGGCGCAAATCGGCCTATACGCTCCTGCGGGAAAAAAAGATTGGCTCCGTAAAGGTTGGACGGAGTTACCGGATTCCAAAATTGAATATCATTCGATATTTGGAATTGAGCATGTAAATTTTGGTGACACTCTATTGGAACGCGTCCTCTTTTTTGCTATACTGAACTTACCGGCAGCAGAAAAGGGGCCGTCATCAAGGAGGTAAAAGAAGTGATGAAGGGCTATCTGCGTAATGGTTATCTATTGATCTATAAAGTCTCCCGACATATAAGGGATGGAAGAAAAAAGCAAACCATGAAGCGAATTGCAAAAATCCCTGCGGCTTCTTCGCTTGGATCGGGTTTATTTCGCTTGTGGAGCAATTTTCAGCATCTTAATGTGAACGGAGGCGCTTTATAATGACCGGACGGATAACCGTTAAAAAAGGATTTTACTATATCATTCTCAATCTGATAGGAGAAAACGGAAAATACAAACCTAAATGGATCAAAACCGGCTTGCCTGAAAAGGGAAACAAAAAGCGGGCGGAAGCTTTGCTGTGCCAGACGCTTGTGGAATGGGAAGCAAAGGGAATTGAAATGCCCGAAACCGCTCGGGAAGAATGCGGCCCTTTGTTTTCCGAGTATATGATGAGTTGGCTGAAAAGCCGCAAATCCGCCCTTCAGGAGAGCACCTACAATTCCTACTATATAAACATTACGAAGCGTATTGTCCCTTACTTCGAGAAAACGGGAATACGCCTGAGGGATTTAACGGCGGAACATATTGGCGATTACTATGCTTGGCTGCAAGATACATACGAGAACGGGGAAAATACGATCCGCCGCCATCATGCCAATATTCACAAGGCGCTCAAGCAGGCGTTCATAAAAGGGATTATCCCCGGGAATCCCGCCGATCTTGTGGAGCTACCAAAGGATGCGGATCAATTTATATCCGAGGTTTATACCCAGGAGGAGTTGAAGGAGCTTTTCAAGCTGGTTCGCGGGGAACGCATAGAATTGGCTGTGTTGATCGCCGCTTTCTATGGGATGCGCCGCGGGGAGGTGTTGGGCCTCAAGTGGAACGCCATTAACTTCGAGGAGAAGACCATCAGCGTACGGCACACCGTAACAGAGACCACCGATACAAACGGCAAGAAGAAACTACTCCGGCGTAACCGCGCGAAAAACAAATCCAGCCTGCGTACCCTGCCGTTGATGCCGGAGATCGAATCGGTTCTCCTGACCGAGCGGGAGAAGCAGAAAGCGTACCGGAAGCTGTGCGGCCGCTCTTACAACCGGGATTATCTGGGCTACATATTCGTAGACGAATTGGGGGACATTATCAAGCCCAATTATGTTTCCCAGACCTTTAAGGATTTCTTAGAAAAAAAGGGGCTGCGTCATATCCGATTTCACGACCTCCGGCATAGCTGCGCAAGCCTGCTGATGGCGAAGAAGGTGGATCTTCGGCGGATACAGGAGTGGTTGGGGCACAGTGATATTACAACCACATCCAAGCTCTACATCCATATGTCCTATGCGGACAAGGAGGAATCCGCCGCAGTGATCAATGACAGTCTTTCGATGGGGTATAAGAGTAATAATTTGACTGCCGGAGCGGTGTAAGACGGCTCGCCAAGCTGATTTAATGGCGGCGGCAATTCTACGAATTCTTCTACGGTCTGTCTTGAAAAGGCCCTAAAACGCGAAAACAGACTGTCTATTATCACCAAAAACTGATGAAACAAACAGCCGATTTTCTCTGATTTGGTGCGGATAAGAGGACTTGAACCTCCACGAAGTTGCCTTCACTAGAACCTGAATCCTGCGAACCATTTCCCGCCGAATGCCTCGACTTCACCTATAATCCCTATTTATCCCCTTTTTTGGGGGATTTGTAAATGAGCGATAGAGCAATGCAAGACTGATTTATCAGAATATCTGCAAAAAAAACGAAAAACTGTTGGCAGATTGTTGGCAAGTCTGTGTCAAAGACAGCGGATTACACTTATCATTAACAATACTATCAGATTCTACTGTTTAATGCAAATATTTTCGTTTTTTAAGTGTTGGCAAAAAGTAAAATAGTATTTTTCAAAATAGGGAAATCTCTATGGCCGTTCATTTGCGTTTGCAAGTGGAGGGCCTTTTTTTATAAGAGTTTAAGAATACGAGGTGAAAAAAATGTCCGGCCCCATTAACATAGATTCCAAAGGCTACGGCAAAATCTACAAAGCCGTCATGCGTAACCGGCAGCTCCCGCTATTGGCGAAAACCATTTACTCCTACTTTTGCGCATATGCGGGCAACGGCTGTCAAGCTTTTCCCAAGCGTGATAAAATCGTCCGCGACCTAAAAATCAATAAGGATACCTACACCAAGCACCTCAATATCCTTGTGTCCGGGGGCTACATAGCGAAAGAGCGCACCGCCACCGGCAACCTCTACACCATCCTCCAGACGGTTCCGGGCTATGACAGGCCCGTTCAGGCCGAGGACGAAATGACCGACATGCTGATTATGGAGAATGTAAAGGCGCAGGGCTTCGGAACAGTCCCCAAGCTTGTAATGCTGGATACCCGGCTCACCGCCCAGGCAAAAGCTATCTATTCCTATTTTGCCTCATTCGCCGGTGCGGGCGCAACCGCCTTTCCGCGCAGAACGACTATCATGCGTGATTTAAGCCTGTCCCAAGCAGCTTATTACTCGCATTTCAACCTGCTGCTGGATCACGGATACCTGACGGTGGAGCATAGAAAAAACAACGGCAAGTTTGACGTTTCCTTATACCGGCTGGCCGACAGCGTAGAGACCCCGCCCTCGCCACCCTCCCCGCCCCGTAAAGGGAACCGGAAAGCTATGTCCGAAAAACCTGTACACGGTAAGAATGGGGATACTATCAGCAATTCAGCGGACAAGGGAGAGCCGGAGCCATCAATGTCCGAAATACAAGTACACGGTGAGATGTTGAAAACTCCGGCCGCCTTGTCCGAAAAACCGATGTCCGAAGAACCATTGTCCGAAATATCCGTACACGGAAAAACCGGACAACCAAATATAAATAACAATTCCACAACAAACATTTTCTTTGAAAAGGAACAGGAATATTATCATCAGGGCGAAGCGCCGGACGATAAAAGGCCTGTTCCTTTGTTTGAATATTTCGCCCCCGTTGAGCCGGCATTCCGGCGGAGCCTGAGCCACCTTCACGCGATAAATTGAGCCATGCTCACGCACAGACTGAGCCACAGTCTGAAATCCGTTTTTTTTCATCTCC
>Ga0153996_1000690_pt1 | contig 14872 bp, 16 predicted proteins | sample TSNC080MetaG_FD_104728 | JGI IMG/M metagenome (GOLD analysis project Ga0153996, IMG submission 104728) | Attine ant fungus gardens microbial communities from North Carolina, USA - TSNC080 MetaG | ecosystem: Host-associated > Fungi > Mycelium > Unclassified | place: USA: North Carolina, Lumber...
CCCTCTTAAGTTTCCTCATCCCGAGGAATTTTTCTACAACTCATAGTGTGGGTCTACCATGTTGCTCATTTCATCTTTATTTTTCTCCATCTATTCTCGAACTTCTGATTTTTCTTCCTCAGTTTCTTCCTCTTTCAGGATTGTCTTTATCATCCCTCTTCTTATTGGTCTCTTGCCCTTCTATTGTCTCCAATTTCTTTCTAATCTCCCCCAATATTCCTGGTCGTATCGCTTGTCTGACCATCCATATAACATCTTTGCTATGAACTTCCCTAGTAATTCTCTATGCTTGAACATCGTTTCCTTGCATTCTTGCTATGCCACATCTTCCATGTCTCGCTGATATTCCTTCTTGAATTCTTCAATTGCCTCCTTTGCATTCTTCAAATTCTCTCTTCCCTCCTAAGTATTGGACTCCGCCATAAATCCTTTCTAGCATACTAGATATTTATCCTTCCCTCTTACTCGTCACTTATTCAGGATTCTCTCCACTTCCCATTCTTCTTCCCCTTTGATTATTACTGGGGCTAGTTGTTCCTTCTTCTGCCCCTTTACTTGTCTTACATATTTATGTATTCTACTAATGTTGACTACCAGGTGTATTCTTACTGTGCTAAGTAGTTTTAATTTGACTGCGTTCGATGATATTATTTTCTTGATTTTGTAAGGACCAACAAATCTCTCTGTCAACTTCTCTGCCCTCCTTTCGACCATCTGATATTTCAGATCTTTGGTACTGAGCATGACTAAGTCTCCTACTTTATATTCATCTATATCTGATCTCTTCCTGTTAGTGTACTTCCTTATATCTTCTTGTGCCTTCTTTAGTACTACTTTCGCCTCTTCTTGTATTTCCTTTATTTTCTCCATGAACTTTTCCACTCCCACATATTTTCCTTTCTTCCTCCCCTCGAACCCCACCCTAGGATCTTGTCTGTAATTTGCCTTGAAAGGCAATATTTGAGTACTCAAGTATGCTTTGTTATTATATGCAAACTCTGCCGTTTCCAATCATTCTGGCCACTGTTCTTGCCTATGGTCAATGAACATTCTCAAGTACTGTTCTAGTTCCTGATTAACCCTCTCTGTCTGTTTATCTGTTTGAGGGTAAAACACCTTTGACAATTTACTCTTGATCCCTAACATCTCATTTAACTCCCGCATTAACCCTACTGTGAATTGTGGTCCCCTATTTGATATGATACTTTTGGGTAAACCATGCAACTTCCACACATTATCCCTGAATAACCTAGCCAGTCCTTCTGCTGACGTTTTCTTTGTAATAGGTATGAAATGTACCATTTTTGCCAATCTGTCAACTACTACTAAGATTGAGTCGTATCCCTGAGCTAAGGGCAACTTCATAATGAAGTCTGCTGATATATGTGTCTAAGGCTTCTCTGGTATTGAGTTTGGTATTAATTTGCTAGCTGGTTGCTCTGTGCGATTCTTGTTTCATTGGTAGGCGTTGTACCCTTCCACATATCTTTTCACTTCCTTGGTTACTCCCAGCCACCAGAAATTTCTAGTTACTAGTTTTACCGTCTTCCACTGCCCCCCATATCCTTTTATTAGCGTATCATGGTGTAGTCTAATGATTTCTGCCCTCAACTTTTCATCTTTTGGCACATAGACTTTTCCCTCTTTATACATGATGCCATTTACTTCTCTCCACTCTTCATCTCTCAGCATCTTCACTCCTGCTCATTTTATTTCCTCTACTGCCTTTACCACTTTGTCATCCTTTACTTTGGACTTTCTAACTTTCTCTAGTAGATCTACTTCGTCTATTATGATTTCTACTGCTTCTGTTTTCCTCACTTCTAACTACTCTGGCTTTACTAACATCTCATCCTCGTTATTCTTTTCTACTCCAATCTCCCAGTCTGGCCTCCTGCTCAAACTGTCTGCTTTTCCCATTTTACTCTCTGGAACATGTTTCAGCATAAAGTCAAACCTTGATAGGTATAAGGCCCATCTTGCTTATTTCCTGTTTAACTTTTGCACCTTCATGAAGTATTTAAGATTTTTGTGGTCTGTCCAGATCTCGAATTTAACTACCGTTCCTTCTCCACGCTTCTAGGTATTTAACGACTGCTAGCATTTCTTTATCGTGTATCTCATAATTTCTTTCTGTATCACTAAGAGATTTGGAAATGAAAGCAACCGGTCTCTACTTTTCATCTGAGCACTTCATTGATAGTACTTCTCCAGTTGCATAGTTTGAAGCGTCAGCTTCCACCCTAAATTCCTTGTCTAAATCTAGGGCTGCTAGTACCGGTTTACTAGTAAAGATCCTTTTTAGCTCCTCAAATGCCTTCTATTGCACTTCCTCCCACTGTCACTTCTCATCCTTCTATGTAAGCACATTTATCAGCCTAGCTATTCTGGCGAAATCTTTAATGAACCTCCTGTAGTAATTTGCAAGGCCCAAGAATTTCCTGATGTCTTTCACATTTTTTGGCTGTGGCCAATTAAGCACTCTATCTACCTTTTCTGCTTCTATTTCTATTTCATCAGGTCCTATGACAACCCCTAGGAATCCTATCTTTTTTGCCTTTCACACACACTTCTCTAGCTTGATATACAAGTCATTCTCCTCTAACCTCCTCAATATTTCCTTCACAATTTTATCATATCCTTTCTTAGTTTCTGTTTCTACTAACACATTGTCCACAAACACTGCCATTTTTCCTTCGTTAATCAGGTCTCTCAGTATTTCATTCATCATTGCTTGAAATGTTGCTGGTGAATTTGTCATTCTGAAAAACATGACCGTCGGTTCAAATAAGCCTATGTACATTATAAATGCTCCCTTCCACTCGTCTTCTTTTATTCTCACATTGTTGAACCCCCACCTTAGATCCATCTTTGTAAATACTCTTTTACTACCCATGTTGTCAATTAACTCTGTGATTAGTGGTAGCAGGTAATTATTCTTCACTGTTTGACTATTAAGGTTGTGGTAGTCTATTACCATCCACTTGTTTCCATCTTTCTTGCCAACAAAAAATACTGGCGACGTCTGCGGGGATTTTGAGGGTCTGATGTATCCTTTCCTCAGCTGATCCTCCATGAAGTTTTGAACCTCCTCTCTCTCATTCTTGGACAGAGGGTAAATCTTTCCTTTCCATGGTTTAAATGTCTTCTTGAGATCTATCACATGATTCCAAATCTTTTTGGTCAGCATTCTCTCAGACTCTATCTTCCCAAACACTTTCCTCCACTTTAAAAATTTCTTAGGGACCATTTCTTCAATTTTCCTATGGTCCTCCTCCATCTCTTCTTCCTTTCCCCAATCCTCTTTATCATCTATCGCCCAATGGACGATTTTCTCTTCTTTCTCAGTTGCTATTCTTTTGACTTTCTCTTTCTTCTGACTCTTCCCACCACACAGGGGCAGACACCTCGTCATCTTAACTTCCCCGGTTTCCTAGTTTATTTTCAGATTATATGCTGCCAACCATGGCATTCCCAGAATTACTTTTGTCTTCTCTAGATCACACACATCCATTCTCATTCTTTCCATATGGCCTTTGTAAAACACATTGCACTCTACTTGGTATGTAATGGCCCCTCTGCTATTATTTGTGCTGTCTACATTCCTGACAGCTATCGGTCTTTCCAATTTTTGCAGCTTGAACCCATGCCTAGCTGCTGTCTGTCTATCCATAAACATCCCCGTTGTACCACTGTAAGGGGACATCTAGTGTCGCTTAGATAATTGGGTAGGGTTCGTATCATCTAGCGTTCCTACTGATCCTGAGAAGTCCGCGGTACATAGTTCCTATTATCCCTTAGTTCGGGTCTCCATCATAGATACTAGATAACTATATCTGGTGTGGCCATAGCGACTGGCGCACGGACCGGCTAGTCTAGTATAAATAGCTAGTGATGTACAGTAGAATACCTTACTTCAACAATAATTGAAGCTCCTGGGCTACACATTGCTTCTACTTAAGTCGGCTCTCTCATAGTACTCGAGCACGATCCGGTGCGGCTTCCTGCTGTGCCCTTACAACCACTATCCAAGAGCACTTTAATCATTATGCCTTCATGCGTATCTATCTTCTCTACTCCAATATTCAACTACACTTCTCTTAACATTTTGAAGGTTCTTCTGACCTCCTTTTGACTACCCCTCTCTCTTGCTGTGCTTTCCAGTTCTCCTGACCGTGTGCTGCTTTGCTGCACTTTTGCCTCTCTGGGCCACGCTACTTTCTCCTCCCTTGCTGTGCTTCTCGAGTCTCTTGCTCATGTGCTGCTCTGCTCCTTTCCTCCTTTATATCCACACCAACTCATCTTCTCTTTTTTCCAATAGGGAACTACTTCTTGTCCCTGATCGTCTTCCACATAGCATCCCCCTTTGCCACATCTTGGGCACTTCAAATATGTGATGACGGCCCCTTGACTGCACTGTTACGCCGTACAAAAGTTTAGGCAAATTAAGTGACATTCTGCATCTTAATGACATGAATAACCAGCTCGAGAGACGAGCTCAGTCCCCCCAGAGATGTTCCTTTAGACGTCTAGTTGTGAACTTGAGCATCTAGCTCAAGTAGCAGAGTAGCGGCTATGACCACCGCTACATATGCCTCATAGACGCTTGCCCAGGTGCCCCATATTGGATTCCTAACGGATTTCCCTTCTAGAAGTGCTCTTGAGGATGGAAGCGAACTTAGAACAGACTACATGATCTGAATAACATCATACCATAGCTGCCGACAGCCCTATTTAAAGAAGAGTTGCAATCAGATTTGGGCCATCATCACTGATGGCTAATTATAGCGAGATCAAGAGAGTTGTACCATCGTGAAGTCGCCTTGTAATGGCAGTAGGAGGAAACCAGAGGGTAGAAGAGTGGGAATGCATAGGAGAGATAAGAGGAAGAACTGGAAAGCTAAGGAGAGAAGTAGTAGGGAGATTAGACAAAGGGAACGCATGCGAGAACAAGATGGCTCAAGACCGCCGTCTCTGTCTACGGTCCGTCGAGGTGCCCAAGGGCTGACCATTGTGTGAGGAAGGGTTCCTGGAGTAGGATTAGAATGTCAGAGAGCGGTTAGTCAGTGTCTGGGAGGGGTGCCGTACCATCATTACGGCCTTGCTAGAATTGGGAATTTGGAGGTTTTCTTTGTCTCACTTTCTTTGTTGTCTTTTTGCTTTGTAATCATAATAAAATACTCTAGGGCACAGGAGAGGAATCAAGCATCATACCCCCATCACCATCTCTCTCTGTTGCTCTAGAGCTTAATGGCTATTGTTGAGTGACTGAGTTTCTAGTCTTTCTGAGTGTTCTGCCTTACTTTCTAAAAACCTACCAAACTCTCCCTCGACGGGAACTCGAGCCCCAATGGACTTGGGCATTCACTTACACTAGGAGCTCGCTACGTGTCATTGGAGTCAGCTTCCAGTTGTACAGTCAGCTGAAGAAGAGCCCACACGACGTCACGGGAGTTCTAGGTAGTTCTGCTGTATCGACGGCAAGCCAGGCTACTAGACTAGGTAAGGGCAGCAGTGTCATGACACGAGACGAACGCGCGTCTTAGGGATCCTATTATGGTGAGATCTACCTTGAGCAGACTCTTAAACATTTTATTATTATTTCCGAGGTCTCTTTTGGATTGTACCCTACCCTTTTCCCTATTACCGAGCTCTCCTTTGTTATTTGATTACCTTCCCAGTGCCTACTTGTTTAGTGCACAACTGTGAAACATCTCGGGGATTATTAGATTTCCATTTGTTGTCACCCTTGTTTCAAGATCAAATTCCCTTTGATCCCCATCAGCGCTATCCCAACTCCCACAATTCTGCATCTTGTGGCACTGTTGATCCACAGTACTACTTAGTCCTCTTCCTCAACATCTCCCATGAACTTCTTTTCCACTTCTCTTGCTGTGCCTTTCCCTTCATAGGGCATGCCGCTTCTTCCTCTTCCACTCTCCTTAGCTTCCTTTTCTGTGCTTTTCCTCTTTCAAAGCGTGCCGGCTCCCTCTTGTCTCCTTGGTGCACTTTTTCCTCTACAGGATGCACTATCCTTTTGATCTTCTTCCACGACGGTGTTACACCACAAGTGAATTTTCTGCAGAAGATAACATTTGATACACTTTATAACAATGGATTCTTGATTAGAGTCTGCTCTAGAACCCTTTCTATATCCTCAGAACGTACTACTATATAATAAAGACATTGAGCAAGGGAGAATCAAACTAGAGCTCATGTTGATACCTCGGGAGGCAAGCAGGGTGAGCTGGCATCAGGTTTAAGAAGAAAGTCATAGAAGGACTATGCTCTAGATTCATTATGGGATGGAACTGACTTAGAGATATAGCGGACTAGGACTCTAGAACTAGTAGTATTCAGATGACAGACTTAGATAAATAGACTCTGATTGCAATTAAGTATTGATGGCATCAGATCAATTATATTTAGATAAATGAGCCCTAGGACATGACTTAGAGATACTAGCCATTGAGTAGGGCTTACTGACTACTTAATAGGTAACCAAGGAGGGCTCTCTTACAAAGCAACATCAAAGTAAGTGATGGGAGATCAGGGAGAATATTCTAGAGAGAAGCGATAATGAAGACACATCATCTTTGATAGGAAGGATTTGATGAGGAGAACGCATCACCATAAGGACATGTCATCACTGGGAATTGGGGCAGACTTAGCATGAGAAGAGGTTGAAGGAACATCAAAAGTAGTAATAGTTTTCTTTTTATATTTTATTTCTTGAGTTTCAGGGCTTTGTAATCATTTTAATATAGTATCCGGTGTGCAGTTGGAAGGGAGAGGAATCTCTTAACTTCTACCTCCATCTACACTGCCTCTGGAATCGTAAATGTGAATCTATTGAGAGTAAGAAGACTGGGACCAGTGGGATATCTTGAGAAGAACACAGAGTATACCCAGAACTCGATCTAGGGAGAAGACACAGATGCAACTTGGGCAGGCTTCAGAGAGAACAGCAGGCTGGGAAAGCTTGGCTAGGTGCACACTTGGATTGCATCACACCCGTAAGGTTCAGTGTTGGGAATGTAGACAAGAGGGCAACTGAGTGTGGAGGGTCCATAAGTGATCAACTAACTGTATTTTCCAGAGGAGCTTTTGTCACAGTGTGTAAAGGTTGACACCTTAGGGAGGCTATGTGATGACGATCTAGAGAGATCCTACAATCCTTTTTACAACCATCAACTTATATTTTACTGGAGCTGCATATAATCCTTATTTTCTAATTATTTATAAACCTTTATCTTTGATTATCTTCCCTCAAACCTTTAGCACGCAATTGGGAGCTGGCACATTATTATTTTGTTTGTCCCAGTGTGCAATTCCCTTTTGCATCCTTTCAACAGACACCACCTACACTTGTGCCCTTCCTCTCTACACTTAAAACACTTTACCGCTACTGTTCTTATATTCCTTATCATTCTCTCTTCCACTCTACACTGCATCACTCTGCTACTCAAGATTTTGAATTTATTTTGGGGTATTGTTGCCCCTTTCCCTATCTCTTTCTGCTCCCTGCAATTTTGGGCCAGGTGCCCAAACCCTTTGCATCCAAAACACAACTTTCCTTTTCTCCCCTCAAGTTCTTCTCTCAGTTTGGCGAGAGAGTATTTTTCTTTGAGCAAGTTGCTCATGATAGAGTTATATTGTTGTAGAGACATTTATGTTACGTCTCTACAGTAGTATGGAATTAATGTTGAGTCTTGCTAGTTACAACTACATCTGCTGGGGTGCAAGATCTTCACCCAGCCAGATACCTACTACCCTACTAACTACTGCCCTAATAGTATGGTTAGACTATCACCCAACAGATGGGATCTCTAATCTAGATGGTTTTCTAGAAGTAACCGTTACTCCTCTGCATGTACCACTCACAATGGAGCACAGCACAAGGTTTATACTATGAAGCAATACAAGTAAACTACTAAATACCACTTGATTGCAAGGTCAGGTCTTAGTAGTAATACCCAAGCTTGGTACTACACTTCCACCCACTGTCCCTAACTGACAGTGAAATCCCCTTAAGCCAAGGGCCCAGCTATATATGGAGGTAGTTACTGATCATGATGATCAGTGACTGAGGGTTGATTTATGATGAGATAAAAGATTGAGCAAGGTCCAAGGCAGATGGTGCTCAGATGTGATATCAAGTTTTAGTATCAGCATCTAAAGTCTGATGACTGGAATTAAACCAACTGTCTCTTTGTTCAGAGTTTGACAAAGAGAACTCGATGGAGTTCTTGTTTAATTCTCTACTACTTATACATTTTACTACTGTAGCTATGTGCTTACTCTCCCATGGTCCTTATGTTACTCTAGTCATATGACACACTGTGACTGTGACTATAACATGACATCTGTGACCATCCGTCACACCAATGTGACATTGTGACAAAGTCATGTGATACTTTTCCATGCTCCATCTTGTAGTTGTAAGTCCAATAAGAAAAGAAAAGAAAAGAAAAAGAAAAAGAAATATAAATAATGACTTAGCCGTTTTGCCAAGTCATGACAGGATATACTTTATACTCCTGGATTTCACTATTGGAACCCACTCTAGAGACCTTCTACAAGCCCCAGATATAATCTAGACCCAAAATTGGGTACTTCTATTAGATAGTTGCTCAGCTGTCACATGCTAGAATAGCTTATACCTCAGAAGGCAAGATTAATAAGCTAGCATCAGGTTTCTCAGATATAGACTATCAATGTTAAAACTCTAGAAATCAGAGGCTTAGAGATATCTTTGAAATATGAGATAATTTCAATCTAGAGTGGACTTAGACTAATATGATACCAAGACAACAGATCAAAAGTCTATTAGTAACTAGTGATCCTATTACTACTGGACTTAGGTAAGAAATGGATGTGCCGCTGGATGACAATTGTATTACTAATACTTGTATACATTGTCATGTGTTTCTAGACCATATTTGGAGTAAAAAAAAGCTAGTTCAGGGTTTGGAAAACAATAGGCAAGAGTGGAGTATAAAGGTAGAGCAGGATCACATGGTCATGTCCAGAGGTATAGAGGACAGGAAGGTGATGGCTATCATAGCCACATGGTAGTATCATAGAGAAAAGACACAAGAGAGAGTAGTAGAATAAAGGGTTTCCTTTTCTATTTCTTTTTAATTGAGTTTCCAACATTTGTAATATTCTAATATATTTCTTAGAGTGGAGATTAATGGGAAAAGCCTCCTTGGCCCTTATCTTCATCTCAGAAGCTCTTGAGGTTGTAAATGCAATTCTCTTGAGTATGTAAGGGATGATCTTGGTAAGAGGTTGAGTTAGTGAATGTTTCCTATCATATACCCTACTCTTTCTTGAGACAAGATGCAGTAGTCGCTTGGATAACCTTCTATGGAGTAGCAGGCCTGAAAAGCCTGGCTAATCATTGACTCAAATTGTATCATACCCATAAGGTTTAGTATAGGAGTGCAAATGAGAGCTTAATTGAGTGTGATAAGGCTCATGAGTAGTTTACTGACTATTCTACTAGTGAGCTTGTTACGGTATGTAAAAGTGGATATCTTAGGGACACTATGTGGATAAGATCTAGATTGAGCCCCTATTATTCCTTCTATACTTAGATTCTAAATAAGCTGTGTATTTACTTTTTAATTTCTTTCTAATATCCCCACTTTCTCCTTCTCTCCACAAACCCTTTAGGAAACTGTTACCATCCATTTTTACTTGCTAGTTATAGTTAAATTCTCTTTTGTCTCTTTCAATGGAGTCATGAGTCACAGTCACAGCATATGACAAAGAAGTCAGTTGACAAGTAACATGGAGACCATGGGAGATAAGGAGTATAGCTATATAGTAATTATATATATAGTATAGTAAATCTAATGAGAATTCTATCGAGTTCTCTTTGTTAAACACTAATAAAGAGTAGTTGGCTTTATTCTGGCTCAGGAGTTAGCTTACTGACATGAAATGGGCAATATAGTTGACCTATATTATGAGCTGTAAATCCTCAGAACAAGAAAACTTAAGAGGGAGGTAGTATTATAACTTAGCAAAACAACTAAGTCATTATTTATTTTTCTTTTTCTTGTAGACTTACTACATATAAGAAGTGTGGGAAAGTGTCATGTCACAAGGTGTTACATAGTCATGGTCACATTGTGGGATGTCACAGTATCACATCACATGATCAAGTCATATGAGAAGTATGGGAAAATAGTACACAGACTATGTAATAGTTGTATAAGTAGTATATAGAAATAAATAAGAACTTCATCGAGTTCTCCTTGTTAACTTGGACTTGGAGTGGATTTAAGTCATCTTGGCTAAAGTCTTACAGTCAGCACATTTATTGGCCTAGTTACTTGAGCAAAGTTTTTAAAAAACCTTTTGTAATAATTTGTAAGACCTAAAAACTTTTTAACATTTTTTACATTCTTTGGCTCTGGTCAACTAAGTACTCCATCTACTTTCTCTTTCTCTATTTTTATTTCATTAGGTCCTATGATAACCCCTAGGAATTCAATCTTTCTTACTTTCTATACATACTTTTCTAGCTTGACATATAAGTCATTTTCTTTTAATCTCCTCAATATTTTTTTCACAATTTCATCATGTCTCTTTTTTGTCTCAGTTTCTACTAGTATGTTATCTACAAACACAGTGACTTTCTCTTCATTAATTAAGTTTCTCAAGATTTCATTCATCATTGCCTAGAATGTAGCTAGTGAGTTTATTGTTTCAAAAAACATTACTGTTGGTTTAAAGAAGCCTATATATGTTATAAATGCTCTTTTCTACTCATCTCCTCCCTTAATTCTCACATTATTGAATCTCTATCTCAGATCTATTTTAGTAAATACTTTCTTGTTACCCATATTGTCAATTAAATCTATAATTAATAGTAGTAGATAGTTATTCTTTATTATTTGGTCATTCAGGTCATAGTAGTTTATTACTATTCTTTTACTTCCATTCTTTTTGCTCATAAATTCTCACTCCCCTCTTTTTCTGTACTTCTTGGAGATCCTGCTCACACACTGCTCTACTGTGCCTTTACCTTCTTGGGCTATGCTGCTGCATCTCAATTCCACTATGATTTCTTTTCTTTTGTCTCACACTCTAGGCATAAGATTTTTCTCTTTTTTTCCTCTAATACTTTCTCTTTTACTATTGTATCTTTTCTCCTACATTTAGTATACTTAAGTTTACTTTCTCTTTCCTTTTCCCTTTTCTTGTTTTTTTACTTCTATGCTCCTAGACACCTTGTATACCACATATTCTTTAATTGCTTTCCAGAGACAAATTCTTATCCCTAATTTTCTTCTATTTTGGTGCCTTTGTACTGGCACTCTTTGTATTCCACAAAAGTTACTACTTCTTGTACTCCATTCTCTCTCTCTCCTATTACTATGCTTCTTGAGGGTATGCCCCATGCACTGTTGTACTCCTGTGATTTTCTCCATATAGAGTACACAGGCCTCTTTTTCTGCTGTACCTTTTGTAGTCTTGTTATATGCATTGTTTGTTTCTTTTGCTTTCTCTTCTCTACTTTAATATTTGGGCACTTTCACATTCTATTTCCCAACATCAAAAATACCTTACTTCTTTCTTTTCTTCTGTTTATTGGTACCTAATACATCTCTCTTCTTTATTACTCCTTATTACCTTGCTTGACAATACCTCAAACTTGTTCTGGGAAATTAATTGTCCTTTTGTCATAAACTTTATTCAGACTTATCTCTATCAATTCTTTAAGGATTCTCAGTCTTTACAGCTATGGAAAGCCCTTAAAAAGATCTTTTTATCAATGCCAGTCACATCTTGAGGCAATCAATATTAACTGAGATATTAAGCAGATCAACAGGTAACCACTATGTTACCATTTATTAAATTGCTAATATCTCAAAAACTGCCATGATTGATGCTTCAGTTCTAGGCTCAGCAAAAGTCTTCTTCATAATGCTCAGAATGAGCCTAGAATGAACTTAAGGCAATTAATATCAGTGGAAATATGAAGGCCTCAATGTTTGTACATGGATATTAATTAATTATCCATAGATAGTCATCTGCCTTTAATTAGAACAAAGGACAGCCTCCATATGGTTAAGTTATTGCTATTTTGAGTACAAAGGCACTACCATATGTAGAACAATAAGTAGTAGCATGTGATGGCTTGTTCTAGTGCACAGACTATCACTTTTCTATATATAAGGACTCTGAGTCTAAGGATTAGACCTCAAACTTAACAACTGCTTTTATCATTCTCTTAACTTCATATTTTTGAACTTCTCAAAGTATCAAATCACTAATCACAATAAGTAAGTGACCTTTTGTGATACCCTTCCTCTCCTCCTTTTTATTTCTGCAATTTCAGGCTAGGTACTCAAACTTCTTATACCTCTAGCATTCTCTTTCTCCTTTTCCTTCTAGTTATGCCCTTAATAAAGCAAGGGCTCACTTTTCTCTGAGTAAGTTGCTCAATAGTTAGTTATATTGTGATTGAGATATTGTTTTGATGTCTTAGGGTACAGGTATAGTAGTTTTTGATCTCATTAATTATAACTACATTTATTAGGGCATAAGATCTTCATCTAACCAGATATCTACTGCTTTACTAGCTACTGCCCTAATAATATGGTTAGACAATCACTCCATAGAGGAGATCTCTACTCTACATAGTCTTCTAAGAAGTAACTGTTAAGACTTTAAACCTTGAAGTTGAATATGTATTTCAACTTAAAGCTTATATCAACACTTGATATCTTTACGCTTCTTTACAAAGGATCTAGTTAAGGTTTTCAGTGAAGTTATATTGTAAATAAGAGTATTGAGACTTTTAGTCATACTCTACACTATAATCCAAGAACTAAAGAGAGTATAGGATTGCAAGAGTAAGGATGTTTATACACAAATTACAGAAAGAGAGAACTTGCCGTTTTTATTCTTTCTGGACTATATTTATACAACTTAAACCTACTCCAAGTCCAAGTTAATGAGGAGAATGTAAGGGGCACACTCAGTGAGGCACCCAGTCACACTGCAATATAGTAGAGCAGGCGTCTTAAGAAGAAGCGATGGATAGCCCAGGAGCTTCAATCAATGTTGAGGTAAGGTATTCTACCATACACCACTAGCTATTTATACTAGACTAGCCGGTCCATGCGCCAGTCGCTATGGCCACGTGCATCCGGACACTAATAACTACACTACCAGATATAGCTATGCAGTACTGTGATGGAGACCCAAACTAGAGGGAAGGGAACTATAGACCGCGGACTCCGAGAATCCATGGGAACGCTAGCTGATGCGAACCCTACCAGGTTATCTAAGCGATCTTAGGGTGGTCCCCTTACAGAGAACTCAATAGAGTTCCTGTTAGATTTTCTATACTACTGTCATATGACAGAAAATAATAATTTAATAAAAATAATTTCTTTTATATTTTATTTATTACTAAATCTCACTCCTGAACTCCTATTGTCTACTCCTATAGGATCATGATGTAGACTAGTTAATTGTACTCCTCCTATTCCAGACTTAGTATAAGTACTCCATTAGCTATATCCTAGTTCCTTAGTTCATAGGTTAACATCTCTTATGTGTTCTATCCTTACCATTATCAATCTATATACCTGTTATGCCCCCATGATACCTCAGATGTGGGGTGATGTGTACACAATGTTGATCATGGCATATATATACTGGACTATCCTTGGGTTCCCACACAGGTGCTTATGTCATCAGGAAACTCAATGCATGTCCCAACTACTTCCCTCATGTATGCTTATCATAGCTCCTCTATCTGGAAAACTCCATAGGAACTATAAAAAACTTACTATTAATTAAATAACTTAGTTTTGTTCTCAACTAGGATTTTTAGGCAATACTAGTCCTCCTCCTCTTTTCTACAGAATCTATCTCCACTTTCCAATAAAATATTTGTTTTCCTACTAGGCAAAGTACAGGAAGGCACAATCAAAATTGAGACCAAGCCTACAGGGAAATTCTATGTTGAATTACTGGATCCTGACAATACCATTCCTCTCCTAAACTCCTGGTAACAATTTAGTCCTCCTGAAATATGCAACCACACATGACAGCAGGTTGAGGCACAGTGCACAAGCTGAGGCCAAGGTTATTCCCTAATTTTTGTTGTCAATCCCCTTTTTCTCCAGAGTAACTCTATTTTATCCCAGGTTACTTTGTCTCTGCTCTACATGTACATGACAACTACTTATAGAACTACTATATGGTCTGTGCACTACTTTCCCACACCTATCATGTGATGGGTCACATGATAGGCATGGGAAAGTAGTGCACAGACCATGTAGTAGTTGTATAAGTAGTGTAGAAAATCTAATGGGAACTCTATCGAGTTCACTTTGTCAATTGCTGAACAAAGAGCAGTTGGCTTAATTCCAGCTTGGAGTTTAGCTTTCTTATAGGCATTCTCTTTCTCTGTTATAGACCCTTTATCACAAATGGTCACTTACTATTTGTGATGGGTGCTTTGATACCTTAAAGAGTTCAAGAATGCAAAGTTAGACAAGTGACAAAAGATGTTGTTAAGTCTGAGGTCTAATCCTTAGACTATGAGTCCTTAAATACAGAAAAGTGATGGTCTGTGCACTAGGACAGATCATCACATGCTACTACCTATTGTTCTACATATGGTAGTGCCTTTGTGTTAGAAATAGTGATAACCTAACCATATGGAGGCTGTTCTTTGTTCTAAGAAAAGAACAGATGACTATCTATGGGTAATTTAATGAAGTCCATGTGCAAACATTGAGGTCTTCATATCTCCACTAATATTAATTGCCTTGAGGTTGTTCTAGGCTCATTCTGAGCATTATGAAGAAGGCTTCTGCTGAGCCTAGAACCGAAG
>Ga0153996_1000695_pt1 | contig 14797 bp, 18 predicted proteins | sample TSNC080MetaG_FD_104728 | JGI IMG/M metagenome (GOLD analysis project Ga0153996, IMG submission 104728) | Attine ant fungus gardens microbial communities from North Carolina, USA - TSNC080 MetaG | ecosystem: Host-associated > Fungi > Mycelium > Unclassified | place: USA: North Carolina, Lumber...
CTGCTTTCGGTTATGCTTCCGCTGGTTGGTGTGCTGTCAGCGATTGGATAGGAGTCTGATATGGGGAAAAAGAACATGAAAGGACGCTTGCGTCTGGGGATGGCAGGTACGGTTCTGGGCTTCATTGCGGTCTTGCTGGTCTGTATCAACGGGATTTTGTTTTTTGCCGGCCGTGCCGGCAGCGAAGGCGCCGAAACCCTGCGCAACGGGATCCGCCGGGCTTCGGTGCAATGTTATGCCATTGAAGGGCGCTATCCGCCCAGCATTGAATATCTGGAAGAAAATTATGGTATCCAGATTGACCGGGAACGCTACAATGTGTTCTATAACGGCTTTGCATCCAATATCATGCCGGAGATTACCGTGAATCCGGCAGTGCCAGAAAAGTAAGGGGAGGAGACCGGATGGAATCAAATCAAAAGGCCCAGGGACAGAGTATGAATGTGTTGTTTACCATGCTGTTATTCCTGGTGTTTGTTCTGTGTGCTCTGTTTACGGTGCTGACCGGAGGCAAGGTTTATGAAAATATCAGCAGCCGGATGGAAGATAATTATGCCGGCAGTGTGGCGCTGAATTATATTGCCAATAAAGTCCGCCAGGGCGATGACTACCAGGCGGTTACCGTAAAACAGGTGGACGGTACCGATGTCCTGGAACTTTCCCAGAATCTTGGCGGTGAAGTTTTTTATACCTGGATTTACTGTCAGGATGGCTATATCAGAGAGCTTTTTACGGATGCCGAAAGTGGCCTGGGGCTTTCTGACGGTCTGGAAATCCTGGAATGTGAGGGTTTAAAACTGACCATGGAACACCGGGTTCTGGTGGCGGAGACAATTGGAAAAGGCGGCAGCAGACTGATGCTTTCCGTAAGAAGCGGAGGGCAGGCAGATGACTAGGAAAAACAGTTCGGGAACCGGCATATTCATGATGGAGATGATGATGGTGGTTTTTTGCTTTATTCTCTGTGCCAGTACCTGTATTCTTGTGTTTGTAAAATCCAATCAGATGAGCCGCTATGCCCAGGATACCAATCAGGGCGTTCTGGCGGCGGAAAGTATCGCCGAAGTGTGGAAAGCCGAGGGTGGTGAAGGGCTGACCAGGCGGCTGGCGGCGATTTCGTCCGGCGGTGCGGTCGCCGGCGCCGGTTCCTGCCGGATGTATTGGGATAAAGACTGGAAGGTTACTGCCGGAGCAGAGCATGCGGCTTATCAGGCGGAGATTACCTGGACAGAAACCGGCGGGCTGGCCAGTGGAACCATCCGCGTGACGGACATGGCTGGCACCAGAGAGATTTTTACGATGCCGGTCAGCAAATATCAGGCAGTTCCATAACCGGGAGGCGAAATAAGATGGAAAATACAGAGAAAAAACAAAAGGGCAGCATTGGCAGTTCCACCCTGATCTTAATCTTTATTATCCTGTGCCTGGCCACCTTTGCCCTGCTTTCCTTAAGCAATGCCGGCGGTGACCGCAACCTGGCCAATAAAAACGCCGGGGCTGTCAGGGCCTATTATGAAGCGGACAGTCAGGGCGAGCGGTTTGTTCAGATGGTGGATCAGGCGGTGCAGGAAGTGCGTAAAGAGACATCCGACCAGGTGAAGCAGCATCAAATGCTTGCAGAAAAGCTGGGGAACTATTATAATGCAGATAACAGAACTGCCGAGACGGACATTCCCATGGATTTTGATCAGGCCTTGCATGTGGAACTGGCGCTGGACAGTCAGGAACATTATGTCATTCGCAGCTGGCGGGTATATAACCAGAAGGACTATGAAATTGACAGTAACATGCCGGTATGGGATGGCGGCAGTCAGTAACACCAGAGCTGAATAAAGGAGACATAAACGATGAGCTTATATGAATTACTGGGCACAGCAGTCAGAGACCGGGCCTCGGATATCTTTTTAGTACCGGGCATGCCATTTTCCTATAAAATCGGCGGCAGGATCCAGCATCAGGGAGGGAATAAGATCTTTCCGGAAGAGATGGACCAGCTGATTGCAGAACTGTATGAGATTGCCGGCAAACGGAAGCTGAATAGAGTACAGGAGTCTGGCGACGATGATTTTTCCTTTGCGGTTCCGGGGGTGGCAAGATTCCGGGCCAATGTATTCCGGCAGCGGGGTTCTCTGGCCGCAATTATCCGAATCGTCAACTTTGACCTGCCCAATCCGGAACAGCTTCATATCCCGCCAACCATCATCAATGTGGCCAGGATGACGAAGGGGCTGGTGCTGGTGACCGGCCCGGCGGGAAGCGGTAAAAGTACGACCCTGGCCTGTATTATTGACGAGATTAACAAGACCCGGGAGGCCCATGTCATCACCCTGGAAGATCCGATTGAGTATCTGCACCGGCATAATAAAAGTGTGGTAACCCAGCGGGAGATCGGAACCGATACCGAAAGCTATGTGACCGGTCTGCGAGCTTCCCTGCGGCAGGTTCCGGATGTCATTCTGCTTGGGGAGATGCGCGATTTTGAGACTATCCGGACCGCAATGACGGCGGCGGAGACCGGCCATCTGGTCATCTCCACACTACATACCGTGGGAGCAGCTAACACGATTGACCGTATTATCGACAGCTTTCCGCCTAATCAACAGCAGCAGATCCGGGTTCAGATCTCGATGGTGGTGCAGGCCGTTATCTCACAGCAGCTGATTCCAACGGCGGATGGCGGAGTATATCCGGCTTTTGAAATTATGTTTTTCAATAATGCGATCCGTAATATGATTCGTGAATCAAAAATACATCAAATAGACAGTGTTATCACAACTTCCCAGAACGAAGGTATGATCTCTATGGATACCAGCCTGCTTAATTTGTTCCGAAAAGGAATGATTGGCCGGGAAAATGCCATAATATACAGTAACAATAGTGAATTAATGGCTAAAAAGCTGGATCGGGGCTAGCACTGCCCCGCAGGAGGAGTAACGTGAGAGACGACAAACGTAAGATTGTTCTGATTGGAACCGGTATGGTAGGAATGAGTTATGCCTATTCTCTGCTCAATCAGAATGCCTGTGACGAACTTGTACTGGTTGATATTGATAAAAAGCGAGCAGAAGGTGAGGCTATGGATTTAAACCATGGCCTTGCCTTTTCCGGCTCTCATATGAAGATTTATGCCGGAGATTATCCGGATTGCCGGGATGGGGATATTGTGGCCATCTGTGCCGGTGTGGCCCAAAAGCAGGGCGAGACCAGACTGGAGCTGCTGAAGCGGAATAAAGCGGTGTTCAGCTCCATCATCGGCCCGGTGACGGAGTCGGGATTTGCCGGTATATTCCTGGTGGCGACGAATCCGGTGGATATTATGACCAGGATTACCTATGAATTGTCGGGTTTTCCGGCCGGCCGGGTGCTGGGCACCGGAACTGCGCTGGATACGGCCCGGCTGCGGTATCTGCTGGGCCAGCAGTTGAATGTGGATCCCCGTAATATTCACGCTTATGTAATCGGTGAGCATGGAGACAGTGAATTTGTTCCCTGGAGTCAGGCGATGCTTGCTACCAAATCGATCCGGGAGTGGGTTGGTGGTCAGGGTGACCCGCTGGGGCTGGAGCAGCTGACCGGGATTGAAGAAGAAGTCCGGGGCGCCGCCTACAAAATCATCGAAGCAAAAAAAGCCACTTATTATGGGATCGGTATGGCCATGACGCGGATCACCAAGGCCATCCTGGGCGATGAAAACAGTGTGCTGACCGTATCGGCCCTGCTTAAGGGCGAATATGGCCAGCAGGGAGTCTTTGCCGGGGTTCCCTGTATCATCAATCAAAATGGCATCCAGCGGGTGCTGAAGCTGGACCTGTCAGAAGAAGAACTGGACCAGCTTCAACATTCCTGCGATGTCTTAAGAGACAGCTATGAAGGGTTATAGATTATCAGTCCTGTACAGTCAGAACCTGCAGGTAGTCATCGGACCAGGTATTGCCGATCACATAAGAAGTAAAATTCTGACCGGCCGTCAATGTCGCCTGGAAGTTGACTAATGGGGGCCGCATACCACTTTGCAGGCTGCTGCTGCCGATTACGATGATGGGCAGTTCGCGGATGAAGGCAGCGGTACTGGCGTTGACCACATAGAACTGATAGGTTCCGGCAGCAGCCTGCTTGTAGGAGGATACACTCTGGAAGTTAATGTTGCGGAATACGGTTTCGCCGCCGAACATCATCAGGTCGAAGTTGGAACCGCTGTAAGACATATTGGCAAAGCGATAGCAGCTGGTGTTGCTGGGGAGATTGCTGCAGCCGGTATCAACTACCCGGACGATTTCCAGGTCACCGGCGGCACTGTCAGTCAGGACCATGGTGACTTTTTCACCGGCCACAAAGGGGAACGTCTGCTGCAGCAGTACCGAACGCATGCCGGTCGACCGGCGGACGGAAACGGTATGGAATCCATCAGTTACCCAGTCGTAATTGGAAATAGTACCAAACTGGGAGTCAACAACATAATTATAATTGTCAATGGAAATATTGACGGGGAACGTATTGGTGGAAGCATTCAAAAACCGGACCTGGCCATAATACTGCGGTGACAGGTTTGGGGAAATCGTAAAAGATCCTTCCGTGGAGCCTGCTGTTCCAAATTGTGGATAAGGAACAGGAATTATGGCAATGCCTGGCGACGGGGTTAACGGAATCGGTAGCTGTGGCCACTGCTCCGGCTGTTCCTGCGGCTCGGGCCACGGCCACCGCTCGGGTAGTGGACGTCGCTCCGGTTGCTGCTGCTGTTGTTCGGGTTGTGGTCGCTGCTCAGGTTGCGGCTGTTGTTCCGGTTGCGGCTGTTGTTCGGGTTGTGGCCGCCCCTCGGGTTGTGGTCGCTGCTCGGGTTGCTGCTGTTGTTCCGGTTGCTGCTGCTCGGGTGCGGGCTGTTCTGCCGGGGCGGCGGGGGCCATTCCTGCGTCGGGCAGTGGCACCGTGCCTCCTTCTTCCTGGTTTAACATTGTCGGAATTTCTACGAAATTCAACAGATTGGATGTACCATTGTAATGTGTATCACTTGCAGCCATAGATTTAGCCTCATTGCATTTTTAATTTAATGTATGAGATTAAATTTTAAGTCGTGCAAAAAAGTCGTGCAAAATATCTTCTATGCAAATGAGACGAGATTTGTTATAATGACATTTATAACAGATAGAACCGCTAAGGAGGTATCACAGTGGCAGAGCTGGAAGGAAGAAACACTTATAAAGTATACGAAGACGGGAAAATTGGCGAAGTACAGATTGCTGACGAGGTGGTGGCGATTATCGCCGGCCTGGCTGCAACCGAAGTGGCCGGAGTAGATTCCATGGCCGGCAAAATCACCAATGAACTGGTCGGGAAGCTGGGCATGAAGAACTTGTCAAAAGGGGTTAAAGTTGATGTAACCGAGGAACATGTGTCGGTTGATTTGTCTTTAAATGTGAAGTATGGTTTTAATATTCCGGAAGTTAGTGAGAAAGTGCAGGAAAAGGTTAAAGCGGCCATCGAGAATATGACCGGACTTACCGTTCTGGATGTGAATATCCGGATTGCCGGCGTGAATCTGGAGGGGGATCAGTGATCCCCTTCCCGGCAACCGGCAAAAAGCTAACGGAAAATGAAGATACCGATGACAGCAATCACTGCACCAAGCAGCTTTTTCCATTCGAAAGGGGCTTTTTCTACCCCGAATATTCCAAATAATTCAATTGTATAAGCAACGATGATTTGGGTTACAACAATTAATAGGGTTGCTTTGGCCGGTCCCAGTGATTTCATGCTGCGGATTACGGTAAAGGTAATCAGCGCACCGATAATGCCGCCGGTCAGCAGATACCAGGGGCGCACCTGCCAGATCGCGCCGACAGGGCTTTTATCGGTAAAAAAGTAAAACAAAACGCAGGTAAGCAGTGCCGTCAGCTGAACCCAGCCGGCCGATACCCAGATGCCGGTCTGTTTGGTTACAGCGGTGTTAAGAACGCCCTGAATACTCATCATGGCACCGGAGAGCAGAGCGATTAAGATTCCCCACATGAAAGATTACGCCTCCTTCCTTTTTTCTGCTCTTAGTTTTTGTTACTTCAGAAAGATTTATGCGCGTTTTCTTGTGAAACAGTGGAAATTGTGATATGATACATAAAAATATGTCTAGTGCAGCGTGCTGTACTGGTGTACCAGGAGGAAAAATTTAATGACCAGACGAGAGATGCGGGAGCATTGTTTTAAGATGCTGTTTGGAGTGGGTTTTTATCCGGCCGAAGCGATCGCCGGACAGATCGAACAGTATTTTAACTCTCCGGAGGAAGAAGATACCACCCCGGAGGGAATGGAAGAAATTCTGCATCAGGTGACGATGACGGAGAAAGAACAGGAATTTTTAAGTGACCGGGTCGCGGCAATAGCATCTCATTTTTTGGAGCTGGATGAAAAGTTAAATAATGTTACCGAAGGCTGGAAAACCCGCCGGATGGGCAGAGTGGAGCTGGCAATTTTACGGCAGGCCCTGTATGAAATGCTATATGATGGCGAGGTGCCGGAAAAAGTAGCAATTAACGAAGCGGTCGATCTGGCTAAAAAGTATGGCGGCAAAGAAGCGTCAGCATTTATTAACGGTGTGCTGGCAAAATTTATAACAATGGAGTAATATGGCAAGTATTTATTCGGTCAATCAGGTTAATTCTTATATTAAAAATATGTTTGCCCAGGATTTTTTATTAAACCGGATTTCGGTCCGGGGTGAAATCTCCAATTGCAAGTATCATACGTCCGGGCACATTTATTTTACATTGAAAGACGGGACCGGGACCTTATCTGCGGTGATGTTTTCCAGCCGCCGGAAGGGTCTTTCTTTTGCATTGCAGGAAGGGCAGCAGGTCGTGGTCACCGGCAGTGTGGAAGTTTACGAACGAGATGGAAAATATCAGTTATACGCCCAAAAAGTCGAACTGGCCGGGCAAGGTGACTTGTACGAGCGCTATCGGCGGCTTTTGAAAGAATTGGAAGAAATGGGAATGTTTGCCCCGGAATATAAGCAGCCGATTCCCCGTTATGCCGCCCGGGTGGGGGTGGTGACGGCCGGTACCGGAGCCGCCATTCAGGACATTGTAAATATCACCAGACGGCGGAATCCCTATGTACAGTTGATTTTATATCCGGCCCTGGTGCAGGGCGACCAGGCGGCCGCAAGTATCACAGCCGGAATCAGGACCCTGGATGCAATGGGGCTGGATGTACTGATTGTCGGCCGCGGCGGCGGTTCGATGGAGGATTTGTGGGCATTTAATGAGGAGCTTGTCGCCCGGGCTATATTTGACTGCAGCACGCCGGTTATTTCGGCGGTAGGCCATGAGACCGATGTGACGATTGCTGATTATGTTGCCGATTTGCGGGCACCGACTCCGTCGGCCGCGGCGGAATTGGCAGTGTTTGATTATGATCAGTTTGCGGGCCAGCTGGCTGCTTATAAAAGCACCTTAGAACGAGGCCTTTCCTGGCAGCTGGAGCGCCGTAAGACCAGGCTGGATCATTACCGGCTGCGGCTTAAGCTGCATGATCCGGTGCGGGTATTAAATGAAAAGCGGCAGCATCTTGATGAAATGGAAGAACAGCTGCAGCAGATTCTGAAAAGTCAGATTCTGACGGCAAGGCACCGTCTGGCTTTGGCCGGCAGCCGTTTGCACGGTTTATCGCCGCTTGCCAAAATCAGTAAAGGCTTCGGCTTTTTGACAAATAAAGCCGGCCGCCGGATTGAACGTGTGGGGGATGTAAAAGCCGGCGAACCGATGACGGTGCGGGTGACGGACGGGACGATCCGGGCTGTCGTGACGGAAATCGACGAGCACCAACAGGAGCGTAATAAGCAGGAGGAAAGTGATGGAAAAATCAATTGAGCAAACATTTGAAGAATTGAATCAGATTATCGAAAAGCTGGAATCAGCCGATACTTCGCTGGAGGAATCCTTTGCCTGTTATGAGGCGGGAATGAAGTTAGTGAAAGCCTGCGGCGAGAAGATCGACCAGGTGGAAAAACAGATGATCGTATTGCAGGGAGGAGCGGAAGATGGAGATGCATGAGCAGCTGCAGGTATATACTGCGGAAGTGGAGGCTGTGCTGGAACAATATCTGCCGGCCGGGACGGGTCATCAAAAGACGATATTTGCGGCTATGAATTATAGTATGCGAGCCGGAGGCAAGCGCCTGCGGCCGCTGTTGATGCGGGAAACCTACCGTTTGTTTGGCGGCCGCGGGCCGGTGATCGAGCCATTTATGGCAGCGATTGAGATGATTCATACGTCCTCGCTGATTCATGATGATCTGCCATGTATGGATAATGACGAACTGCGCCGCGGCAAGCCGACTGTCTGGGTGAAGTTCGGTTATGATATGGCGGTTCTGGCCGGAGATGCATTGCTGATCTATGGGATTGAGACGGCGGCGAAAGCATTTGCGATGTGCCAGGAAGGTTCCCGGCCGGTGGCCCGGGAAAAGAGTGCGGAAGGTGCGGAAAGAGTCGGCCGCGGGATCCGTATTCTGGCGGAAAAGACCGGCATCTACGGCATGATTGGCGGTCAGGTCGTGGATGTGGAATTGACGAATCAGCCGGTGCCGAAGGACAAGCTGGATTTTATTTACCGCCTGAAAACCGGGGCGTTGCTGGAAGCTTCCATGATGATTGGCGCCTGGCTAGGCGGAGCGGATGAAGACCAGTTAAAGACGGTGGAGCAGATGGCGGCCTGCGTGGGTCTGGCGTTCCAGATTCAGGACGATATTCTGGACGTCACCAGTACAGCCGAGCAGTTAGGCAAGCCGGTGCTTAGTGATGAAAAAAACAACAAGACCACATACGCATCTCTGGAGGGGGTTGAAAAGGCCAGGGAAGATGTGAAAAAGATTTCTGCCGAGGCCATCCGTTACCTGCATGAGCTGCCGGGCGAGAATCCATTTCTGGAGTCATTGATCGGGATGTTGACGGTCAGAGAAAATTAGAAGAAAGTCCCTGGCTGTGGTGATGCTTAGGGAAAGAACAGAGGAATTAAGGTTATGTATTTAGAACGTATTCAGGAGCCTTCTGATATCCAGGAGCAGAGTTTAGAGGAGTTAAACCTGCTGGCGGAAGAGATTCGTGAGTTTTTAATTGAAAAGCTTAGTGTGACCGGCGGTCATCTGGCCTCGAATCTGGGGGTGGTGGAGTTAACCATCGCCTTGTTTCGGGCATTTGATTTGCCAAAGGATAAGGTGATCTGGGATGTGGGACATCAGGCGTATATCCATAAGATTTTGACCGGCCGGCGGGAACTGTTTGATGAATTGCGTCAATATGGCGGGTTAAGCGGCTTTCCTAAGCGGAAAGAAAGCCCTTATGATGCGTTTGATACCGGGCATAGTTCGACTTCCATTTCGGCGGGACTGGGAATCGCCCAGGGCCGGGATCTCTTAGGCGAAGATTACGCGGTGGTATCCGTGATCGGTGACGGTGCTCTGACCGGCGGCATGGCCTATGAAGCGCTTAATAACGCTGCCCGTCTGGGCAAAAATTTTATTATTGTCTTAAATGATAATCATATGTCTATTTCGGAAAATGTCGGCGGCATATCCAGGTATCTGAACGGAATCCGGTCGGATAAGGGTTATAATGAATTAAAAAAACAGGTATCCGGAGCGTTGTCCAAGATTCCGGTGATTGGTGATGGCCTGGTGGACAAAATCAGCCGGACGAAGAACAGCATCAAGCAGCTGATCATTCCGGGAATGTTATTTGAGAATATGGGCGTGACCTATCTGGGGCCGGTGAATGGCCATGATATCAAAGCCATGACCAGAGTATTCCAGGAAGCCAAAAAGATGGATCATGCGGTCCTGGTTCATGTGCTGACGGAAAAAGGCAAAGGGTATGTGCCGGCGGAGCGGCATCCGTGCCGGTTCCATGGGGTAGAACCCTTTGATATTGTCACCGGCAGGCCGAAGAACAAAAAGCTGTATCCCAGCTATACCGATATATTTTCCAAAGAAATATGCCGACTGGCCGGGGAAAATCCGCGGATTGTGGCAGTTACCGCAGCGATGCCGGACGGAACGGGCCTGACCCATTTCAGCCGGCAGTTTCCGGAGCGTTTTTTTGATGTGGGGATTGCCGAGCAGCATGCCGTGACTTCGGCCGCCGGAATGGCGGCAGCCGGTTTAAAGCCGGTGGTGGCGGTATATTCTTCGTTTTTACAGCGTGGTTATGACCAGGTGCTGCATGATGTCTGTATTCAGAGTTTACCCGTAGTATTTATTCTGGACCGGGCCGGACTGGTAGGAAGTGACGGGGAGACGCATCAGGGGATTTTTGATTTATCCTATCTGACCTCCATTCCGGGCATGTGTGTGCTGGCGCCTAAGAATCTGTGGGAGCTGCGTCAGGAGCTGGAGTTTGCCATTCGGGAATACCAAGGCCCGATTACGATTCGCTACCCGCGGGGGCAGGCGTACCGGGGCTTAAAAGAATACCGTCAGCCGATCGAATATGGCAAAGGCGAGCTGCTGATGGAAGGCAGAGAGATCGCCCTGCTGGCCGTGGGAAGTATGGTCAGCACCGCCGAGCATGTGCGGGAGAAGCTGCTGAAAGAAGGCTATGAATGCACCCTGGCCAATGGCCGGTTTATTAAACCGATTGATGAGGCGCTGGTGGAGCAGCTGGCATTATCCCACAAGCTGATTGTGACCCTGGAGGAGAATGTTCTGCAGGGCGGTTACGGAATGCAGGTACTGGCATACATCCACCGGCATTACCCGGAGGTGCGGGTCTTAAATATTGCCCTGCCGGATATGTATGTGGAGCATGGCAATGTGTCATTGCTGCGGGAAAGCCTGGGGATCGACAGTGATTCTGTGATTCGGACAATGAAAGCGTTTTATCTTGAGGAGGAGCCTGTGCGAGTATGAAAGAACGGTTGGATGTTTTATTAGTGAATCGCAATCTGGCTGTTTCCCGGGAGAAAGCAAAAGCAATCATTATGTCGGGAATCGTCTATGTGGAGGGACAGAAGGAGGATAAGGCCGGTTCCATGTTTGATTCGGCGGCAGTGATTGAAGTTCGCGGTACCACTTTAAAATATGTCAGTCGCGGCGGTTTGAAACTGGAAAAGGCGATGACTCATTTTGGTGTCCGGCTGGCGGGAAAAGTCTGCATGGATGTAGGTTCTTCCACCGGCGGATTCACCGACTGCATGCTGCAAAACGGTGCGGTCAAGGTATATGCCGTGGACGTGGGCCATGGCCAGCTGGACTGGAAGCTGCGCAGTGATGAACGGGTGATCTGTATGGAGAAAACCAATATCCGCTATGTGACGCCGGGTGATGTTGCCGATCCCATCCAGTTTGCCACGATTGACGTATCCTTCATTTCCCTGACCAAGGTTCTGGGGGCGGTAAAACAGCTTTTGACCGCGGACGGACAGGTGGTCTGCCTGATCAAGCCGCAGTTTGAGGCCGGCCGGGAAAAGGTCGGTAAGAAGGGCGTGGTGCGGGAAAAGAGTACCCATCTGGAAGTGATCCAAAAGGTCATGACATTTGCTGCCGGTCTTGGTTTTCAGATTTTAAATCTGGAGTTTTCACCAATTAAAGGACCGGAAGGGAACATAGAATATCTGCTGCATTTACAAAACGGTTTTCCGGAACAGGAAGCGGGAGCGCTGCGGCTTACAAAGAGTGCGGTGGAAGTGGTCGAAGCAGCACATCAAAATTTATAATTTGGGGGATAACGATGGAACATTTTTACCTGATTGCAAATCCCGGCAAAGAAGGGACAAAAGAAGTTGCCGCGCAGATTACGGAGTATCTGCAGCAGCAAGGGGCCTCCTGTGACGGCTGCCCGCAGCAGGTCCGCAAGGCCGGCACCGGCTATGGTTTTACGGATGTGCGGCGGATCCCGAAGAGGACCCAGTGCGTGATTACCCTTGGCGGTGACGGAACGATGATTCAGGCCGCCAGAGATCTGGTGGGCCGGGGGCTGCCGTTAATCGGAATTAACATGGGGAATTTGGGCTATCTGACGCAAATTGCCCGTGGGGAGATGATTGTGCCAATGCTGGATGCCTTGCTGCAGGATCAATACCGCCTGGAAAAGCGGATGATGCTGGAAGGCAGAGTGACCGGTGCCGGCAAAGAGAGCCGGAGTATTGCCCTGAATGATATCGTTCTGACCCGCAAGGATGTGATGCAGCTGCTGAAATTCCAGGTTTTTGTTAATGATGAATATTTTAATTCCTATACGGCGGATGGCATGATCGTCGCCACGCCGACCGGTTCAACGGCATATAATCTTTCGGCGGGCGGCCCGATTGTCGCACCGCGGGCGGAGCTGATGGTACTGACGCCGATTTGTTCCCATTCCATCTACTCCCGCAGTATTGTCCTGCCGGCCTGGGATAAAATCAGTATCAAGGTCGAACGGAATACCTTTCAGAAGCAGATGGCAGTGTTTGACGGTGATCTGGCAATGGATATTTCCGGTGACGAAACCCTGGAGATTCGGCGGTCAAAAAGTTACACAACGTTGATTCAACTAAAAGGCGATTCTTTTTTGGAGAATTTAAGAAACAAGATGGCGCGGGTTTAGGAGGAGAAAATGGATGAAACTGGAAAGACACAGTAAAATTGTCGAACTGATCGGCAAATATGCGATCGAGACCCAGGAAGAACTGGCTGACTATTTAAATCAGGCCGGTTTCCGGGTGACCCAGGCGACGGTCTCCCGGGATATCCGGGAACTAAAGCTGACCAAGGTTCCGGGGGAAGACGGCAGACAGCGTTATATGGTGATGCAGGCGCAGAGTGGCTATGGTGAAAAGTTCATCCGGATTTTATCGGATGGCTTTTTATCAATGGATATGGCCCAGAATATTCTGGTGATCAAGACCGGCTCCGGCATGGCGATGGCCGTGGCGGCTGCTCTGGATGCGATTCATTTTCACGAAATTGTCGGTTGTATTGCCGGTGATGATACCATTATGTGTGCAGTCAGAAGTACGGATGATACGATTCTGGTCATGGAAAAGATCCGCAAGCTGATTGCAGATCAGGGAAATTGAGGTGGCAAAAGATGCTGTTGGAATTACATGTAAAAAATCTGGCCTTGATCCGGCAGGCCGATGTGGAATTTGGTGAAGGTTTGAATATTCTGACTGGCGAAACCGGTGCCGGTAAGTCGATCATCATTGGCTCGGTGAACCTGGCTCTGGGCGAAAAAGCCACGAAAGATATCATTCGGGGAGGGGCGGATTATGCCTATGTCGAACTGGTCTTTGCCATAACGCCGGAAAAAGCGGCGGCCCTGAAAGAACTGGATGTCATCCCGGATGAGGAGGGTATTCTGGTGATTTCGCGCAAGATCATGCCGGCCAGAAGTGTCAGCAAGGTTAACGGGGAGACCGTGACGGCGGCCCGGTTAAAGCAGATTACGGGACTCCTGATTGACATCCATGGTCAGCACGAGCATCAGTCACTGTTTTATCCGGCCCGGCATCTGGAAATCCTGGATACCTATGCAAAATCCCAAACGGAACAATTAAGGGCCCAGACAGCCGAGACTTACCACGCATATCAAAAACTGCGTACCCAGCTGCAGGAAGCCTCCCTGGACCAGGAAAGCCGGAAGCGGGAAATCGATTTTTTGCAGTTTGAGATTGATGAAATTGAACAGGCAGCACTGCGGGAAGGCGAAGAAGAAACACTGGCCGGGCAGTACCGCCGCTATTCCCATGGGCGCCGGATTTTGGAAAGCCTGGCGGCGGCCTACGAGGCGCTTACCGGTGCTGAAGTCGGCCGCGCCCTGCATCAGGTAAATGAAGTTGTGGAGTATGATCAGCGTCTGCAGACGATTTGCGACCAGTTGTATGATGTGGAAGCAATTATCAGTGATGTGGTCCGGGAAATCACTTCCTACCAGGAAGAGGCAGTATTTGATGAGGCGGAGCTTTTACAGATGGAAGAACGCCTGGATCTGATCCATAATCTGCAGGCCAAGTATGGCAGCAGCGTCGCCCGGATTCAGACCTCGTTGCAGGAAAAGAAAGAACGCCTGGAACAGCTGGAACATTATGACGAATTTCGCCGGCAGCTGGAAGCAGAGTTAAAAAAGACCACGGATTTACTTGACAGTTTTTGCACAACCTTATCATCAGAGCGGAAAAAAGCTGCCGGTCAGCTGACCGGGCTGATTAAAACGGGGCTGACCGATTTGAATTTTTTGGATGTTTCTTATGATATGGAATTTAAAAAACTGGATCATTATACCGCAAATGGTTTTGATGCGGCAGAATTTGTCATTTCCACCAATCCGGGTGAACCGATGCGGCCGCTGGCATTGGTTGCCTCCGGCGGTGAACTGTCCCGGATTATGCTGGCGATCAAGACGGTGCTGGCGGACAGTGATGATATTCCGACCTTGATTTTTGATGAAATTGATACCGGAATCAGCGGCCGGACGGCGCAGAAGGTTTCGGAGAAGCTGTCGATCATCAGCGGTCACCACCAGGTTATCTGTATTACCCATCTGCCCCAGATTGCGGCGATGGCGAATCATCATTTTGAAATTGCCAAAGCGGTTAGTGATGGCAAAACTGTTACTAATATCCGGATTTTGAATGAGACTCAAAGCATTACCGAGCTGGCCCGGCTGCTTAGCGGTGCCGAAGTGACCGAAACAGTACTTAAGAATGCGCAGGAAATGAAGCGCCTGGCAAATCTGGTATCTAAAAAATAACAGTGTGAATTTTCTTTTTTTCCGTATACTAAGAAGGAGCTAATTGTAAGCTCCTTTTTATATTGCTTTTATTTTCATCAAAA
>Ga0153996_1000696_pt1 | contig 14779 bp, 21 predicted proteins | sample TSNC080MetaG_FD_104728 | JGI IMG/M metagenome (GOLD analysis project Ga0153996, IMG submission 104728) | Attine ant fungus gardens microbial communities from North Carolina, USA - TSNC080 MetaG | ecosystem: Host-associated > Fungi > Mycelium > Unclassified | place: USA: North Carolina, Lumber...
ATGCGGCTATTGATGGCAGGCCAGAAGAGGTCGAAAAGCATCTTCGCGCCGCCGGGTTGCAGGCTGAAAGCTCGATTAGGGCGACCATCACGAACGGCGATTTTGCGCCGCTGTCGGAGCGTACCATTGAGGCACGCCGTCGCCGGGGCAAGACCAGCGAAAAGCCGTTGATCGACACAGGCCAGATGCGCCGCGCCGTGACGCATGTCATTCGCACGAAAGGGCAGAAATAATGCCGATGCTTGATGTTTCGGACATCTTGTCCGATCCAGATTTCGCTGACGTGTTGACCGTAAAACGGACGATACAGATGGCGAACGATAGGGGCCGCGCCGATGAGGACGCCAAAACCTTTGACATTACCGGCGTTGTGACTTCCGACAGGGGCGATATTCTTGATCGCCTACCGGATATGCGACGGGTGGCAGGCTCAATCCTGATCCATACACAATTCCGGCTGATCGCCAGCGAGGGCGACACGGACACCGATATCGTGACGTGGAACGGGAAAGAATACACCGTTACCGATGTGAACGATTACAGCCGATACGGCGCGGGCTTCGTCTGCGCGAAATGCGAGCCATTGCGCACAGCCTGAGTTTTCGACATGCCGAACACTTCCGCAACCGGTGGATACCTTCTCCCGGAACAATTCCCTGCGCCGCTCGATGACGACGCGCTGGATGACTTTTTTCAGGCTGTCGCCGTCGGCATCACCGGCCTTGATCCGAAGCTGGTTCGCCCGCGCTTTCAGGAAAAGCCGCTGAAACAGCCGGACAGGAGCACGACATGGGCGGCTATCGGCGTGATGCGCGTCGATACTGAGTTTGATGGGTATATCGGTCACGATCCCGGCGAGGGGGCAGGCGACAAGGTTCGTCGCTATGAAACCCTCGAAATCATGGCGAGCTTCTACGGCCCGCTCAGCCATCGCTATGCGTCGTTGCTGCGCGATGGTCTGTCGATCCCGCAAAATAATGAGCCATTTCTATTGCGCAGTATGGGGCTGGCCGATCTCGGCCCGCTCTTCCGAACCGGCGATCTGCTCAATCAGGGCTGGGTACGTCGCGTCGATTTTACCTTCCGCGTTCGGCGGACGGTTTACCGGACCTATCCGGTTCTCAACGTCAAAACCCTTGATCTCGACATCGAGACAAAATCAGGAGCTTAATCAATGGCAAAAGGGCTTTCTGTCCAGCGCGTCGTCAAGGTGTCGATTAATCTCGCGCCAAAGGCTGTCGGTACGCGCAATTTCGGAGCATTGCTGATCGTCGGGGCTTCGCCCGTTATCGACGTGAAAGAGCGCATCCGCAAGTATACCGGGCTGACCGGTGTCGTCGAAGATTTCGGCACCGATACGCCGGAATATTTTGCAGCCAATCTGTTCTTCTCGCAATCGCCGCAACCATCCGTGCTTTACGTCGGGCGATGGGCGAAGACGGATACTGCCGGGCAGCTTAATGGCGCTTTCCTGTCTGCCGAACAGCGTGACATGGCGGCGTTTACTCCGATCACGAACGGAGCGTTCAAGATCGATATCGACGGTACGTCGAAGTCGGTGACGGGCTTGGATTTCAGTGCGCAGACCAACCTCAATGGTGTCGCAACCATCATCAATGCGAAGCTCGGCAGCGGTGCAGCCCTCGTATGGGATGGCGTCTATAACCGCTTTGTCGTGACCAGCGCCACGGCTGGAACCGCCTCAAAGATCGGCTATGCCACAGCGGGGGCATCCGGCACCGATATTTCCGCGATCCTTGGCCTTACTTCCGATCTGGCTTCTGTCCCGGTCGATGGTGTTGACAAGGAAACGCTGGTGAACTGTTGGGCTGATATGCTCAATCAGAACGCCGACTGGTATGGCGGACTGACTGCCGACACGGGCGCGACCGATAGCGATCATATGGCCGTGGCCGAGCTTATCGAAGGCACCGACGAAAGCCAGTCCCGGATTTACAGCATCACGACGCAAGATCCGAAAACGCTTGTCGCAACGAATGAAAGCGATATCGCCAGCCGGTTGAAGGCTCTGGCACGGAAACGCACTTTCGTGCAGTTTTCTTCGTCCTCGCCCTACGCCGCTGCATCGCTTTACGGGCGGGCCTTCACCGTCAATTTCAAAGCGAACAAGAGCACAATCACGCTCAAGTTTAAGCAGGAACCGGGCATTGTTGCGGAAACCCTGACCGAAACGCAGGCTTCGGCACTCGAAGCCAAGAACTGCAACGTGTTCGTGAATTATGCCAACGACACCGCCATCATTGAGGAAGGTGTGATGTCGAATGGCTATTTCTTCGATGAAGTTCACGGTTGCGACTGGTTGCAAAATGAGACGCAAACGCGGTGCTGGAACCTGCTCTACACCAGTAAAACCAAGGTTCCTCAGACTGATGCTGGCACGAATATGCTGGTCAATCAGATCGAGGCGGCTTGCGAAGCCGGTGTGAACAACGGCCTTCTCGCGCCCGGCGTCTGGAACTCGGATGGCTTCGGGCAGATCGAGAGCGGAACGACCTTGCCGAAGGGATACTACGTCTATGCACCACCGGTTGCGACACAAGCGCAGTCGGACCGCGAAGCCCGTAAATCCGTGCCAATACAGGTTGCGGCCAAACTCGCCGGAGCCGTCCATTTCGTTGATGTCCAAATTGACGTTAACCGCTGAGGAGCGATGAAATATGTCAACTTACAGTTTTATTGATGTCGTCGCGACCCTCAGCGGTCCCGGCGGCACGGTCCAGCTCGGCATGGGCGCAGCCTCTTCCGAAGAGGGTATTTCTATCGAAATGGTGGACGATAAGAACACCATGATGATTGGTGCGGGCGGCGAGGGCCAGCACAACCTGCACGCGGGCAATGGTGGCACGATCACGATTTCCTGTCTGAAAAACAGCCCGACAAATGCGGCCATGATGGCGCTGTACAACTTCCAGAAGCGTACCAGCGCATCATGGGGGCAGAACATTCTCACGCTTCGTAATATTGCGTCCGGCGACGGAATTACGGCGGTGGAAGGGGCGTTCAAAAAGGCTCCGAAGAACGTTTTTGCGAAGGATGGCCCTGTCATGGAATGGGTCATGGATTTTGTGAAAATCGAACAGATGCTTGGATCAGGTACTCCTTCGCTTCTGCCGGAATGAGGTGAGATATGTCTGAATTTGAAGTTAACGGTATCCGCTACAAGGGCGGCAAGTTGAACGCCATGACACAGCTTCATGTGTCGCAGCGACTTGCCCCCTTGATCGCATCTCTTACCGAGGTGCTGCAAGACGGATCATTGGATGCAAAAAAAATATCCGCGGTACTGATAGAAAGCGTCAGTAAATTGTCGGACGCCAATAGTGAGTATGTCATTTATACCTGCCTGAACGTCGTAACACGGGATCAGGGAGGGGATAGGGGATATTCTCCTGTCCTTGCTTCGGACCGAAAAACTATCATGTTCCCTGATATCGACAGCAACATGATAACGATGCTGACCATTGCCGCGCATGTTCTACAGGATAACCTTTCAGGTTTTTTTCCCTCGAACGTCCTCGCTTTCGGCGGGGATGGGACGGCCCCAACGTCGAATGGGTGAGCCTGCCCCACGGCGATGATTGGCTGTATCGGCCCGTTATGGCCGGTATGTGCCGCTATGAAAGCCTGATCGACGGCACCTTAGACCTTGCCGATATAGCTCGTATGAATGACGCGCTCGATGTGCGCGACGAAAATCAACGACGCCTGAACAAAGCGATGGAACGAAAATGAGCGATACAACCATCCGCGATTTCTTTGTATCGCTCGGCTACGACATCGATAAGTCGAGCGAACGCAGCTTCAATGACAGCCTGAAACGAACGGCCGAGAACGCGGCCAAGCTCGGCCTCGCTATTGAAGCTGCCGCCGCGTCCCTGACCGCAGCCGTCGTCAAGATGGCTCAGGGCATGGAGCAGAGCTATTATGCCTCAAAGCGCCTTGGTGCGTCGGTTAAAGACATCAAGGCCGTAGAGCACGCTATTTCTCAAGTCGGCGGCTCTGCCGAGGCCGCTCACCAGTCCATGGAGAATATTGCTGCCTTCATGCGTCGTCTGCCAGCGGGCAAGAACTATATTCAGGGCCTGATCGGCAAGGATTTCAACGCCAATGATACGACGCAGATTATGGCGGGTCTGTCGAAAAAATTCGCCTCGATGGGGTATGCCCACGCCAAGGTTCTTTCCGAAAAGCTCGGTATCGACGAAAATACGCTACAGGCGATGTTGCGTGATGGCGGCAAGTATTATGAGGAATATCAAAGCCTTGTTAAAAAGGCCGGTGTCGATCAGGACGCCTATGCCAAGAACAGCCAAGAGCTTATGCAGAAGGTGCGCAGCCTCGGCGCGTCGTTTGCCGTGCTGTCCGACAAGATCGGGGCAGAGCTGATCAAGAAGGCCGGGCCGTATGTCGAGCGGTTCAAGACATGGATGGATAACAATTTCGATGAGATCACCAACGTTATCGTCAGGGTGAGCGATGTCGTGATGCGCCTGTCGGACCGGTTGCACCAGGTCGCGAATGATTTGATGGAATGGTATCGGAAGCTCGACCCTCAGGCAAAATCCCTCGTCAAGACCATAACAGCCGTTGCGGGCGCACTGTATCTGCTGAACCGAGGATTTCTCGCCACGCCCCTTGGGCGCATTTTCGCCATCGGTGCGGGAATCATGCTGCTCTACGACGATTACCGGAAATGGAAGGAGAGCGGCGAGAAGGGCCTGATTGACTGGGAGAAGTGGGAGCCTGCCATCGAGGCGACGATCGAGGCGCTTCGCGATATTAGTAGATGGATATCCAAATTAGTAGGGAATGAGGATGGCAGTATAGCCAGCTTGCAGACGGCATTCGAATTGTTTGCAGCGTACATGGCGACCAAATGGCTTGCATCCTTCATCGGGACCATGGGTAAGGCTGTCGGAGCAACCAACTTGCTTATCTCGGGCGTCCAACTTGCAATTATGGGATCGGTCGCAGCAGGGGTATCAACAGCCCACTCCCTCAAAACAGGATCATATGCTGTTGATCCGAATACAGGCGGATTGGTGCCGGTAGCAGGCGCGGGACAGTATCATGAACCCTATGTTGATCCGAGAGGCGGGGGATTCGGGAAACTTGGAGTTTGGTGGAAGCAGACCATGCCGGGTTGGCTTGGTGGCGGAGGGGCGGCTTCTCGGAACCAGGCGATCAGAACGAGGGCGGGGGTTGGCGGACAGGCTCCGCCGACATCTGAAGAAAAGAAACGCATCGCGCAGATGGCATACAACAAAGCAATCGCTCGCGGTTATACGCAGGAACAAGCCGCAGGATTTGTTGCGCAAATTGCCCATGAATCAAACTTCAATCCAAACGCTAGGGGCGATGGTGGGGCGGCTCACGGCTTATTCCAACATCACCCTGATCGCAGGGCAATTATTCAACGGAACACAGGCATAAACCTCTCAAATGCCACGCCTGAGCAGCAGGTAGATGCGGCCCTATGGGAACTCGAAAATTCGGAAAAAAACGCTGGCCGCGAAGTTAAATCCGCAAAAACAGCTGCTGACGCTGGCTATGCATTGGGATTTTATTGGGAAAGACCGGCTGATAAACATGGCCAAGGCATAGCGCGTGGCAGAACAGCAGAGCGTTTGCTGCCCACTCTCAAGCAAGGGCAGGCACAGGCAAATGCAACAGAGCTGGTCAATATGGCTACAAAGCTACCAACGCTTCCCGGAGTACAGAATGGGGGCATTCAAGCTCCCGGTGTTAATGCCGCACCTTTGTTACCAAGTCAGGTTAGCAATTCTGCAACGTTGAACCAGAAAACGGAGATCAACATCAATGGAAGTGTCGATGCCAATCAGGTTGCAGCGGCACAGAACGCAGTCAATCAGAATGGAGTGCGCAATATGATGACTGCAATAAGGTAGCTTTAGAAGTCAGACGGTGCTTTTGTTGGACATAGGTATTTGAAGATGCTCATATTAATTGGGTATCCACTTGCCGATGATCCATCGGCTTCTTCCCCTGTGTCAAGATTTATCAGGCGATATCTCGCTGAGTTCTCGTTATCGATTGAAACACCCGCAAACTTGAAGCGAGCACCATAGAAGTTCGTAAAAACCCCTGCGCTGCAATTAGCAAAAACGGTTGAGGCTAGCTTGATGGCCATTTCATCTTGTATGCAACGAGGAGTAACCTTTCCAATGTACTCCTTGCAAAATTTGATGGCGTTTTGTCGGGTGTGAATAGTGCTAATGGAGGCGTTTTCGGTATCCAGTCCTTCTTCGCGCAAAATTGTTAATTCCATACCTACACGGGAACCATAAGGAATGGTCCTAGACTGCTCACTCCCTACTGTCGCCTGACGAAGCTTCTTCGCTACCCTTACCATGCAATCATCAAAGACCTGCTGCCCGAAGCTGAACGACTCCGCAGCCCTGCGGCGGCAGTATTCCGTTGCCGGATCGGCAGAGGCGATAACCGGCACTGCAAGTACCGCAAGGACAAGGATGGTTCGTTTCATGGGAGCCTCTATGAGATTACAGGTTCGCAATAACAACGGCAGACATGACCGTTATCGCAAATGAAGGTGCCAGGTGCTTTGCCCGTTGGCATTTCCGAGTACGCAAACTTCTTACCGTCCATTTTACGGCAGAATGAACACCATCCGGAACCAGCGCCGCAACCACGCCATTTAAAATGCGTTACCCGAAGCCCTTTTAGCCTTCCGATATCATATCGGTGCCGGGCAATGTTTCTAGGAAGCATCTGCGCATTTTCGTGATTCCGCTGCTCTTCCCGCTCTTCTGGAGTGTATCGCTTCCCCTTGCGGTGGGGCGGGCGCTCATATGGGACAGATGGAGCAAGAAGTTCAGGCGGATAGTCGTCAGGAGTTGGAATGGCGATGCTCGGTCTTTTTGGTTCAGCGCTTTTCTTCTTTCCGAACAGCCACCCCAAAATACTCATCGCTGCCCCTCAGCTTTTCCGCCAGCAGCCTTCTTATCGCCTCTGGTCTGGTTTGATCGTCTACCGAGAAGGGCGGGACGTCAAGGCCGGACGGAGCTCATTCGCCGCCCTCCTTTTTAGGTAGGGCTTCAATAGTTTCTCCAGTTTTTATATACTGAAGAAAAATTTTCATGTTTTCTTGTATTGTATTTACATCATCATGAGCTTTCAAAAATATATTTACAGAGGTAAGATCATTTACCTCTTTAAATAATTCAATAAAATTTTTGAAATTTCTTATTATTTCACTTTTTTTCTCAGTATCGTCAATATTTGATGAACTGATTAGAAACAAAAAATCTATTGCAATATCGGATACTGCCTTAGAAAATACTCTAAGGTTCTCTTCATTTCTGCTTAGCTCCAGACCTCCTTGGCAGAGGCGGCGAATAGCCTCAGATCTTGATCTAATTCGGTTTTGAAAAGACCAATCATCGATAGCTTCCACTTCTGATCCCGACATCATGATGGGAATACGGACATCCTTGAGTTCCGACTGCTCATTCGTTTCAGTTTTCTTTGTTCTCTTTGCCATTGGCCTTTGTCCGTCCGGAGTTTTCCCCCGGACTATATCCAACACAGACAAGTTGCACAACTTCTGCTTGACAGGCGAAGTTAACTATGTCCATGATGTCTGTGTTGTATAAGTTGTGCAACTTTATGGATAGGACGTTGGAGGAGATGGAAAAAGAACGGAAAGATTGCAGGACGCCGATAATGTTTAGCACGAGCGAGGTGCAAGCTATCGACAATTGGAGATACGCGAATCACATCGCAACACGTGCAAAGGCAATTCGGCTTTTGATTGAAAAAGGCTTAGAGGCTTCGGCCGCTGAGAACGGTAACGGGGCCGACAGTTTGGCGACAGAAAGCCCCGTTACCGAGAACCACGCCGCTGCTGAAACAGCGGGCATGCCATCAACCCAGTACTAAGGATACTGAGATGACAAGCAGAGATGTTACCACGGTTTCAATTCAAGGGACAGATGTCCAGCGAGTAATGTATCAGGGCTTTCCTGTTGTGACCTTCGCGCAGGTCGATGAGGTTCACGAGAGGCCCGAAGGGACGGCCAGTCGTAATTTCCGCGACAATCGGAAGCGCTTCGTGAAGGGACGGGACTTCATAGAACTCACATCCGACGAAATACGTCGGATGTCATCGGAAGGCGCTTTCCCGCCAAGAACTGCTCGCGGCGTACTCCTCACCAAGCGCGGATACCTGAAACTCGTGAAACCCATGAACGACGACCGCGCATGGGAAGTTCAAGGAGAGATGATCGATCGGTATTTCATGGTCGAGGAAATCGGCGTCCACACTGTTCAGAAAATGGTCGGCTCGGCTCGTGAGGCTCGCCTTTGGCTGAAACAAGGTCTCTCTATCGCCAAGATGGCTGGCCTTTCCGGAAACTATGCATTGCTTTCAGCCAACCAGCTTGCGCTCAAGGCTACCGGCTTCGACGTTCTTGCAGCGATGGGATCGACGCACGTCACGTCAGCTGAGCAAGAGCCTGTCCTGACGCCAACACTTCTTGCCGAGCGCGGTGGTTATCGCTCCGGACAGTTCGTCAACCAGCTTTTCGCGGACAAGGGATTCCAAATTGTCATCAAAGACAAAAATGGTAGGGCCATCGGATGGGAGCCGACTGAGAAGGGTAAGCCCTATGCGGTTTGGCAGGATACTGGAAAGCGGCACGGCAACGGAACGCCGATCCATCAGCTAAAGTGGCGGGCGAGCATTCTTGATGCTGTCAACTCTGAAACTGCGCATTGAGGGAGGTTAATATCATGCATTCAAAACCAGAGCTTCCCATCATTGATGTTGATACGAACGGTACGGATGCCGAGGGAGAGGAAAACTACGGCTGGCGCGCTCATAAAAAACACGTAAAGGCGGGGCTGATGATCAATAAGCCGGTCATGCTTCGGTTCCCTGACGGTCGAGTAGTCAAATCAAACCAGGTTATGATTACTCCTAAGGGCCTAACATTTTTTGCGAAGCAGTTTTCTGAGAGGGGCACGATCCAATGACCGCCCTCTACGCTCTCCCCACATCCTCTGTCCCTATCGTTGCCATGGAGCCTGTCTATGTTACCCCTGCTGATGTCCTTGCAGCTTTTACTGCTGCTGGCGTTCGTGTTTATGTTTTCAGAGGGGAGGTCGGATTTTCTCTTCGCCATAACCATGACTGGGACAAGGCATACGCGGCAATCGAACTTATGTACCGGTTACCGGGACAGATTGAGACGCTGAAACGGTATCTGGACCGCTAATCCCAAAGCCCCGCTTCGGCGGGGTTTTTCATTGGAATTCCCATGAATATTCCTGCAATTGGCAACGTCGTCAACAGCTTGGCGAGCGGCAATATCGTCGGCGCGCTCGATGCGGCGCTTGGCCTGCTCATTACGCCGCAGCGTTCAATCGGGACGATCTATCCCGGCGTGACGCTGAGCGAGGTTCACCGCGACGACATGGTTGTGACCGATCACCCGGTGGAGAAGGGAGCGCCGATCTCGGACCATGCTTTTAAGAGACCGGTTTCGGTGGAGCTGCGCTATGCGTGGTCGAACAGCACTGCGGGCTATGAGGGCTACGTGCAGGAGGTCTATGAAGCCCTGCAACAGCTTCAAAACAGCCGCGTCCCGTTCGATATTTCCACGGGAAAGCGGCTTTATCCCAACATGCTCATGACTTCGCTCATGGTCATAACCGATGTGCCGAACGAATTCGCGTTGATGGTTCAATGTGAATGCCGCGAGGTCATTATTGCCGAGACGCAGACGGTGCAAGGCGCGGCACAAAAAGATCATGCCAACCCGTCGGCAACGGCTGGAGCGGGGAACAGTGGATTGGCGCAATTGACGCCCATGACCTCCCACGAGGATGCCGTGACGCGCAGCATGGGGAGCTTGCAAACCGGCGGCGAGGCGTCTGGCGGATACATTACGGGAGGCGGGTTCTGATGGCCGTCTACAAAATCCCTTTGATCGTCGGCACGCCGCAAAGCCTGAACGTCATTTTCGGCGTCACGGAATATCGGCTCCGGCTGCTTTACCGTGACGCACCGGAAGGTGGCTGGACGCTTGATATCATCGACAGTGTGTCGAATACGGAACTGGTTTGCGGCATCCCGCTCGTGACCGGCACGGACCTGCTCAGGCAGTATCGCCATCTCGGCATTACCGGTAGCCTTGTCGCGTTTACCGATAGCGACCCCGCTGAAACGCCGCCGACGTTCGACAACCTCGGCGGATCGAGTAATCTTTATTTCGTGGTGCCGTGATGGCACAGCAATGGATTCGCAAATGCTCCCTGATCGTCGGAGACGGGGAAAAAGGGCTTGAACTTGCCGATTTTCGGGTGACGTTTCAGGTGGTCCACTGGACGACGCAAACGCCGGGCAGGGCTATAATCCGGGTCTACAATCTAAAATCGGAAACTGAAAAGCAGATACAGAAAGAGTTCACTAAGATCACGTTGAAGGCCGGGTATGAATCGGAAGGTGCGCCGTATGGCGTGATCTTCACCGGCAACACCATTGAGGCCCCGCGCGGACGCGAAAACCCGGTCGATACCTACATTGATATTCTCGCAGCTGATGGTGATCAGGCGTACAACTACGCGGTTGTATCGAAAACACTCGCGCCCGGATCGACCTTCAAGGACCAGCTGCAAGAAATCGAAAAGGCGATGAAGCCCTACGGCGTCACGCTCGGCTACATCCCTGATCTTGGTGAGGCGAAAATGCCACGCGCCCGCGTGTTCCACGGCATGGCTCGTGATTATCTGCGCACCATCGCCCGATCCACAAACTGCACATGGCATATCGACCAAGGCAAGATCAATTTCATTAAGAACGACGGAACAAAGCCGGGAGATGCCGTCGTGCTGAATTCGGATACCGGCCTGATCGGACGCCCGATTCAGACCATGAACGGGATTATTGCCCGGTGCCTGCTCAATCCGAACCTGCGACCGGGAGGAAAGGTCAAGATCGATCAGGCCAGCGTCACGGAAATGATGGGTAACCTAGTGTGGGGCGGAGAGAATGGCAGCCAAGCCAGCGCCGATCCGCAGACAGATGCGCAGTTCCGCCCGTCTATATCGGCGGATGGCTTTTATAAAATCCTGCAAGTGGGTTGGGTTGGCGATACGCGCGGGCAGCCGTGGTGCACCGACATGACCCTTGCGCCGATCAATGGAACGCAGCCCGGAACGCAGCAGGCTCTTGGTTATGCAGGGGGGATTTAAGCATGGATATCCGCGAAAAAATCACAGACCCGGAAGAGCCGCTTCGGGCGATGGTCGATGACATAAAAGCAGGGCTGCATACCGCATTGACCGGCATCGTGACGAAATTCGACCCGGCCAAAATGACGGTCGATGTCCAGCCGTCGATCAAATCGGCGGTGCGGCAGCCTGATGGGACCGTGAAAATGATCCCGTATCCGCTACTGACCGGCGTTCCGGTGAACTTTCCCGGCGGCGGTGGCGCAACGCTTACATTTCCGATCAAGCCAGGTGACGAGGCGATGGTGACATTCTCCAGCCGCTCCACTGACGCATGGATGCAGAGCGGCGGCGAGCAAAACCCGATGGATGCCCGGACGCAGGACTTGTCCGACGGCATTGCTCATGTCGGCGTTCGTTCATCGTCGAAGGTTCCGCCCAATGTCAGCGCCGATTCAACCGAAATACGCACCGATGACGGAAAAACAAAGATTTCCATGAATGGCGGTGGCGGTCTGACGCTCGACACCGATAAAGCTGTTGGCATCAAGGCGGCAAATGGCGTGTCGATGGATGGCGGCGCGGGCAACGTCACAATGAAAGGGACATTGATTGTTGAGGGTGACGTAATAGCCAATGGGGTAAGTCTTGTGCATCACGTCCACGATAAAGTTCAACCGGGCGGCGGCAATACCGGGGAGCCGGTAAAATGAAATATCGCAAGCTCGACGCCAACGACGATTACAGCTTCGGTTCCGGTCTCTCAAATTTCCTGATTGATCAGCCTGAGGCCCCGGCACAGGCCGTGAAAACGCGCCTGATGTTGGAGACCGGCGAATGGTTCCTCGACGTGACCGAGGGGACGCCGTGGAAAACGAAAGTGCTCGGCAAATACACAGCCACGACCCGCGATCCCGTGTTGCGCCGGCGTATCCTTGGAACGCAGGGCGTCTCCGACATTTCTCGGTATGGCAGCCAGTTTGACCCGGACACCCGGAAATATGACGTGCAGGCCGAAATCAATACGGCCTATGGCGCAACTCGCATTCGAGAGACGATTTGATGGCCGATATTCCCGTTTCACAGATCCCGGTCTCCTTTATTGATGAAACCGGAATTCATGCCCCGGACTTCCCGACGGTCCACGAGGCCGTGAAGTCCATCTTCCGCGACATTTACGGTCAGGATATCTATCTTGAGCCTGATAGCCAGGACGGGCAATTCGCGGCGATCATCGCTCGTGGCTTTCACGACTGCAACAGCATGGCCGTGGCGGTCTACAATGCCTTTTCGCCTTCCACGGCTCAGGGAGCGGGGCTATCGTCTGTGGTCAAGATCAACGGCATCGGTCGCGCCCTACCGTCCTATTCCAGCGTTGATCTGGTCATTATCGGGCAGGCAGGAACGACGATCACGAACGGCTATGCCACGGATATCAACAATGCGCAGTGGAACCTACCTGAGACGGTCGTCATTCCGCCGTCGGGTACTATCACCGTAACGGCAACGGCGGCATCAGTCGGAACCGTGCGGGCGCAGGCCAACACCATTACCGGCATCGGCACACCGACGCGCGGCTGGCAGAGCGTGAACAATTTGGAAGCGGCTACCGATGGCGCTCCGGTTGAAAGTGACGCGGCGCTGAGGCGGCGACAGACCGTATCAACCGCACTGCCGTCCCTGACCGTTCTCGACGGTATCGTGGGTTCCGTCGCCTCGCTCGACGGCGTGACGCGGTACAGGGCTTATGAGAACGACACCAGCCTGACCGACGCGAACGGCATTCCGTCGCATACGATCTCGCTGGTTGTGGAAGGCGGAGACGCACAGGCCATTGCCGATGCGATCATGGCGAAGAAAACGCCCGGTTCCGGCACCTACGGCACCACAAAAATGACTTCGGTTGACGTGTACGGCCTGGCGCATACGATCAGCTTTTTCCGCCCGACCGATGTTCCGATTTCGGTTGCCTTTACGCTGAAAGCCTTTCCCGGATACACCGCGACGATTGAACGGGCGATCAAACAGGCCATTGCCGACTATATCAACGGGCTTGATATCGGTGAAAAGGTCTACGCTATGCGCGTCTACGTTCCGGCCACGCTCGCCAATGCGGCGGCGGGCGGAAAATACGAAATCCTGCCGAATACACTCATGATTGCCCGCGATGGTGGCGTTCCGGCGGCGGCGGACATCGCCATAGCGTTTAACGAAGCTGCGATGTGCAGCATTGACGCCATCAGCATCACGGTAGTGTCATGACGACAGCGGACAAATATCTTGATCTGATCCCGAACTGGAACCGGAACAAACCAAAGTTCTCGGCCAGTATCCGGGCATTGATAGGTCCGCTGGCGGGGCTGCAAGCCTTTCTTGCCGGGATGCCTCTGTACTTCGATATCGACGACGCCATAGGCGTTCAACTCGACGTCGTCGGGGAATGGGTTGGCCGATCGCGCTACGTCGCCCTACCACTCGAAAACGTCTGGTTCAGTTTCGACACCGAAGCGCTCGGCTTCAATCAAGGCAACTGGAAAGGGCCGTATGATCTCGACGCCGGTATGTCCCGGCTCGACGATGATCATTATCGTATCTTGCTCAAAGCCAAGATCGCAGCCAATCAATGGGACGGGACACTGCCCGGCGCAAAGGCCGTGTTGGAACCGGTGTTTGGCGGCGCTTCCATCGTGTTCATTCAGGACAACATGGACATGTCTATGATTATCGGTGTTGCCGGGAAAATCCCGTCGGCGGTGTCACTGGCGCTTCTGGCGGGCGGGTATATCCCGCTGAAACCGGAAGGGGTTAGAGTGAACTATCTCGTTGTTTCGGTCGATCAGACGCCGCTCTTCGGCTTCGACGTGCAGAACGATTTCATCGCCGGTTTCGACACCGGCTCATGGGGCATCCCGACCGCGTAACCGTATCCACATTTCACGTTTCCAAGGCTCGCCTCTGCGGGCCTTTTTTATTGGGGTAAACGATGGCGAACAAAAGTGATCTAAAACTGTTTGCGGGCGGCGGCGGTGCCAACGTGATGACGCAGGCCGAATACGAGGCAATGGCGGCGCTTCCCAACGGATTTTCAAGCGGCGTTGCGCAGGCCCCGCAACTGAACAAGGTATGGCGACAGGCGTCTTTTGTCGCGGCCATGATCGGCCAGTTCACGATGCACAACGCCATTGCCGATGTGCTCGATGACGGCAATGTTGACGGGTTCGAAGCCAAGTTCAAGGCTGCGGTGCAGGCTCTTGTCACGGCAGGATTTCCCTATGCCACGGCTGCCGAAGTCGTGGCGGCTGCAATTGCCGACAAGGTGGTTTCACCGAAAAACCTTGCTCCGGCAGTACAAGGCGGATCATGGAACTACGCCGTCGCCTCCGGCACTGCCAACGCTCTCACGGCCTCCCTGACGCCAGCTCTTGAGGCGTATACGCCGGGACTGGAAATCAGGTTCGTTCCGAGCGCAGTGAATACGGATAGCGCCACGCTCAAAGTTGGATCGCTGGCCGCGTTACCGATAGTCCGAAATGGGGGATACCCA
>Ga0153996_1000697_pt1 | contig 14765 bp, 12 predicted proteins | sample TSNC080MetaG_FD_104728 | JGI IMG/M metagenome (GOLD analysis project Ga0153996, IMG submission 104728) | Attine ant fungus gardens microbial communities from North Carolina, USA - TSNC080 MetaG | ecosystem: Host-associated > Fungi > Mycelium > Unclassified | place: USA: North Carolina, Lumber...
CACCCAGCATTATTTTAGTAACGTATTTAAGAAGAAACTGGGAGTAAGCCCGGTTGAGTATAGAAAAACCCGATATTAAAAATTTATATCTTTTGGCTTTTTTAGTGTAAAGACTTCCTCCGGTCATTTCCATATAATTGGAATATATCGCACAGATATAACATCAAAAGGAGGATGGAAAATGAAAAGAAAGATTTTAGCAGCTTTTTTGTGTGCAGCTATGGTCGGCGGAATGCTGGCCGGATGCGGTTCCAATAGTGAGGATGCAGAAACGACAGGGGCATCGGCAGAGGTCTCGGATGAGGATTCGGCGGACAGTGATAAGTTAGTGGTAGGATTTGCCCAGATCGGTCAGGAGTCCGGTTGGCGTGATGCGGAAACGATGTCGATCCAGACTTATGCGGAAGAAAATTCTGATACAGTAGAGCTGTTTTTTGCAGATGCACAGCAGAAGCAGGAAAACCAGATTAAAGCGATCAAGAGCTTTATCGAGCAGGGCGTGGATGTGATCGGTCTGGCACCGGTAGTGGAAACCGGCTGGGATCAAGTATTTGCCGAGGCGCAGGATGCCGGCATCCCGATTATTCTGCTGGATCGAACGGCTGATGTAAGCGAAGATCTGTATGCTACATTTATCGGTTCTGACTTTGTCGAAGAAGGCAGGATGGCAGCAGTAGAGATGGCAAAACTCATCGGTGAAGAAGGGAAGATCGTTGAGCTGGAGGGAACGGTTGGCGCTTCGGCAGCGACAGACCGCAAAAAAGGCTTTGATGAGGAAATCGCGGCAAACTATCCGAATATCGAAATTGCAGCTTCCCAGACCGGTGATTTTACCAGAGCGATGGGAAAAGAAGTCATGGAGTCATTTTTGAAATCAAACAGTGATATCAAAGGTGTATACGCCCATAACGATGATATGGCACTGGGGGCGATCGAAGCGATTAAAGAGGCTGGATTAAAACCGGGAGAAGATATCAAAGTGGTTTCCATAGATGGTGTCGGTGCAATCTTTGAAGCGATGATTGCCGGAGAAGCAAACTGTACCGTTGAGTGCAACCCGCTCTTAGGACCGCTGCTGTTTGAGACCGCCGCTAAATTAAAAGCCGGTGAAGAGGTTGAAAAATGGGTCAAATCGGTTGATAGTGTATTCACTCAGGAACAGGCAGAAGAAGTATTTCCGGACCGCAAGTATTAATATCTGACAGAATATGTTGAGAGAAATCCGCTCCAGGTAAAGGTGGGGCGGATTTTTCTAAAAAAGGAGGAAGTATTATGAGTAGTGAGAAGCGATTACTGAATGCCGCTCATATTTCGAAGTTTTACGGAAAAGCAGTTATCGCGCTGGATGATGTTCAGTTTGATTTGAAAAAAGGAGAAATTCATGCTCTGCTGGGAGAAAATGGTGCCGGGAAGTCGACGCTGATCAAAGTGCTGACCGGTGTGGAGGAACGGGATGGGGGAACGGTTTTGTTAAATGACCGGGAAGTTCATCCCAAGTCTACGCAGGAAGCGCAGAATATCGGGATTTCAACTGTATATCAAGAGGTAAATTTATGCCCGAACTTATCGGTTGCAGAAAATATATACATCGGGCGCGAACCCAGAAATAAGATTGGAAAAATTAATTGGAAAAAAATTAATGTAAATGCGAAAAAACTGTTAAAAAGATTTAACTTAGACATAAATGTATCGAAGAACCTGGATAATTATTCGGTTGCCGTCCAGCAGATGGTGGCAATTGCCAGAGCTTGCGATGTCGATGCGAAAGTTTTGATTTTAGATGAACCAACCAGCAGCTTATCTGCTGTGGAGGTAGAAAAACTGTTTGAGATCATGCGGAAACTCCGGGAATCAGGGATGGGGATCGTGTTTGTGACACATTTCCTGGATCAGGTGTATGAGGTGAGCGATCGGATCACGGTGCTCCGCAACGGACAATACGTAGGCTCCTATCATACGGAGGAACTGCCGCGGGTGGAGCTGGTCGCCAAAATGATCGGTAAAGATTATGCGAGTCTGAACGAATCGGCGGTTGCCGGTCAATTGGAAGAAAAGGCCGGGAAGCAGGAGGAGCTGATCGCACTCACCGGTGTAAATGGCCCGGGTACCATTCAGGATTTCAATTTAAAGATTGGTAAAGGTGAGGTTCTCGGACTATCCGGTCTGCTGGGGTCAGGGCGCTCAGAGACAGCAAGGGTACTATTTGGAATTGATCATATCGAAAGCGGGAGTATCTTTATAAAAAAAGAAAAGGTACACTTTAAACATTCCCTGGATGCCATTCGGAGAGGAATTGCATTCTGCCCGGAAAACAGAAAGACAGAAGGAATTATCGGTGAACTCTCAATCCGGGATAATATTGTTCTGGCGCTGCAGACCAAGCGGGGCATGTTTCATAAGATATCCAATAAGGAAGCTCAGGAACTGGCTGACAAATATATTGAAAGACTGGCAATTAAGACGCCGGACGCGGATCAGCTGATTAAAAACCTCAGCGGCGGAAATCAGCAAAAAGTAATTCTGGCGCGATGGCTGGCGACAGAACCGGAGTTTTTAATGCTCGATGAACCGACCAGAGGAATTGACATCGGAACCAAAGCGGAAATCCAGAAAATCGTCATTCAGCTGGCAGGCGAGGGAATGGCGGTACTCTTTATCTCTTCTGAAATTGATGAGATGTTCCGATGCTGCAGGCGGATGGTGGTGCTGAGAGATATGAAGCAGGCCGGGACACTGAGTGGAAAAGAAATCTCAGAAGAGGCGGTTATGCGCATCATGGCCGGAGGTGAAGACGAATGAAGTATAACATAAATAAATTATCACAGAAGCAGGCATTCTGGCCGGCGGTCATTTTTCTGGCGATTCTTTTATTTAATCTGATTGTAACCCAAGGCGTTTTTTTTCGGTTATCGATTGTAGATGGTCATTTATATGGGTCGCTGATCGATATTTTCAGAAACGGAAGCAAGCTGATGCTTCTGGCAGCCGGCATGACCATGGTGCTGGCAACGGGAGGGACGGATATTTCTGTGGGTTCGGTTATGGCGATCAGCGGAGCCATTGCCTGCAGTATTGTAAAAGCCGTCGATAATGTCGCTCTGGCGATAGTGTCGGCAATCTTGGCCGGACTTATATGCGGATTCTGGAATGGCTTTCTGGTTGCAAAGATTAAAATTCAGCCAATTGTAGCGACGATGATTCTTCTGGTGGCAGGCCGCGGCATTGCCCAGCTGATTACCAGCGGGAAAATAGTTACAGTAACATCTGACGCATACTATTTTATCAATGGCGGTTATATACTGGGGCTGCCGTTTCCTTTATTTATCGTTATTTTTCTGGTTGGCTTACTGGTGTTGTTTGTAGGTCAGACAGCGTTCGGACTATTTCTGGAAGCGGTCGGGATCAATCCCAGAGCCTCAAAGTTTGCAGGGATAAAGGTGGACCATATGCTCCTGGTAATTTATACGATTTCCGGTACCTTTGCAGCTGTAGCAGGATTGATTGAGAGTTCCGGCATCAAAGGCGCGGATTGTAACAATGCCGGCCTGAACATCGAAATGGATGCTATTTTAGCGGTAGCGATTGGCGGAACCAATCTGATGGGCGGGCGTTTTTCCATTCCGGCCAGCGTGGCAGGGGCGCTGATTGTGCAAAGTATTACGACGACGGTATTAACCCAGGGCGTTCCGGCAGCATACATAAGAGTTTTGAAAGCCATCCTGATCGTCGTAATCTGTCTGTCGCAGGCACCGGCGTTTAAAGAAAAACTGGCAGCTAAAAGGGCAGCAAAAAGCAGAAAGGCGGTGAACGGCTGATGGAAAAGAAAAGGAAATTTCACATTAAAAATATCTCTCTGCTGATCACCGTAATACTATTTGTACTGATGTTTGTTTTTGGTTCAGTAAAATACAACAGTTTTTTGTCAATCTCAACCTTTTTAAATCTGTTTAATGATAATGCTTATCTGATGATTGCGGGAATCGGCGTCACCTTTGTCTTGATTACCGGCGGTATTGATATTTCAATCGCATCGACAATTGCTTTTACCGGAGTATTTTCTGCATATCTCCTGGAACGGGGGGTACCGTCCGGCTTTGCGATTCTGATTGTCTTGTCGCTTGGTGTTTTACTCGGCAGCGCCCAGGGTGCACTTATTTATTATTTTCGGATGCAGCCGTTTATTGTCACGCTGGCAGGGCAGTTTCTGATGCGCGGATTGTGCGTTGTAATCAGCGAGGAATCGATTCCGATCCGGAATGAGTTCTTTAAGACCTTTGCACTTGAGAAAATTGTCATTCAGCTGGGAGAGTCGAAAGCACTGACCGGTAAGATATATCTGTATGTTTTCATCTTTATTGCAGTACTGGCCGTTGCGGTATATGTACTTAAGAATACCCGGTTCGGAAGAGCTGTTTATGCCCTTGGAGGTAACGAGACATCAGCGGCGCTGATGGGATTGAATGTTGCCAGAATCAAAATTTCGGTTTATGCAATCAGTAGTTTTTGTGCGGCCCTTAGCGGCATTGTATTCAGTTTCTATACGCTGGCGGGATTTGGATTACAGAATATGGGGCTGGAGATGGATGCCATTTCTTCTGCGGTAATCGGCGGGACACTGCTCAGCGGCGGTGTCGGAACGGTTGTCGGAACAACTGTGGGAGCGATGATCCAGGGGATTATCCAGACGATTGTAACCTATCAGAACCTGAATACATGGTGGACCAAGGTCACCATTGCGGCACTGCTTTGTTTCTTTATTGTAATTCAGCGTATCATCGCGATTCGTGCTGAGAAATTAAAAGGCAGGGCTTGAGAATAAAATAGATTTCCACTATACTAAAATAAAGTGTGGGGTGAATGCAGTGAATAACTTGAAAAAAAGCTTTATGGATGCGACGGTTCGCAGTAAAATGATTTTTTCACATATATTCATTGCGCTCATCCCGTTTTGTATGGTAGGGATTCTCGGGATTACCATTTCCACCGGTGAAGCACAAAAGAATGTCACCCAGTACACCCGGCAGATGGTCGGACAGGTACAGCAGACAATCGATGTCTATATCAGCAGTATTGAGAAACTGGCCAACATGCTGATTATGAATATGGAAGATATGCAGCTGGGTGAGATATATCCGGGCGACGAAATCAGATGGAACGAGTGTCAGGCTGCTTTGGAAAGAGACTTCAAAGTTCTGGCAAAGACCCATGATGAGATATCCGGTATCTTTCTTGCGACCCAAAACGATCTTTATGTCAGTACCGGTATGACGCGAATCTCCCGTGATCCTTTTGACCGGGAAGACTGGTATCAGAGAGCGTGTGACAGCCCGGATGAGATTGTAATTATCAGCCGGGTGATCGGAAGAAATATCGAAACCAATGCAGCCGACAGCATCGATAATGTATTTTCTCTGGTCAAGGCGGTGACCGACCCGAAAACCGGCGAAGTTGTCGGCGTACTTCTGTTTGATATTAAACATGATATTATTTCCAATGCGATTCAGGAAACCAGCATTGGTGATGTTGGGTTTGTCTTTGTCTTGGACGATAACGGGCAGATGGTATATGCTCCGTTTAATGATATTGTATACCGTGTCAGTCCGGCGTGGATGAGCGATAAACAAAATGCTGTAACAGCAGAAATAAAAGGAGAAAAATATCAGATCCGACATCAGCAGTCGGACTATACGGGCTGGAATATCGTCAGTGTCTTTTCCTATCGTGAAATTATGAGCAGTGTGACAACCATGTCGGCGATGTTTGTCAGTGTCCTGGTCATTGTCCTGGTGGTGGTGATGATGGTTGCAATGAAACTTTCGGAAACCATTACCAAACCGATTGTAGAGCTCCGCAATCTGATGAAAAAGACCGAGCGTGGCGACTTGGAGGTGCGGTTTGAGGGAACGTATAAAGATGAGGTCAGTGAACTGGGGAGAAGGTTTAATCACATGCTTTCCAGGATTCGGGAACTCCTGCAGGAAGTTTATCAGGAACAGGAGAATAAAAGAAAGGCCGAATTAAAAGTAGTACAGGAACAGTTTAAACCGCATTTCTTATACAATACGCTGGATACCATCGGATGGATGGCAAGAGAACACTCCGCCGCCGACATCGTCCAGGTGGTGGATGCTTTAACCAATGTGTTCCGGCTGGGATTAAGCAGAGGAAAGGACTTTATCACGATAGCGGAAGAAGTACAGTATCTGAGTAACTATTTATACATACAGAAAATCAGATATGGTCCTAAGGTTTTGTACGAAATTGAGCTGGCAGATGACTGCAGACAAGTAGTGATTCCAAAACTGATCCTGCAGCCGCTGGTAGAAAATGCCATCTACCATGGCGTGAAATTGAAACGGGGGGAAGGGCACCTGCGTATCTCAGTGAGTAAAGGGGCGGCTGGATGGGTTGCAATGACAATCGAGGATGATGGGAAGGGGATGGCGGCAGATAAGGTGAAAGAACTGGCTGATGTCCTTAATAACTGGACCCGGCCGCAGGAAAACGAAAGTTTTGGACTTTTTTATGTTAAGGAACGTCTGGCGATGCGTTATCAAAATTGTTTTCAAGTATTGCTTGCGAGCACAGAAGGTGAGGGAACCCGGATAACGATTGTGATACCGGAAGAGTATGCACACGAAAGCAGAGAGGAGCGGGATGAAGAATAGAAATATTATTGTTACCGCAGTGGTTGTCAGCCTATTGCTGTTTCTGGGTGTGGTTCTCTATCAAAATAATGGGATGAATACCGATTACCGGGATGAAGTCGAGTATGTTATCGGAGTCTCTCAGGCAAATATGAGAGAAGAGTGGAGAGTTGCACTGATTCAGGAGATCCAGGCAGAGGCGGGAAAGGACCGTCATATCCGGATCATCACTACCGATGCCACAGATACAGTTGAAAAACAGGAGCAGGATATAGACCACTTGCTGGATTATGGTGTTGATCTTTTGATTGTTTCACCGTGTGACACCGCTGAATTGACCGGAAAAGTGGCGTCCGTATATCAGGAAGGGACTCCGGTTATCGTAATGGATCGATCGGTAGAAGGATTTGATTACAATTTATTTATCGGACCGGATAATGTGCTGATCGGGAAGCAGGCGGGAGAATGTGTTCTTGATTTGCTGCCGGATCAGGCGGGTGAGGTTCTGGAAATATGTTCGGAAGAGCCATCGGTGCAAGGGCAGGAACGGCGGCGGGGATTTGAATCAGTTCTGCGGGAGTACCCGGGCATTGAAAAAAAAGAATGTTACGTGAAACGGGAGATGAAGGATCAGGCATATGATTTGGTGACAGCGATAAAAGCCGATTTGGGAAACATCGATGTAATCTTTGCTGCCAATGACTATGTGGCACTGGGCGCATATGAAGCATTGTCCGTTCTGGGGATGGAAAAGGACATTAAAATTATCGGAAGCAATGGCTATACCGGTGAGAATGAAGGAACCGACCTGGTTCAGAAAGAAGAGATAGCGGCAACTATTTCCTGTCCTACAGGCGGGCGTGAAGCAATTCAGTATGCAATGATGATATTAAAAAAAGAAAGCGGGGTTCCCAAGCAGGTAATCCTGAGAAGCCACACCATCACCAAAGAGAATGCACAAGAATATCTGCAGACGCTGAACCAGGAGTGGGAGGATGATGGCAGAAGAATTACGGTAGGGTATTCTCAGGTCGGCCAGGAGAGTGCTTGGCGTATGGCGAATACCAAGTCGATTCAGGAAGCAGCCCAAAATTTCAATATCAAACTTGTATTTGAGGATGCCAATCAGTCACAGGAAAAGCAAATTGCTGCGATCCGCAGCTTTATTAAGCAAGAGGTAGATGTTATTGTGGTTTCTCCGGTGGTTGAGAATGGATGGGATGAAGTGCTTGAAGAAGTGAAACAGGCAGGGATACCGATTATCATGTCAGACCGGAAAATTGACACCCAGGAGGATCTTGCAACGGCGTATATCGGAGCCGATCTTCTGGAGGAAGGCCGGAGAGCCATGCGTTGGATCCGGGATAATATCAAGCCGGATAAAGAGCGGATGAAGATTATGGAACTGAAAGGAAATAAGGAGGCGGCCCCGACCATTGAACGGAAAGCGGGATTTGAAGAGGTGCTGGCAGAGTGTCCGAAATATGAAATTACCTACTCAGAATATGGCGACTTTACCTTTCAGGGAGGAAAAAAACTGGTAGCGGAATATCTGCAGAAGTACCGGTGGGATATCGATATTATTTATTGTCATAACGATGATATGGCGCTGGGTGCAATTGAGGCGCTGGAGGCCAATGGGATCAAACCGGGTGAGGATGTTAAAATCGTTTCGGTGGATGGAACCAAAGCGGCATTTCAGGCGATGACGGAAGGAAAGCTGAATTGTTTGGTAGAGTGTAATCCGCTTCTGGGTCCGCCGCTCATGAAAGCCATTCGCGATATGGTTGCCGGCAAAGAAATGCCGCTTCGAATCATTACCGAAGAAAAGGTCTACGATGAAACGACGGCAATGGAAGAGATCCGCAGCAGGGTATATTAGGATGATAAAATTCCCCATTTTATTCAGGTTGGGATTGTGATATATTTGTATTGTAAAATAATTTTACAATCAAAATAAAATTTGTGAGGAGTGGGGAAATGAGAGAATTTATTATTTCAACCGAAAGTAATGCTGATTTGCCGGAAAATTTTATTACAGATCATCATATTTGCGTGATTCCGCATTATTATAGTATTGATGATAAGGTGTACGGCGAAGAGGAAGAAGTGTCGATAGAAACATTTTACAACGCGATGCGGAGCAAGAAAAAGGTGGCGACTATGGCCAGCAATCCGGCGGTAATAAAAGAGAGATTTGCTGTCCATGCCGAAGCCGGAAAAGATATTCTGCACATCAGTTTTTCATCTGAATTGAGCGCCGGCTATAGTAATATTGTTATGATGGCGACTGAGATCATGGAAGAGTATCCGGAATGCACGATCAAAGTGGTCGACACCAAGTCGGCCAGCGCCGGGGAGATGATGATGATAATCAAAGCTCTTGAATGCCTGGGAGATGGTAAGTCATTAGCAGAAACAGCAGCGGTCGTGGAAGCATTAGTTCCGCATCTCTGTCTTCAGTTTGTGGTTGATGATCTTGATTACCTATACCGGGGCGGGCGATTATCCAAAACATCGGCAATACTCGGTTCCATCGTTGCAGTAAAACCGATTCTCTATGTCGATGAAAAAGGAAAACTGGCTGCACTGGATAAAGTCAGGGGACGAAAGAAATCTATTGCGGCACTTGCGGATAATATGGAAAAGCGCCTGGGAACGTTTCGGGATAAGCAGATTACGGTCGGTATTATTCACGGAGACTGCGAGGCGGACGCATTATATCTGAAAGAAATAATACACAGCCGGTTCGGATATGATGATTTTATCATTCGTCCAATCGGCCCCAGTATCGGTGCACATTCCGGTCCCGGAGCATTGGGAATTACATACCTGGGAGAATATCGGTAAAGTTTTGACCGTTGCATAGTCTCATAAATCCTCATATAATAGTAAGTGAAAAGAGGATATGTGATGAGTGAATTTATGGATTATATAGGAATGATCGGAATGGATGACGCCCAGCAGATAATCACCGGTCTGGTGCGGATACTGCTGGCAGCATTATGCGGTGCATTTATCGGCACCGAACGGGAAATAAAACATCGTCCGGCCGGAATGCGAACCCACATGCTGGTGTGTGTAGCATCGGCACTGGTGATGGTGGCAAACGAGCAGTTGATCGGCGTATACGGCAGCGGTGACCCGACCCGAATGGGTGCACAGGTGATCAGCGGGATTGGTTTCCTGGGTGCCGGAACGATATTGACCAACCGCCATAACCGCATTAAAGGATTGACGACTGCAGCAGGTCTGTGGGCCAGCGCATGTGTCGGTCTGGCAGTCGGCGGCGGATATTATCTGGGAGGAATCGTGACCAGCCTGTTGATGCTGGTTATATTCACCAAATTTCGGGGTATCGAACAGCACATCAATAAGAATTCCCGCATGATGGAGATGAATGTGGTGTTTGTGAACTCCCGCAGCCTAAATAGTTTTATAAGTGAAATTACCAGTAATGACTGCAATGTAATATCATTGGAACTGATCGAAAAGGGCGATCAGCGGCCAGATAAAATCATAGCTGATAACAAAAAGCAGATTCATGCCAATCTGATGATCTGGCTTCCCACGGTCAATTATCGCGATAAGATATTGGAGATCGTAGAGAGTGACGAAGGGGTGCTTTCAGTGGAAGAGGTGTAAAATTGCCGGACGCCACTGCCTGTTCTCGTCATGTTGCACCTGTAGTGTTCGAAATTTTAACACATTTACTAAGATAAACCGTGTAGTACATTGTCAAGGGAGGGTATAGTTCACCAAGAATGGTTTGATTTTATCATTTCGGGAATGTATGGAAGATAAGAGCAGCGGAAAAGGGGAGTGTAGTATCTTTATGTGAATAATCGGCAGGTGATCTTAGCGTCGGTGAGATCAACTGTTTACTCAGGCTTGGCGCGAAGGCTTTCCTAAGCGTTATAGCCGTAGTTAACAGTTAGCTCACCAGAGCGTTACCTGCATTCACATAAAGATACTACACTCCCCTTTTCCGCGTCCCTTACACTCCATTCATATTACCTAAATAATAATTTTAACCTGATACTTTTTCAGCCAGTAATTAATCTGCAGCACATAGGCTAACATCTGCGGCCCGGCCATCAACTGACCGTACCACGGCTTCCCGTATTCGGCCGGCAGTTCAAGAAAGGCCTCGGTTTTTTTTCGGTCGATGAGCTGATGAACAGGCTGATCGTCATCTTGTAAAATGACGGTTATAGCCTGCTTAAGAAGCTGTTCGTAGCGGGGGTGGTAAGTTTTGGGATAAGGGCTTTTTTTGCGGTATAGCACATTGTCTGGCAGATATCCCTTCATAGCCCGGCGAAGCAGTCCTTTTTCGGTTCCGTCCAGCCGCTTGAGGTGCCATGGAACATTATATACATATTCAACGATGCGGTAATCGGAAAAAGGTACCCGTGCTTCCAGACCGGAATGCATACTGGTGCGGTCCATCCGTTCCAGTAAGGTGGCCATAAACCATCTGAGGTTCAGGTAGGATAATTCCCGGCGTCTGGCCTCTTCTTCAGATTCTCCGGGGAGACGGGGAGTCCGGCCGATTGTATCGGTGTATGCCCGATGAGCGTATTCGCTTAACGGCAGTGTGCGGATAACCTCGTCTTTTAACAGTGCGGTGCGGGCCGACATATCATAACTCCACGGAAAATTATCCCGTTCAAACATATCTTTGCGGTAGAACCACGGATAGCCGCCGAAGATTTCATCGGCGCATTCGCCTGTCAGGGCGACTTTATGGCGCTTCGAGACTTCTTCACAGAAATAGAGCAGAGAAGATTCTACATCGGCCATGCAGGGATAGTCTCTGGCATCAACGGCTTTGGTCAGATAATCGGCAAGGGTGCCGTTGTCACAGAGCAGCCGGGTATGATCGGTGTTCAGGTAGTCAGCCATTTCCTGAGCGAAGGGGGCATCTTGTGAAGGCTGAAATCCATTGGCCTGGAAGTAAGCATCATTTTCCGGGAAATCAAATGAATAAGTGGAAAGCTTAAGACCCTGCTTTTTCAGTTCTCCGGCACATACCGAGCTGACCAGACTGCTGTCCAGACCACCAGATAAGAAGGTGCAGATTGGAATGTCGGAAAGCATCTGCATTTTGACAGCGTCTTCTACCAGCCAGCGGGTTTTCTCTACGGTCTGAGCCTCGCTGTCGGTATGTTCCAGACCTTCCAGTTCCCAGTAGCCGGTATCGGCAACGTTGCCTGCTTTAAAGAGGATATGGTGGCCCGGTCTGACTTCGGAGATGTTTTGAAATGCGCATTTACCGGAGGTATGGGCGGGGCCCAAAGCGAGCAGCTCGCACAAACTGTCCCGGTCAGCCTTCGGCTGTACATGAGGATGGCAAAGGATGGCTTTGACCTCTGAAGAAAAGATGATTTCATCTCCCAGCCGGGTGTAATACAGCGGTTTGACCCCAAAGCGGTCACGACAGAGGAATAGACTTTCGGTATTGGCTTCCAGAATCGCGAAAGCGAATATTCCGTTCAAACGATTAACATAATCGGCACCATACTTTGCATATCCTTTTAATATAACTTCAGTATCACAGGAGGTGGTTAATTCAATGCCGGATGCCATTAACTCTCTCCGCAGTGAGGGCATATTGTAGATTTCACCGTTGTAGACGATGGTAAATTCACGGCCCCCGAAGGCGGTATGCATGGGCTGGTGCCCTTTAGCCAGATCGAGAATGGATAAGCGCACATGGGCCATGCCGCAGCAGGGCTCGAGATAGATACCTTCGTCATCCGGTCCGCGGTGATGCTGGACATTGTTCATTTCCTGCAGCAGTTTCCGGTATCGTCCCTTTTGCTCTTCATAATTTCCGCCGGGGCGGAAAAATCCTGCAATTCCACACATATCTAGACCTCCTGTCCAAACGGGCTGATCACGATCGGTTGAATCTGGGTGTTGTCCAGAGCTGCCTCTAACGTGGAAATCAGCATGTTTGTATGAGCAATCATCGAGTTAGGTTTCTTTATCGGGTTATCCTGACCGAAAGGCACGAAGTAGATGTGCTTGGCGTTCATCAGCAGGCCGATATTTTTCAGATTCATACTCAGTGCATCGTTGGTTGAAACCGATATAACCAATGGTTTTTCATTGCGGAGATGGGCTTTGGCAGCCATTAATACCGGTGTGTCGGTGATTCCGTTCGCCAGTTTGGCGATCGTATTGCCGGTGCACGGTAGAATGACCAGAATATCAAGGTAGGCTTTTGGGCCGATGGGTTCAGCACCTTCAATTGATACGATAACCGATTTCTCACAGATTTCTTCCGCCTGTTTCAGAAACTCTTCGCTCGTACCGAAGCGGCTGGCCGACTGCTGTGAAGAATAGGAAAAGATCGGGTAGACATCGGCACCTGTTTCAACAAGTGCTTCCAATTCTTCGAATACCGTTTCAAATGTGCAGAAAGAGCCGGTGAAAGCAACACCGACTTTTTTGTTTTTCAATTTCATAATATTTCCTCCCATTTATGAAATACTGTTGTTGGTTTGCATGATATAATCGTACAGTGCATCGGCTGACGCCTGCGGTGCGTACTTACCGGGAAGTCCGGGATAGAGCCCGGCGTTTATTCCCAATTGGTGTGCAGCCGGGAGATCGGTACCGCCCGGAGCCGAAGCAATATCAAAAATATAACTGCCTTGTTTTACGTGCTGTAAAACGGGAGCAGTGAGGATGGTTTCCGGTATGGTATTGAAGATCAGGTCGTAGCGGGATAGTTCTTCTTGGATAGAAGAAAGTATAAATCCGGGATACCCGAGACTGTATGCCTCCGCCAGAGTTTTTTCTTTTCTGGCTACGACCGATACATTTGCATGAAGCCCCAAGAGTCGGTCGGCCAGTGTCTTGCCGCAGCGGCCAAAGCCCAGTACCAGACAATTGCTGCCGTGAAGATTACCGGGATAATTCAAAATTGCCTGGGCTGTGATCCCCTCTGCAGTTGCGATGGAATTAAATTGAGTCAGGGATTCATTTTTCATGTAGTCGTAACAGGTAATTCCTTTGGCTGCCAGAGTATTTTGCAGTGATTCTGGAATGGCACCGCCGTAGACGGTTTGATCGGCTGAAAGCATTTCCGGAAATTCATTGGTATCGATTGGGTTATTGTTAGCGAATGGTATAGGACATAAGATGTGCGTAGCATGGTTAAGTGCTTCCTGCCAAGAGGAAGCTTCCGGTGCAGACAAGCTGCTGTCGGGTAAAGTTCCGTAAGTGATACAGCTTCTGCCGGCAGCCAGAAACCGTTTTAAAAGATAGCTTTGCCGCAGGTCACCGCCAATGAATGCGTATAGTGTTTGCTTCAAATACATTCCTCCCTTAAATATCATTCATACGTTTATTATATGAAAGTATAATGGGCGGGTGCATGTATCGGGGGAAACGAACGATTCAATAAGGGTGCTCACACAGTCGCAGAAATGACCGGTGAAACACCCTTATTTAGATGCTTGGTGGTAGTTTACAACACTATGATCCGGTCTGGTGAGGTTTGCGGCGGAATGCTTCTGGTGGTAGGGCCGTAGTATACCAGCAAATAATTATCTCCTGGATTGCAGGTATAGATTTGTCCGTTTTTCGTTGTGATATCGGTCGATGGATTAACATTCAGAACTAGCGAATGATCCACTGCGGTCAGGGTTGAATCAAAATATTTCAGAGTGATATTTTCGTTCTCCTGCAGAACTGCTACCATTACTGCATTATACTGCGGTGGATAGATTAGCGGCATCGGTGCCGTACTGCTGTAGAATACTGCAATGCGCATGCCCTGATACATTTGAATGCTGTCGATGACACAGGTGTCCCGGGAAAGAATAATGTTAACCGGCTCGATAGAAGTATCCAAAGAAATAATATATTCGTCGCAACTGTTTGCTTTGAGTCGGATCGTTTGGATGTTACCAATAACAGAAATCATATTTTCGTAATCCATACAAAACCCCTTTTTTATATATGATATGTGAAAATAACGTGGGTGTGCTTTCAGAAACGAACTTGCAAAATGCAGATCTTCATATTATAATAACACCGGAAATGAATATCCAGATCAGGAGGAAGCAGCAGATGAAAAAGACGATTATAACTGTCGTAGGACAC
>Ga0153996_1000698_pt1 | contig 14757 bp, 17 predicted proteins | sample TSNC080MetaG_FD_104728 | JGI IMG/M metagenome (GOLD analysis project Ga0153996, IMG submission 104728) | Attine ant fungus gardens microbial communities from North Carolina, USA - TSNC080 MetaG | ecosystem: Host-associated > Fungi > Mycelium > Unclassified | place: USA: North Carolina, Lumber...
GTCCATGTGCAAACATTGAGGTCTTCATATCTCCACTAATATTAATTGCCTCGAGGTCGTTCTAGGCTCATTCTGAGCGTTATGAAGAAGGCTTCTGCTGAGCCTAGAACCGAAGCATCGATCGCGGTGGTTTCCGAGATATTAGCGATTTAATAAACAGTAACATGGTGGTTACCAGTTGATCTGCTTAATATCTTGGCCATTATTGATCGCCTCGAGACGTGACTGGCATCGATCGAAAGGTCTTCTTAAGGGCTTTAAGCTGGCTTTAAGACCGTGGGAATCGTCGAAGAAATGGTGGAGATATGACCAAATGAAGTTTGTGACAGAGGAGATCCTAATAACTGTACAGTTAAGAAAGTACCTTCTCCAATACCTCCTCATCTTTCAAAAAAGGAATTGGAAAAGGCAAGAATCACCCTAAGATATGCTGCTAGCAAAACAAAAAACCCTTCTCCTCTATCATATGTACAGGCTACTTCATCCACCTCAAATATCCTCAAGATTAAAGAAGCTTTTCCTGCCTTACCAAACAAGAGAATACTTGAAATCCACAATGCTACATTTCCTACGCTAAACAATAAAGGAAAGAAAATCCAACCCACTACCAAGGGACTATCCAGGAAACAAGCAATTGTCCCCATTTTCTCTAACCTAACTAACAGTATTATGAAAGATGCTAACAATCACATCTTTCAGATCAACTCTTACCTCAAAAACATCAAATCAACATTATGTGCAGAGTTTATCTGCCCATGTCCAGGTGATATATCTATAATCACTAATGAAGTTCTTGCTCTCTGTCTACCACAATCAAAATTGTATCTGAAAATCACTAGCATCCCATATCTGCATTCTGATGGAAACAAGATCTCTAGTGATAATGTTACTGACTTCATGAAACACATCGAATGTCAGCATCTAAAGTCCGATGACCGGAATTAAGCCAACTGTCTCTTTGTTCAGAGTTTGACAAAGAGAACTCGATGGAGTTCTTGCTCATTTCTCTACTACTTATACACTTTACTACCGTGGCTATGCGTTTACTCTCCCATGGTCCTCATGTTACTTTAGTCATGTGACACACTGTGACTGTGACCTGTGATGTGACCATCTGTGACCATCCGTCACACAAATTGTGACATTGTGACAAAGTCACGTGATACTTTTCCATGCTCCATCTTGTAGTTGTAAGAAAAGAAAAGAAAAGAAAAGAAAAGAAAAGAAAAAGAAATATAAATAATAACTTAGCCGTTTTACCAAGTCATGACATCGAACTCTTTGAAAACATCTCCCTGGCAGCCAAACCTAGAATCATCAGAGCCTCCCCCAAGTCGGATATGGCCATTATATGGTTCGACATTTGGGACACCTAGAACGATTTAAAGGCCAAACTTCTTATTAACCATTCCTTTAACCTTGGTAGACATATTGCCACCATAAGAGCAACTAACATAAACCCTAGCGTCCCCCAGTGCCACAACTGTTAGAAATGGGGCCACTCAACTTTCTCTTGCAGAGCGCACGGTTCCAAATACCAGAAATGCAGCAGTTCTCACAAGCTAGAACACCACAGGGATCTAGCATGGTGTTGCAAAGCAAACCCCAAACTTAATCTCCCATGCCTGGAAACTGCTAAGGGTCTACTATGCCCTCATTCTTTCAAATACATTAATTGTAAAGGTGACCACATGGCTGATGACTACAAATGTCCTTTCTGGAGAAACTGCTTCAATAGGGACTAGCACTCAAAGAAAGCTCAAGAAGCCTGGAAAACCAGGGCCAATTCAATTTGCCTAGCCGTAGGCAGTAAGAAATTATGATTAAAGAAACTCTAAAGATCTTTTCCCAGAATGTTAGAAAAAACAAAACACTAACGGACATTATTCTAGAAAATAATAAAAATACAACTGACATCATATTCATTCAGAAACCTTCTAGGTACCTCATCCGACATATTCCCAGTCATACTAACCTCTTAGGTGACCCTCTATATGGCTTCCTCAACTACCCTGTGTTATGAGAGCCCCAAGAAGGAACAAGTTTAATACATGTTCAAACACTTGATTGCAAATATCAAGTTGTACAATGCAAACAAGATATAAATAGCATGGGAACTTAAGTAATCATAGCACGTGACAAGGTCATGTGATTGTAGAACATTCTAGAAAGGACATGTGATCGTGGACTAGTAGTGTACAGCCACTTGTAAAAGTAGTATAAGTAGGTAGTCAATCCAACGAGGAACTCTATTAAGTTCTTCTTGAACATCCACCTTGGGTGTTGTCTAAGTTCTTCACAAGCTTGCACTTAACATAAGAACTCGATACCACTCCTGAGCACCGATCACCTCGATTTCTGCTCATACCTGTTCAACATGCAGTTGGCTTAATACCGGCGCTATGAGCCAGTACCCCCCACTATCACTTACTCTCTCATCGCCCTTGCTAGTGAGCACAGCGCTCATAAGCTTCTTGGATAGTGGGCCCTAGCTGTAAAGGGGACTTCTCAGTCAGGAGAGACTGAGGGAGGAAACAATATACTAAGTCTGAGTGTACCGTCGAGTCCTGACCTTCTGATCAGACCAGTTAGCTACTCTTTTTCTCTGTATAAGCTCTGTGCTATGCTCCATTGTGAGTGGTACATGCAGGAGATCAGCAGTTACTTTTAGAAGGCCGCTTAGTTTAGGAGTTCCCTTCTGAGGGGCAATCGTTTACTCTTGATTAAGGCAGTAGTCAGTAAGGCAGTAGGAGTCTAGACAGGAAAAGATTGTGCTCCCTGTTAGACATAGTCTGAAGTCACCCTAGATCAGGAATCATTCAAGTATGAATCAACATCCCCTTCAAACTCACCATCACCACCACCGCCACCCTACGATATGTCGTGGCAACAATAACAATAACAACAACTACAACAACAGGGGGTACCCTCTCAGACATCCACCCCCCACCAACCAACCCATGAGGAACAACTCCTCGCAATGATTGCCACCCTGCAGCAGCAGGTCAACACCATGCTCCTCCAACAACAGGGGAGCAGAGTAGAGATTGCAAAACCTCAAGTCTTTAGTAGAAGGATAGAGGAGGTAAGTGCATTTATCAATGCAGCTCACATATATATCAGGATGAAGATAAGGGAGGAAGCAGCAACGACCCAGATAGCCTGGGTATTATCATATGTGCAGGGAGGGGTGGCAGAAGCATAGAAGGACAACTTGTTGGACAAGTTGGCCAAGGAAGAGTTGGAGGTGGAAACAGCAGAGCAGCTGTTTTCAAAAATTAGGAATGATTTTGGGGAAATATCAGAGGAGAAGAGAAAGATCAAGCAGTTAAGGACGATAGAATAGGGAGGAAGGACGTGCGACAAGTATATCCAAGAGTTCAAAAAAGTCGCCAGGGGGAGTGGCTACAAGGGTCAACTCCTCATTGAGGAGTTCAAAAGGAGCCTCAATGGGGCCATTAGAAGAAAATTAGCAAAGGCAGAAGAACTGCCATCTACCATAGGAGAGTGGCAAGAAAGAGCAGTGAGGTTAGATAGAAATCAGAGACAGAGCAAAGCAGAAAAGAGGATATTGGGGAGAAATGTGGCACACCCAGGGGGAAATGCGCAGCTAAGAGGAGGATATGGAGGAGGGTTGTATGGAGGTAGAGGGAGACAAATAACCTGGAGGGCAGGGGGCCAGTACACAGTGTTACGCCGCTAGAGAATTTTCTGCGGAAATGTAGCATGGGATAAAAATTATAACCCTGGATTTCACTATTGAAACCCACTCTAGAGAACTCCTACAGGCCCCAGGCATAATCTAGACCCAAGACTGGGTCCTTCTATTAGGTAGTGGCCAAGCTGTCACATGCCAGAAAAGCATATACCTCGGGAGGCAAGACTGATGAGCTAGCATCAGGTTTATCAGATACAGACTATCAATGTTGAAGCTCTAGAAATCAGAGGCTCAGAGATATCTTTGAAATGCGAGATAATTTCAATCTAGAGTGGACTTAGACTAATATGACACCAAGACAGTCTATCAGTGACTAGTGATCCCATCACTGCTAGACTCAGTCAAGAAATGGACACGCCGCCGGATGACAATCGTATTGCTGACGCTAGGACACACTGTCATGTGTTTCTAGACCGTATTCAGAGTAGAAGAAAGCCGGTTCAGGGTTCGGGGAATGATAGGCAGGAGTGAAGTATGGAGGTAGAGCAGGATCACATGATCATGTCCGGGAGGTATGGAGGACAGGAAGGTGACGGCTGTCATAGCCGCATGGTAGTATCATAGAGGAGAGACGCGAGGGAGAGTGATAGAATAGAGAGTTTCCTTTTCTATTTCTTTTTAATTGAGTCTCTAACATTTGTAATATTCTAATATATTTCTCAGAGTGGAGATTGAAAGGAAGAGCCTCCTTGGCCCTTGCCTTCATCTCAGAAGCTCTTGAGGTTGTAAATGCGATTCTCTTGAGTGTATAAGAGGTGATTTTGGTAAGAGGTTGAGTTGGTGAATATTCTCTATCATATACCCTATTCTTTCTGGAGCCAAGACACAGTGGTTGCTTGGGCAACCTTCTATGGAATAGCAGGCCTGAAAAGCCTGGCTAATCATCGACTCAGATCGTATCACACCCATAAGGTTTGGTGTGAGGGTGCAGATGAGGGCTTAATTGAGTGTGGTAAGGCCCATAAGTGGTTTACTGACTATTCTATTAGTGAGCTTGTTATGGTGTGTAAAGGTGGACACCTTAGGGACACCATGCGAGGTGGATCTAGATTGAACCTACCATCATTTCGACTATTTTTACATTACAGATAAGCTGCGCTTTATATTTTAATTTCTTTCTGATATCCCCACTTCCTTCTTCTCCCCACAAACCCTTTAGCACGCAATTGGGAACTGTCACCGCCCCCTTTTCTACTTGCTAGTCACAGCTAAATTCCCTTTTGCCCCTTTCAACGGGAGTAGAAAATAGGAGGGAAAGCTCGTTTAATAGAGGGGGAAATCAAATGGGTCCATAGAGAGACCCAAATGCAATAGACATCAATAGAGAAAGAGAAGGGGATAGAATGTGTTATCATTGTGGGAAGTTTGGCCACATAGCCCAAAACTGTTGGGAGAAGAAAGAGAGGGTAGTAGAAATGCCGCAAGAGTCAGCAAAAGAAAATGGGGGACAGTAAGCTCTTGACTGGTCTCCAATAATCTGTACAGTGTATTGCACCCAGAGAAATTGGGCAATAAATCAAGATTTTCAAATAACACTGAGAGAGTAAGAGACATATGGCATATATTACGGCCACTAAGAGAAGTGTGGATGAAAGTTGGACTAGAAAAGTTAGAAAGTCATGAAGGAGTAGCAGTGAAAGCTCTATTAGATAGTGGGGCAATAGGTTTATTCATGGATATGACCTTTGCGAAAGAAAAAGGGTTCAAAATGGAGAGAATGAAGAACCCCCTGTTGGTCAAAAATGTAGATGGAACAGTAAACGTAGGGGAAGCAATAACGTACCAGGTAGAGTGTAACATGTTCTTCAAAGGACATGTAGAAAGAGTCAGAATGGACGTATGTAACCTAGGAAAGATGGAGGTCATATTGGGAATGCCATGGTTGGTGGCCCATAATCCAGAGATAGATTGGGAAAAAGAAGAAGTAAAGATGACAAGGTGTCCACCTATTTGTGGAAAAGAAAAGCAGGAAGAAAAAAGGAAGAAAGAAGTAAAAGGAATAGAAAGAGACAAGGATGAGGAAGCCCTGAGAAAGTTGGTGCCGAAAAGATTCTGGAAATAGAAGAAAGTATTTGGGAAAAAGGAGTCAGAAAGAATGCCAGTGTGAAAAGCCTGGGATCACACAATAGAGTTGAAAGAGGAATTTGTACCAAAGAAGAGGAAAGTATACTCGTTGTCCAGAGAAGAAAGAGAGGAAGTGCAAGTGTTTGTAGAGGATCAGTTAAGAAAGGGATATATCTGACTATCTAAGTTGCCCCAGACATCACCAGTACATTTTGTCGCAAAGAAAGATGGAACACGTAGAATAGTGCAAGACTATTGTCACATAAATCAGTGGACGATAAAAAATGGGTACCCTTTACCTCTCATTGCAAACATACTAGATAGGGTAGAAAAAAGGAAGGTGTTTACAAAGTTAGATCTGAGGTGGGGCTATAACAATGTCAGAATCAAAGAAGGAGATGAATGGAAGGCAGTGTTCACTACGCACATTGGAGCCTATGAACCTATAGTAATGTACTTTGGGTTAACAAACTCCCCCACTACCTTTCAAACAATGATGAATGACCTGTTCCGGGATCTCATTAACCAGGGAGATACCACAACCTTCATTGACGACATCCTAGTAGCTATGGATACAGAGAAGAGGCATGACAAGTTGGTAGACAAGGTGCTTAGGAGGTCAGAAGAGAATGATTTATTTGTGAAACCAGAGAAGTGCAGATGGAAGGTTAGAGAGGTAGAATTCCTGGGAGTAGTGATTGGTCCAAAAGGTGTAGAAATGCAGAAGGAAAAGGTGAAAGGTGTTCTTAACTAGCCAGCGCCAAGAAATATCAAGGAAGTACAAAAATTCCTAGGCCTTGCCAACTATTATAGAAGGTTCATAAAGGACTTTGCTAGAATAGCTGCACCACTGCATGTGCTAGTCAGAAAGGAGCAGAAATGGAAGTGGGAAAAAGAGCAAGAAAAAGCGTTTGGAAAGCTCAAAACAGTGTTCACTACGGAACCAGTTTTAGCCATCCTGGACATAGATAAAGAAATAAGGATAAAGACGGACGCCTCGGACTATGCAACAGGAGGAGTGTTGTCAACAAAATGCGAGGATGGAAAATGGAGGCCGGTAGCCTTCATCTCTAAGTCGTTAAGTGCTATAGAACGTAACTATGAAATCCACGACAAAGAGATGTTGGTAGTCGTTAGGTGTCTTGAAGTATGGAGGCACTACCTAGAGGGAGCCAAGCTGGAATTTGAAATTTGGATGGATCATAAAAACCTCCAATACTTCATGACGAGCCAAAAGTTGAATCGAAGACAAGCATGATGGGCCTTGTACCTCTTGCAATTTAACTTCACCTTGAAGCATATTCTAAGAAAAAGCATAGGGAAGGCAGATGGACTGAGCAGAAGACCAGATTGGCAAGAAGGGATGGAAAGAGATAATGAGGACCAGACATTGATAAAGCCTGAATGGGTGAGAGAAGTAGAAACAATGGTAGAAGAAGGAGATCTAAGAGAGAGGATAAAAAAGGCGCAAGAGGAGGATGAAAGAGTGGTGAAGGTGGTAGAAGAACTAAAGAAAGCAGGGGTAAAAACACTGAGGGATGAAGAATAGGAAATTGAGAACGGGGTAGTGCTAAAGGAAGGAAGGATATACGTGCTGGAAGGGGAACTTAAAGGAGAGGTGATACGGTTACATCATGACACCCCAGTAGGAGGGCACAGAGGAAGATGGAAAACAACTGAATTGGTCACCAGAAACTATTGGTGGCCAGGGGTAACGAAGGAAGTAGGGAGATACATGGACAGATGCGATGCTTGTCAAAGGTACAAGAACCAAAGTGAAGTACCAACAGAAAAGCTGATGCCTAATGCAATCCCAGAGAAGCCATGGATGTCAGCGTCTAAAGTCCAATGACCAGAATTAAGCCAACTGTCTCTTTGTTCAGAGTTTGACAAAGAGAACTTGATGGAGTTCTCGCTTAATTCTCTACTACTTATATATTTTACTACTGTGGCTATGCACTTGCTCTCCTATGGTCCTCATGTTATTCTAGTCATGTGACATACTATGACTGTGACTGTGACATACTGTGACCATCCATCACACTATTGTGACATTGTGACAAAGTCATGTGATACTTTCCCACACTCCATCTTGTAATTGTAAGTCCAATAAGAAAAAAAAAGAAAAGAAAAGAAATATAAATAATAACTTAGCCATTTTGCCAAGTCATGACAATGGAGTCACATCTCAGCAGACTTCATTACAAAACTACCACTAGCTCAGGGGTATGACGCAATCTTAGTAATATGTGACCGCTTTAGCAAAATGGCACATTTTGTAGTAACTACGGAAAAAACATCGGCAGAAGGTCTTGCAAAGTTATTTCGGGATAATGTATAGAAGTTGCACAGACTTCTGGAAAGCATTGTGTTAGACAGAGGGATGCAGTTTGCGGCAGGAATAATAAAAGAGCTGAATAACTTGTTGGGAATCCAAACAAAACTTTCAACAGCCTATCACCCCCAAACAGATGGGCAAACGGAAAGGATAAACCAGGAGTTAGAACAATATCTAAGGGTCTTTATTGATCATAAACAAGAACAGTAGCCGGATTGGCTGGGAACAGTGGAATTTGCGTATAATAACAAAATTCATACAGCAACAAAAACATCGCCATTCAAAGCAAATTATGGTCAAAACCCAAGGATGGAATTCAAGGGAAGAAGGAAGGGGAAGTATAAAGTAGCAGGGAAATTCATGGAAAGAATAAAGAAAATTCAGGACAAAGCAAAGGTGGCACTAGAAAAAGCACAAGAAGAAATGAAGAAGTTTGTAGACTGAAAATGGGGGAAAGGGGAGGAATACAGAATAGGGGACTCAGTACTGCTAAGTATGAAGGATTTAAAATAGCAGATGAAGAGAAAAAGGTTGGAAAAGTTTTGTGGGCCCCTATAAGGTCAAGGGAATTGTCTCTAGCAATGCAATAGAATTAGAATTACCTAAATCTATTAAAATACACCCTGTAGTAAATGTAAGTAAAGTACAACTTTACAAACCACAGGTAAAGGGACAGAAGAAGACGCCTCCGAAACTAGTCATCATCGAAGGGGAAGAGGAATTCAAGGTGGAGAAAATCTTAAATAAACAAGTAGTGCGGGAAAAGGAAAAGTTCCTAGTACAATGGAAGAGATATATAGCAGAAGGAGATATATGGGAAAGCAGGGAAAACCTGGAGAACACGAAAGAGTTGGTTGAAGAGTTCAAGAGAGAGTACGGGGAAGAGGCAGAAGAACTTAGGCGACAGGAGCTAAAAGAAAAAGAGGAGGAATTTAGCCGAGAATTACCTAGGGAATTTACAGCAAAATTACTATATGGATGGAGAAGGAGAGAGAGAGAGAGAAGAGATGGAACAAAAACTGGAATTGATGGAAAAATTCCTCAGGATGAGGAATCTTGAAGGGGAGGCCATGTTATGAGAGCCCCAAGAAGGAACAAGTTTTCCATATGTTCAAACACTTGATTGCAAATATCAAGTCGTATAATGCAAACAAGATATAAATAGCATGGGAACTTAAGTAATCATAGCACGTGACAGGTCATGTGATTGTAGAACATTCTAGAAAGAACATGTGATCGTGGACTAGTAGTGTATAGCCACTTGTAAAAGTAGTATAAGTAGGTAGTCAATCCAACGAGGAACTCTATTGAGTTCTTCTTGAACATCCACCTTGGGTGTTGTCTAAGTTCTTCACAAGCTTGCACTTAACCCTGATTGGACCCTCTTTATACAACAGAACCTCAATCAAGACAATTATGCTAAAGTTGCTACATATGTCAACAAATGCCTTTCAAAGATGAGATTTGCAATGTGACTTAACATTGTTAATCATAGAGACATCAATGTCTTAGCATTTCATTGCAACTGGAATACTAACTTTTTAATCAACATTTATTCTGACAGCAATCAAACTGCCCTCTGCTTTCTTCGACAGAATACAATCAATCTAGACAACACAGTCATTATGGCAGGAGACTTTAACATCAGAGACAGTGACTGGGACCTCCATGTCCACTATCACTCAATATATACTGACGATCTGCTAACTATCACTAACAGCCTTGGTCTTGAATTTTCCCCTCCTCTGAATCCAGGCCCTACTAGATACGTGAACAATCCCTAAGACTCAAACTCCGTCTTAGATCTGGTCTTCATCCCACCTGATAACATAGGATTTGGTAAAAATATTCTCCATTCTGAGATTCAAAAACCCTCTGATCATATACTAGTGACTGTGGAAATAGGTATCCAAGGTATTAGTATCAATATTAACAAATGGTCCATTAGAAGAGATAGCAAAGAAGAGAAGAACTTCTCCTCAATAATCACCAGTATCAAGAACTTAGATACTTCAAGCATTGTGACAAAAAAAGACTTGGAAAATGCTATCCAACAACTGGCTGCCATTTTTGAACACGCCTAACAGTTTAACTCAAAACTCAAGCATATTACTAAATACTCCAAAGAGTGGTGGAACTCAGAGTGCACTGACAGTCTAAACAGATATTGAGACTCAGGAAACATACAATACTAGAGAGAATTCAAAACAAACATGCACTCAGCCAAGAGAAATTTCTTTGATGAGAAAATACAGGAAATTGCATCATCTAACAAGAGACCCTAGGACCTTATGAATTGGGTCAAGAAAAAGTCTCTCCTTACCATCGAAGCCATCTTATACAAAGATTGCCTATGCAACACCTTACCAGATTTGTGACAAGCTCTTCACAAGTCCTACAATTCTGCTGAAGACAGACCAATTAATGATCACTTCCTCAATGAAATTCCTTAAGCAAATACTATCGAGTGGCCTCCTTTCTCATGGCAAGAACTTCGAGATGCTATAGCTAAGTGCTTGTCATCCTCATCTCCCAGACTAGATCATATCTCCTGATAGCATCTCAAGTCCTTAATCTCTGACAATATTTGTTTAGAGAAAGTCTTAAACATAGCTAATGCATGCTTCAACCTAGGATACTAGTTATCTCACTTCAAAGCTGCCAATTCTGTTATCATCCCCAAACCCAACAAAGAACACTATAACACTCCCAAATCTTTTCGTCCTATCATCTTATTAAATACTACAGGCAAACTCATTGAGAAAGCCATCAGCAACTGACTCTAGTTCCATATGGTAGCTAATGGATTTCTAGACCCTAACCAACTTGGAGGCATTAGACAATGGTCGACAACTGATACTGGCATTTACCTCATACATCTCATTCGAGCTGGGTGGCTCAAGCAATGTCACACAAGTATCATTGCCTTTGACATCGCACAATTTTTTCCTTCCCTGAATTATCATTTCCTATCTATCTATCTAAAGAAAGCAGGACTCAGCACTAACATCAGAGAGTTCTTTAACAGCTATTATTCAGGTCGTTCCATCTCTTACCTTTGGAATAGTTTCTTGTCTCCTATGTTTGACACCAATGTGGGAGTAGGCCAAGGCTCAGCTCTCTCCCCTATCCTCTCTGCCATTTATCTCTTGCCTATCATTAAAACATTCAAAAAAAGAATAAAAAACTTAAAAGAAAGCATCCCAACTGATATTTTATCTTTTGTTGATGATGGTCTTCTAATTTCCCAAGAGAAAAGTTATTCCTTATCTTCCTCCTTTTTACTCTGTAGCTACAACATCATGTCTAAAATCCTTCTCGGTACAGGTCTCATCATGGAACACAGCAAAACTAAGCTTTTCCATTTTACAAGAGCTTGACACCCTCCCAACCCTTCTATCGATCTCACCCCTGTAGGAGGCCCCATTATCTCCCCTAAACCTATTCTGTGCTACTTAGGCTTTTATTTCGACCACAAGCTAAATTTCTACTTCCATATACATTTTTATGCCACCAAATGCCTCTCCACTCTCAATGCCATGAAAATACTAGAAAACTCTTTGTGTGGTCTCCTCCCCATCCAAAAATGCCTCTTATACAGAACATGCATCCTGCCCATTGCCCTATATGGATTCCAACTGTGGTTCTTCAAAGGTGCCCCTATAGTAAAAAACATATTCAAACTTAAGAAAATACAATGAAGGGTAGCCCTCTGGATCACAGGTGCCTTTTGAACATCCCCATCCAAAGGCATCAAAGCCATAGCAGGTCTCATCCCAATCACGATGCACCTTCACAAGCTAAATGGCAGACATCATTTGCGATATGCCTCTATACCTCCATCCCATGCCATCAATTCATTACTGGAATCACAACATGCCAAAGGACAACTACCCCACAGAATGGCAACTTCCAAACTCACTGCCAGACAACAAGCCAACCTCAAAAGCCCTATCGAAGATACTAATGAACACCTCAATAGTGTTAGAAATTGTTTCAATCCTCTCCATCCTCTTTTCTCTCCTGGGTTAAGGGTAGTCAATCATTTCTCTAATAGGATTAGTTTCCATTCTTTTTCTTCTTTTTCTTCTTCTTCATCTAACAACATAGCTATCATTGCAGACAGAGGTGTCAAAAAATCACATATTGCCACAGCTGTCACCTGTATCTGGTTCAACAACTCTATCATCCAACGCTTGCAAATCCATTTCATAAATGTGACATCAATGGAAGCCGAACTCATGGCCATTTGCACAGGCCTAATACCTGCCATGGAAAGAGATAACATCCATGACATCATTGTCATTACAGATTCCATTGCCGCAGCAAGAAAGATCCTTGAATCTAAAGTTGACTCTCTTTAAAACATCTTTATTCCAATCATTTCCACTATTGACTCTTTTCTAAGAAAAGACAACAGAAATAAAATCCATTTCTGGTATTGCCTAGGCAAAGCTAAGTGGCCCAAACATCAGCTTGTTGATGACCAGGTCAAAGCAAGCAAATGCATCCCTGCCTTCTCTAGCAAAGAATCGCACTTGTTTAGTAGGAAAAAAGAATGCGACAACATCCTCCATGAGTGGCAAGAGTCTTTTGTGGATAACCCCAAAAAAGGCCAATGCTTCTTGAGTTTTGAAGATGAAAAACAACAAGTCATCAAACCTATATATGCCAAAGGAGGATCATAGCTACCCTTCATAGGATTTACAGACTCACTGTGCACTTGATTCACTCGCATGACCACCGGACATGCCCCATTGGAGAATATAGACAGAGATTCTTTCCCCACCTCCCAACCAGCTGCCCATGTGGTGAAGCTGAAGTTCAAACTCGTGAACACATAGTCATAGAATGCAACCTGTATGATCCCTCTACTCAACCATGCAACATTATTATTAACAGTTTTGTTCATTTCCTCACAGATAATCCAGGTGCATTTAGCTTTGATAATGGATAAAGTCCTGTCATGGCGTGACTCCATAGAGTAAAAGCACAGCAGTTGTTACCTCATACTCTACTTGTCACCTCTTTTTCACTTCATGTTTTGTTCTTTTCCCTCTTACTTCTCTCATATTTAAGTAGGTACTTGGTACTTACCATGGTCTGCCTCTGTGCCCTGTGTAATAAATCATTGATTTAAAAAAAAAAAAAAAGACACTAACTTAGTATGATGCTAAGTAACCTAGAATAGATGCTCGACGAGGTATATAAGGACACCAGTATGCACTGTAAATTTAATCTATTTTATAACAGCCCACCTTCTAGGTAAGACCTAGAGTACTAACACAGCAAAATAAATTGAGTGCAGGGGAAAAGAGGGAAAGACAGAAAGACTTAATCCCATATTTATATGTAAATATCCGAAACAAATGCTCCAGCAAATGGAGTTTCCAAGACAACTCGATGTCATTCCATAACAAGGATGTCATTCCGCGACAAGTACATCCATTGCGCTGCTTGGATACTGCTCTTCAATGATATAATGTAGTGCAGGGACCTGAGCTCAACCATCTTAAAAAAAAATGCATAATTACAATAGTAGCTGAATCTAACATAGAACGAATGGTCTTCTTCAATGTCTAGCGGCGTAGTGGCGATATCCAAACTGTTGTGCAAACAGTATTGTCTCGTCTTTAGGGAGTCAAAGTCATGTTTATTTGTATAACTTCTCTCCTCAGATTAACCAGTCATACATCCCAGATTCTCACGGGATGTTGCATATTTTACATGGAAGTGGAGGGCAATATTTTAGAAATCAGTCGTCATGACAAAGCAAAATCCTCCTTCAAATGGGATAGTCTGTTGTCCATGAAGTAGAACCATACTTTCTCACTTGAATTGCATGGCCACGTCCGCCTATGTATCCGCTTGGAACACAATAAATCGGTATTCCCCTCACATACGACTGGTAGCCAAGCGGCTTGTTATCTTGCTGCTCATCATCAATGCAAAATCGTGGCCTTTAATGTGGCATAGTAAGTCTTAGATCTTAGCTGTGCATGACTTGAATTTCGAACTAGATGAATAGTACGTGTTTTCCGGCCTGTTTTCCGGCTCAGATCAGAGTATTTTCTATTGTTATGCCGTACTGCGTTGAGCTCGCGGAGGGCTCGAGAAGAACAAATCGACGACTGGATGGACAGCAAACTACCCATTGGCGAAGGCCCGTTTGACAAAGTATCGGTTTATAGGACAAGGTCGAGTGAGCGATCGGATCAGGCTCTGGAAAACATGTCAAGGCAGACTTATGTTATTGTTCTACAGCCATCGATGACATTGACTTCAGAAGACATTTGAGCAACTCCAGCTACACTAAGGTGTATCTGTCGCTGACTCTGTCTCATATTGTCACTGACGGTATTGCAGGCTCTAGACTGCGCTCGTTCCTATCTGATATCTGATCTGTCTTTGAAGTTTTTCCAATGTGGGGGCTGGTTAGCTCTCGGGGGTGAGTGTCGCGTTCTTGGATTGTAGAATGACACTCACTAGGACACAGGAATGCATCTCCTCTATCTGCAACAAATACCCATAATGGTACAATATGAAGTGAGGTCATCGATTGCTTGTTGGAACCACAAATGGGCAAGTCCATAGCATTAGTATCTGTGAAATCAAAGACTTATATCTGAGCAATAGA
>Ga0153996_1000699_pt1 | contig 14757 bp, 15 predicted proteins | sample TSNC080MetaG_FD_104728 | JGI IMG/M metagenome (GOLD analysis project Ga0153996, IMG submission 104728) | Attine ant fungus gardens microbial communities from North Carolina, USA - TSNC080 MetaG | ecosystem: Host-associated > Fungi > Mycelium > Unclassified | place: USA: North Carolina, Lumber...
AACCAGATTCAGTCTGGCATCTCCGGCGGCAGTAAAGTCATCAAGGCCGGCGTCCGGCGCCAGATAACGCAGTCCGATTCCCTGGCTCTCTATAAATGAAAGAAGTTTGGGCTGCGGAATATGCTCTTCAATAACGCTTCTTCCCAGTACGTTAATTTGCCTGTTTTGTCTCTTTGAGGGATTAATCAGCTTTCCCAGAGCTAACAGTGTTTTCCAATAACCGGGCTGGTGGCTGCCGCACTTAAAATTCCCAAGAGGAACATAAAGCAGACGGGTATTTACCTGATCCTCCAACTCATCGATAATACCCTCGATGTCTTCGCCGATTACTTCCGGTATACAGGTCCCAATTAATAGGATTACGCGGGCATTCGCCTGGTCCATCTCCTTTATAGCTTCCATCAGACCTTTTCTGAAACCAAATACCACTTCACTGCCGTCGAGAACATAAGTCCAGTGCCGCGCCCGTTCTGCTTGGGGCGATGCAGCCGGAATGTTTCTGCTATAGTAAGCACATTCAGGAGTCCCGATCACCAGCGTTGATATCCCTTCAATTCTGGTTCCTAATGATAAGGCCGTATGCATCGGACAATGATTACCGGGAAATGCGGCGGGCGTTAAATGTTTTACAGATGCCATCGACTTTACTGCTGATATACACTTTAGATGTTTGATTTCGCTCATAACCCCTCTCCTGTCATCAAAATATCCGCAAGCTGCCTGTAATATCCGGCCATTTCACTTGCCGGGAACTTTTCCACTACCGTCCGGCCCTCTTCTTCCGCCATTTGTACGTGAACATCCCGGGGAATATGATAGAGGATTGAAACTTCCATCTCATCAGCTGCTTTCCGTACGCACTCTTCCTCATCTTCAAAATTCTTGGCATTAAATATCAGCCCCTTCAATTGTGCATAGCCGCGGGTTCCAAAACTTTTCACCGCACCGGCGATATTATTTGCCGCATAAAGACTCATCATCTCACCAGAGGTGACAATGCAGACTTCATCGGCATAACCGCCGCGAATCGGCATAGCAAAGCCGCCGCATACCACATCTCCCAGGACGTCATACAGCACCACATCGGGACGATAATATTGGTATGCCTCTAACTCCTCCAGTTTTTCAAAAGCGGTTATGATTCCCCGGCCCGCACAGCCCACCCCCGGTACCGGTCCGCCCGCCTCCACGCACAGAACGCCGGTGGAACTTTTACAGACGATATCCTCCAGTCCAATCTCGTCCTTTTCTCTAAGCATATCGAGTACCGTCGGAATATTCTTACCGCCGGTCAGGTTTCTCGTTGAGTCGGCCTTTGGGTCACAGCCGATCTGCAATACCGTCAACCCCTTTTCCGCCAGCGCTGCCGATACATTTGATACAGTGGTTGACTTTCCGATGCCGCCTTTTCCATAAATCGCTATTCGCTTCATAATCCTGTCCTTTCCTCCCTTAAATGATATGAGATACAAGCCGGTTTTCCGGTCCTCGGGTCGCGTACAATTTCAGCATCGATTTCAAAAGTATCACTTAACACCTCGGGTACCATAATCTCCTCCGCTGTTCCTTCTGCGACAATTTTGCCATTTCGCACAGCAATTAAACAGTCAGAGAAGCGGGCCGCCAGGTTGAGGTCATGAAGTACCATGGCAATGGTACATTTCCTCTCCCGGTTTAATTTCTCCAGCAATTCTAATACCTCTAATTGATAAGCCATATCCAGATAAGTTGTCGGCTCATCCAGTAAGATAAGATCGGTCTGCTGGGCAATCGCCATGGCTATCCACACCCGCTGTCGCTGGCCGCCGGAAAGATTATCTACGACTGCCGCCGCTGATTCTAAAAGTCTGGTCTTTGCTAAAGCCCAGGTAATAATGTCCTTATCTTCTGCCGTCAGCTTACTTCTTCTTCGGCGGCGCGGAAAACGGCCATAGGATACCAGCTCCCAGACCGTCAGTCCGGGTGGCGCCGCCGGCGTCTGAGGAAGAATTGACATGTCCTTGGCCACCTCCTGGGTGGGCAGTTTTTGAATATCGCTGCCGTTTAGATACACCCATCCGCTTTTAGGTTTTAAGATCCTGCCTGCCGCCTTTAGAATGGTTGATTTTCCGCATCCATTTGGTCCGATCAGAGAGGTAATCTTTCCTTTTGCTATTGAAAGGTTTAAATTATCAACCACCGACTTGTCATCATAAGCAAGTTCCAGCTGTTTTGTTGCAATTACATCCATTTTGACCATCAGTTCCTTTCGTGGTATTTTTGCTGCGCTGTCAGTAAATAGATAAGATACGGTGCACCGATTATAGAGACCACTACCCCGGTAGGCAGAGATGAAGGTTGTATAATCACCCGGGCAATTGTATCCGATACTAATACTAACAACGCTCCGGTCATGATGCAGACTGGAAGCATGACATGATGCCGCGGTCCTACCAGCCGCCTGGCGATATGCGGTGCCATCAGCCCAACAAAACTGATGCTGCCGCTGACCGATACACAAGTCCCGGCCAGAGCAACTGCAAAGAAGAGTAGGTTTTTCTGCTCATTTTGTATCTTTACCCCCAGTGCGGTCGCTGTCTCTTTTCCCAGCACCAGAACATCCAATACTCTTACCTTAGACATGATTACAGCAAGCAATATACATAGCCAGGGCATCAGTGCCAGAACAAAATGCCAATTTGCACCCCAGATACTGCCCACCTGCCACGAAGACACAAAGGCATATTGTGTATCATCCAGTTTCACTACCAGCAGTGTCATAAGAGCTGACAAGCCTGCCTGCACGGCAATTCCAGTCATAATAATCGAAAATGGAGAAATTACACCGGTTTTTTTCCGGATCAGCAAATAAATAAGCAAGGCGGCCCCCAAAGCACCGGTTAGGGCAGCAACGGGAAGCGTAAACACCGCCAGCATGGACCCCGTACCAAAGAACAAAACATAGAGTACTACCGTTAATCCGGCACCTGCATTAATACCCAGGATACCGGTGTCTGCCAGGGCATTTCCCGTTACCCCCTGAAGCAGGCACCCGGCGGCAGATAATCCCATTCCCACCATGATTGACAAAACAATTCTCGGCAATCGAAAGGAAAAAAGCACTAATATTTCATTGTCACTCCCGCTTCCGGTTATGATACGTATCACATCGGCGAAAGTAAGACTACTATAGCCGACACTTAAACTAATCAGCGCAGCCAAAACTAAGGCACCGGCAAGCGCAGCAATAATTCCCCGGTTTTGATATGTTTTTCTGCGATGATAACTATATATTATTTTACTTTGTCCGCTCATTACCGGCCGCTCCTTTCGTTTCTTGATAAGTGCAGAAAAAAGGGTACACCAATTAAAGCGGTAATCACCCCTAAAGGAACTTCGAAGGGCGGACTTACCACGCGTGCTCCCAAGTCTGCCAGTACCAGTAAAATAGCCCCCAGTACTGCCGAAGCCGGAATCATTTTTTGATAATCTACGCCAACGAGAAAACGTGATACATGAGGTATGATCAGACCAACAAAGGCTACCGCCCCGACTGCGGCTACGGAAGTGCCTGCAAGAGCCAGTACACAGACCGTACAGAGTCCTTGTACGGCACCGGTTTTCAGCCCTAAACCTTTGGCTACATCTTCACCCATATTGAGGATTGATACCGATGGCCCAAGTAATATTCCGCCGATCAGAGCAGCCGTTATTACCGGAGCTATGATAGACAACTGTTTCCAAGCGGCATTCGCCACCCCGCCAACCGTCCAGAAAAGAACATCTACGCCAACCTGAAAAGACAATCCAATTCCCTGGCTTAAGGCGGTCAGCAGAGCACTGACCGCAGCGCCGGCCAGAACCAGCCGCATGGAAGTGTCATTGCCCCGTTTGGCGGCAGTAATGCCAAACACCAGAAGCGCCCCAAATGCCGCTCCGATAAAAGCGCAGAATATTAAACCTCCATACCCCAGATTGGGCATGAAGGCAAAATATAACGCAACAGCGAACCCGGCCCCGGAGTTGATTCCCAGGATACCCGAATCAGCCATGGGGTTGCGGGTGATACCCTGCATAATTGCACCCGCAACCCCTAATGCCGCTCCGACAAACGCACTGGTAAGCACTCTTGGCAGCCGCAGGTCAATAATCATCAGATGATAACTGTCGGCACTATCAAAAGATAAGAATGCTTCTCTAACTGTCTTCAGCGGAATATCTGCTGCTCCCTGAGTGATTGAGAAGCACATCATGACGATCAGTACGGCTAATCCTGCAGTAACGATTAGATTCAGCGGTACTAAGCTTTTTTTCTGCCTTATTTTCATCATTACTCCGGTATTGCCTGGGTCAGTTTTTCTGCAGTAAGCCGCATCGCCAGCGGTCCGAATGTGTTTAAAGAATCATCAAAATAGACCACTTTATCATTTGCCGCCGCTGTCATGTTTGTCCATACGGAAGACTCTTCCTGAGTCTGTACAAATGCTTCGGAAACATCTATATAATCCTGAAAAATTATATAATCCGGATTCATGTCTGCAACCGCTTCTAAAGAAAACGTTGCATAATCAAAAGTGTAGCCATCCGGTGCAGTCAGGCCAAAGTCCTGATAATATGCTTCATTTCCGCGCCCTACAAAAGCTGTTCCGCCATTGGTTCTAAACAGTGCCACCGTGCTGTCTGTCTGACTTAACTGTTCGCATGCCTCAGCAATAGCGCTTTCAGTCTCTGCAATTATCTCTTCCGCCAGCTCTTCTTCACCGACAACCTGAGCACACGCTCTGGTCTGATCCTGCCAGGTAGCGGAAAAGTCTATCAATACCACCGGCGCAATAGCAGTGAGCTGATCGTAAATTTCATCCAGTCCGCTATGTCCCAGAAAGGTTACAATCACATCCGGCTGTGCTTCCATTACCGCTTCCAGATTAATCTCTCTGGCGCTCCCCAGGTCCATAACTTTTGCACTGTCCCGGTAAGCTTCCAAGGTCTCATATGTATCCACCGCCTGCTGAGCTGTTCCCACAGAGGCTCCGGCCGAAGCGGCCGGCGGGGTGCCAAGGGCAAAAAAGTATTCCAGGTAATTAGAATGGAGAATGGCAATCCGCTCCGGTTTTTCTTCCAGAGTAATCTCGTTATCGCCGGCATCGGTAAATGTCCGAGGCCATTCTGCAGCGTCCTCGTCATCAGTTTCGACCGCTTTCGCTGCTTCGGTTTTTTCACTCGTTTCCGTTGCTGCAGGCTGCTCATTTTTACTGCACCCGGCCAGTATACCGACACTCATAATAATCGCCGCTAATAATAGTGTTCTGTTCATGTTTATCCTCCCAAATCATTTGATTAGTGTTAGCTAACTACCTTAAGTAGCATAACAGAGAGATGACCTGACGAGAATGGGCATTTACTGAAAGTATATGGACAAATTCTGAATTCATTTTTAATTTCCGCGGAATTTATTCGGTGACATGCCAAAATATTTTTTAAATATCCGGCTGAAATAAAGGGCATCCGGATAACCTACCTGCTCAGCGATAAGCCCTACCGGTATGCAAGTGGTAACCAAAAGTTCTCTGGCCCGGTTCAGTCGATAGGCGCGGAGATAATCTCCCGGCCCCATGCCGGAATACTTTTGAAACACATAAAACAACCGGTTTTCATTTACCCCTCTCTGCTGCGCCAAAGTGCTGACCGACAGCGCCTCCATGTAATGGCCGTGAATATATTCGGAAACCGTTTCAAATAATTCTTGTGCACCATACTGAACTTGATTTCTGACGCTTAAAAACGTTTGCTCGAGAATGCGGTGAAACAGCGTTTCAACTTGAAAGACCGGGATTGCTCCCGGACGCTTTGAAGCCGACCAGATCTGGTTAAGCAGTTCATATAAAAGCGGACAAGAACCTATCCGCAGTTCAAAATGAGAATCAGCAAGCCTCATATCTCCTGGCTCTTTGCAGGTTTCATATAAAATCGAAACAAACTTCCACTCTTCTTTGCCCACGACACGCTTATGAATGATTGTATTGGCTGAGCCATGTACAACAATACCCGGTTCGGTCAAATAAGGTGTATTATTAAATTGATATTCTGCCCGTCCGGAAATCGGAAAAATAAATCCCGGATAAGGAGCTGTCTTTTGTTTGCCCTGCTGTCCCGGAGGGATTGTATATTTATATACGCCCTTTACCTGAAAAGGCGTAGCCGCCAGATGTGCCGCCAGATTATTTACTTCTATTTTCATTTGAAATCGGTTCTCCTCATTTGCATTTATGAATCATTTGCTTATTAAAAAATCCTCTGAATCAGCTTATAGCACAGCCTTTCCAGAAGATTTTCTACAGCTTTCTGATCGCCAAATTACATTAGGTTTTCTCCGCCTCACCTATATTGCCCAGGATTTTATAAAGCAGTTGATACAGTGTCCCAGCCTCTTCCGGTGACAGCGCCATACAGCCCGCCATCTGCTTCGGCACTTCAGCTGCCTTTTTCTGCAGATTCTTACCTTCGCACGTAATCGTGACCAATAGATTGCGCTCATCTTGCTCGGACCGCTTACGGTCAATATATCCTTTCGCCTCCAGCTTCTTCAGCACCGGGGTAAGCGTCCCGGAATCCAAATACAGCCTTTCGCCCAGTTCCTTCACATTCAGCCTGCCCTTCTCCCACATTACCATCATTACGATATACTGGGTGTAGGTCAGATCAATTTCCTTGAGAAACGGCCGATACATTCTGACTACTTCCTTTGAACAAACGTAAAGCGGAAAACAAAGTTGATTCTTTAATTTTAAAGCATCGTACTTACTGCTCATCGCATTGAAACTCCTTCCGGGCGTAAAATACATCGTATAATTAAATTTACCATTTTTCCCGCTTCATTTCAATAGGCTAAATGAGCTCCCTTATCTTTCCATCAAGCTTTTCCGGAACTACATTCGGCGCAAACCGTTCCCTTACATTACCATCGCGATCCACTAAAAACTTGGTGAAATTCCACTTAATCTTACTGCCCATCACACCGCCCTTCTGCGATTTCAGATAGGTATACAGAGGGTCCTCATTTTCACCGTTGACGTCAATTTTGGCAAACTGCTTAAACTCGGTACCGTAATTAACGCTGCAGAAACCGGCGATTTCCTCATTGCTGCCGGGAGCCTGCCTGCCGAATTGATTACAGGGGAAGTCCAGCACTTCAAATCCTTGCTCACGGTATTTCTTATATAATTCCTGCAGGCCGTCATACTGCGGCGTAAAACCACAGCCGGTGGCGGTATTAACGATGAGCAAGACCTTTCCTTCATAATCTTTCATGGATACTTGATGATTATTTCCGTCCTTTACCTTTAAATCGTAAATATTCATATTGCACCTCCTTATATTTTTCAAAATTAAATTTTACGCAATTCATTTATGGTCATATTACGCTAAATACCTGCTCTTGTCAATCCCCATTTCTTACCTTATCATAATGCATATTTCCTCCGCCTTCATCTATCTATGATTATATGCTGCTTTGTCGACTCAGACAATTACATATTAGATAACGGCATCAAAAAACCGGATATTCAATCAGATGAATTTCCGGTTCCTGACATTTATAATCATACATCCGCTCTAATCAAATGTATACTTTTCCAAATCCGCCAGATAAGGTATAGACGGTGCCGCCCCTTTCGTTCCAACCGCCACAGCCGCTGCCCGCGCCGCCACATCCATGGCTTCTGGTACCGACAGTTCCCGCATCAGTGAAGCAAAGAAATATCCGGTATAGGTATCGCCGGCTGCAGTAGTATCTACCGTCTTTACCTGATAGCATTTCTGTTTAACCAACTGCCTGGCATCCTTATAAACTGAACCGCTGCTGCCCAGAGTGAGGACGATCTTCATCTGCCCAAAGCGCTGGTGCAGTTCCTCTGCAATCGCATCGGCATCTGCTACATCTGCTTCATCATGGCCCAGAATCTGTGCTGCTTCCACTTCATTGAGCATCAGGTAAGTGACGCTGTCCAGAGGATAACCGGGAATCTTTTCATCCATCGGTGAGGGATTCAGGACGATAATCATTCCTTTTTCTTTCGCCTGTTTGATTATGTAAGCCATTTCATTGATCTCATTTTGCAGAATGATATAATCACCCGCTGCGAAATCAGCGAGAACAGCATCAACATAAACCTTAGATATGGCCTGATTAGCACCGCCGTACAGGAGGATACAGTTATCACCCTCCCGGTCATTCTGAATAACGGCATTGCCGGTTCTGATATCTCCCCGCACGTCAATATATCTGGTCTGTACACCAGCCTCTTTCAGGATATCCAATAAAAACCGGCCGTCTTCTCCGATGCATCCGGCCTGATAAACCTCTACTCCGGCTTTAGCCAGCGCAATAGCCTGATTCAAGCCTTTTCCGCCGCTGAAAACCGATAGAGCGCTGGATGATAGGGTCTCACCTTTCTGCACGAAATGATCCACACTATAATTATAATCAATATTTAATGATCCAAAAACTAATACTTTCATAATCTCTACCTTCATCCTAAATTTAATCTGTTTCCAGAAAGTTCATCAGCACTCTGACGGCCGCATAATAATCTTCTACATCTACATATTCATCAGGTTTATGGCACATCGCCGGATCACCCGGTCCGAATAACAGCACATTCATATCGATATCCCTGGCCAAAATCGAGGCATCGGTGAAATAATTAATACCGATATCCTGACAATCCCGTCCTTCTTGACTTACCAGCCGCCGCAGCTTGCTGACATAGACATCACTGTCCGGACTCTCAATGGCCCTGCGGGTATTCTGAATTCGAAACGACCCTTTCAGCCCGGGAAAATCTACCGCATATTGCTGCACCAGTACCTCGGCTTCAGCAAGCACCTGCCGGTCAGTCACACCCGGTACCAGCCGGATATCCATAACTGCACTGCATTTATCCGGTGTAATATTGGATACGATACCGCCGTCTATCTTAGTCACCTGAGCAGTCGCACGCCCCAGCAAAGGATGCTCGAAGCGCTCCACATACTGCCGGATTCCGTCTGCAATCCTCATGCATTGCTCAATAGCATTAACACCTTCATCGGGATAGGCCCCGTGACTGGCCCGGCCCAACACCTCAAGTTCCAGCCAGAGGCAGCCTTTTTGTGCCATTCCCAGCTGCAGTCCGGTTGGTTCACCGATGAGCAGTAATTGATTTTCTTCGGCCAGCTGATGCTTCCGGCATATCGCTTCGGCTCCGATTCCGCTCTTCTCTTCATCGCAGGTAGCGATGAACTGAATGTTGCAGAACGGCTCGTGTTTCAAATGGGCCAAAGCATACATCATCGCCGCTAATCCGCTCTGCATATCAGAGGCGCCGCGGCCGTATAGCCGGCTGCCCTTCTGCACCGCTTTCGCCGGATCGGTAGACCAGTCTGCCAGACTTCCGTACGGAACGGTGTCGATATGACCGTTCCATATCATCGTCCTGCTGCTGTCCCGTCCCGGAATCCAGGCGATTACATTGCCGCGCAGGTCATCGACCTGCTCCACTCTGGCATCGATCCCGCTGCGCTGCAGGTAGGATGCGATAAACTCCGCTTTCTCCAGTTCACTGTCCTGATGATTGACCGAAGGGATTTCCAGCAGATGGGCCAGCAATCCCAGTGCCTCTTTTTTCATTATTTCACCAGCCACTTCGCCAGGTTCTGGAATAATTGATTGTAATTCTCCCAGTTACAGAATTCCGGTGGTGCCCAGTGCGGTGCGCAGTCGGTTGTAAACGCAGCCGAACGGCCTTTGCCGTATTCGCCCAGAGCGATGAACGGATTGCCTTCCACCTCAGCGATGACTTGAGCCTCTTCTTTCGCCACCGTCCGGTTATATCCTAAGATCATCGGCCAGTCGCCGAGCCCGTCGATAACTTCGTGGTTTTTAACCGTTACCGGATGAATACCTTCGCAGTGCTCCATACGGTCATCACATGAAAGCACCTGTACCGGAAGTACTTCCTGTACCGCAGTATCCTGCCATTTTCCTTTGGCATCTACGCCTGAGAAGGTCAAATAACCGCCTACCATCAGAAGTGATCCGCCGTCCAGCACGTAATCGCGGATCAGATTACAGCGGTTAGGCAGCACTTCGCTTCTGGTAAAAGTAGGTGTCGGCAGCAATAACGTGTTTGCACCGATATCGGATAAAATCACCAGATCATAAGTCTTCAGTTCCTCCATCGTAAACGGGAAATCATCGGTTGCCAGATGGTTTGGCAGAAACGTAAATTCATAACCGCCCTCTTCAAAAGCCTTTTGAATATACTTAACACCGGTTTCATATACCGAAGTATAAAATGTATCAAACCCCTTTACGTGGGTCGTGTAACTCATCCATGATTCTCCTGCTAATAATACTTTCTTTGCCATTTTAGTCTCCTTTCGCGCACCATGCTAAAATCAAATTCGCATATACCAATATACAATTCAGGTAATCTTCAATTTCCACCCATTCATCCACAGCGTGACACTGTGCTAATGTCCCCGGACCGAACTGCAGAGTCGGGCATTTCGCGATGTTGCGCCACAGACGCGAATCGCAGCCGCTGGGGGAACCTACGATCTTCACCTCTTTGCCCCTGCTGTCCCGGTAAGCCTGTTTAAATACGTCGATGAAAACATCCTCCGTATCCATCTCAAAACCGTTACCCTGCTGATAAATGGTTACTACCGGCGGATGCTCCTGCATCCACTCATCTCCTGCAGCCGTCCGGGAAACAACCGCGTTAAATTCCTCCACCACCTGCTGGTGGCTCATCTGTCCCGGAATATAATGTACACAAGTTTCAAACATACAGTCGCCGGGGACGGTCGAACCTGCCGATCCTCCCTTTATCACACCGATATTCAGATTCGGTGCCGGCAGAAGCGGATGTTTGTACTCCAGCAGCCACTGATGCTCTTTCTCATTCAGCGCCTGAATCACCTTGAAGGCTTTATCGATGGCGCTGACCCCATTCTTCTTGCATCCTGAATGGCAGGCCTTACCTTCAAACTCCACCCGGAAAAATACCCAGCCCATATGGGCCAGAATCAGCTCGTCTTCACTTGGTTCACAGTTAACCACCCCATCGGCGGTCAGACCGTTCATCACCGCCTGGATCGAGCCGTTGCCGCCGCCTTCTTCATCGCACACCGAGGTGATGATAACATCTCCCGGCAACTCATATCCCGCGTCCTTCAGCAGCCCCACCGCCATTGTCCCCGCCATCAGTCCGGCTTTCATATCGGAGGTTCCGCGCCCGTACATCTTACCGTCACGGATAACTGCTTCATACGGAGGAGAGGTCCATTCTTCTTCCGGATCGGCCGGCATCACGTCAATGTGGCTGTTGAATAAGAGGCTCTTACCGCCGCCCTTACCGCGGAAGGTCGCATATACATTAAAGCGGTCGGTCTGATCATGGCCCAGATTCCCTTCATTATGCAGTCTCAAGCTCTCTTCCATCGTCTCTTCTTTGAGCGGATCGCAGACGATATCATCTGCTGTCATTCCTTCAAACAGCTTTATCATGTATTCCTGACCCGGCTTTTCCAGGCCGCCGCCGATTCCGTGACCAATATCGTGGGTATCGATATTGATCAGTTCTTTCAGCCGCTGAATATACTGCTCTTTATTCTGCTCCAAAATCTGTTTCAAATCTGCCATAGTAATCGCCGCCTTTAATAACGTTTCAATGAATCTTCCACAATGTTCCAGAATTTCTCCACATCGATATCAATAGCAATGTCAGAGTTATGCGGTAATTTTTGATAATCGAAGAAATCGCAGTTGGTTCTTCCGTATGATTGCTCACTGCGGATCTCAATCTCCGAATGCATCGGTTTCACCGTCAGAACGGATGGATCGAGCAGATAAGCAATCGTAATCGGATCATGCAGCGGACCGCCGTCCCAGCCGAACACTTCTTTCTGGGATTTACAGAAATGGCCCATTAAATCGACGAATAAGTTTGCTGCCTTAGTTTCAATCTTACTCATCCGTTCTACGATACTGGGATAGCAGAGTGCTTTTCTCGTCACATCCAGGCCTACCATGGTGATCGGACGGCCGCTGTTAAAGCATACATATGCCGATTCGCCGTCGGCGAAGATATTGAATTCCGCCGCCGGAGTTACATTACCGTTTTGATAGCATCCACCCATCAGGACGATTTGTTTAATCTTCGGAACGATGGCCGGTTCCATTTTCATAGCCATCCCAAGGTTGGTCATCGGTCCGGTTGTGACTACGGTAATATCGCCATCCGACTTCATCAAAGTCTCAACGATGAAGGTTACAGCATGATCTTTCTCCGCCTCTTTCGTCAGTGGATCAAAGACCGGTCCGTCCAGTCCGGTTTCACCGTGAATATCACCGGCTACCACCTGTTTCCGCACCATCGGCTGGCCGCATCCGGCGAATACCGGTACATCCAGATCCAGCGCCTGTACCACGTTCAGGGTATTTCTTACGGTGTTGGCCAGGGTCTGATTCCCGGCTACTACCGTAATACCGAGCAGGTCAATCGCTTCGCTGTTGCCTGCCAGCATAATCGCCACCGCATCATCATGTCCCGGATCACAATCAAGAATTATTTTCTGTTTTTCCATTTTTTCCTCCTAAACTCTATCTATACTATGCTTTAGAGCTGATTGACTGGTTTACTATAGCCGATTCTTTCCGGCGGTTATTTCGATACTTCACAAACAGTGTGATCGATAATACCATTATGGTTACGATATAAGGCATCATCAAGACAAACTGAGATGGCACACCGTATGCCTGCAGTCTGGCTCCGATCGAATCGGCGAAACCAAAGAGAAGGCAGCCCAGAGCGGTCAGCAGCGGATTGGCAGCACCGAAATACATTGCCGCAACTCCCATGAACCCTCTGTTATTAGTCATGTTTTCGACAAACTGCGTGGAATATCCCAGTGATAAGTGGGCTCCGGCCAGTCCGCCTACCAGGCCGGAAATCATCATAGCCTGATATTTAACCTGAGTAACTTTAATACCGGCTGTCTGAGCCGCCATCGCGAACTGTCCCACCGCTCTCAGACGCAGTCCCCATACCGTCTTGTAGAACAAGAACTGCAGGGCGATGATCAAAACAATGGCCAGCCACTCGGTGATACTCCAGTTATTAAATAGTTGATCCAGCACCGGTATATCATCCATAAAAGCCAAGTGCACCTTGGGGATCGCTTTGATGCCGGGATCGGAAAAGGTTCCGTTGGTATTAAAAATGACCTTCAGCAGGAATTTGGTGATAGCGATAGCCAGCATGTTAATTCCCATGCCGATTGCACAGATATCAGCGTTAAACTTAATATGTCCAACCGCCATGATCGAAGCGATGAAGGCTCCGGCGATCATTGCCGCCAGGACTCCCAGTACCCAGCTGCCGGTCATGTAGGAAAAGGCTACCGCTGTAAATGCCCCTACCAGCATGATCCCCTCGGTACCGATATTGAGGATGTTAGCCTGCTGGGTCAATGCCGCACAGAGCGCGGCAAAGATGATCGGCGTAGCGGAGCGGAAGGTCGCATAGATTAAAGATACGTTAAATATTTTATCAATGTTTTCAATTATCGCACTCATACGCTTTTCTCCTCTTCCGTTTTATCTATCTTCCCTAGTTTATTACTGTCAATTTTATTCTTGAAGATCCGCCCTTTAAATAAGAACAGCGTCTCCATCGTCGCAACGATAATAAATACTGCCGTAATCGTATCGACCAGCGCTTTTGGTACCCCGGTGCTCTGCTGCATGCCCATCGCCCCGGCTTTTAGGATCGACAGGAAAAATGCGATAAATGGCGTTAGGACAGCGTTGGATCTGGCGATCAGGGCTGCCAGCATACCATCCGTTCCCAATCCGGTTGCAAAATTATTCAGGAAGTATCCGTGTACGCCCAGCACTTCGATGGTCCCGGCGATGCCCCCGAGCATACCGGATAAAATCATCGAATTGATAAACACCCTCTTAGAGTTAATCCCGATGCAGTTGGCAAATTGCTGATTGGTTCCCACCGTCCGGATTTTGAAACCGTATTTGGTCTTGTACAGCATCACCCCAACCAGGATTACGATAGCGATGGCGATAAAGACACCTACGTTGGCATTACTCGGCCGCATAAACTTGGGCAGATTTACCGTTACCGGAAGGGACTGCGCATTTGCGGTACCGGCGCTCATCGGTCCGCTGACCAGATATGAGGTAATATACAGCGCCACCGTATTCATTAAAATAGTGGTACATACTTCGCTGACTCCGTAATAAGCCTTCAATGCTGCCGGTATAAAGGCCCATGCTCCGGCTACGATCATCGCTCCGGCAAAACACGCCAGAAGCAGGAGCGGTTTCGGTAAAAAGGTAAAGTTGATGCCGATATAAGCAGCGGTGATACCGCCCAGAAACACCTCTCCTTCGACACCGACATTAAATGCACCCGCCTGCGCCGCTACCGCAAATGCGATAGAGGTCAGCAGCAGCGGTGTAAATGCTGCAATCGTATTACCAAAACCAAACTTTCCGCTAAATGCTCCTTTAAACAATGCTATGTAAGCATCGATCGGATTTTCACCGATCATCAGAATCAACACAGCACCGATGGCAAATGTCAGGAGCATGGTGAAAAATATTCTTTTTAATGCTTCAATTCTTGTACTTGAACTCATCTTATGCACCTTCTCCTTCCCCTGCCGTATCTATGTGGCCGCCCATCATGAGCAGTCCAAGGTTATTCTCATTTGCTT
>Ga0153996_1000700_pt1 | contig 14745 bp, 12 predicted proteins | sample TSNC080MetaG_FD_104728 | JGI IMG/M metagenome (GOLD analysis project Ga0153996, IMG submission 104728) | Attine ant fungus gardens microbial communities from North Carolina, USA - TSNC080 MetaG | ecosystem: Host-associated > Fungi > Mycelium > Unclassified | place: USA: North Carolina, Lumber...
ATTCCCTCCAGGAGCCTCATCTAATTCTCTGAGGAATCTCCTGGAGGTAGGTTGTAACCATATCTCATAAATTATAATTAACTGAGGAATCTCCTGGAGTCTTCCCTCCGGTCGCCCTTACACTTTCCATCAAAGATAATGCGTCTTGCAGTAGACTTCCTTCTAGAATATTCTTCTTTTCTCCTTGTGTTCTCTTTTAATGTTGTCTTGTGATTAATAGCTCTCTAGTTACCTATTAGTCATTAGTAAGCCCCAACCATTATCTTAATTTTCTAAGTCATGTTCTAGATGCCATTTATCTAAATATACCTGAGCTGATACCATCAATGCTTATTTACAAGTACAAAGTCTACCAGACTAAGTTCATTGTCTGAGTACTATTGTATAAGGGAATCACTCATAGGTAACCCCTAATCACACTAAGCATGAGTAGCAAAGGTGAACTTAAGTAAGGGTAGTGAATAGCCCAGGAGCTCTAATCAATGTTGAGATAAGGTATTCTACCATACATCACTAGCTACTTATACTAGACTAGCTGGTCTGTGCACTGGTCACTAAGGGAACATAGATCAGGACACTAATAACTACTATACCTAATAAGACTATATAGTATTAACCATGGCAACAAGAACAAGAGAGAAGGGAACTATAAATAGCAAGCTCCGAGGATCTGAGGGCAAGCTAAATAATACTCATCTATACTAGGTTACCTAAGCTACTCTAGAGTGTCCCCTTACATATTGGTTCTAGAGTACAAGTCTACTATTTTTTTGAGTTAGCCTATTCAAAAGTAGATCTAGAGAGTAGTCCTTTAGTAACTTTCTTTATAAACTGATACCAGCTTATCCTAGTTGTTTCTTGAGGTCTCAACATGAGCTCTAGGTTGATTATCACCTGCTTTATGTCTTTATTATATATTATTACATTCTGAGGATTTGTCAAGCCTTGTACCCAGAAGAGATGGGCTCAACTCAGTTGATTGAGTCTTCTCCTATGCTGGCCCACAAGCGAGGAAGGTAGATAGATATCATATGATGGAAAATAATCATTTAATAATAATAATTTCTTTTATATTCTATATTATTACTAAATTCCACTCCTGAACTCCTGTTATCTACTCCTATAGAATTATGATTTAGACTAGTTACTTGTACTCTTCTTATTCCAGACTTAGTATAAGTACTCCATTAGTTACATCCTAGTTCCTTAGTTTGTAGATTAATATTTATAACATCTTTTACATATTCTATCCTCACTCTTATTAATATACTATTTCTCTCCTGAACTCCTGACAATAATTCTGTCCTCCTGAAATACACAACCACACATACAACAGCAGATTGAGGCATAGCACTGTCATGACTTGGTAAAATGGCTAAGTCATTATTTATATTTCTTTTCTTTTTCTTTTCTTTTCTTGGACTTACAACTACAAGGTGGAGCGCGGGAAAGTATCATGTGACTTTGTCACAATGTCACAATGGTGTGACGGATGGTCATGTCACAGTCACAGTCACAGTGTGTCACATGACTAGAGTAACATGAGGACTATGGGAGAGTAAGCACATAGCTATGGTAGTAGAATGTATAAGTAGTAGAGAAATGAGTGAGAACTCCATCGAGTTCTCTTTGTCAATTGCTGAACGAAGAGCAGTTGGCTTTATTCTGGCTTGGAGTTTAGCTTCCTTACAAGCACATAAGCTGAGGCCAAGATTGTTCCTTACTTTTGTTGTTAACTCTCTTCCACTCTGGAATAACTCCACTCTACTCTGGGTCACTCTGCTCCTACTCCACATAGTCCTTGACAGTAGAGAACTAAGTGTATTTAGAGGGAACAATAGGAGGTACAGGCTTAGTTGATATCAAAACTAGGGAACTGCTTAGTGTACTATCTACTTATAATTCTAGCAGTTAGTGAGTCAACAATGCTACAGTTCTTAGTAAGCAGGGAAAGATGACTAATTGGTGATGACATAATGTGAGTGCCTGTAGGTAAGTGTCACAGTGTCACAAGGGCATGACAGGATTATAGAAAGGGTTCTAGAGCGAATTCTAATTAAGAATCTATTAGTATAAAGTATATCAAATGTTATCTTCCATGAAAAATTTGCTTGCAGTGTAACAACGATGCAAGACGAATATACATTTTAGAGATCCAATTATGGTGAGATTGATCTCAAGTGGAGTCTTAAAATTCCTATTACAGTTTCTTTTGGTTATTCAAGTGTTCCTTTCCTTTATTCCCCTCTTTTTCAAGCTCTTTTTGTTTATTTGATCATTTCTCCAGTATTTACTTGTTTAGTGCACAATTGTGAAACATCTCAGAGATCCTGCTTCTTTCATTTGTTATTATCTTTGTTTTGTGATCAATTCCCTTTGATCCCCATCACCACACTCCTTTCTGTATAGTAAGTTCAAAAAAAAGAAAAGAAATATAAATAATGACTTAGCTATTTTGCTAAGTCATAACACTATGTATGTAGGATCCTTCAAACCAACAGTAATGTTTTTTAGAATGACAAACTTGCCAGCTACATTCTAGGTGATAATGAATGAAATTCTGAGAGACTTGATAAATGAGAGAAATATAAGGGGACATCATCTAGAGTACTGCTTAGTAAGTCCAGTGATGTAAGAGGACACCTCCATTTCTACCCCTGAACAGCTTAATAACACTCTGGAGCTACCTTAGCCTATTTACTAGTGATACTTAAACACACTAGTTTAGCTCCGATTCTGCTAACCCTGACACTAAGGGATGTATATAATGTAAAGGATCCCTCCAGGAGCCTTATCCTAATCTCTGAGGATTCTCCTGGAGGTGAGTTATATCATAACCACAATCTGTAATATTACTGAGGATTCTCCTGGAGTCTTGTGCCCAGTTACCCTTACAAGTGAGCTTGTATCTACTAAGAGTTCTATATCTATTTGTGTATTACATTCCTATGGTTCCTTGCTTCTTTTGTCTGTGTCATGCAGTGTGATACCTTCTATTCTATTTTAGGACTATTGTGATTACTGATCCATGTACATGTAACTGTGCATATGATCATCTAATGTAATGTATATATACTAGTAGGGTATCATAGATTTACTTCACTTAAATCTCAACCTAGCTTCCAGGACTTTTACCTAGTTTAAGAATGATCGTCTATTGAGTGGTTCCCTAATAGGAAAGATTGCAGCATTTATAGATAATGTCTTAGTAGGAACAGAGACAGAGAAAGAGCATAATGAAATAGTAAAAGAAATACTAAGGAAACTAGAAGAAAACAACTTGTATATCAAGCCAGAAAAGTATGTGTAGAAAGTGAGGAAGATAGGATTCCTTGGAGTTATCATAGGACCTAGTGGAATAAAAATAGAAAAAAAAAGGTGAATAGAGTATTAAGTTGGCCAGAGCCAAAGAACATAAAAGACATTAGAAAATTCTTGGGCTTTGCAAACTACTATAGAAAGTTCATTAAAGATTTTGTTTGAGTGGCAAGGCTAATGAATATGCTGATGAGAAAGAATGTGAAGTAGTAGTAGAAAGAGGAGTAGTAACGAGCATTTGATGAGCTCAAAAGGGTGTTTATAATAAGACTAGTCTTAGCAGCCCCAGACTTAAACAAGGAGTTTAGGGTAGAGGCAGGCACCTCAAACTATGCTACAGAAGAAGTATTTTCTATGAAGTGCTCTGACAAGTTATAAAGACCAGTAGCTTTTATTTCCAAATTGTTAAGCAATATAGAAAGAAATTATAAAATACATGATAAGAAAATACTAGCAGTAGTCAGATGCTTGGAAGTGTAGAGACACTTCCTATGTAAGGGGAGTGCACGAAAGGCGTCCCAGTCATGCTGCAGTATAGTAAAACAGGTGTCTTAAGTGAGAGCGATGAGTAGCCCAGGAGCTCAAACTATTGTTGAGGTAAGGTATTCTACCATACATCACTAGCTATTTATTTAGACTAGCCTGGTCCGTGCACCAGTCACCATGGACACTTACATCAGGACAATAATAACTACACCACCAGATATGGCTATACAGTACTGTGATGGAGACCCGAACTAAAGGGAAGGGAACAGTAGTCCGCGGACTTCCGAGGATCTGTGGGAACGCTAGCTAATGCGAACCCTACCAAGTAATCTAAGTGTTCTTAGGGTAGTCCCCTTACATCCTAGAAGGAGCAGTAGTAAAATTTGAGATCTGAACAAATCATAAGAATCTTGAATATTTCATGAAGACATAGAAGCTAAACCAAAGACAAGCAAGATGGACATTGTACCTATCTAGGTTCAACTTTACTTTAAAACATGTTCTGGGAAGCAAAATGGAAAAAGCAGATAGTCTGAGTAGGAGACCAGACTAGGAAATTGGAGTAGAGAAAGACAACAAGGATGAAACACTGGTAAAACCAGAGTAGCTAGAAGTAAGAAAAGCAAAAGTAGTAGAAATAATAGTAGATGAGGTAGATCTACTGAAAAAGGTTAAACAGTCAAAAGTAAGAGATGACAAGGTAATAAAAGTAGTGGAAGAGATGAAAAGTAGAAAAAAGAAAACAGTATAATGTACAGGGAAAAAAAAGTGTATGTGCTAAAAGACGATAAACTAAGAGTAGAAATTATCAGGTTACATCATGATACACTAGTAGAAGGACATGGAGGGCAATAGAAGACAGTGAAACTAGTTACTAGAAACTTTTGTTGGCTAGAAGTAACCAAGGAAGTAAAATGATATGTAGAGGAATATAATGCCTATCAGCAAAACAAAAATTGCTCAGAGCAACTAGCAGGCAAGTTAATGCCCAATTCAATTCCAGAAAAACCCTGAACGCATATGTTGGCAGACTTTATCACAAAGTTACCATTAGCTCAAGATTATGATTCAATCCTGGTAGTAGTTGATAGATTAACAAAAATAGTACATTTTATTCCTACTATAGAAAAGATATTAGCAGAAGGATTAACTAGGTTGTTCAAAGACAATGTGTGGAAACTGCATGGGTTACCTGAAAGCATCATTTTAGATTGGGGACCTCAGTTTGCAGCAGGAATAATAAGAGAGTTGAATTGGATATTAGGGATTGAGAGTAAATTGTCGACAGCATTCCACTCTCAGATAGATAGACAGACAAAGAGGGTAAATCAAGAGTTAGAGTAGTACTTGCAGATGTTTATTGACCATAGGCAAGAATAATAGCCAGAATAGTTGAGGACAGCTGAGTTTGCATATAATAATAAAGCATGCTCAAGTACCAAAACATTGCCTTTTAAGGCAAATTATAGGCAAGATCCTAGGATGGGGTTCAAGGGAAGAAAGAAAGAGAAATACAAGAGAGCGAAAAAAATTATGGAGAAAATAAAGAAAATACAAGAAGAGACAAAAGTAGTGCTAAGTAAAGTACAAGAAAAAATAAAAAAGTATACAGACAAAAAGAGAGGGAAAGTTTATGAGTATAAAGTAGGAAACTTAGTGATGTTGAGTACTAAGGATCTAAAATATCAGATGGTCAGGAGAAGAATAAAGAAGTTGATGGAGTAATTTGTTGGTCTTTACAAAATAAAGAAAATAGTATCGTCAAACACAGTAAAACTAGAATTACCTAGAACAGTAAAAATACATCCAGTAGTAAACATAAGTAGGATACGATGCTATGTAGGACAGGTAGAGGGACAGAGGAAGGAGCAACCAGCTCCAGTTATAATCGAAGGAGAAAAAGAGTAAAAAGTAGAGAGAATCTTGAACAAGCAGCGAGTAAAAGGCAAAAACAAGTACTTGGTATAATAGAAGGGATTTATAGCAAAGTCCAATACCTAGGAAGAAAGAAAGAACTTGGAAAATACAAGAGAGGCAATTGAAGAGTTTGAAAAGGAATATTGGCAAAACATAGAAGAAATAAATCAACAAAAAAGAGAAGAGGAAATATTTAGGCAGGGAGAATTGCCAAGGAGATTCACAGTAAAGAAATTATTTGGATGGATGGATAAAAGATATAATGAAGAATATTGGGGAAGATTGAAAAGAAATTAGAGATGCTAGAAAGGAAGACAAGCAAAGAAAAGAGAAATCTTGGAAATAATTAAGGAGAAAGAAAAAAAAATTAAGCAGGAAAATTCAAGAGTCAGAGAATGGACAGAAGAAGATGAAGACAAAATGGGTAATATGATCAATCCTTGTTATGAGTTGTAACAATTCTCAGAACTGTCATAAACTTCATTCAGTCATATCTCCATCAATTTTTCAACAATTCTCACAGTCTTAACAGCTACAAAAAGCCCTTGAAAAGACCTTTTGATTGATATCAGTCATGTCTCAAGGCAATCAATATTGGCCAAGCTATTGAGCAAATCAGTAGGTAACCACTATGGTACCACATATTAAATTGCTAATATCTTGGAAACTACCATGATCTAAGCTTCACCTTTAGGCATCAGAAAAGTCCTCTTTATACCGCTCAGAATGAGCCTAAAATGATACAGAGGCAATTATCATTAGTGGAGATATGAAGACCTCAATGTTTGCATATGGACTTTATTAATTATCCATAAATAGTCATCTGTCCTTTTCTTAGAACAAAAGACAGCCTCCATAAGGTTAATTTATTGCATTTTCAAGTACAAAGGCACTACCATATGTAGAACAACAGGTAGTAGTATGTGATGCTCTGTCCTAGTATACAGACTATTACTTTTCTATATATAAGGACTCTCTGTTTGAGGATTAGACCTCAGACTTAATAACATCTTTTGTCACCTATTTAACTTCACATTTTTAAACTCTTTAAAGTATCAAAGCACCCATCACAAATAGTAAGTGACCATTTGTAATAGAAACAAAGAAACTTAAGAGAAGGGTAATGTTATGACTTGGCAAAATGGCTAAGTCAATATTTATATTTCTTTTCTTTTAGATTATTACTAAGATGGAGCATGGGAAATATCATGTGACAGTCACAGAGTCACAAAAGGTGTGATGTAGGTCACAGAATGGTCATGTCACAGTTACAGCATGTGACAAAGAAGTCAGCTGATAGACATAAGAACTATAGAAGACAAAGTATATAGCCATGATAGTAATTGTATATATAGTATAGCAAATCTAATGGAGACTCTATCAAGTTCTCTTTGTCAATTGCTGAACAAAGAGCAGTTAGCTTTATTCTGGCTTGGAGTTTAGCTTTCTTACATATACATGAATGTCAAGGGTATATTTGAGAGGCCAAATAGTATCACCAGCCACTCATAGTATCACAAAAAATTACTTATTTGTAATTAGTGCTTTAGAACTTAAATAGTTCAAAAATGCAAAGTTTAAACAGTGACAAAAGAGGTTGTTAAGTCTGAGGTCTAATCCTTAGACTATAAGTTCTTAAATACAAAAAAATAATAGTCTGTATACTAGGACAAATCATCATATGCTACTACCTATTGTTCTACATATAGTAGTGCTTTTATGCTTAAAAATGTGATAACTTAACCTTATAGAGGCTGTTCTTTATTCTAAGAAAAGGACAAATGACTATTAATGGATAATTAATAAAGTCTATGTACAAACATTAAGGCCTTTATATCTCCACTAATATTAATTACCTTGAGATTTTTCTAGGCTCATTCTGAGTGGTATAAAAAGGGCTTTTGCTAAGTCCTAAAATCAAAGCATCAATTATGGCAGTTTCCAAGATATTGGTGATTTAATAAATGGTACCATAGTAGTTACTAGTTGATCTGCCTAATATCTTGGCCAATATTGATTGTCTCAAAACGTGACTAGTATCAATCGAAAGATCTTTTCAAGGGCTTTTCATAGCCATTGAGACTATGAGAATAATTGAAGAATTAATGGAAATATGGCCAAATGAAGTTTGTGACAAAGTAGAGAGAATGCTATTACGGAAACTGTATAACCATACTATGGACTTCATAAAAAGCACAAAGCTTTCTAAGCCAGCAAATGTTTATTCATTATCTCTAGCAGAAAGAAACTCTCTTAACACATAAATTGATAAGGAACTCAGAAAAGATTATATCTGTTTATCTACTAGCCCAATAGCAGCTCCATTCTTCTTTGTAAAGAAATACAATGAAAGCTTATAACCTGTTATAAACTATAAAGCTCTTAATGCAATTACTGTCAAAAATTACTATTCAATCCTTAGAATAGCCAACTTGATTGAATCACCCAGCAAAGTCTCAATCTTTACCAAAATTGACTTGAGGTGAGAATACAACAATGTTTATATCAAAGAAGGAGATGAATAGAAAACAGTGTTTATCACAAAACAAGACCTCTTTGAGGCAACTGTTATATATTTTAGGTTCTTCAATGCACCAGTGACATTTCAAAGTATGATGAATAATATACTTGGAGATTTGATTTGCATAAGACTAGTAATAGTGTATTTAGACAATATTTTAATATTTGGGACATATTTGAAAAAGCATAGGTGATTGGTCAAGGAAATACTGAAAAGGCTTCAATTTAATAACCTCTATGCTAAAGCAGAGAAATGTTTCTTTGAGCAAAGTGTTATGACTTAGCAAAAGGACTAAGTTGTCATAACTTGGTAAAATGGCTAAGTGATTATTTATATTTCTTTTCTTTTCTTTTTCTTTTTCTTTACTACACAGGGAGGAGTATGGGAAAGTGTCATATCACAAGTGTCACTTAGTCACAGTCACATAATGGGTGTGGGAAAGTAGTACACAGACTATATAGTAGTTGTATAAATAGTATACAAAAATAACAGAAACTCTATTGAGTTCTCTTTGTCAACTCAGATAAAAAGTAAGACTAAGTTATTGCAACTAAGTCTTTACACCAGAACTTGATTCTATTATTTCCAGACACTGTTTATCTCAAACCTTGCTTATCTAATTCTCATTACTAATTGACCCTCAACTGACGATCATTACAATCATTAGTCACCTCTATATATAGCTGGGCCCTTAGCTTAAGGAGACTTTGTAGTCAGTTAGGAACTGCAGATAGAAGTATAGTACTAAGCTTGGGTATTGGCACTAAGACCTGACCTCATAATCAAGTGGTATTTAGTAGATACTTGTACTTTTCTTAGTATAAACCTTGTGCTATGCTCCATTGTAAGTAGTACATGCAGAGGAGTAACAGTTACTTCTAGAAGGCCATCTAAAGTAGGAATCCTCTTCTTGAGGTAATAGTTTAACTCTATTATTAAGACAGTAGTTAGTAGGGCAGTAGAACTCTGGCTAGGTGAAGATCTTGCACTTCAACAGACATAGTTGTAACTAGTGAAATCAACCATTAACTTCATATCTACCTTGGGACATTAACACAATGTCTCAAACTCAATATAACTCTCTCATGAGCAACTTGCTCAATAAAAAGTAAGCCCTTGCTAAATTAAGGGCAAAATTGAAAGGACAAAAAGGAAAGATTTGTTGGTGTTGCAAAAAGGGCACCTAGTGTAAGGACTTAGTCATAATAACTTAATTCTACTTCTTATCTGAGTTAACAAGAAGAACTCAATAGAGTTCCTGTTAGATTTTGTACATTACTTATACAACCACTACATGGTCTGTGTACTACTTTCCCACACTTATTATATGACCCATCATGTGACATCATGTGACATGACACTGTGACTTCCTGTTATGTGACTGCAACTATGTAACACTTTTCCACACTCCTTTTTATGTAGTAAGTTCAAGGTAAAATAAAATAAAAGGAAGGAAAAGAAATATAAATAATGACTTAGCTGTTTTACCAAGTTATAACACCTGGCCTGAAACTGCAGAAATAAAAAAGGGAAAGAAAAGAGAAAGCTAGTTCCCCAGAATAAATTTGCAATGCTAACTAGCAGAGTAATGCAGTGTGGAGTAAGAGAGGAAGTGGTGAGGAGGCAAGAGAAGGCAAAAACAATATGATACTTTAAGTGTGGGGAAAAAGAGTACCAATGCAGAAAGTGCCCAAAGAGAGAAAAGGAAAGAAAAAAACAAGCAGAGAAGATAGTGATTGTCACAAAAAGTGACTACTAAATAGTATCATGGAGGTATAACAAAATATCTGTTCAAATGAACTACATAAATAGCTAAACCCTTGTTAGCAAGTAGCCTTGCTAATGTTGCCCTTTTGGTATAGTGGTAAACCATACAGTATGTGACTACTGGTCCATGGCACAACTGTGACAGTAGTGCATATAGCTATGCCACAAAAGACACAGCAAGAGAAGTGAAAGAGAAGTCCAGTGTATATCTTACAATAGAAGGCACAAGAGCATTACAGAAAAGGTATTTCTGATGAGGCATGCCTGTTAGAGCTAGAGTAGTATACAGAGAAGATGATAGTATTGTATGTGAAATATGAAAGGTGTGAACAGAAAGGATATTATGTAGAGGAGAATAGAAGACCGAGAATGATCTCAAACAGGTAAAAATAGTATAGATGTCAGAAAAGAAAAGAAATAGAAGCAGCACACCCCAAAAAGGAAAAAGTACAGTAGAGCAGCACACAGGCAGGAGCCCCAGAAGACATAGCAAAAAAGGGGGGTAAGCAAAAAGAGGTTAGATGAACCTTCAAAATGCTAAGAGAAGTGTGGCTAAACATTAGAGTGGAAAAGATAAACACTTATGAAGATGTTGCAATAAAAGCACTCTTGAATAGTGGCATAACAGGAATGTTCATAAATAGAAAAACTGCAACAAAACATGGGTTTAGGCTGCAGAAATTAGAGAGGTTGATACTAGTTAGAAATATTGATGGAACAAACAACAGTAGAGGGGCTATTACACATCAAGTAGAAGCAAATGTATACTACAAGGGCTATGTAAAAAGAATAAGAATAGATGTATGTAACTTAGGAAAAACAGAAGTAATACTGGGAATGCCATGGTTATAGGTACATAACCTAGAAGTTAATTGGAAAACTAGAGAAGTAAAAATGACAAAATGCCTATCTTGATGTGACAGAACAAGACTAAGAGGAGTCAAGAAAGAAAAAAGAGTAGCAACCCTAGAAAAAGAAAAAATTGTCAGATAAACAATAGATGACAAGAAAAACTAGGGAGTTTGACCACAAAATTGACACTGAGTGTATCCCACCATTCATCTAGAACGGAGAGCAGTTGGAGCTTGCCAATAGGAGAGTATTACCAAGGTTTCGTCTGGAGGCAAAGGTCGCAGGTACTCACATACTAGCCGATGTATCTAGATATCTGGGGCCACCAGTAATTCTAGGACACTAGTTCTAGTGTCTTCCAGCTTCTGGGATATCCTGTGATCGGGGTGTTGTGGCAGAGGACTACAATCTGTCTGCGTAAGTCTAGACTCCGTAGTATGTATATTTTCCCTTGGAACCAGAGCAGGCCATCTATGTTTGACTATTCCGAGGAATGTACTGCCCTGTTGGCGGAGCCCCAGAGTTCTCGTGCTGCCTTTGCTATAGATTCCTCTTGGTCTCTGTTACGGTTCCCTTTGTGGATATCAGACAAGATTCTTTGCTCTTTGCCTGTCAATTTCATCTCTTCTAGAGCATGCACTGCAATGGACTTCGGTCAAAGGAGGACTATGTTCTCGTTGTCTGATGCTCCATTTCCATGATCAACTCTTCTCGACAATGCATCTGGTTTGCCCATAGTACGTCCAGAGTGGTGGTGAAACAGAAAGTCAAACCTAGCTAGATGCAAGGACCAGTGGGCTTGACAATGGTTAAGTTTTTTAGCTGTCATGAAATACTCAAGGTTTTTGTGGTCAATCCAGATCTCTACTAGATGGGTTGCTTCTTCCAGGAAGTGCCTCTACTCTTCTAACGCATGGATAATAGATAGCATTTCCTTGTCATGGATCTCATAGTTTCATTTCATAGAGGACAAGGATTTGCTATAGAATGCTATGAGGTGCCATTTTCTGTCTGTCATCAACTGCTGAGACAAGACTACTCATGTAGCAAAGTCCGAGCTGTTTGCTTCAATCCGGAAAGGCTCTGAGTCCTGAGGGGACATTAACACCGGAGCAGTGGTCACTGTTGTTTTGAGGTCCTTAAAGGCTGCCTATTCCTTTCCAGACTTGTTCAGAGCATGTTAGGTCAAAGAGAGGCTGGGCTTTAGCAGAAAAGTCTTGAATGAACCTTCTGTAGAAGTTCACAAAGCCTGGAAAAGCCTGGACGTCTGTCTTGTTTTCCAGAGTAGGCCACTCTTAGACTCCTGTGATCTTGACCAGATCTATGGAAACCTCATTCTCAGAGATGACTAGCCCCAAGTACTTGATTCACTCCTTGCAAAACTCGCATTTCTCTGGGCAGAGGAAAAGTTTGTTTTTCTGCAAGACTTGTAGTATCCATCAGATAGTCTTTGCATGCTCCTCTTCTGTCCTAGTAAAGATCAGGATGTTGTCCAGATAGACCACCATGATGCCTTCCACTATGAGGTCACAGAAGATGTTGTTCATCATGGTTTGGAAGGTGGCTGGACTGTTGGTTATCCCAAAGAACATTACTAAGGGTTTGAACATGCCTCAGTTAGTTTGGAAGGCCATCTTCCACTTGTCTCCAGACTTGATGTGAACATTATTAAAACCCCAATGGACATCCAGCTTGGTAAAGTATTTAGCTCCACAGAGTTGGGATACGAGTTTGGAGATCAGTGGAAGGGGGTATTTGTTCTTGACTGTCATGGAATTGAGTGCACAGTAGTCCTGAACCAATCGGAGTGAGCCATCCTTTTTCTTGATAAAAAACACTAGAGCTGCCATAGGAGATTTGAAAAGGCGAATTCATCTGGTGCACAGATTTTTCTCCAAGAAGGAGTCCAACTCCTTTTGTTCCACTAGAGACAGAGGGTAGACCTTTGATGACTTAGGCTCTGAGCCCAGAATGAGCTCAATAGCATGATCCCACTGTCTGTGCTCTGGGAGGATGTCAAAGTCTTCCTTTGTAAACACGGATTCAAATCCTTTGGCACAGTCAGGTAAGGTAAAAAGTTCTTTTTGTGTTTCCAAGGCTTGACAGGCTCTTTTTGCAAGTTTCTGGGAGATCATGGAGATGGCATATAGGTCTGCCACAGCGAACTCCAGGAGTAATCTCATTATGAAGAGTCTGTCCCCTTGTTTGTATTCGATTTCACATGTCTGGTAGGAGGTCTCATCCTCTTCTGAGTCTTTCACATACTCCAGAGGGGGTCTAGATCAACAGATGTTAATGGCTCTAGCCTCCACTTTTCTCTATGACGCTTGTTTCTTTTGGATCACGTGGTATCCTTTACATCAAGGGAGGTATCAGTTCATATGTACCTCTCTGGTTTGCCAATTGACCTCCGGGTTGTGGTCCTTGAGCCAGGTGTAGCCGAGGATCATACTCTGCTTTCCAAGACTGGAGACGGCAAGGAGCGTCCTTTCAGAGTGAGTTTTGTAATGAAGGACATCTACCACTTTGGAGATCTGATCTGCCTCATTGGGGGAGCCGTCCATGTTGTACACCAGTATAGGGCAAGAGATGCTCTGGGTGCTCATATCTTTTGTACAGACAAAATCTTTATCTATGAAGTTACCTGTAGCTCTGGAGTCTAAAAGCACCTTGATGGAGTGCACTTTGCTGGTGTCAGTGGTACTGATCTCTATAGGAAGGACAATGGATGTTCTGTGGGCATTGAGGGTGTTGGCAGAGAGTCATTTGGATAGCCTCTTTTTCCATTTTGGCTTCTGAGGTAGGGCTTTCCTGTCCAGAGTAGAGATAATGGATGTATCTATAGGTTCACTGGTATCTGTATTGGTCTCTTCTGCGTTCAATACAGTGAACCTATTTACTGATAGCAACCAGGGTATACTTTTTACTGGCCACGCTGTTATACCGCAAATGAATTTTCTGCAGAAGATAACATTTGATATGCTTTATACCAACGAATTCTTAATTAGAGTTTGCTCTAGAACCCTTTCTATATCCTCAGAATGTACTACCATATAATAAAGACATTAAGCAAGGGAGAACCAAACCAGAGCTCATGTTGATACCTTGGGAAGCAAGCAGGATGAGCTGGCATCAGGTTTAGGAAGAAAGTCATAGAAGGACTATGCTCTAGATCCATTATAGGATGGAACTGACTTAGAGATAGGGCAGACTGGGACTCTAGAACTAGTAGTGTTTGGATGACGGACTTAGATAAATAGACTCTGGTTGCAATTAAGTATTGATGGTATCAGATCAATTATATTTAGATAAATGAGCCCTAGGACATGACTCAGAGATACTAGACATTGAGTGGGGTTTACTGACTGCTTAATAAGCAACCAAGGAGAGCCTTCTTACAAAGCAACATCAAAGGGAGTGATGGGAGATCAAGAAGAATATTCTAGAGAGAAGCGACGATGAAGATGCGTCATCTTTGATGAGAAGGATTTGATGAGGAGGACATGTCACCATAAGGACACGTCATCACTGGGAATTGGGGCAGACTTAGCACGAGAAGAGCTTGAAGGAACATCAAAAGTAGTAATAGTTTCCTTTTTATATTTTATTCCTTGAGTTTCAGGGCTTTGTAATCATTTTAATATAGTATCCAGTATGCAGTTGAAAAAAAAGAGGAACCTTTTATCACAAATGGTCACTTACTATTTGTGATGGGTGCTTTGATACTTTAAAGAGTTCAAAAATGCGAAGTTAGGCAAGTGACAAAAGATGTTGTTAAGTCCTTATATACAGAATTGTGATGGTCTGTGCACTAGGACAGATCATCACATGCTACTACCTATTGTTCTACATATGGTAGTGCCTTTGTACTTGAAATAGCGATA
>Ga0153996_1000702_pt1 | contig 14737 bp, 14 predicted proteins | sample TSNC080MetaG_FD_104728 | JGI IMG/M metagenome (GOLD analysis project Ga0153996, IMG submission 104728) | Attine ant fungus gardens microbial communities from North Carolina, USA - TSNC080 MetaG | ecosystem: Host-associated > Fungi > Mycelium > Unclassified | place: USA: North Carolina, Lumber...
GATGAAAAAAAACGGATTTCAGACTGTGGCTCAGTCTGTGCGTGAGCATGGCTCAATTTATCGCGTGAAGGTGGCTCAGGCTCCGCCGGAATGCCGGCTCAACGGGGGCGAAATATTCAGTGAATATGGAAAATCAAATATTTCAGCCTATTGAGTACGGAAAAATTATTTTGAAGCTTAAACCTTATATGGATAAAAAGAACATTACGCGCAATAAATTAGCTACGCTTACAGGGTTAAAATTTGAGACAGTTAGCAAATACTATTTTCGGTTATGATGTATATAGAATTGATTTAGATGTTTTTGCAAAATTTTGTTTTGTTCTAAAATGCAATATTAATGATATTATTGAATATATTCCGCCAAAAGAATAGTTGGCTATTTTACAGCTCTCAAATTATTTTGAGGGCTGTTTTTCTCACATTATAATTAAAATGGAATATTATATAGAATTATTAACCTATAGCAAAATTAATAATTTAATTTTGGGAGCAGGCTTGCCCCCAATCCCCCCAGCTAACCTAACAAATGATATCAAAGTAAGACTTTGACACTATTTGTTAGGTGATAGAATACAGACAAACAGTCACTTAATACACTGTATTGGGTGATGATAATGTGCAGTTCTTTGGATTTAGAGGAAAAATTTCAAATAGGAATTATAAAAGAGCTGTACAAAAAAGAGTTGATTTCTGAAAGTCAGATGTATAGTGCGATTAACAAACTGAACAAAAAAAAGAAAGGAACAAATGAAAATGAAAAAGGTAGCTGCCTACTGTAGGGTATCGACGGAGCAAGATGACCAGTTAAATTCACTTGAAAATCAGAAACATTTTTTTGAAAGCTACATCAATAAAAACATCGAGTGGGATTTTGTGAAAATATATGTTGATGAGGGGATTTCCGGCACAAGCGTAAAAAAAAGAAAAGGCTTTAATCAAATGATAAAAGACGCTGAAGATAATCGGTTTGATTTATTGCTAACAAAAGAAATAAGCCGTTTTGCAAGAAATACGCTAGATAGCATATTCTATACTCGTAAGCTCAAAGAACTTGGCATAGGCGTTTATTTCATGAATGACAATATAAACACATTGGACGCAGACGCGGAGTTAAGACTAACGATCATGTCAAGTATAGCGCAAGAGGAAAGCAGAAAGACTTCTGATCGGGTGCGTTGGGGTCAAAAACGGAGTATGGAAAGTGGAGTTGTTTTTGGCACAAGTATTTTTGGCTATGACATAATAGATGGAAAACTTTATACTAATGACGAACAATCTGAAATAGTACGTCTTATATTCGACCTTTATTTGAACGATGGTATGGGGACACATATATTATGTCATGAATTAGAAAATCGGGGTATAATCTCGCCATCCGGCTCTCATGAATGGAAAAATGCTTCTATTCTAAGAATACTTAAAAACGAGAAATATATCGGGATATTAAAACAGAAAAAAGCAATTACAACTGACTATTTGAGCCACAGAAGAAAAATCAATGAGGGCGAAGAGGACTATATTATAATTGAGAACAATCATGAGCCTATCATTGACAAAGACACTTTTTATTCTGTACAGCAGGAAATAGATAGACGTAGAACCTTTACGTTTGATAAAGGTAAATATTCTAATAGATACGCTTGGTCAGGCAAGTTGGAATGTGGCTTTTGCAAATCCAAGTTTAAGCGTAAGGTTTGGAATAGTAAAAGCCCTAACCCTAAAATTGTGTGGCAATGCTCGAATAATATCAAGTATGGCAGTAAAAAAGAAAACGAGCAGGGAATGACGGTTGGTTGTGATTGTAAAGCCACTCATGAAAAATATCTTGAACAGGCTGTGTTATATGTGCTTAACCAAATATCAGTTGACAAAGAAAAAGTCATACAATCCACAAAAGACGTTATTCGAGAAGTATTACAAGAGGACGATACTATTGACAACACGAATAATTTAATTTCAGAAATAGAGAAAATAGAAAAACGCAAGCACAAATTAATTGAACTTTTCTATGATGACGCTATTTCAAAGGCTGAATATAAAAAGCTTAATAATGATTGCAATACAAGGATTGAACAATTGCAGGAGCAAATAAGGGCTACTAATAAAACTAAACAAGAAAAAAAGGATTTAGACGAAGTGCTGGCAAGAGTAGACACCTTGATTACATCTATAGCTAATCTTGAAACCTTTAGCGAAGAAGTAGCAAAGCAAGTGCTTTATAAAATCGTTATTAACGGGCGTGAAAGTGTTGATATATATATCAATGCCAGTGGAGGGAATACTGTAAATTTTTTATACCCCTTTCGATAATGCCGTCCCCACCGCCGAGGGCGCTGTGGAAATCGCCCTGCGCGAGCTGCCCATTACCCTAATGGGTGCAAACTGTGTAGTCACAGGCTATGGCCGCATTGCCAAGGTGCTCATCCGCCTGCTCACCGCCTTTGGCGCCCATGTGAAGGTGGTGGCCCGGAAATACGGCGATTTGGCTTGGGTATACACGGGTGGCTCCGAGGCAGTGCATATTTCGGAAATGAGCGGCTGCCTGTCCGATGCGGATATCCTGTTTAACACGGTTCCCACCGCCATTTTAGGAGAGGATAAGCTGAAAAAGCTGGGGCGCGACTGCCTTGTCATTGATCTTGCCTCCAAACCCGGCGGCGTTGACTTTGAAACCGCCAAGCGGCTGGGCATTCGCACCATTTGGGCGCTGTCCTTGCCCGGAAAGGTTGCTCCCATCACAGCGGGGGAAATTACACTAAGCACTATACTCAATATTTTACGCGAAAGGGGGGCCTTATAGTGAAAGAAAAAATAAAGGTGGGATTTGCGCTTACCGGTTCTTTTTGTACATTCAGCGAGGTAATACCTGTAATTGCGGCCCTGGCCGATGAGGGCTATGACGTCCAGCCCGTGATGTCGGGCTTTGCCTATGCCACTGACACGCGCTTTGGCAAGGCCGCCGACTTTGTCGGACAGTTGGAGTCTATCTGTGGCCACAAGGTTATTCATACCATTTCCGAAGCCGAACCAATTGGTCCGAAAAAGCTGATGGATATCCTGGTGGTAGCGCCCTGCACCGGCAATACCCTGGGTAAGCTGGCTGTGGGTATTGCCGACACCAGCGTAACCATGGCGGTAAAATCTCATCTTCGCAACCAGCGGCCGGTTCTGCTGGCCGCCTCCACCAATGACGCTCTGGGCAATGCTTCAAAGAATATTGGAAGCCTGCTCAACTATAAAAATATCTACTTTGTGCCTATGGGGCAGGATGATCCCGGGGCCAAGCCACGATCCATGGTGGCCGATTTTTCCAAGCTGATCCCGGCCATGGAGGCTGCGCTGGCAAATACCCAGCTCCAGCCTATTTTTTTCTGACGGATACAGCAGGATTGCTGTGCATAGGAGCGGGGAGCGGCGTGTTGCCGCTCCCCGTGTCAGTTCCCGGACAAAACCGGCCCTCTGCGGAAGGCTGCAACAATCACAAAAGCCGGGATGCTTGCTTTGTGGGGACAGGCTTTACGCTAAATATGTAGCATTCTAACGGTTATTCGTTCGTTATTTAATGCATTAACGCGATTTATTGCGAACAACATATTGAATAATGTCGTTTTGCGTGTTATAATGTAAGTGGAAAAGGAACCAGAGGTGTCAAAACATGCAAAATCATAAGACGGTGGAAGAAAAATCCAACGAATGGGGCATTACCTCCCGGCATGTTCAGCATTTGTGCAGGAGCGGAAAAATAGAGGGGGCGATAAAGCGTGCCGGATCATGGTTTATTCCCGCCGATACGACGAGTCCGGCTAAAAAAACAAGATCGGATGCCAACCCACGCAATAGCGGTGTTTCTCAACAGTGCCGCATTATTTACACTTCTATATTGGATTATGAACCCGTCACCCGGCAACATGGTAAAACTGGTGGAGGATGCACAGGCGCTGTAAAAATACGCCGCCGGATTCGTAACGGATTTAAAGCCTCCGGGCTGAAATATCCGAAAAAAAGAAAACTGTATTCTGAGCGGCCTGGACAACTGATCAGAATACAGCCTTGCTATCCAACTGCAAAGCAGATGGTATGTTTATCATATCATTGCTTGCAGTGGCTTTCAAGAGCATTGCATGCAATGATATTTTTTTATAAGCGCATGCAATACCGCTGATAACATTTAAGGAGGTCATATTATGAAAAACATGAAAATCTCAAGGAAGCTGATCCTCAGCTTCCTCATCATCACGGCGTTCTCCATTATATTAGCGTGCGTCGGCATATTTTCCACCGCTTCAGTCAACAGCAATTATGTATACCTTCTGGGTGAGCCGGTTGAGCGAAGGGCTTACCTGCTGGAAATGCAGACGGATTTCATGACCATGCGGTACAGATCGGCGAATTATGTTATGAACAGCGGCGACGCGGAATTTATAAACGGTACGCTTGTTCCCCAATATCAGGGCGCGTATACCGACTTCCGGGAGAATCTCGCCGCGTACATACAGAGCAATAATAACGACAACCGGCGGGATCCGGTAATACTGAAAAGCAACAACGAGAAGGCGGCCAAGCTGGATGAATTGATCGAACAGTACCGGCTGGCTTCGGAGAATACCCTCAAGCTCGCGCTGGCCGGCAATGCCAAATCGGCCGATCAAGCCCTGAAGGATGTTATTCCCATTACAAATGAGATCGGTACATTAATGGAGGAATTAATCGTACCCACCGGTACCTTTGTCAATGAATCAATCAGCGATATGGAACGATATGCGGATGCCATGCTGGTTGTGCAAATTATCGTAACCGTTTTCTGCCTTGCGGTGGCTATCGTATTCGCCCGCTATATCTCCAACATGATTAGCAGGCCGTTGGGTATGATGAAGAAATTTCTTAACCGGTTTGGAACCGCCGGTGATCTTGAAATGACGGATGGCGACCGGGTATCCTACGAAAACAGAAATCAGGACGAAATCGGGCATTGCCAGGAGGCCCTGTATTTGGTTATCAACCGGCTGAATAGTATTAGCGAAGCCCTGGGCAAGGTAGCGGCCGGTGATCTGACCGCGGATTTAAAGCGCCTGTCGGAAAAGGACAGCATGGGCATTGCCGTCGAAAAGATGGTGGAAAGCCTGAATGCCATGTTTGGCGAGGTTCGCACGGCCTCCGGCCAGGTGAATGCGGCTTCGGAACAGATTTCCCAGTCCGCCCAGGGCCTTGCGTCCGGCTCCAGCCAACAGGCGGCAAGTATCCAGGAATTTTCCGCAACTCTTACCGAGGTGCATGAAAAAACCGACCGCAACGCGGAGAATTCCGCCAAGGCGCGGGAGGCGAGCGAGCAGGCGTCCTCGCAATTAATGGACAGCATGCGCTCCATGGATGAAATGCTGGAGGCTATGAAAAGCATTGACGAAAGCTCCGGCAGCATTACCAAGGTCATCAAGGTGATTGATGACATCGCGTTCCAAACAAATATCCTCGCCCTGAACGCTGCCGTGGAAGCCGCGCGCGCCGGTCAGCACGGCAAGGGCTTTGCCGTTGTCGCCGACGAGGTGCGCAATCTTGCCAGCAAATCCGCCGCAGCCGCCAAGGAGACCGCCGCGCTTATCGAAGGAAGCTCCGAGCGGGTTCACGAGGGCAGCCAGATTGTGACCAGGACAAACGCCAGCCTGGAAGCGGTTGCGGAATACGCCCGGGAGCTGGCCAGGCTGGTGGACAATGTTGCCACCGCCTCAACCGAGCAGTCAAGGGCCATCAAGGAAATTAACCAGGGGGTCGAGCAGATATCCACCGTCGTTCAGGCGAACTCCGCCACCGCGGAGGAGTCTGCCGCAGCCGCGCAGGAAATGTCGGCGCAGGCCACCATGCTGGATGAAATCGTCGCTAGGTTCAGGCTCAAGCAGGCGAGTCCGCATAGGGCCGGGCTCCCGGATGTTGCGGAAACCGCGGGCTTGCGCGTTTACAGCTCCGGAAGGAAGGGGGATATGGCGGGCTTCGCCCTGGCACAGCTGCACGAAAAATATTAATGCGGATGCGATATTTAAGACCGTGTACTTAATGATAAGGGAAAAGAGGTGAATTATGAAAAAATTAATACATAAGATGAAATATCCATCGGCAAATGTGCTCACGTCCGTTCTGAACAGCATGGATTCTTGCTTGTGGGTGTCCGACATACAGACCGGCAAGATCCTGTTTATGAACGACAGAATGAAAGAGCACTTTCATCTGGGCGATGAAGCGGAGGGCGGCGTCTGCTGGGAATTGCTCCAGTCAGAACAAGGGACGCGCTGTGATTTTTGCCCTGTCTACCGGCTGGTGGAAGGGGACGCCGTCCCCATCGTCTGGGAGGAATACAACAAGGTCACAGGAAGGTATTACAGGCATACCGACCGCATCATCGAATGGTCCGGCGGGAAGAAGGTTCATCTGCAAAATTTCGTGGATATAACGGATATCAGGCTGGCGGAGGCGTCGCTTCAAAAGCGGCTGAAGCAGCAGGAGCTGATGTCCTCTATTTCCCAGAGCTTTAACACCACGCGGGACATGCAGGATGTCATTTGCGAGGCTTTGAAGACAGCCGGTGAATTTATGGGCATGAATCAGGCTTTCTTGTCCAAATACCAGGAAGACGAGGGGGTTTTGGAATGCCTTTACGAATGGTACGATGAGGACGGGCAGCCCTATATTGGGAAAGCGAGTAAGTGGCCGATCTCGCCGGATATGGAAATTTATAAGGATTTAATGGGGAATGGATACGCCGCCGTGAACGATTACTCCCTGCTGACTCACCCCAATTTTGAAAGGGTCAGGGATTACGACCTGCGGGCCTTCCTCAATATCCCCATTAAGGTTTCCGGGGAGTGTTGGGGCATCATCGGGTTTATCATCAACAACCAAAAATATGAGTGGGACGAAAGCGATATTCATTTGGGAAAATTGATCGCGGGCGTATTCTCGGGAGCGGTCAGCCGGAATATGGCGGAAAATGACCTTTTTAAGGCGAAGGAGGCGGCGGAACGGGCCAGTAAGGCCAAGGGCGAATTTTTATCCCATATGAGCCATGAAATGCGGACGCCCATGAACGCTATTATCGGCATGACCGAAATCGCCAGAAATTCCGGTGACCCGCAAAAAATGGAGCATTGCCTGGAAAGGGTAGACCGGGCGTCGAAGCATCTGCTGTGCCTCATCAACGATACCCTGGATATGTCCAAGATAGAGGCGAGCAAGCTGGAGTTGTCGCCTTCGGAATTTGATTTTGAAAGAATGCTGATGAATGTAACCGGAGTGGTAAATGTCCGGGTTGAAGAAAAAAATCAGAATCTGATTATCAATATTGATAAAGATGTTCCTCCCGCCTTTATCGGAGATGAAATGCGGTTAAGCCAGGTTATTGCGAATCTTTTGACAAATGCGGTTAAATTTGCTCCGGAGGGCGGCACAATTATGCTGAATGCCCGCAATGCCGGTATACCGGGTGGGGTTCCGGTATTGCTCGTGGAGGTGATCGACAATGGAATCGGCATCTCGGAGGAGCAGCAGGCCAGGCTGTTCAGTCCCTTTGGGCAGGCTGACGGCGGCATTGCCCGGCAATATGGAGGCACGGGCTTGGGGCTTACCATCAGCAAGGGCATTGTGGAGCTGATGGGAGGCCGTATCTGGATTGAATCGGAATTGGGCAAGGGATCTAAATTCAGCTTTACTGTAAGGATGAAGGTTGGAAGGGGGCTCCCCCGGCAGGAGCTTGACGATACAATTGACAAAGCGGGCGCCCGCGTCCTTCTTGTGGAAAACATACCGGAAATGAGGGATTACTTCATAGGCGTGCTGCCGGAATTTGGCTTGACATGTGATGTTGTGGATAGCGGGCTTGGAGCGCTGGAAATGATAAGGCAAAAAAAAGATGATCCGTATACCGTCTTTTTCATAGACTGGACAATACCGGATCTCGACAGTATCGAGCTGGCCAAAAAGATCAAGCGCGTCACCTGCGACAGCAAGGTGATTATCATGATATCCGAGACGGGATGGAGCAGCATTTCAAAAAACGCGGCGGCCTTTGTTGACAGTTACCTGTTCAAGCCCCTTTTCCCGTCCACGCTCATTGATTCCATCAACAAATCCATGGGCGCAGCCTTGGCGCAGGCTTCCCCTCAAGATCAAGGGCGTATATATGACTTTCAGGATTATACCATCCTGGTGGCGGATGATATCGAGATCAACAGGGAGATTATCCTTGCGGTTTTGGAGGATACAAGAATTTCAATTGATTTTGCGCAGGACGGCATAGAGGCCCTCTCTATGTTTGAAGGTGATCCCGGCCGGTACAACCTGATCTTAATGGATATTCAAATGCCGGATATGGACGGCTATGAGGCTACCCGGAAAATACGCGCGTTAGACGTGGCGAGGGCAAAAAACGTTCCGATTATCGCCATGACGGCGAATGTTTTCCGCGAGGATATCGAAAGGTGCCTGCGGGCCGGGATGAACGACCATATCGGCAAGCCTGTTAACACCGGGGAGCTTTTATCAAAGCTTGCCGGTTATCTGTAAATCCAATCCCCCCAAATTGCCGGAGAAAGGATTGGCGATGCTCTATGATGCAGTTTACGGAAGACATGAAAATGGGAGTTCCCCACATTGATTCGCAACACAAAAGCCTCATTGATTTCGCCAACAGGGCGGCGTCTCTCTGCGCCACAAATCCAAGTAAAGAGGAAATGAAGGAATGTCTGGACTTTCTTGGCGATTATGTTGTCAAGCATTTCAGCGATGAGGAAACATTGCAGATCAAAAGCAAATATCCCCGGTATAAGCAGCATAAGGAAATTCATCAGGAATTTGTCGGTGTCTTTAAGTCCTTATATGCGGAATTCGAGAAGCACGGGCCTTCCGGTGAGCTCGCTTATGCGTTGAGCGTACAGGTGTCTAATTGGATTATTACGCATATAAGGCAGGAAGACGTTGTGTTTGGGAGGCATTATACGAGGGTGAAGCTGAATCACTTGGAGACATATGTCTCCAAGTAGGCGGACATAAGGGCGCCAACCGGCTCCGCCGGTTTAAAAAATCCTGTCAGGATTTTTTGTTAATCAGCTATAGCCATAGATAAAGGGCTCCGCCCAAAACCCCGGTGCCCAGGATAACGGCGATGGGGTTGGGCTTCCGGATGCGGAGCACGCCAAAGCAGAGGGCGAAAACGCAGACGGCGATAACGTCCAGCGCCTGGGGGCTCCACACCACCGGGCCTCCATTCCAGAAGGACAGGCGGAGAATGGATATCCCGGAGGAGGCAATGAGCGCCACCACCGCCGGCCGCAGGGTTCCCAGCACCCCCTTGATAACCGACATGCTCCGGTATTTCATGTAGAAATAGGACAGCGCCAGCACGATAATAAAGGAGGGAGCCACGCAGCCCGCCGTAGCTGTAAGCGCTCCGGGAATACCGGCCATCTTGGTTCCCACAAAGGTGGCGGCGTTGATGGCAATAGGCCCCGGCGTCATCTGGGAGATGGTGAGGATGTCCATGTACTCCACAGGGGTGAGCCAGCCATGGAGCCCCACCACATGCTGCTCCACCATGGGCAGAATCGCGTAGCCTCCTCCGATACTGAACAAACCGATTTGAAAGAAGGTTAAAAACAGTGGAAGGAGCATCAGCCTCCTCCTTTCCGGCGCTGCGCCAGGGACAGGGCTATTCCCAGCGCCCCGCAGCTTAAGATAATGACGGCTACATTCACATGAAACCAGGCCGCCGCGATAAACGCCGCCGCCATAATGCCGGTATGCAGCGGGCTTCCGGCCTTCAGAACGCCGCCGCCCATGCCCAGCACCACATCCGCGATGACCGCCGCCACCCCGGCCTGCATCCCATGGAGCACGGCCCCCACCACCTGGCTGGCGCGGAACGCCTCATAAAACAGAGAGATCACCGAGATAATCACCAGGGGCGGCAGCACCGTCCCGAATACCGTGATGAACGCGCCGATAACCCCCGCCATGCGGTAGCCCACCAATATGGCCGTGTTGATGGCGATAGGTCCCGGCGCCGATTGGGCCAGGGCGGTCATATCCAGCATTTCATCCTCCTCCAGCCACCCGTACTGCTCCACAAATTTTTTGCGCATCAGGGGGACGATTACATAGCCGCCTCCCAGGGTGAAGGCGCTCACCGAAAAGGTGGAGGTGAAAAGCTGGCGGTATAGCTTTGATTTTCCGCTCATGGTTATGCCTCCGGTTATGAGTTGATAAAGGGCGGGCTTCGCTTGATATGGCGGGCAGATTAGCTCATACGCTCCCCAGGTCTAAACGCAGGTAGACCGCCCCTGGAATCGGATTATTATAATATGGCTCCGTTTCACAAAATCCCATGCTTTTATAAATTGAAACAGCCTTTTCCAATGAAGGCAAAGAATCCAAAACCATATACTCATATTGCATATTCTTCGCTTCTGCGATAATTGTGTCAATTAGCAGTCTCCCAATTTTCAGCCCCCGAAATTGCGGCCTGACAAATAAGCGCTTCATTTCGCAGCATTTTTCATCCAAGGGACGCAAGGCAATACAACCGGCCAAATCATCATCGCACACGGCGATATAAAGCCTGCCCTTGGGCAAGGCATATTTACCCGGCAGTGTATGTATCTCTTCGTCAAAGCCTTGAAACGTCAAATCAATACCAAGCATGTCCGTATACTCGGTAAAAAGCTCCCGGATTAGATCAAGACGATTGTATGCCGGTTGTATCTGAACAAACACGATATCACCGCCCGCTAATATAAATAATCTGATGAGTGCGCCGACAATTCAGGTTTCCGGCTTATCCGGCGGATGGCAGCCCTTGCAAAAGCCGTACATCTGGAGGCGGTGGCCGGTTATTTGAAAGCTCTCGCCCTCCAGCTGGGGCCGGAAGCTTTCCACCGGGCATTGCTCCAGGGGAATGACCCGGTTGCAGGCGAGGCAGACGGCATAATGGCGGTGATTGTGGTCATTAATCTCGTACATGGCTTGTCCGTTTTCGGTTACAATAATTTTAAGGAGCAAGCCGCGCTCCACAAACTGATCCAGGATGCGGTAGATGGTGGAGAGCCAGACCGGCGTACCCAGCCGCTCCAGCCGGGCGGAGATATCGGGCACAGTCACGGGGGCTTCGGCGTTCTCCAGGGCTTCCCACACCAGCTGGCGCTGGCGGGTTTTTTTAAGGCCTAGGGACCAGGGGGTGGCGGGGTTATCGGATTTTTGCATGGCGCGCGCCTCCTTTCCCCGACAGGCCGCTGACGGCCAGCAGAACCACCAGTGTAAGCACGCCCACCAGCACAATGGTTCCGCCAGGCCGGAGCTTGCAGTAATAGGACAGGAAAAGCCCGGCGGCGGTAAAGGCTATGGCAAAGACGATGCTGGAGAGGAAGGTACCCCGGTAGCTTTTGCCCACCTGCATGCCACAGGCCACCGGCACCACCATCAGGGAGGAGACGATGAGGGCTCCCACGGTGCGGGCGGCGATGGAAACGGTCAGGGCGGTGAGGATAACGAAAATAAAGTTGACCAGATTTACCGGCACGCCGGACAGCCGGGCGGAGCGCTCGTCGAAGCACATGCTGAACAGCTCCTTATAAAGGAGGAGGACGGCCAGCAGCACAAGGACGCTGATGCCTGTCACCAAAAGCATTTCAAAATCGGAGATGGCAACAATGCTGCCGAAAAGGAAGCTGTTGAAGCTGGCGGTGCTGCTGACAAAACCGGACAGCACACCGGCAAGGCCAACCCCGGCGGACATGACCACCGCCACCGCCATCTCGGAGTAGCGGGGGAGCTTTTTTCGCACCCCCTCAATGCCTAGGGCGGCCAGGATGCTGGCGGCGACGGCGCCGACAATGGGGTTGACGCCCATAAGAAGTCCCCCGGCCACCCCGGCCAGGGAGGCATGGGACAGGGCGTCCCCGATCATGGAAAGGCGCTTGAGGACTACAACCTGCCCGATGCAGGGGATGACGGCGGCAAGGAGTATTCCGGCGAAAAACGCCCGGCGCATAAACGCATACTGAAATATTTCCATAAGTACCTCCTTTTGCGGTAATACTATCTTCAAACTTCAAATAAAAATATTCTCGTAGAATTTGAAAGCGCCGCTATGCGGCACGTCTTATACAATTCCGGAGCGGGATCAAGCCAGGGGATGCTGATGCCGGTGCTCCAGCTCGCGGGCCATCTGCGCGCTGTCCAGCTCCACCATGGAGCCGTGCTCCAGGCAGAACATCCGCTGGGTATAGTCGGCGGCCCGCTGGACGTCGTGGGTTACCATGATAATGGCAATGCCCCGGGCGCTCAGCGCCTCCAGCTGGTCGTAGAGCGCCGCGGCGGACTGGGCGTCAACGCCGGTGACGGGCTCATCCAAAAGAATCAGCTTGGGATCGCCCACCAGAGCCCGGGCCAGAAGCACCCGCTGGAGCTGCCCCCCGGACATTTCACCGATCATCCGCTTGGCATAGTCTCCCATCCCCACCGACTCCAGGGCGGCCTGCACCTTTTGCCTGTGGGCTTTTCCCGGCAGGCGCAGCGGCCCGATCTGGGAATAAAGACTGGTAGCTACGATTTCCGAGGCGTTGGCGGGGAAGCCCATGGCAAGCCCGGCGCCATTTTGGGGAATATAGCCGATCCAGGGCCAATTCCGGAAACAGGCGGCTTCCTGCCCAAAAAGGCGGATGCTTCCGCCTTGGGGCTGCAATTCTCCCAGCAGCAGCCCCAAGAGCGTGCTTTTTCCCGCGCCGTTGGAGCCGATGATGCCCACAAAGTCCCCGGCATCCACCTGAAAGCGGATGTCCCGGAGCACCGGCTCCTGTCCGTATCCAAAGGTGAGGTTTTCCACCTCCACCAACGCCCTTTTCATCGGTATTTCCTCCCCGGCTTATTGAAGCGCCCGTTTCAGCGCCGCCAGATTTCGGCGCATAACGGAAAAGTAATCGTCCCCCGCGGCCTGCTCTCCATCAGTAAGCAGCTCCACCGGGCTGAGAATATCGGTGGTTCCGCCGATTTCCCCGGCAATCGCCTCGGCCACCCCGGCGCTGGCCGCTTCTTCGTAAAAGATTACCTTAATATTGTGTTCCCGGGCATAGCTGATGACCTGGGCCATCTGTCCGGGATCAGGCTCGCCGTCGGGGGAAAAGCCCCGCACCCCCACCTGGGTCAGCCCGTAGTCGTGGCAAAGGTAGCCGAAGGCCTGGTGGGCCACCACGATTTCCTTCCGGGGCAGGGGATCCAGCGTGTCCCGGAATTCCTTGTCCAACGCGTCCAGCTCCGCGGCATAGCGCTGAAAATTTTCCCGGTAGTAACCGGCGTTGTCCGGGTCGGCTTGGGAAAAGGCGTGGGAAATAGCTTCCATCTGCTTGCGGGCGTTTCCGGGGCTGAGCCACACGTGGGGATCGGCAGAGTCATGGCTATGACCGCTGTTTCCGTTATGGTCATGACCGTCCTCCTCCGGTGATAAAAGCTCCACAGCCGCGGAGGTCTCCACCACCACCAAATCCGCACCGCTATGGGCTTCGAGCACCGTGTCCACCCAATCCTCCAGACCGGCGCCGTTGTAAATGAATACATCCGCCTTCTCCAGGGCGGCGATATCCGCCGGGGTAGGCTCCCAGTCATGAGGCTCGGAGCCCTGGGGCAGCATGGCTGCCACGGTGGCTTTGTCCCCGCCGATTTTAACGGCAAAGTCATACATGGGGTAGACGCTGGCATACACCAGAATACCGCTGTCAGGCGGAGGCGGGGGCGTTTGAGTATTACAGCCCCCAAGCGCCCCCGCCGCCAGAATTGCCAGTGCGGCAGTTAAGACTATTTTTACCATACAGGTTCCTCCGGTTAAATGATAATGATTCCCATTCGCATAAAGCATTATACATCTTTTTCCATTGTATGTCAATCTTTTAATCAGAGTACCCTAAAAATATAGCGGCATTTGCCCCAAGCTTAGTGTGAATTGACACAATTTGAATGTAAATATATGGAAGCAAAAATATGAATAGTGCATAAAAAATGTGAATAAATTTATGTTATAATGTTAATTTTTAGTTTCGGTAGGTTTTGGTAGTTTTTTGAAAGTAGGCCGTTATAGTGGCATTGCAAGCAAAAATTCAATAGTTATAGAAAGGAACGTGAGATCATGGTAATAACGACAAACATGGTTCAAACTCTGGGTATCGCAGTAGTGGTTCTGCTCATCGGAAGAGGGTTGTGCAACAAGGTGTCCTTGCTCAACCGCTTTTGCATTCCCGCTCCTGTTGTAGGAGGCCTGCTCTTCTCAATAGCGCTACTTATCGGGAATGTAACAGGGGCGTTTGCCATTGAAATGGACTTGACGCTCCAGAGCTTCTTTATGAACATGTTCTTTACTACAATCGGGTTCACCGCAAGCATGAAGATCCTGAAAAAGGGCGGCGTGCAGGTGTTTATCTTCCTGGCGGCAGCGTCGGTGCTTGTTATTTTGCAGAACATTGTGGGCGTGTCCCTGGCCAACGTATTTGATTTGAACCCGCTGATCGGTTTGTCGACCGGCTCCGTTCCCATGACCGGCGGTCACGGAACCTCCGGCGCTTTCGGCCCGCTTTTCGAGGAATACGGCGCGGTAGGCGCAAGCACGGTTGCTTTGGCTTCCGCTACCTTCGGCCTGATTATGGGCAGTATGATCGGCGGGCCTATTGCCAGAATGCTCATCGAAAAATACAAATTGACCCCCGAGAAGGAC
>Ga0153996_1000704_pt1 | contig 14712 bp, 11 predicted proteins | sample TSNC080MetaG_FD_104728 | JGI IMG/M metagenome (GOLD analysis project Ga0153996, IMG submission 104728) | Attine ant fungus gardens microbial communities from North Carolina, USA - TSNC080 MetaG | ecosystem: Host-associated > Fungi > Mycelium > Unclassified | place: USA: North Carolina, Lumber...
ATGATGGATCTAGAGTGTAGTCCTTTTATGACTTTCTTCCTAAACCTGATGCCAGCTCATCCTGCTTGCCTCCCGAGGTCTCGACATGAGCTCTAGTTTGGTTATCACTTGCTCAATGTCCTTCTCTTATGGTATTACGTTCTGAGGGTATAGAAAGGGCTCTAGAGCGAACTCTAATTAAAAATTCATTAGTATAAAGCGTATCAAATGTTATCTTCTGTGGAAAATTCATTTGCGGTGTAACAGCACCACTTCACCTTTCTCTATTCTCCTCAGCCTCTTTTCTCCTTCCTGCACCTTTTCTCTAATGGAACACACCAGCCTCCTCTCTTCTTGGTGCACTTTTCCCTCCTTCAGGCATGCTACCCTTTTCACCTTCCTTTCCCATAGAGGACATTACCTGCACTTGTGTCCTTCCTCTCTACACTTAAAATACTTTACTGCTACTATCCTTACATTTCTTATCATTCTCTCTTCCACTCCATCACTCTGCTACTCAAGATTTCAAATTTATTTTGGGGTGTCATTGTCTCTTTTCCTTTCTCATTTTTATTCCTGCAATTTCGGACCAGGTGCCTGAACCCTTTGCATTATTGACACAACTTTCCACTTCTTCCCTCAATTTCTGTCTTTAATTTAGCGAGGGCGCGCTTTTCTTTGAGCAAGTTACTCATTAGGAATTGGTATTGTTCTTGAGACATAATAATGAAGTCTCAAGATGGGTATGGATATGATGATTGATCTTACTAAAGTTATGTCTATTGGGGTGCAAGATCTTCACCCAACCAGACACTTACTGACCTACTGACTACTGCCCTAATAGTATAGTTAGACTATCACTCCAACAGGGGAGATCCCTAATCTAGACAGCCTACTAGTAGTAACTGTCACTCCTCTGTGTGTACCAACTCACAATGGAGCACAGCACGAGGTTTATACTAAGAAAAGGACAGTATTCTACTAAACACCACTTGATTGCGAGGTCAGATCTCAGTAGTAATACCCAAGCTTGGTACTACACTTCCACCTGCAGTCCCTAACTGACTGCAAAGTCCCCTTAAGCCAAGGGCCTAGCTATGTATGGAGGTGGTCACTGATCATGGTGATCAGCAACTGAGAGTTGATAAGATGAGAGTTGAGAGTGAGCAGAATCCAAGGCAGACAGTGCTCTAGATGTGGAATCAAGTTCTAATGTCAGACTAGCTAACTCCAAAGCCAGAATTAAGCCAACTGCTCCTTTATCAGCATTTGACAAGGAGAACTTGATAAAGTTCCCATTAGATTTCTCTACACTACTTATACAACTACTATATGGTCTGTGCACTTCTTTCCCACACCTATCATGTGATATGACGCTGTGACTTCCTGTCATGTGACTGTGACTGTGTGATACTTGTGACATGACACTTTCCCGCACTTCCTTCTGTGTAGTAAGTCCAAGATAAAAGAAAAGAAAAAGAAAAGAAAAGAAATATAAATAATAACTTAGCTGTTTTGCCAAGTCATGACAACATAATAGTTTTGAACTAAGGTAGTCAAAATTCATATATGGTGTAGATGTTAGTAATACAGATAATCTTTTTGAGACATTTATTGTTAGCAATTAGAGATTTAAGGTACCTCCAGAAGACATGATCTAGGCCAGGAGTGAAAGAAGAGAAGCACTTAGCTATAGCATTCTTGAATTCTTGCTTTGAGAAGGGACTATTTAATGATATTGCTTTGTGGTATTTTGTTGAGGAAGTTTGTGCCAATAGATCTATTTGTAGCTGAGTTGTATGAGCTGTGGAGGGCATTTCAAAGGAAAAAGAGTGTATTGCAAGATTGTCCTTCATGTATGATGATTTCAATTGTAGGAAGAAATTTCTTTTTTACCCAACTCATTAAGTTCTATAGTTGCTTATTTGAGGATGCTATCTCATGTATTTTCTTGTCAAAGAACTTGCATTTAGCTTCTTGTATAGTTGATTTGGAGGCTTTCCAGTTTAACAGATTACTTAGTTGATGGTACCTAGTGAGACTATTAGTGTAGTTCTAGTTTCACCACTTCTTTGAATGCTTTATAATGCACTTAAGTTTGGAGTACTTTGTCCACACATTTTTGTATACTAGAGTAAGCTAATCAATGACTTTCTGTAAGGTGTCTTTATTTATAATAGCCAATATGTTGAGGTGCTTGATATTATTCTTAATCTTGCTGATGAAGTCTTTTTCGTTGTTGCTATCTTTCTGGATAGATTGAACAATGACATCAATGTTTTCTTCCTTGATTCCTATATTAATGATGAGAGGTATATTGTCACACCAGACAGCTGTTTAAGCAATAGAAGTGATATTTTTCACTATAATAACAAGAATAACCAGCTTGAGAGATAAGTTTGGCCCTCTAGAGATAACTATTAGATGCCTAGTTGTGGACTTGAGCATACCACTTGAGTAATAGAGTAATGGCTGTGACCACCACTACAGAGACCTCATAAGGATTGTCCAGAGAATTTCATAATGAATTTATAATAGAACTCCTCTCTAGAGTACTCTTGAGAGCAGAAAGGACCTTAGAAGATTATTTCCTAACAGAATGATGTCATATCTTAGCAGCAGTTACTTATTTATAACATTTAGGTTACCATCAGATCAGAGCTGTCATTGCTGATAGCTAATTATAGCAAAAACTAGCAAGATGAGTCCTCTCAAGGGCTGCATTACAAATATAACAGAAGAAGACTGAGGCTCAAAGGTGTGATGAGGTATAGAGGAGTAGAAGAAGGACTAAAGAGGTCAAATAGAGAAGTAAAGGAGAAGAATGATAAAGACAACACACTTGAGAGTAAGATGACTCAAAATCACTACCTCTCTCTATTGACCATCAAAAGGCTTGAGAGTCATCTATTGTTTAGAGAAAATCCCTAAGAGTAGAATTAGAGAAGTAGAGAGTAGTAGCCAAGTGATTGGGAGAAGTGCTGTCTTATTATTTTACTTTTACTATCTTTGGGAATTTGGAAGTTTTCTTTGTTTCTTTTCTTTTGTTGTATCATTGCTTTGTAATCCTAATAAAATATTCTAGGGCACAGAAGAGACAAAAGAATACTTTCCTTCCTATCATCTCTTTCTATTGCTCTAAAGTATCAAGGATGTATGGAGTGGGAGCGGAGTGACCTATAGTAGAGCAGAATTACTCTGGAGTAGAAGGGAATTGACAACAAAAGTGGGAGAACAACCTTGGCCTCAGCTCATGCACTGTGCCTCGATCTGCTGTTGTGTGTATAGTTGTGTATTTCAGGAGGACTGAATTGTTGCCAGGAGTTCAGGAGAGGAGTGGTATAGATTGATAGGAGTGAGGAAAAGACGTTAAGGATGTTATAGACATTAATCTACGAACTAAGGAACTAGGATGTAACTACTGGAGTACTTATACTAAGTCCGGAATAGGAGGAGTACAAGTAACTAGTCTACATCATGATCCTATAGGAGTAGACAGCAGGAGTTTAGAAGCAAAAAATTAGTAATAATATAAAATATAAAAGAAATTATATTATTAAATGGGTATTTTCCATCATATGATATAGAGCTAAAAGACTATTGAGTGATTTTGAGATTTTCTTTTGTGTCTGCTTTATAAAAACTCTTTCAAACTTTGCTTAAAAGGATACTCAAGCCTCAACAGACTTGGGCATTTGCTTACACTGACAACTTGCTATATATTTTTGGAGTAAACTTCTGTCTCTGATCAGTTCCAACTCGACAAAATATTGCTAACTTGTTCACAAAAGCAGTTCAGTCTCAAGTGATAGAGTTTGTTGTTCCTAAACTTGGTTTGAGACCTTAAATGGTCTTCACTCTTATTGGACTTTTCTCATTTTGTTTGTTTTCTAGACTTGTCAGATTAAGAGGATGTGTTAGATATACTCTAGACAGTTCTTCAGTGATTAATTATTTAGTAAGTTATCTGATTTGATATGTAATTCCCTGTAGACTTGAAGTTAGCACTCTGTCACTTACAGTTGTCCACAGGTGATAATTAGTTGTTTATCTCTTTCAATAAAATCACTTACAGTTGTTTACAGTGTTACTGAGTTGCTAGGACCTCACAGCTGTCACCATTGCCTAGGTTCTAACAATAGTAAGCTGTTGATGGATTCCTTTCAAATCCAAGTTAGGAGCATAATTTCTTCATGAATTATAACACAAATTGAGGTCCTCAATCACTTATGACCTTTTGAGAGAGTTCTATATTCTTGAAGACTCAATCCTAGGATGTCTTGGCTACTCTTTGTGTTATGAATATCAAGTAGAACTATGGCTATTATCAGCCATGGTCTGATAATAAGTAGTTAGTAAACAAGATGATGGTGCTGATGGATGAGGACATTACAATGCAGTAATGCACTGAATATTAGGAGATTCCAAATGAACATCAAACTCTTGCTATGGACAGGACTCTTTGAAGAAATCTTGGACTATTTCCTTTCTATCTTTGGACTTATACTAAATGGAACAACATTAGACTAACCTACTTATAGACTCTGACTCAACTTGTCACTCTTATAGCTTCTGTTACTAGACTGTCACCTAACTAGTTACTCTTAGTTACAAGTAGTGTTACTACATTGTAACATAGTCATAATACCTAGTTAGGATAAATACAAACCAGAAAGAGAAGGGAATGACAAGTTCTCTTTTTCTGTATTCCTTTCTGTATTTTCTTTACTTTAAGGAATCAGTACTCTTCTCTGTCTTAGGACAATCTTGAAAAGTGCTACTCGAAGTTTCGTTGACATCTATCCTCTTCAATATAACTTCACTGAAAACCTTAACCAAACCTTCTAACAAGGAGTGTAAAGATATCAAGTATTAGATATAGGCTTCAAGTTGAAACACATATTTAACTGAGGTCTAGAGTCTTAATACTTTGAGTAAAGATGTTTATATTGATGGGTATGTATCATGCTATCTTAGAAAAGTGGTCCACTATCACCAATATCCCATTGTATCTAGCTGATTCAGATAAGGGTTCTACTAAGTTGATACTGATAATCTCCTAGGAAGTTTAAGGAATTTTGTTGGAGTGTAAGTGGTTCTGTTTGGGTTGTCTATTGAGCTTATTAGTTTGGCATTTCTCATAACTCCAGACATAATACTTGATGTCTTCTAATATATATGACCACCAGTAGTTTCATGTTATTAACTCATGTGTTTTAGTATAACCCAAATGTCCTGCTAGTTCAGTGTCATGATGTTTAGTGATAATTTCTTCTCTTAGAGTAGCTGAATCTGAAATGTAGATTCTTTTCCTTTATATAAATACTTCTCCTTCTTGTTTCTAACCTTCCTCTTGTTGTTCTACTGCTCCCCTTACCTTTTCTTCTATGAACTCTTCTGCTTCTCTTATCTCTTTTCAGAATTCTCCTTTTTCTAATGTCATTTGTTGGAACTTTTTCTCCTTTAGCAATACTTGGTTGTTATTGTCATCTTTCTCTTGTATATGATTAGGTCTTTGATGCTATGCTACAAGTGAATTTGCTGCAGAAAGTAGCATTTATTACACCTTATACCAATGAATTTCTAATTAGAATTTGCTCTAGAACCCATTATTAGTCCTTAGAACATATCAAATGGTTATAAGAAACAATGAGCAGGTAGAACTAGACCTAAAGCTCATGAAAAGACCTTAGAAGATAAGCGAGATGAGCTGGTATCAGGTTGTAGGAAGAATCATTAGATAAAGACATTCTAGATCCACTTTGTATTGGATATATCTTGAAAGAGATAAAAGACTTGAGCTCTAAAGCCAGTAGTATGCCAGTAACAGACTTAGATAGATATGCCTCTAATTGCAAATAAGCATTGATGATATCAGATCAGATATATTTAGATATATAACACCTAGGACGTGACTGTTATGATCTTAAGGGATAACTCAGGTTGCAATATTCAAGTAAAGACTTGAGGATGAGAAAGAAAAGAAATAATACAATTGGTAAAGTATAAGGAATATAGGAGAGTATCTACTGTATATATACCTATGTACCTGTTAGAAGGATGGAGAGCAGCAATTACAGTGGGGACAAATGATAGCTCACTTACCGGGTTATCCAACAGATGTTAATAGATGGCCTAATGGGAAAGAGAGATCTTGAGAGAAGCAAAGCAGTTCCATGACATGGCAGTTGAGACGAAGAAGTGAGCATGCTTATGTAAGCATGGCTTGTATATTAAACTACAGTAATACACATTATAATAATTATTTAATTTAACAGTACTATGTGCTAGGAATGAGGAGGGAGCAAGGCAGACATAAGTAAAGTACATGTCCTAACAATGAGGTGCTGACTGAGCTACTATACAACTAAGAAAGTGTCAATAGAAAAAGCAGTCTATATGTAGAACACCTGGAAGTAATGAGGCCAATTGTTACAGTAACTTAGGGAATTAGGACAGTGCTTGGAGCTTACTAACACTTAATAAGTAACTAAGAAGTTCTAAATCACAAACCAATAACAGAGAGAAGAACAGTGAAGGATGAAGAAGATTCTAGAAGGAAATGGTGATGGGGACATATAAGCAATAGGACTTTGGGGGGACTTAAAGTAAGAAAGAGTCAAGGAAATCCTAAAAGTAGTAATAGCTTTCTTTTATCTTTTATTGCTTAAGTTTCAGAGATTTAATATAGTATCCAAAGAGCAGGGAGGATAGGAAAGAACCTCTAGGCACTTATCTTCATCATCACTGCCTTTGGAATCATGAAATGCAAATCTATTAAGAGTAAGAGTTTGGAATCAGTAAGATGTCTTGAGAAGAACACAGAATATATGTTATATTCTGGAAATATAATAATTATGTAATTTATTTCTTCTAATAATTCCCCTAAAATTAATAATAGTAGGATAGCGTAGTAGACTACTCTCCTCTTATTCCAGACTTCCTATAAGTACTATATAGTTACAGTATAATTCCTCAGTCTGTAAATTAACATCAACTGGTTCTAATTCTATCCCTGTCCACTCTGTCCCTATTTTACTTCCCAAGGACCTCTTCTCTGATGACTTTTCTTTACTCCAAAATACGTGACCAACCTCATGACCAGAGACTGGGATACAACATACAAGTTGAAGCCAAGGTCATTCATCAAAGTCATATCCTACTCCAACGTTGTTTTCTCTCTGTTGGAGTCTTCTCTTGGGGTTCCTCCTTCATCATTAAGTACTATCTATTCTCTGAAGTAGTACAGTACACTGTCCAGAGTATAATTCTATTTATAACTCCACTCCTCCGTTCTCTGCCATTCCGTTCTTGACAATATACCCAGAACTCAATCTAGAAAGGAATAGCAGATGCAACTTAGGCAGGCTTTGGAGAGGATAGTAGGCTGGGAAAGCTTGGCTAGGTGTATACTTGGATTGCATCATACCTATAAAGTTTGGTGTTAGGGATGCAGACAAGGGGGCAACTGAGTGTAGAGAGTCCATAAGTGATCAACTAACTGTATTTTCCAGTTGAGTTGATGCTACAGTGTGCAAAGGTTGATACCTTAGGGAGGCTATGCAACAACAATCTAGAGAGATCTTACTCTTGTTTCAACAACCAATCTATTTTATGTTACCTAAAGCTGCATATAATACTTCATTTCTTTTTTTATTTAAAACCTTCATTTCAGCTATCTTTCCTTGAACCTTTAGTGTGCAATTAGGAGCTGGCACCACATCTTGTTGCTTGTCTCAGTGTACAATCTCTGTTTTTTTTATTGTCTGAGAGAGGTAGGAAATAGGTCTCCAGGAATTGTCTTTCTGTTGTTGAGACAACACTCCTCCTATAGTGTAGCCAAACATGTTGACTTTCATTCTAAATTCTTGTTCTGAGTTAGGGATTGCTAACATAGGAATGTTTATTATTTTCCTCTTCAACTTCTTGAATGCTTCTCTTTCTTTCTCTGACCACTTCCAGTTCTTTTTTTCTGTCAATTCCATCAATGGTTTGGCTATTTGGGAAAATCCTTGGATGAATTTCTAATAGAAGTTGCAAAATCCCAGAAATTATCATATTTCTCTTTTGTCTTGGGGTTCTGGCCATTTAGCTACTTCTTTTGTTTTAGTAGGGTCAGTCTCCATACTGTCTTAGGAGATAACAATTCCTAGATAGCTAATTTTTGTTTGGTAAAATTGGCATCTTGTTAGAACCTAGGCAGTGGTGACAACTATGAGGTCCTAGCAACTCAGTAACATTATGGACAACTGTAAGCAACTATATTTAAAGAGATAAACAACTAATTATCACCTGTAGACAACTGTAAGTGACAGAGTACCAACTTCAAGTCCACAGGGAATTACACATCAAATCAGGTGACCTACTAAATAATTAATCACCTAAATATTACTGAAGGACTGTCTAGAGTACATCTAACACTTCTGGGGTTGAGTGATAGTTTGTTGTTGGCTAGTATTTGTAATACTTGTTTCACTATGCTCTTATGTTTTTCTATCATTTTCAAAAATATGAGAATGTCATCTATATATACCACTATTTTTCCTTGGATGATCAGTTCATGGAATAGACTGTCTATCATAAGTTGAAATGTTACCAGGGAGTTGCATATCCCAAAGTATATTATGAGTAGTTTGAATAATCCTCAATTTGTCTAAAAGGTGGCCTTCTATTAATCTCCTTCTCTTATTTGTACATTATTATATCTCCAATGGATGTTAAGTTTAGTAAAGTATTGGGCTCCTCAGACCTTATCAATCAATTCTGAAATCAGTAGTAATGGATATTTGTTTCTGATTGTCATCTCATTTAATTGTCAGTAGTTCTGAACTGGTCACAGAGAACTATCTTTTTTCTTGACAAAAAAAATGGAGTAGCACAAGGTGATTTGGATAGTCTGATTTGTTCTGTTTTCAAATGTTCATCTAAGAATTCATCAAGCTTCTTTTGTTCCTTGATGTTGAGTGGGTAGATTTTGTAGTCTTTGAGTGTTGCTTCTGGGATATAGCATGGTCCCACTTGGATCAGTTTGGTAGCTTTTCAAATATCTGTTTATCAAATACTTTTGTCTTGAAGCTTTAGTATTTCTTGGGTACAATGTCTCCAAATTCTCTCTTATCTTCTTCTGCTTTCCTAATATTCAATTCTTCTCTTTGCCATGTCTCTTCTTCTATATTTATGAATAGGATTTTCTCTCCTTCTTTTATTTCTTTCTGTTCTTCTTCTGTTATTTTATCTTCCATATTCTCTTTTAGTTCTTCTACTAGATATAGTCTCCTACACTACTGGTGATATTTATCTAGGCTAATTGATAATTGTGTCCAGTTGATAGATGAGTTATGCTTTTGTAGCCAGTTGTATCCTAGGAATGGGTCATGGTTATCTATGTTTGTTACTAATAATTGAATCAGTTCCTGGTGGTCTCCAATTGTCATCTGCATCTCAATTGACTCTGTGACACTGCTGTCTCTATTAGTGGATCTGTCTGCATTGTAGCAAGTTACAGGAAATGGTAATTTGTGGGTGTTGAGATTGTTTTCTTGTATAAATTTTTGGCCTATGCATGAGGTTAAGCAACCAGAGTCAATCAATGCCTTTTTACAGAACAATTTTCCTATGTCTGTTATTGATAGTTTGACTTGGATGTCTAGTTGTTTGTTTTCTAGTATTTAAAGTATATGAGGTTCTTCCAATGTTTTTAGTACTACTAGTACTTTACCATCCATCATTTGTTTAGCTCTTGTATTTTTTCTGTTGTGCATTCTTTTCTCCTCCACTGATATGACTATACCTTTAATATTTTTACTGCATCTCTCTCATCTTCCACTTTTATTCTCCTTGCTATCTATTCTGCTAAATATCCTTTCAGGAATTCATAGTTTCTGGCACCAAAATAACTCAAAAAATCATTTATTATTTCTTCTAGCAGTTGTATTTTTGAGTCTATAAAAGTAAGCAAGTCAGTGCTTACTTCTTGCTTTTCCCAAATCCTTCTTAGGTATTTTCTTTATTTCTTCTTGCTTTCTCAAATATTTCTCTTCTCCTCATCTTGGTTTAGGGCACCTTGCAGCAATATAAATCTATTTTATGACAATTATAATAGGTTTTCTTCTTTTTATCTACTATGTATATGAGACCGAACATAGGAGTGATGGCACTGACACATAGTTCAACTTTTCACATGCCTTCTCTTTTCACTCAAATTCACTCAAAAATTCTATAAAATTCAAATAAATTAGGATAAATTAAAATAAAATTGGAACAGGCAGTGAGCAAAGCGAGCTGGCTGTGGCCTTACTGTTGGAGGAAGGGAGCAGAGTGACCTGACTTACAACAGTGCAAATTAACAGTGAAGGAAAAGAGCAGAGCAACCTGACACACAACAGTACAAACTACTAGTGAAGGAAGGGAGCACAGCAACCTGACACAACAGTACAAATTAACAGTAAAGGAAGGGAGCACAGTGACCTGACGCACAATATTGCTCACTATGATGCAGACTGTTGTTAGAAGGGAGCAAAGTGACCTGATAGACAATACTATCTACAGTTGCACAGACTATTGTAGGAAGGAAGCATAGCGGACTGATTTTAACACAAACTTAATAACACAGAATTAGTAGAGGGTTCAAGAAGGGCTGGAGGCCCAGATGAAAACCTCATATTTATTCACCTCTATTGTATTTGGGTCTTACCTCAGAACCTCTGAAACTAGCCTCATTTTGACATCTCTTCCCAAATTCTCTGTGATTAATATTCTCTTTCCTTTTTCTCTGAACTTCTCAATCACTTTCCTCCTTGATCTCTCAAAACTCAGTGCCTTCTCATACCGGTTATCTAATGAGTCTGAATTCTTTAGCTAACCAATCTCAATTAATTTTTGTGCTAATGTTGGATAGATTTCCTTTTTGAATAAGCCTACCAATGTGATTTTGTTATATCCAGAAAGTTCTCTCCAGGTGGTGAATTCTGTCTAATAATCCTTAAGCAGTCTGCTTTTTTGTTTTAACTTGGTCAACCTCTCAATTGCATGGGTTTGTGTTTGTGTAGATATAAAGAACCATACTATTTTATTAGTGAGCTTCTTCCAAGTTTCAAATGGGAATTTATTAGTCATAGTTGTTAGGTCAAGATTTTCATTATTATTTAGCTTGGTTCCTTTCCATTCCTTTTGAAAGGGTAAGAACTTTCTGATCTATGCATTGGTCCATCATTGGACTTGGTTCTCCTTTCCTTCCTTTATTTTTCCTAACACTATTTCCATCTTTTCCCATTCACTCATGTGGGAAGGCTAAATGAGTTCAAAGAGGAATATTATTGATAGTCTCTGGTACTGTTGATAGAGAATGTAGTTTTCTTTTTGAGTTTTTTGTTTGCAAAAGAGCTCCCAAAATAGTATATTTTGCTATTGACCCAAGAGCATATATATATATACTATCAAGTTTTGTAGTCTAGCAACAACAAAAGAAGAAAAATAATAAGAGTACAAACAATACTTGTCTCCATCAAAATACCACAGTAGCCAGCATAACAATTAAAGATAATTGTAACAAGTTTACTTCATGTTTGCTGTACAACATCATTATGACATTCTTATGATGAGGGGGTGATGAAAAGATGATACAATTCATTGGAAAGAGGGGCATTATGTCCAGAAACGATTGAGCTTGGGTAATAAAAAGACATGTATTTCAGTGCTACATATATAGGAGTTCCAACATCTGGTCATCATGAGCAGAAGAAATCAAGCCTCCACAGTCAACGTCCTCAGGCCTAAGTAGAATATATATATAGTGAATAGTAGGATAGTAAGACCTTAGCTTTATTCTGGTTTATATATTCTTTTTTAACTTGAACACTGAGTTTGGAGAGGGTTCATAACATAAGCACAAAGCTACCTACACATATACAACCCTATTCCATCACCATGATCTCACTTGCTGTTATCACAGCATTTCTAACTACCATTATAATCCTCTTCTTCAACTTCTTATCTGACATCTAAAAGGACCTAGGAAAAGAAGCCAAGGACACCTATGCAACTAGTGTACAGAATTTCATGGAAGAAGTTAAGAAAGACTTTACTGACAAACCAGCCAAAAAAAGAATAAAAGAACCTGATGATTTCAAAGAGAGTCCAGACAAAGTAAGAGCTTAGTGCTGAAGAATAACATTATTTTTTCAAAGCAATGATATCTTGAAGGAATGGGAGAGGATCAAAATGGCTTTAGAAAAGATCAAGGGAGGAAAGGACAACTAGAACCCAACAATAGGCAGATACTCAGATCAGGAAGTTTCTACCCTTCCAAAAAAAGTGGAAAAAGACCAAAAAAGATCTTGACATATTGATTATGACCAATAAACCTCTGTTCAAAACCGAGGAACAGATAACAGACAAGATAGTATGGTTTTTTATATTAACAGAAACTCAAACTCATGCAATCAACAAATTGACCAAATTAAAGTAAGAAAATAGGTTACTTAAAGATTTCTGGTTGGAATTTGTCATCTGGAAAGGAATTTCTGGCTATAATGAAATTGCACTAGTAGGTTTATTCAAGAAAGGAATTCATCCAGCACTAAAACTGATTAAGATTGGTCAGTTGAGAAACTCAGACTTGTTGGATGAGTGGTATGAGAAGGCATTAAGTTTTGAGAGATTGAGAAAGGAGGCTATTGAGGAGTTTGGAAGAAGGAAAAATTTGGAGAATTCAGAAGATGTGAAGAAGAAACTGGTTTTGGATGTTCTGAGGCAAGACCCTAACATGATGGAAGTGGATAAGCACAAGGAGATGAGAAGGTGTTATAACTGTGGAGAAACAAGTCATCTTGCTACAAGATGCTCCAAACCAAGAAAAGAAAGAAGAGAGAAAGTAAGGATTATTGAGGAGATAAGAGAGGATTTTTCCCTGGGCAGGGAGTAAACACCAACTTACCTGCCTTAATAGATTCAAAAGTCCAATTACCTAAAGATGCAATGAAAGACTTTCTGGATTATTTTGGTGCAAGAAAATACAAGACAAATAAAGGATACTCAGTGGAATGGATAGCAAAGAAGATACGATGGAGCAGTGATGAGAAAGAAATTGGCATACTAAAGATGTGGGCCCATAGTTCAAGAGCAGAAGAGTGTACAAGAGAAGAGTTAGAAGAGTTAAATGGAATAACCAATGATAAAGTCCTAATGGCTTTTAAAGTATATGAGAAGTCCTTGATACTTAGGAAAATGGAAGATAAGCAGCTAAACATTTGAGTCAGACTATCAATGACAGACACTCATAAAATGTTCTGTAAACAGGCCTTAGTCGACTCAGGAAGCTCCAGCTCTTGTATAAGCCAAAAATTTGTAAAGGAAAATCACATTGACATGTGTAAGCTACCATTCCCAATCATCTGCTATAATGCCAATGACTTCACAAACAAAGATGGAAGTGTCATGGAAATTGTTGAGATGAACATGACTATTAGTGATCATCAAGAATTGATTCAACTATCAGTAAAAAACCTTGGAAATCATGACCTATTTCTAGGATATGACTAGCTACAGAAGCATAACCCAACCATTAACTAGAAGAATTCTTCAATAAGTCTTCAAAACTATTGACAATGGTGCAGAAAAATATACATTCCAAGGGAACTGAAGGGGAAAGTTGAGGAAGAAACAGAAGAGGATGTTAGGGAACTACTTAGAGGTGATCTCTCTTAAGCTAGTGGATAGTCCTAGAAGCTAGTTTGAGATTCAAGTGGGGGTATATCTATACACACTTGCTAGTATATATACTACACTAGATAGTCAGGCACACAGCACCATGGCAACCAACCTATAATTAACAAAATGTCCTAGAATAACTAATAATAGGCATTGCACTGCATGACACAGACAGAAGAGGTTAGGAACAGTGGGAATATGATACATGATCTATCACTAGGCCACTAATAGATTAGACCCTCAGAACTTACTAAGCATCACTCTAGATGTCCTCTTATAGAGGATATAATAGAAGATAGAGAGAAAGTATTATTTGTTAATCTAGAAAAGAAAGCCTGAAGGAGAAAAGAGCTAAATATCAGAAGTATGAGCACAGAAAAAGTGGAAGAAAATGTCCCCAAAGAATACAAAGACTTCAATGACTAAGTCTTTAACAAACCTATCTTTGAAAAATTACCAGATCAGTCCAAATGGAACTACACTATTGAGTTAATACCTAATGCAATGCTGAAGGACTGCAAGGTGTATTTATTAAATATCAAAGAACAAGAAAAACTTGATAAATTCCTCAAAGAACATCTGAAATCGGGACAGATCAGACCCTTCAAGTCACCATGTGCAGCTCCCTTCTTCTTTGTAAAAAAGAAAGATAGATCTCTCTAACCAGTACAAGACTATTAATAACTCAATGAAGCAACAATAAAGAACAAATATCCCTTACCACTAATCCAAGAGCTGATCAATAAAGTATAAGGAGCCAAATATTTCACTAAACTTGATATTTAATAGGGATATAACAATGTGAGGATAAGAGAAGGAGATGAGTGGAAAGTAGCTTTCTAAACCAACCGAGGTCTGTTCAAACCTCTAGTCATGTACTTTGACATATGCAACTCACCTATAACTGTCACAAACTTCATTCGGCCATATCTCCATCAATTCTCCATCGATTCTCACGGTCTCAATGGCTACGGAAAGCCCTTGAAAAGACCTTTCGATCGGTACCAGTCACGTCTCGAGGCGATC
>Ga0153996_1000706_pt1 | contig 14692 bp, 17 predicted proteins | sample TSNC080MetaG_FD_104728 | JGI IMG/M metagenome (GOLD analysis project Ga0153996, IMG submission 104728) | Attine ant fungus gardens microbial communities from North Carolina, USA - TSNC080 MetaG | ecosystem: Host-associated > Fungi > Mycelium > Unclassified | place: USA: North Carolina, Lumber...
ATTACTAACATCTTATACTATACTACTTTTAAAAATTAATTGCAAACTAAATACCAAAATATTTTAAATTTAAACCATTGTTAATGCAATACGCTTTTTTTCTATATCAACCTCAAGTACAGAAACTTGAACAATATCTCCAACATTTAGTTTATCTAAAGGATGATTAATTCTTTCTTTCGATATTTTTGAAATATGTACCAATCCATCTTGCTTTATACCAATGTCAATAAAAGCTCCGAAATCGACAACATTTCTAACAGTTCCTTGAAGTTGCATACCCCCTTTTAAATCTTCAATTTTTAAAACATCTTGACGTAATATTGGTGTATCATAATCATCTCTTAACGATCGATTAAAGGAACATAAACTATCGATAATATCGTTTAACGTATACATATCAATGGCTAGTTTTTCAGATAACAAGGTGCTATCTTGCCTCTTTAAGGTTTCCTTGAATTCTTTCGTTTCAATATCCTTAATCGCAAGATTTAACAACTCTAATAATCGATATGTAGCTTCATAGCTTTCTGGATGAATTGCTGTACTATCTAATGGTTCTTCACTACTTGGAATACGTAAGAACCCAACGGCTTGTTGATATGTTTTATCTCCTAACTTTGGAACACTTAATATTTCCTTTCTTGAAGGAAATCTACCTAATTGATTGCGATAGTTAACAATCGATTTTGCGGTTGTTTTTGTTAAACCAGATACATATTGTAATAAAGAACTAGATGCAGTATTAATATTAACTCCTACATTATTGACTGTTTTCATAACCACAAAATCTAATTGTTCTTCTAACCTTTTTTGATTCATATCATGTTGATATTGTCCTACACTAATTGCTTTTGGTTCAATCTTAACTAATTCTGCTAGTGGATCTTGTAATCTTCTAGCAATCGAAACAGCTGATCGTTCTTCGACTTGATATTCTGGAAACTCTTCTTTTGCAATTTTACTTGCTGAATAAACAGAAGCACCAGCTTCGGATATAATAGCATAGGATACATCTAATTTATGATCTTTAATTAGCTTCGCAATAAACGCTTCACTTTCCCTACTCGCTGTTCCATTACCAATGGCAATAATATCAATTTGGTACTCTTGGATTAAATGTAGTACTTTTTTTATATCTAGACTATAATCCTGCTTAGGAATAGTAGGATATATTTTATCAATTTTTAAGACTTTACCTGTTGGATCTACCACTGCTAATTTGCATCCAGTTCGATAGGCTGGATCTAATCCAAGTATCATTTTATCTTTTAATGGTGCTTGTAGTAATAGTTTTTCCAGATTGATAGAAAATACACTTAGTGCCTGATTCTCAGCTATTTCCGTCAACTCACTACGAATTTCTCGATGAACAGATGGCTCTATTAAACGTTTATATCCTTCTTGAATGGCCGAATATAGTTGTTGTTCTACGATTGATGACTCCTTTTGAGTGATAGAGTTATACATAAATTGCAATAAGCGTTCTACATCCGCTTCAATTGAAACAGAAATTACTTTTTCTCTTTCTGCTCTATTTATAGCTAATATTCTATGTGATACAATCCGATGAATTGGTTCTTGATACTCATAATACATCTGATATGTTTTCTTTTCATCAGCGTGTTTTTTCTTTTCTTTTGTTACAATAATTCCAGAATTAGCAATCACATTTTTTATATGTTTTCTAAATTTTGGATTATCACTGACAACTTCTGCAATGATATCTAAAGCACCAGCAATTGCTTCTTGTTCATTCGTGATTTCATCATTTATATATCGCTTTGCTTCTATTTGCAAATCTCCTTCTTTTGGTAATTGCAAAATCCAATTCGCTAATGGTTCTAATCCTTTTGCTTTTGCAATCGTTGCTCTTGTTTTCTTTTTTTCTTTAAATGGACGATATAAATCTTCAACTTCACTTAACTTGTTGGCTAATACGATATCATTTTTTAATTCTTCACTTAGCAATCCTTTTTCATCAATCAATCGAATGACATCTTCTTTTCTTTTTAATAACGATACTTCATATTCATAGACTTTACTAATTTCTCTAATTTGATCTTCATTTAATCCATTTGTTACTTCTTTACGGTATCTTGCGATAAAAGGAACCGTATTTCCAGATGCTAACATTTCTAATACATTTTCAACTTGCTTCTTTGTAATTTTTAAATTTTCTGCTACTTGTGTAATAATCAATTCATTCATTTTTAACCCCACCTTACGAAAAGAAATCAGCACAATGCTGATTAATATAATTTTGACTCTACTTCTTTATAGATTTGTGTAGACAATAAATCCTTTGCTTCCACCCTACTAAAAAAACCAAATTCACTATGCTCATTAGAAAGAGAAATTAGCAATTCTCGACAAGAACACAAAAAAGCAATCCCAATTTTTTGTAGATTCTTTTCCTCTCTGAGTGCACTAAATGTGTAAACTGGTTGAATCACATTTATTTCTAAGCCAGTTTCTTCCAACACTTCTCTTTGCAAAGCTTCTTCTAATGTTTCACCAAACTTTAGACCACCACCTGGTAACTCCCAAAAACCGTGTCCATCTCTTGAAGCCATTTTTCTTCTTAATAAAAGAATTTTACCTTCATTAAATATAATTGCTTTGACAGTAATACGAAACTCTTTTTCCATAAGTGCCTCCAATATGCTAACTAAACTCAATTATGATTATACCATAATTGCAATTGGATTCCCACTACAATTCACGCATTTATTTTTCGCTTAGGTTTCATTCAATCATTAATTCTTCTTTTGTGATTGAATAATAAATTAAATTTGCCCTTTTTTTAGTATCTGGATGAATTCCTCGATTGCGTAATACCGCATCATATTTCATCCCAACTTTTTGCATAACCCGACCACTGGCACTGTTGAAATCATAGTGAGCAGCACAAACCATATATACCCCAACTTCATAAAATAAAAAATCGATGACTACTTTTAAAGCTTCACTGGCATATCCATGATTCCAATACTTTGAACCATATCCATATCCCACTTCACAAACTTGATTACGGACATTAAATGAATGCGTATTAATTGTTCCAATTAATTCATTTGTTTCTTTAATACCTACTACCCAAAGAAAATAGAATGGAGAAGAATATCCTTCTATCATTGTATGAATCATATGTTTTGTCTCTTCTATTGTTTTATGAATATCCCATCCTACATATTTATTCATTATTCTATCGCTTGCCCAATTAAAATACATTTGTTTAGCATCATTGGGTGTGATTTTCCTTAAAAACAATCGTTCTGTCTCTAAAGGTTTACATTCAACTATTTGCATCGCCATTGTTATCACCTCTTTTTGATATTATACAACACTTAAAATAATAATTGAATAATTTTTTAAACAGTAAATTTCTAGATATTTTATTCTTTATTTTATTTTAAGAGAATAGCTGTGTTATAATAAATGCTAGAGGTGATAGTATGAAAACAAATAAATTACTCGGTTGGTTTATTGCTATTTTAGGTATATTTTTATTACTACTAGGAATTATGTCAGATGCTAGAATAAATCTAGGACCACTTAATTATTTATATTCTTTACTAGATTATATTTCTATCAGAAATATAATTTCTATTATGGCAGAATCTATTAGTTTTTTCTTCAAAACAATAGGTAATTACTTTTTTTACATTTTATTGATACTGATTGGTATTACCATTATTTTTGGTAATAAAGGAATAAATAATGATTCTTTTAATTTTGATGAGCAAGGTCGTCCTTACACTAAAAAGTTGAGAAGAGGATATAAAAACAGAAAAATTATGGGTGTTTGTTCAGGATTAAGTCAATATCTAAATATAGATGTTTCATTTATTCGAATATTATTTTTATTCTTATTTTTTACAACAGGGGGAACGCCAGCTTTTATTTATATTGTATTAGCAATTATTATGCCTGAATCAAATGAGTTTTAAGGAGGAAGAAATAATGGATTTTAAACAAGAAGTGCTTAAGATAAAAGAGGATATGTTAAAAGATATAAAAGCATTATGTCTAATTGATTCTGTCCTAGATGAATCGACTAGTCAAGTGGGTCAACCTTTTGGAAAAGGCAACAAAGAAGTGTTGGATGCTATGTTAGCGATTGGTACAAGAGATGGTTATCGTACTAAAAATGTGGATGGATATGCTGGTCATATTGATATTGGCGAAGGTCAAGAAACGGTTGGCATTCTTGGACATTTAGATGTTGTCCCTGTCAATAAAGAAGGATGGATATATCCCCCATTTGATATGACTATTGATAATGATTGTATTTATGGTAGAGGAGTCGCAGACGATAAAGGACCATTATTAGCGGCATATTATGCAGCAAAAATAATTGATAAAATTGACTTCCCTAAGAAAAGAAAAATTAGAGTAATCGTTGGATGTAATGAAGAATCAGGATCTAATTGTATGAAATATTATTTTAAAAAAGAAAAATTCCCAACATTAGGATTCACACCAGATGCTGGGTTTCCAGTTTGTTATGGAGAAAAAGCAATGGCCTTCTTTCACCTTCATGGAGAAAAAGAGGACAGTAAATTAATATCATTTACCTCTGGTACAGTAGCAAATGTTGTACCTGAAGAAGCTATTGCAAAAGTTGAAGGAACTGCTGATATGTATCAAAAAAGTTTTGATGTCTATTTAAATAAAAGAAAATTAAATGGTAGTATAACAAATCAAGAAGGCTACGTTGTCTTTCAATTGGTTGGTAAATCTGCCCACGCTTCCACTCCTGATAAAGGTATTAATGCTGCTGTTTATTTATGTGAGTATTTAAATACTGTTATTGCTGATTCTGCAATTGCTTTCGTTAGCAAGTTTTTTACTGATGATATCCATGCAAAAAAATTAGGTTTTTATCATTGTGGAGAAATGGGAGAAATTACAGTTAATTTGGGAGTTATGCAAATCACAAAAGAAGATGGTATCAAAATTGTCTTAGACATGCGTTGTCCTCACGAACTCAAAGAAGAAACTATTGTAGAGTGTATGGATAAAGTAACCAGTGATTACTTTTTATCATATACACATAGAATGTTCCCCTATTTATATGTCAATCCTAATAGTGAATTGATAACAAAATTGCATGAAGCTTATGTACATGTGAGTGGTGATGTTACGGCAAAACCTATGACTATGGGTGGTGGAACATATGCGAAAGAAATGCCTAATTGCGTTGCTTTTGGAATTAGTTTTCCTGGAGTTAATAATAAAATTCATGAAAATAATGAATTTATTTCTATTAATGATTTGTTAGTAGGAACTGAAATATATGCTACAGCATTATATGAGCTAATCAAAGCTGAGTAAAACAAGTATGTAGTACGTATTAAGTCAATTAAGAAAAAACAACTTTAAATAATGAATAATTAAAAAAATAAAAAACTGAAAGGCACCTGTTGGTGCCTTGATCTATTTTAAAGGGAAAGACGACTCCCTACTATATTTTATTCTCAATTTTAGAAATGTATACATTTTATTTTAAAATTTGATCTTTATTTAACCAAACATGCTCTATCATATGTCCAATATTTCCTTCACCTGCAAATACAGTTTGATCAAAAAAATTATTCTTTTTGACATCAAGCCAAAATAAAGGGTGAGCTTCTTCTATTAACTTCACATCTTTTTTTAGTTTACCAACATATACTTGAACTTCCTCATTAGCTATTGGATATACTAATTGCATTAAATAAGTTAAATTAATATTATTTTTTAAAATTCCTGTTTCTTCATACAATTCTCTATAAGCACTTTCTAATCCTGTTTCATTTTCTTCTATTTTTCCACCAATCAAATTATACAAACCTTTGTAAGGTTCTTTCATTCGATAGCACATAATAATATTCTTTTGATTTTGATCAAAGACAATAATCACATTATATTTTCTCATTTATTTTTTCCCCCATTTTTCAATATATTCTAATGCATGGATTCTAATTTTTTCCATAGCTTCTAACGTATCTATTCTTTTATAATCAATTCGATTGCACAATAGATTTATATAATCATGTTCTTTTATGTAAGAAAAAGTAGCTGGAAAATTAATATCGAAAATAAAGGCAACATAGGATACCCAACAATCTAAATCCGTTTTTCTTTCACTACTAATTATTAACTGATTACTCATAAATTGGTTGTATATTTCTTTAGAAATAACATCATTTTCCAATTTGTTTTTTGTAGTATTTAGTATACTTTCAAAGTCATGATTGATTTTTACTCTGAAATTATCGAGTTTATCAGCATCTTTAATAAGTTGAGCATGTAATAATTCTTTTTGATTTAAACCTTTCTCTATACTAAACTTGTTATGATTTTTAATTGCTTTCCCTATAATAGAATCATACGTATCATCTTCTATAAATGTCCGAATCATTCCCTGCTCAAAGAGCATTTGGCAAGCTAAATCTGCATGATCGAATGTTTTATAGTCTCTATAATCTCCAAAATCTCTTGCTTGAGGAAATCTAGCAATATCATGTAAATATGCTATTAATTGTGCAAGTTCTATATCCTCATTAGATAAGTTTAGATTTTCGGCAATGTATTTACTCATTGCTACTACACCATAAGTATGAACGATTTTTAATCTGATTTTCCCATCATTACTATCAAATGTATCAACAAATTTGTTAAATTCATGTTTTACTCTGTCTAAATTGATCATAACGTCATCCCTCAAGATAATTTATTTTATTATAGCATATAGATATTAAACCATTCTACTAAAATAAAAAATCAATCAGTAATTGAAATATAGGTAAGTGTTTGATATAATTATGTAGTCGTAAAAGGCGGTCATGGCGGAATGGTAGACGCGTTGGTTTGAGGGACCAATGATTGAAAAGTCGTGTGAGTTCGAATCTCATTGACCGCACCAAATAATTGATTTATGTTGATTATATCAACGTTTTTTTATTATATAATTAAAAACCCTTAAAATATCCCTAAGTAAATTCAAAAGAAACAAGATTTATTCTTGTTAGAATGGATTATTATAGCAACATAAATATTTTGTAATAACAGCTTCAACAATCAGTGAAGATTAGTTTCATAAAAGAAAAGATATAAAAGTATTGTTACAAATAAAAAACACTCTTAGCAGTGTTTCTTAGCTTCATTTAGTTTTTATGATATGTTATTAGTTCCTAATAAATTTAACTAGCAATCACAAAATTTAGAAGAGAAATTAATATGGAAACAAGTAATTTATCTGACAGTTCTATTCTTATTATGTACTATATTTTGATCTATACTACTAATATTGGGGTTACCCTTTAAGTCATACTAATTTCTCTTCCAATTATATTATGCACGGATTTGACAATGCTTCAACTTACAAAATATCATATTTGTATCATTAATAGACAAAATAAAAAAAATGTCTAATTTTAATTAAACCATACTAAAAAAAGAATAAAACTATTTTATATTGTATTCTACCAACATTTTAATAACATTTGTCATCTCAGAAATGCTTTATTTATTTTTTGGTTGAATTCTCATTTGTAGATGTATCTTGATTTGAAGTATCATTATTATTGCTTTCATAAAATGAGTTATCTTGTGAAGTTTTATCTGATTCACTTCTGTTATTGCAGATTGTACGAACTGCAGATATAGTTGATAATGTATCTCCTAATTGATTAAATATAGATGCAATAAGATTTAGTTCATCATCTGATAGACCACAAGCTAGTGTATTTGCAATAACTGTAGTTGCTATTGTTATTTGACTACCATTCATATACATTCCTCCTTTTCTATTTTATGTATGTTTATAAAATAAGTATCTATTAATAAAAAAATATTCAATAACAAATATATAATTATTCAATAAAATCAGAAGTGAAACTATACTATATAGAAATGTGTTCAGTAGCACAGCTTAAACTTATTACCTAATTTGAATACGATTTATTTACTACGTTACAATAAGCGACAATCTTCGCAATATTAATTTTTATACTTTAGATATGGAGGTTAGGAATATGGTTGAAAAAGAAGTAGATATCTTTGATGAATTCGATGATTACAGCTTGTATGATAATGATCCTTTATGGGCTGTTACTATTAAGGAAATAGTCAGCGATTTGTTGGAAGAATACGAAGAAAAAATAAAGCAAAATCACTAAAAGTGTTTTTAACTACTGACAAAGAGATAATCAGTAGTTTTTTTTGTTTTATAAGTATTTATTACGTTCCATCATTCCAGCAATATTTGCAATCCAATCATATTAATAGAAAAAGATCATATAAGGCAAACATTTAGAGTTATTCTTTTTTGAAAAATGGCATACATATAAATGAACAAAGAAATAATGAATTTTGTTTTTAGTTCTGCTATAGTAATTTTGATAGAAATACCTTTAACTCTCTATCTTTAAAGATGTGTCATATTCGACTTGAAATATAGTTAATTATATTTGAATTAGCCTAGTCCTTTTTTGTAATATAAACAAAACAATCGAATGTATCTTGTATCTATTTTCTATGCAAGCGTATCATACAAATAAAAATAGGAGAAGTTACTAAAAAATGAAAAAAATTAAGAATAACACTAGTGCTGCTTTGTATAAAATAACAAATGCTTTAGAGCGATATCCTAATTTTGTAAGAAATGCGTTATTATTTTTCCCACTAATTATAAAATTAGTTGATTTCACTAAAAATAGTATATGGCTCTATATACCATTATTAGTTGTTCTTTATATTTTAAATGCTGTTGGAGTGTTAATTCAAGATAAATCAAAACAAATGTCTAAAGAAAAAGAAAAAGAATTAACTATTCTTTATACTGAATTAGAAGTTAAAAATAGATATATTGATAATCTTTCAAAAGTCAACTCCTATATTAATTACTTTTTAAAGAATTTAACGAATAATGTGTATTTAGTAAGTAAAAATAAGACAACATTAACAAAAGATGATGAATATGAATTTTATGGAGATATATGCCAAGCTTGCAAAATGTCTGTCGTTGAGAAAAAGAATTTTAATAATAATGATGTTACCGTTGATTATTTAAGTATAGAAAATAGCAATAAAAAACACTATATAGTGGAAAGAGCAAATAGTGAGACTGGGAGTAATGAGAGTACGTATTTCAAAATAAGGAAAGATATAAATGATACTAAAGACAAACATTTTGTTGCAGAAAAAATTTTTTATGACTATTTAGGAAACGAGAAATTTCAAAATAAATTAGAGAATATATTGTTTCTAGATAAAGAAGAAATTAAAAATGCTACAGAAAATATGATGAATAGTGATATACGAAATTGTAATCAATATATTGGGATTCCTATAGCATGTAGTAATGGAAAATTAAGTGGTTTATTAGAAATAAAAATTAAAAATGATTCTTATATCACTAAAGATAGAATTCAATTTGAATATTTTGTTAGTAATTATTTGGATCAATTTGAAGTGCTAATATCATTAGTTGAAAAAGTATGCAAAGTTTGTAGATGACGATTTATTCTTATCTTTAGAAGGAGTGTTAACATGAGTGAAAAAGAACAAAAGATTATGGTGGATAAAAATAAAAAAACATTACAAAAAGAACGTCAAAGTGTTTTTGAAAAAGACTATTTAAAGAAAATTGATAAAAGAGCAGAAAATCTATCTAAATTATATAATTTATAGTATAAATATTGCTTTTTAACTAATGATTTATCTTCATCATTTGCGAAGTCAGTTTAAAGTGATCCTATAAAATGTTTGGACAAGTAAGTAACTATTAAAACATCAATAGCTATTTACTTGTTATTTGTTAATTCGTTCTACATATTAAAAATAGAATTAATAATGATATTAATTCTAATCGAAAAGTGAATCTACCCAAACACTTCTTTCTCTAGATTTCGTTAAAGGAATATATAATTCCTCAGATCCACCCATGCTAATTAATTCGTTAATTTCATTAACGACCTCTACTACTTCTTCTTTATCATGTGAAGTAATAATTGTAATCATAGTTTTATTTTTAGTATAGCTTACTGCTGAAAATGTTTTTTCATCATCGCTGGTAACTAATTTGATATTATCAACTTCAATGATATCGCTAAAGCCTATTGCTACTTTTACCATCTCTTTTCCTCCTAAAATCATCTGTTAAATATATGTTTAATAGTAGTAATTAATTCCAATAATTTTTAACACAATATAACTGATTATCATATTTAGTGTACCCATTTATCTTCGTTTACAAACAATTTAAGTTTACTTAAAATGCCAAAAAGATACGCATAGCCAAACTGAAATTGAGCAAACACTAACACTACTTAAGACATACGAATTGTTTTATTGTATACTAATATTAGTAAGGAGGTATCATATGGAAAAGTTTATACTAGCTATCCCAACAATCGAACATAAAGATCAAGCACTTGATTACATAAAAGAACATTATAAATATCACTCTAATATTAATGGAGTTGGTGGACTTAATCGTTTTTTAAATGATTATACTGGTTGGCTAAAAAAGTTAGAGGATGATAGAAATCAAATCACCAATGAGGAAAGAGTACCAGCCGAAACTTTCTTTTTAACACGTCTATCTGATAATAAAATCATTGGGATGATAAATATCCGATTAGATTTAAATGAAAGACAGCGAACTTCTGGTGGTCACATTGGATATGGAATACGACCAAGCGAAAGGCAAAAAGGTTATAATAAAATTAATTTATTTCTTGGCTTACAAAAATGCCAAGAGCATGGTTTGAAAATGGTTATGTTAGATTGTGAGAAAGAAAATTTAGGTTCCTCAAAAACAATACAGGCACTTTGTGGTACATTAGAAAAAGAATATTATGATGGGCAAGAACATCATTGTATTGTTCAAAAGTATTGGATTAATGTCGATGAAGCTATTGAGCGTAAACGAGCAGAATTTCAACAATATATACTATCTTAAAAGCTCTCATTTTATGTTATTGTGCAATTGAATTGAATATTGATATAATAATTGTGATATCTTAAGAAATAGCAAACATAGATAAGGAGACGATAAAAACATGATAAAACCAAACTTGTTACAACCAGGAGATACGATTGCTATCGTAAGTTTGTCAAGTGGAATCTTAGGAGATACCCAGTTCATTCATAAATATTACATTGCCAAAGAAAGATTAGAAAAAGAATTTGGATTAAAGGTGAAAACCATGCCTAACGCTTTAAAAGGTAGTGATTTCATTTATCATCATCCTGAATCTAGAGCGAAAGATTTAATGGATGCTTTTAAAGATACAACAACTGATGCTATTTTTTGTGCCATTGGTGGTGATGATAGTATTCGGTTACTACCTTATATAGATTATCAAGTGATTAGAAATAATCCTAAAATATTTATGGGGTTTTCTGATACAACTGTCAGTCATTTTATGATGCATAAAGCTGGTTTAGTTTCTTTCTATGGAGCAAGTGTTATTGCTGAATTTGGAGAGTATGTCAAAATGTTTGATTATACAAAAAAGCAGTACAAAAACTATTATTTGAGGATTGTACTAACTATGAAATAGCATCTAGTCCTTATTGGTCTAATGATTTTGTTAATTGGTCAGAAGAAAACATGTATGTAGAAAAAAAACTATTAAAAGAACAATATGGCTATCAAGTATTGCAAGGTAAGGGAATTATTAAAGGACAATTATTAGGTGGTTGTATAGATGTATTTCCAATGTGCATAGGAACTGACATTTGGCCAACATTAGAAGAATGGGAAAATAAAATACTTCTAGTCGAAACAAGTGAAGAAAAACCAACGCCTTCTCTTTTACTTTATTATTTGAGAAACTTAGGAGCACAAGGTATTTTTAAAAAAATCAATGCTATTATTGTAGGTAAACCACAAGATGAAACATATTACCAAGAGTATAAGGAAATCTATCGTAAAGTATTAAATGAATTTAGTTGTAATGATGTTGCAGTACTTTATAATGTAAATATTGGTCATGCCTCTCCTACGGGAGTATTACCATTAGGTAGCGATATACAAATTGATTTAGATAACAAAAAAATTATTTTACTTGAATCTCCTACAAAAAAAAGCTGATTACCAGCTTTTTTTATATCTTACGCTAATCCATGAATTCAAATTCTAAATCTAATATTTTAATAGTGTCACCATCTTTTGCTCCAACTTTCCGTAAAGCATCGTCGACTCCAATATTTCGAATCTGTTGAACGAAACGTTTGACTGCATCATCACTAGAAAAACTTGTCATTTGAACGATACGTTCAACTTTAGGACCAACAATAGAATAAACACCATTTCCTTCATTAAAAATTTCGTATCCTTTTTCCAACGTTTCTTCTTCAAAGCGGTAAATGACACTTCGTTGTTCCCCAACTTCTTCAAAGGTAACTTCATTTGTTCTTTCTAATAAATCAGCAATATGGTATAAAGGCTGATCCACTCCTTCCTGCATATAGGCACATACTGGATATATTTCTACATCTTCCTTAAGTTGTTGTTTGAATTTTTCTAAATTTTCTTGAGCACAAGGAAGGTCCATTTTATTTGCGATAATGATTTGTGGCCTATCTAATAAATTATATTGATAATTTCCTAGTTCTTTATTAATAATTTGATAATCTTCAAAAGGATCTCTACCTTCTTCTGATCCCATATCAATGACATGAACAATGACACGACATCGCTCAATATGTCTTAAAAATTGATGACCTAATCCTTTTCCAAGACTAGCTCCTTTAATTAAACCTGGTAAATCTGCTATCACAAAAGAACGATGATCTTTTGTAGATACAACACCTAAGTTTGGAACAATTGTTGTAAAATGATAATCTGCTATCTCTGGTTTTGCTTTTGAAACAACGGATAAAAACGTTGATTTACCAACAGAAGGAAATCCAACCAATCCAACATCAGCTAATAATTTCAACTCGCAAACGATTTCTAATGATTGTCCAGGTTCTCCCTTTTCACAGATTTGTGGTGCAGGATTACGAGAAGTAGCAAATCTAGCATTCCCTCTTCCACCTCTGCCACCTTTAGCAATGACAACTCGTTGTTTATCATATGTAAGATCTGCAAGAATTCTTCCAGTTGCATGATCAGTAATTATCGTTCCAATCGGAACTTGAATAATTAAATCTTCAGCAGAAGATCCATGCATTCTTTTACTCATACCATTTTCCCCAGATTTTGCTTTATATATTCTTTGATAACGTAACTCCAATAATGTAGATAAGTGTGTAGTTGCTTCAAAATAGATGCTGCCACCATTTCCACCGTCACCCCCATAAGGACCACCTTTTGGTACATATGCTTCCTTTCGAAAGGAAACGATTCCATCTCCACCTTTACCGGCAGTAATCGAGATTTTAACTTTATCGATAAATTTCATATTCTCACCTCATTTCCTATTATGGCTTTTATAAAAAAGAAAAATCCCATGATGGGATTTTTTATTATCATTAAGCTTCTACTGGATAAACAGAAACTTTTTTCTTATTTCTACCTAATCTTTCGAATTTTACAATACCTTCTACCTTTGCAAATAAAGTATCATCTCCACCTCTACCAACATTAGTACCTGGATGAATTTTTGTACCTCTTTGCCTATAAATAATAGATCCGGCAGTGCATAATTGCCCATCTGATAATTTAGCACCTAAACGTTTTGATTGAGAATCACGACCGTTCCTTGTAGAACCAACTCCCTTTTTAGATGCGAAAAATTGCAAATCTAATTTAAACATCATAATCAGCACCTCCTATCATGTTTATTTTTAAATAGTCTGAATAAGATTCTTCAATGGAAAGCAATTGAATATACAATGTCTCTAGTGTCCATTGTATTTGTTTATTTTCCAAATCAGATATCTTTATTTTAACAATGTCATTTCTTACATCAATTTCAAATGAATCGCTAGGATATCCACTACACTTTGTTAATGCATTTATCCCACCAAAGGTAATTGCACTAACTGCAGCACAAACGATATCTTTTCCATGTTCATTAAAGTTAGCATGCCCATTTACTTCCATGTAATAAATTTTATGCTTTCTTCTTTTCAGAATAACGTGAATCATAATTAAATATTAATAGAATCAATAATTAATTTTGTATAAGGTTGACGATGTCCTTGCTTTTTGTGATAGTTCTTTTTAGGTTTGTATTTATAAACAACAATCTTTTTTGATTTCCCTTGTTTTTCAACAGTAGCACTAACACTAGCACCTTCTACATAAGGAACTCCTACTTTTGAACTATCTCCACCAATGAACAATACTTTATCAAACGTATAGTTTTCACCAGCTTCTACATTTAATTTTTCAACAAAGATAGCATCACCAGCTTGAACTTTAATTTGTTTTCCACCTGTTTCAATTACTGCGTACATTAAATTGCACCTCCTATAAATAATGATTTCTAAGACTCGCCAATAGAGGTAGTTTTCACATTTATAACCTGTTATGTGCGGTTGTAGCTAGAGGTCTACAACACGTAGTATTTTATCATTTCTACTCTAAATTGTCAATGAAAAACCTCCGTAGTATGAAAGTTTTTCTGATTCAAATATGATAATGTCCTAATGTATCGAAAATGATTATGTCTTAATCCTTATCTTTAATCTTTATTTTTATCTTTGTTTTATCTGTTATACTTAACCTTCGAGGGGGTTAAAA
>Ga0153996_1000707_pt1 | contig 14684 bp, 13 predicted proteins | sample TSNC080MetaG_FD_104728 | JGI IMG/M metagenome (GOLD analysis project Ga0153996, IMG submission 104728) | Attine ant fungus gardens microbial communities from North Carolina, USA - TSNC080 MetaG | ecosystem: Host-associated > Fungi > Mycelium > Unclassified | place: USA: North Carolina, Lumber...
ATCCTCCCCGGCTGGGGAGGATTGGGATTCCTGCCCTTCTTCTTCTCCGGCCGGAGCGGCGCCGCTTTCAGCGGGTTCACCTTCTCCCTGGGATTCTTCTGTCTCCGGAGCTTCCTCCGCCGTTTCGGGCTCCCCGGCCAACGGGGTTTCGGCCTCCGCCAGATCCGGCTCGCGCACAATCTCGGCGCCGTCGGACAGCTTGGAGCTCCAGGTGGTGATGATCTCATCCGTGAGGGTGAGGCCGGATGTGATTTCGATACTGTCCGCGTCGGAGATGCCGGTGGTGACGGAGGTTTTTACCGCGAAGCCGTCCTTAACCAGATAGACATAGGGCATACCGTTGTCATAGTACAACGCGTCGATGGGAGCCATAACGCAGTTTTCCGCTCTCTGGGCGTCGGCGTAGATTTTGAGGGTGGAGCCGGAGCGGATGTCAAAGGGCGCGTTTTCCACCGAGGCCTTCACGGTAAACAGGCCGCTGCCGGAATCCGCCATGGTTGCGACCTCGGTAATAACCCCGGGCCAGGTTTGGCCATCCTTGTCGATGGTGACGCCGTCACCCGCCCGCATATGGGCCAGGGAAGCCTCGGGAATCTTAAAGGAAACCACCATCAGATCCTTGTTGGAAATGACATACACCGGGCTCTGGGGGGAGGCCATGTCAAAGGGATCTACATTCCGCTGCTCGATAATGCCGCTGATGGGTGCGGTAATCACCGCGTCGTTCAGGTCTTTTTGCAGCTTTTGCAGGGCTATGTACTGGTCGCTGAAATCCGTGTTCAGCTCCGCTGATTTTACGCTGTTCTTGACGGAGGTTTCCTGATCCCGAACCTGCACCTTTGCGGCCTCCAGGTTTTCCTTGGCCTGTTCCAGCCCCAGCTGGGCCTTTTCCAGCGTTATTTCAGCCTGCCGCTTTACGTCCCGCAGCGCGGTGATCTGCTGGTCGGTGTAGTCGCTGCCGTCCACGTTGTAGATCAGGCCGTCCTTGGCGTCGTTGTAGTTGCTCCGGGCGGTGCGCAGGTTCACAACAGCGGACTCCACCCCGTTTTCCGCCGTGAGCACGGCGGCCTCGGCGGCAAGCAGGGAGGCGTTGGTGCCCTCGGCTACGTTTGCCTTATAGGTTTCCAGGTTTTCCTGGGCAACCTCCAGGCCGTACTGGGCCTTGGCCTCGGCGGAGGCAATGGCGGCCTTGGTCTGGGCAATGGTGAATTGCAGGGTGGTGCTGTCCAGCCGGCAGAGTACCGCGCCCTGCTCCACGCTGTCGCCCACCTGGAAGTTGGCGCTCAGCACCTCGCCGGCCGTCTTTGGATAGACGGTCACCTGCTGGCCCGGCTCCACCGTGCCGATATATTCGCCGGTGACGGCGATATCTCCCCGGACGGGCAGCTGGGTCTCAACGATAATGCGGCTGTCCGCCGGTTCCGCCACAACGTCGCTTTCCTTCCCGGCCGTGGCCCCTAAAAAAGCGCCGGCAACAACCGCCAGGCTGGCGCAGACTGCAATAATCTTGGTAGTCTTCTTTTTACTCATACCTAAAACCTCCAGCAAAAGTCAGTGCATCTACAAACTCTATGATCCGACAGCGGCGGCTAGAACGGTATAGCCACTCCCTGTTCTGTGAAAAACGATAACCGCCCCCACCCACAGAACCGTGAATTTCCCTCTTTTTCCGCGCCTTCGTCCTATTAATTTCCATACACCGGCGACAGGCCCATAAAATCAGGGAATAACTGCTTCGCATAATATACCACTACTTGATATGGACTGCAATGAATAAACTGTTAACTTTTGCTTAAATTTAACTTTTGCTTCCTGTCTGGTTGACTTTTGGTTTTTCCGCCCTTATACTATAGGCAAAGAAAGGAAGATGCCTGAACAATGGATACAAGTGAATTTGTACAAGAGGGGTTGGACTTCCTTCCCGAATTCATCCGGATCAACCGCTGGTTTAACCAGTCGGTGGGTTTTGACGATAGCTGCACCCTTCCGCCTACCCAGATGCAGGCGCTGATTATGCTGATAAAGTACCCCAACCTCAACATGACCCAGCTGGCGGATTACCTGTTTATGCCCCGGCAGCAGCTCACCAAGGTTATCGACAAGCTGGTGGGCAACGGGCTTGTGGAGCGCAAGGCCGACCCGGACAACCGCCGGGTGGTTTTGATCTCCCTTTCCCCGGAGGGGCAGGCGTACCTGCTCTCCCGGATTCAAAACGCACAGGGCCGCTGGGCCAAATTAACCAGCCTGTTTACCGGTGCGCAGATGATAAAAATGAACATGGCCTTCCGGCTCATCAAGGAGGTTATTGCCGAGATTCCGGAAGTGGGGGCGCGTTGATTTTCCGCTGCTGTTCCGGTTGGATCGGGGTCGCTTTATTCCGGGGATTGTCCGTTTTTGTCAGAAGAGACAGGGCCATTGGCATCAGCCAATGGCCCTGTCTCTTTTATATAACGGGGGCATTAATAAAAATAAACAAAAATTTTAACCTGCATTTCACTATTTAATTCGACAGGAATCGGCATAATATTTATAAATAAATGGTATAATTAAGTCAGGTTATGGTGAACGGAATAATAATCCGGAACGCACCACCTTTATTTTTTTCGGCTTTTTTCTTTCCATGTATTTAGTTTCCACGAAATGTACGCTTGCGGCGCTGCGTTTTGTGATCGCAAGCTCTGTCCAGGTAAAAAACGGCTGCGCCATATACGAAGAGGTGGCCGCCGCGTTATCCACGACTCCCGGCGCTGGTATTTTTTACGCGAGGTTGAAGCGAATAAATGACAAAGTATTTATCAGGCAAAATAGCGGCTTACATAGTCAAAAATGACGACACCGCCGATTATGAGGAATTGGCATATGGATACGAGGTGCTGCTTCATGACGCACTGGTGGTTCTGGCCCTGCTTCTGATTGCGGTTCCGTTTGGGTTGGCGCTGCATGTAATATTTCTGCTGGCGGTTTATCATCTGCTTCGGGGCTTTGCCGGGGGAGCGCACGCAAAATCCGGCGTGGTTTGTAAAGTAACCTCTGTTGTTTTTTTATACGGCATTGCGTTCCTGTCGGCAAAAACGGCGTTGCGCATCCCGGTTTGCGCGATAGTGCCGCTCTATGTGCTTGACGCCGCGCTTCTGCTGCTTTACGCGCCCGCCGACACGGAGGTCATGCCGATACGAAATCCGGAGGTTCGGAAATCACTTAAGATAAAATCGGTTATTTGTTTATCCGCCTGTTTTGGGGCGGCGCTCCTGACCGGGAGACGGTGGGCAAGCATCGCCAGCATTTTGGTGCTTACCCCCACGTTAGCCTGTTGTTTTACACACCCGGCGGCCTATTGGCTGTATGGATGTAAAAAATCAAATCAACAAACGAAGGAGGTGACACAATGAACAAGAAGGTGAACTTCCTCAAGAAGGTCGGCCAGAAAACCGCTGATATCTCCATAGGCCCCCTGTGCATTCCCTTTATGGCTTATCAGCCGGTTGTGCCTGCGAAGCTGCAGGAAAAAATGAAGGATAAGAAATAACAAAAAGCGGAAATGAATGGAAATGGATGCCGGTTCGGCATCCATTTCCATTTTGCAGCGAGAAGCATGCAGCGGAATAGTATTATCCTCCTGCCGCGGCGGTAATTCTATCGTGGTGACGCTTCCAGCTCCGCGGCAAGGCTTTCGTTGCCAAGCTGCCTGAATATACGGGCGAGGCCGGCGTAGCTTTTCCCGGGCTCCTCGCCGTGGGCCGCAAGCCACCGGTAGCATTCATATGCCTTGGCGTAGCTCTCTTTTTCCTCGCAAAGCACCGCCGCCTGGGAGAAAAGCTCCACCAGCTCCGGAACCGCTTGCTTGGCGCCGTCCTCCCGGAGCTGCCTTCTGAACACGTCCAGGGTCAGGGTCTTCAGCGCTTTCAGCGCCTTTTCCCCGCCTTCGTCCGGAATAATGCCGGTGCGTATGATATCATCCAGGTCAACGACGCAGTCCATTGCCACAATGTAGCGGTCGTAGAGCTCCCTGGCCCGGGGAGAGAACAGATCCCCGCCCTTTTCCGCGACAATGAGCAGCCCGTGCATCAGTTCAGGCCACACCTTGCCTCGTTCCAAAAAGCCCTCGATTCGGTTGAGCGCCTGCGCGTACCGTCCCAGGGCAAGCTCGCACCGGAGAAGTCTCTGGCTACAGCCCGCGTCAAAGGGGTTCACCGTGGGGCCGCTCTCCAGAAGCAGATGGTCATAGCGGCCATTGTGGATGTAGTAATCCGCCTTGGCCAGGAAGCATTCCCTTGGCAGGACGCTTTGAAATACATTCAGCAGCCGCCCGGCTGTTTCGGTTCCCGCCGCCAGCGCAACCAGGGGATAGGTGTTTGTGAGGATCCCCAACTCCTTCACCCCGGCCTCCGTCAGACCGCGGCCTGTGAAATAAGCCTCCAGAACCTGGGCATAGGGCTGTAGATACTGCGCGTTATCTCTGTAGAAAGCCTCGTTTCCGCTGCAAACAGCGGTGAGGAACAGATGACGGCTCACCGTCTCCCCATTGGCTTCGTCATACATGGACAGGGCCATTTCCACCGATTCCGCGTATTTTTTGTGCAGGAGCAGCAGGTAGAGAAAGCTGCCCTTGGTGGCGCCGCCCCCCTCGATCTGCTTGTTCATGTAATAGGCGTGCACGGTGAGGAAACCCTCCCGGCGGGTGGCCTGGATTACCCGTTCCAGCTTTCCAGGGTCGGCGGTATCAATCAGGGAGTTGATAAACATCACAATATCCCCGTCAGGCTGCCCCTTGATGCAGCTTAAAAGAATATTCAGGGTCTGCTCCTGGGTTCTGTGGTAATGGGGGAGGGCGGCGACGGCATAGTCCAGGGCCTGGGCCTTGTCTCCCCGGTTCCAGGCGGCGGCCGCGGCCCCGCTGTATACCATGGATTCCACCGGCTGGTATTCGGTCACCTTGGCGGGCGGCAGCTTCCGGGCTTTTTGGATGGCGGGCTCCAGCTCTGCCAGCAGCCTGTCCTCCTTTAAATCAAAGAGGAGCTGATAGAAAAGGGGCATGACAGGGGTTCCCGTATACTGGGGATAGAGCCGCTCCATAACGTCCGCCAGCTTCTTGCGGATTTCCAGCCTGCTCACCCGCGCCCGCTGGCGCCAGGCCAGGTTCATGGCAACATACAGGATGCTGACGAAATTGTCCCCATAGATTTTACAGCATTCCTCCAGCTCGCGGGGCTGCTTCAGCACCTCGTTCAGATATTCCACCGCCCGGATATCGTTGCCCTGGTTGATGATTTCCCGCATGAGATAACACTGGTTGAGGAACCGCTCCAGCGGGTTGGTGGAGGCCGCCAGGGCGTCCTCCAGCATCGCGATGTTCCGGGGCATTTTTTTAATCAGATTTTCGGTAGTGTAGCCGGAGTGATAAAGAATCCACCCGTCCAGAAACGCCGTTGACAGCTGCCCGCCGTTATCCTTCGTCATCTGCTCGTGGATAATACCCTGATAGCGGAGGTCGCTCCGCCTGCGGTACAGCCGGGGGAGAACAATGTCGCCCCGGGAGCTGTCGCTCTGTTCCAGGTTGTGGACGACAACTTGAAACTGCTCTATAACAGGCCGGTGCCTGTACGCTTTTTCCAGCACCTCCCGGTGCTTTTTATCCAGCTTGGGCTCAAACCACTCGTCGCCGTCCGGAAACAGGATCACATCCCCGGACGCCAGGGAAATAGCGTAATTCCGGGCGGCGGAAAAATCCCCCACCCACTGGAAGAAATCGGTTTTCACCCCTAAAGACCGGGCGATGGAGACCGTATCGTCGGTGGAGCCGGTGTCCACCAGGATCATCTCGTCCACGATATCCCGGACGCTTTCTATCGACCGGGCAATTACCTCCGCCTCGTTTTTGGTGATCCAACATGCTGAAAGCTTCATGTTCCGCGTCCTTTCCCGCCTATTCCGTCTACAGGGTATTATGCCGCAGGTGGCCCTGAAAAATGTGGTATAATAACCGCTTGCGGTTATTATACCACATTTTTTTGAATCTGTGAATTTTTTTAACCGCTGCCAACAATAAGCCTATCCCGGCCCGGCGGAGGCCGCCACCGGGCTTTCCTTCGGGGGAAAGATCAGCATGTTGACGGCTATGCCGACGATTGTCCCGATAAAGGTGCAGGCCATCCGCGTAAGGCCATAGCTCCAGGCCTGTTCCATCGTGTTTAAATAAGACACCGCAAAATAGACGATAGCACCGGGGACAATGCTTTCCTGTCTGCCTATTTTATTGTTAATCCAGATAAGGGGGATCAGGCCCAGGGAGAGCAGCGGGATACTCTCGGTAAACGAGCTGACCGCAATGCCGATACAGCCGCCGGTTATGGTGCCCACATTTCGGATAACGCTGGCGCGCAGGGAGGAATGAAAGGTGCGCTCAACCGCCACAACCGCGCCGATGCACCCGAAAAAGGGGTTTTGGTGCAAAACATGCCGCATGAGCAGCGCGGTGAGCATGGCAGCCAGCACCGTCTTTATGGTGCGCAGGCCGGGGAGAGGAATACGCCTGAAAATTGCTTTATTTTTCATGAGGAAATCCTTTCCATTTTTTGTGGAAGCATATACGGTTGCCGCATGTTCCTGTCAATAAAAGCTACAGAAATATGGCAAGGCTTTTAGAGGCGTATATCCCATAAGCCGTGGGTCAAACTATCCTTGCGGAGGTATTAATTATGAAAAAAATTATAACTTTTTTATTGACAGCTGCGATCATGCTGGGTACTGCCGGTTGTATGGCCGGCAGAAATAACGGCGTCAACGACGACATTAACAGAAACGGCGTTTATGATAATGGCGTTAATGACAACGGCGTTTTAAACGGAGGCGTTACCGGAAACACCTACAACGATACCCGCAATAATGGTGTTCTCGATAACGACCGGGATGACAACGACCGTCTGCGCGACAACAACTTGAATGGCGGCGTCGGCGCGTATGACAATACTCCCAACGATACGATGTTTGGCAACACCCCCGGAAACGCCATCAACGATTTAAGCTGATCCATTCCGTACCAAGCGGGAAGCCTGTGCTGAAACCAGCACAGGCTTTTTTGTCGCGTCCTGCCGCTAATCCAGCAGCCCCGCCATGGCCGTGCCGGTGATCGTGGCGTTTTCCACCCTTACAAATTCCCAATGGAGGCCCAGCCGCCGGAAGGTATAGTCGTTCATAAAATAGTCCAGCTTGGGCCGCAGCAGCCGGGCCTTGTAAAATGTGGTACCCTCCGCGGAGATGCATACAGGCCGGCAGGGGTTTTTGGCAGCCGGCCCCAGGCGGCGGAGCACGGCGGTCAGGTTGACGGCGGCAAGCAGGGCCACCCGGTCGAAGAAGGCCCCGGTCAGCCGGCAGAGGGAAATGGTGTCCGTTTCCCCGGCGCACAGGCCGGACATAAGATTTTGACCCAGGGGGAAATCGCAGAAGGCGTCCATATCCCTGCCGGACAGGCGGGTTACCCTTTCCAGCCTTTCCCCAAAGGCGGAGGAAAACAAGCCCTCCCCGGCGGCGGCCCGCAGGTATGCCAGCAGCAAACCGCCTTGATAGGCTCCGGAGCACATTTTTTCCATCTGCTGGTGGCGGGGCAGTTCGGTTTTGGAGATAAAGGCGGCGTCCACCGGGCTTTGGGAGACGCCGGAAAATCCGCCCGACTCCATATTGATGATGGTGCTGCCCGCCCTCCGGCAGAGGGAGGGCTCCTTGGAGATGCGGGCGTTCTCCTCGGCATAACAGCTGTTTACGCCGGTGCCCAGAATAAAGCCCATATAGCCGCCGTAGCGCTTTTCGGTTTTTTGAGCCATGGCCCCCAGCTGGGAGGCTACCGTATCGTTGATAACCACCACCTTGTGGTCGCCCAGCCCCTGCTGAATCATAGCGTCCCGAAGCCCCCGGCCCAGGAATACGCCCTCGCCGCCGGTGATCCTTACCTCCTTGTCAAACAAAAGGATTTTTGCGTCCCGGCCGGGGGAGATTTCCGCCGGGAAGGAGAAGCAGATGGCGATATGCTCCGCCAGATGGGCGATGGGGCGCAGGTATTCCGACAGCTGCCGGAAAAATTCAGCGATGGTCAGCGTTCCCGTTGTGCCCGGCATGGGGTATTGCTCAAAATACCGCACCTCCGGCCCAACCTCCGGGGCAACCCGCGCCAACGCGACACGGAGGTTGGTTCCCCCCGCGTCGATAACAATAACGTCCCGCCGGTTGCCGCCCACAGCCTCGGGATGGACATAGGTGGGCAGCATGGCCAGGGAGCTCTCCTCCCCCGCCAGCCCCCGCTCCATTTCCCGCAGGAAGGATTCCACATATTCCTCCAGCAGGGAATTATCCGGGACAAGCCCGTGGCGGAACAGAAATTCTGTCAGCTTATCCATATAAAATTTCCCCCTTTTTTGTAGTTACAGGCAGCAGGCCCTACTTTTTCCGGTTAAAGGCGTCCAGGGAGGTAATGGCCAGGCAGGTCAGGCCGATGCCCAGCATGGTGAGCGCGGTTCGCCCGGTGACGCTGCGCAGTTGGGCCAGCACCACCACCGAAAGCCCCATGCCGATGGCGGTGGCGCGTAAGATCAAAGCAATCAAGCGGTTCATAAGCGGGTTTCCTCCCAATACTATGCGGTTTCGCAAGGGTCCAGGCAGACGCGCCGGGATGGGGCGTAAGGCTTAATACAACCGGTCAATGTATTTGTGCATCAAGTCCCGGTTCCTGTCCTGGGTGTAGGGGCAGCGGAGCTGATCCAGACGATCCAGATTCAGGGGAGCGCAAATTATATCCGGCCCGGGGCCGCCGCCGGCCTTGCTGACAACGCCGTTTTTGAGCTTCACCATTTCGTTGGGAGCGTAGACGGCGCAGCCGCCCTCCACGGTAAAGCCCAGCCCGGTGTCACCGGCGAGGCAGCTTTGCACGCCGTAGAGCTTGGTCTCCTGCACCCGCATATTCAGCCCCAGGGTGGAGGTTATGGGGGTGTACTCCCCGGGGAACACCGAGGGGCAGAGCAAAATCCTCGCGCCCAGCGCCTTGGCGATATGGGCGGTTTCAAAGTAGTCGGCGTCCGAGCCGATGAGGATGGAGAGGGGCCCCACCGGGGTTTCAAACACCCGGATCTCATCGGCGGGCAGAACACCCATATCCTGCTCCAGCTTTGAGGGAATGACCTTATCCTGATATCCCACAAGATCGCCCTGGTGGCCGAACAGGAAGGCCCGGTGGCACAGGGTATCCCCGTCAAAATAAAGGGTGGAGCCGCTCATTATGCAGATGCGGTGCCGGGCGGCCAGGGCGGACATGGTGCAGAAATACGCCTCGTATACAAAATCCGAAAAGTAAGCCAGGGCCTGATGAACCCTTGTGGGATCGGGGCTCCCGGTTTCGGCCAGGAGCCGGGCCTCCGCCAGGCTCTTTTCGTACTGGGGCACCAGCGATACGGGCAGAAGCCCGGCGTAGGCGGGAAAGCACACCAGCTGGGCCCGGCGGTTTACCGCGTCGGCTACATAGAGGTTCATATCTACAATATAGTCCGCCAGGGAGGAGTATTGTTTTATCAGTACCTGGAGGCTGGCGATATTCACCGCCCGGGAGGAGACGGCATGTAAATTGTCCGACGGCAGAATTTCCAGCCTGTCCACAATTTTTTCGATTTCCTTGGCGGATACCTTATAGGACATGAGCAGCGCCAAATTAGACATGGCAAATTTATTCACTCCGCATACCTCCCTTGACTTTATATAAGATATAGTATATCGGTTTTTATGCGGATATACAAGGGGTAACAACAGCGCCGCGCCTTGCAATTGCCGCCCCGTTGGGGTATACTGTTCATTGTAAAAAGGCAGGATAAAACGAATTTTTGACGGAATCGGAGGGAATGAAAATGAACAAAAGCCTGCAAGTGGTAATCGACAAAAAAGTCGAGCGGACGGTGGCGGCCCTTAGGGCCAACAATTACGAGGCGCATTATATCACCAGCCAGGAGGAGCTTCTGGCCAAGGTGGATGAGTATGCGCCTCCCGGGGCTGTCTGCACGGTGGGAGGCTCCATGACCCTGTTTGAGGCCGGTGTAATCGACCGTATCAAGGGCAACGGCTGTACCTATCTGGATCGTTATGCCCCCGGCGCGGACACCGCGGATATTTTCCGCCAGGCGTTTTTCAGCGACGTTTACTTTACCAGCAGCAACGCCATCACCGAGGATGGCTGCCTTTACAACATGGACGGCAACGGCAACCGGGCCGCGGCCATGATATACGGCCCCAAAAAGGTGGTTGTGGTGGCGGGGTTCAACAAGATCGTGAAAACCTTGGAGGACGCGCGGCGGCGGAACCGGGAGATCTGCGCCCCCGCCAACAATATCCGCCTGAACAACCCCAACCCCTGCGCGAAAACCGGATATTGCGTCGACTGCAAAACAGACACCCTTATCTGCGTCACCGAGGTGGTGCACCGGCGGCAGAGAAATAAGGAACGCGTCGCCGTGTTGATTCTTCCCGAATCCTACGGCTATTAGGATGAAGGAAGGAGGCCGTAATAAACGTGAGCCGAATGAAATGTGAGCTGCTGCCTATGGAGGGTGCGTTTAATGTCCGCGACCTGGGCGGCTATCCGGGAGCCGGAGGCAGGGCCTTGCGGAAAAGGCGCTTTATCCGCGCGGGATCCTTAAGCAATCTGACGGAAAAGGGTAAGGCGGACATGCTGGCCCTGGGGATCGACTGTATTGTGGATCTGCGCTCTACCCGGGAGGTGACGGTGGCCCCGGACGCCCTGCCGGAGGGAGCCGGTATCGACCGCTTTCATATTCCCATGCTGGACTACATCCAGTCCAATATTATCAGCGGAGACTATTCCACCTTCCCCACCTCCATGCCGGAGATGTACCGGGGGCTGCTGGACGGCGGCCAGGACGACCTGCTGAGGGTTTTCCGGGTATTTGCCGACCCCAGGTACAATACGGTGCTGTTCCACTGCACCGCCGGGAAGGATCGCACCGGCATCACGGCCATGCTCCTGCTGCTGCTGGCGGGGGTGGGAGAGGAGGATGTGGTGGAGGACTATTCCTGGAGCGAGAGGCTGATCGCGCCGCTGGAGGCGGCCGAATCCGACCCCAATATTCCGCCCTATGTGTTCTCGTCCAGTCCGGAAAATATGCAGGAGGCCGTCAGCCACCTGGGCCAATGTTACGGCAGTGCCCGGGACTACCTGTCCAAAGCCGGGCTTACCCCGGAGGAGCAGGCGAGGATTACCGCCAAGCTGCTGGGCCGGTGAGAAGGGATTGGGCGTTTTCGGTATGGCTGCGGCGGGAATCTGCCTCCTGATGGGCCGGAAGCGCGGGTACAAGCTTTTATATACCGAAAAGAGGCGGCGGCGTGTACGGAAATACGCCGCGCCAATATCTTTGATAGGCATCCCGGACTTAAATATGGCTTGGTGTAAATCGACTTTGCGATATTTAAAGGAGAGAGGAGTTTGATAATGAAGCGGTTTCAATTTTTAGCAATATTTCTTGTTATTGTCATGGTATTGCTAACTTCTTGCTCTGTCAGGGACAATGCCGGCCAACCCTTGGAAATTGAAAGCAGTGTGGCGGAATCCCCGGCAGCAAGTGGCGGCAAATCTGAAGATGCGCCAAAACAGCTATCGGATGAGCGCGGCGTGGAAAACAGCCGGGTCGATAGCAGTGATGCGGAAACTTCTGAAATTTCCGCGCAACCAACCCCGGAAGAGCCCCTTGCTCCCGATCCGCCCGTGTCCGATTCCTCTTATATTAAGCGTTGGGATGAAAGAACCGTATCGGAAAAATATGGGAATGTCAGTTTAAACGGAAGCCTGTATCATGTTGGCCGGGAAAAAATAGACACCCTGTTAATCGGGGAGCCCCTTGGCGAATCGTCTGCCTTTGGCTATGACGCCTATGAGAACGAACAGAAGAAAACAATAAAATGCAGCCTGTATTCCCTGAAATCAATATCGCCCAAATGCGCGGTGGCGGCAAAATATGAAGGCTGGGGAGGATATTTTCCATTTTCCACTTATGACTATGTCCCCGCGACACTTGGGGATCTTATCAATGACCTGAATTTGCGCGAAAATCTCGTTTTCAACAAGATTTATTACAGTTATTGGAAAGATGGAGTCGTGGCCGACGGCAACTATATCATGATGGAATACACCTTGCCAGACACCTCTGTAATATGGGCTTTATTGCTTTCGGACACCTCCATAAAAAATGCCGGCGATGCGCATTATATCAATTCCATAATGGGTGTTTCCATTGATGTGAAGGTGATAGGGGCAAAGAACATCTCCCTTTCGGTAAATGAAGACGGTTATCTCCAAACAAATATTCTGGCCACGGGAAAATCATTCTTTATCGGACAGGAAAAGGTTCAGGCATTTATAGATTATGTGCTGGACAACGGAAAGGGAGAGATTCTGGGGCTGGACGGCAACGGGGACGACATTGCCGAATAAGACAATCAATAGTTTAGTCGCCGCTTGTTCACCGTGGTTTCCATAGCAAAACCAGAAAAATCCAAAATACCGGTATGATTCCCCCAGCTCTGCCAACAATATACAAACAGAGAAAAACAGGGGGATCGGAAATGCGCCAAAGAATCATAGCGGTCTTTTGTGTCATCACAGTGCTGATGACCACGGTGATCTACCGCATCTACTACATCAACGCGTCGGATTATCTCACCACCGCGGCAGCCGTCCAGGGGAAATACCGGGTGGATATCGCCACTACCCGGGGGGGTATCTACGACCGGAATATGAAGCCTCTGGTGAATACCGGAAGCTCCTGGGTGGCGGCGGTGCTGCCCACCCCCCAGGCCGCCACGGCGCTGCTGGAGGTGGAAACGGAGGAAAACCGCCCTGCGCTGCTGGAGCGGCTGTCGGGGGTAAAGCCCTTTGCAATGCGGGTGGAGAATCAAAACATCTACGCCCAGGGGGTGGATGTTTTCCAGGTTCCGGTGCGGTACGGCGAGGGGATAGCGCCCCACCTCATCGGCTATCTGGGGGGGGATGGAACGGGCGGCGTGGCCGGGATTGAAAAAGCCTGCAACCAGCTGCTGGTGGACGAGGGAAGCCGCGTTTGGGCCACCTATGAGGTTGACGCGGCGGGCCAGGCCCTGCACGGTACCGGCGCGGACATCCACAGGGTGAACGAGGAGGGCAAAGGCGGCGTGGTGCTCTCCCTGGATAAGGATATCCAGCTGATTGCCCAAAACGCGCTGTCCTCCGGCTGGGACAAGGGGGCGGTGGTGGTTATGGATGTGGCCACCGGGGATATTTTGGCCATGGCCAGCATCCCGGCCTTTGACCCCAACGATATCGCGTCCAGCCTGGAGCGGGAGGACGCGCCCTTTATCAACCGGGCCATCAGCGGATACAACATCGGCTCGGTGTTCAAGGTGGTGGTGGCCGCCGCCGCCTTGGAAAACAATATTTCCCCTTATCATCAATACGAATGCGAGGGCTATGTGGACATCGGCGGACAGGTTTTCCGCTGTAACAACCACGCGGTTCACGGGACGCTGGATATGGAGCGGGCGCTGAAGGTTTCCTGCAACACCTATTTCATCCATCTTGCCCGGGAGATCGGCCCGGAATATATCTTGGCGCTCTGCGAGCATATGGGACTGGGGAGCGCGGCCCAGCTGGCCCCCGGGCTCTACACCCAGCCGGGCAATCTGCCGGGAACCGCCGAGCTTGCAAACCCGGCGGGGCTGGCCAACTTCGGTTTCGGGCAGGGCAGCTCGCTGGCGACGCCCCTTCAAATGGCCCAGGTCGTTTCCGCCATAGCCGGGGGCGGCAAGGCGGTGACGCCCCGCCTGGTGAAGGGCGTCACCCTGGACGGGGAAACCCTCAGCGAGCAGACCCCCATTTATACGGCCAATCAGCTCATTAGCCCCGGCACCGCCGCCACCGTGCGGGATATGATGGTCGCGGTGGTCTCCGAGGGGAGCGGCAAGCAGGCCGCCTCCCTGAAAGGAGGCGCGGGAGGCAAAACCTCCTCCGCCCAAACAGGCCAGATGGCGGGGGACAAGGAGATCGTCCACGCCTGGTTCGCGGGATTTTATCCGGCGGAACAGCCCAGATACAGCATTGTGGTATTCTGCGAGGGCGGCGAGTCAGGCGAAAATGTGGCGGCGCCTATCTTCAAGCAGATTGCCGACGGCATCGCAGGATTGGAATACCGGTAGCCTTCTTTGCTTTGCTTGACCAGATCTCTGCCTCTGGCTTGGCGCTGTGCACGGCATTAGCCTTGCCTCGGTTGGCCGGGCTCCTCTCAATACAATCGCTGCGGCGAGCATTAGGATAGAGGGCTACGACCTGCCCGAACCCGCTTAGGGCCATAATGGCCCCCCTAAAGGACTAGGAGTGCAAGCACTCCGCACCACCGCGCCAACAGCGTTTGCCAAAGAATACTGGATTCTTAAGGACTAGCAGTCCTTAAGCGGGGGTTTTAGGGGCCGGGCCGTAGCCCTCTATCCTAATGCCCGCCGCAGCGGTTGTATTGAGAGATGCCCCTATTTAAATATCGTAGATACCTCTGAACTACTACAAGATTACCAAAGACAGCTACCCATAGTGCAGGGGGGTCACGGGGGCCCTCCCCCGTGGGAATTTTGGTTACTTTTGTTCCTCCAAAAGTAACTGCCCGTCGCGGCATGAG
>Ga0153996_1000710_pt1 | contig 14659 bp, 15 predicted proteins | sample TSNC080MetaG_FD_104728 | JGI IMG/M metagenome (GOLD analysis project Ga0153996, IMG submission 104728) | Attine ant fungus gardens microbial communities from North Carolina, USA - TSNC080 MetaG | ecosystem: Host-associated > Fungi > Mycelium > Unclassified | place: USA: North Carolina, Lumber...
CGCAACGACGGTCATTTTCGCAGATATGTCAATTCTATTTATAGAAACGGTAAAGTAGAAATTATCTTTCGGGATTTAGTGGATAAAGGAGAATTATATGAGCATTAAAATCAATCCATCCATGTGTAAGGGCTGTAAAAAATGTTCTGACGTATGTCCTGGCAATCTCATTGCGATTAACCATGCGGGAAAAGCTGAAATAGCTTGCCGGGAAGACTGCTGGGGCTGCCTGTCCTGTGTTAAAGATTGTGAATTTGGGGCGATCCGGTTTTATCTCGGAGCCGATATCGGCGGGCGGGGAACAACTCTTTATACGAAGGCGGGCGCTGACGAAATTGACTGGATATTTGAAAGCCCGGAGGGGGGAAAACGGAAAATGACCATTTATAGAAAAGATTCTAACGCCTATTAACCGGCGGTAGTAATCATTAAGATCAGGAGGAAAAACAGTTATGAATGAATTGTCACACCTTGATGAGCTTGAAGCCGAAGCGATTTATATTATCCGTGAAGTAGTGTCCGAATGTGAGCGTCCGGTGATGCTTTACTCAATCGGCAAAGATAGTTCGGTTATGCTTCATTTGGCTTTGAAAGCATTTTATCCGGAAAAGCCGCCCTTTCCGCTGCTCCATATCGATACAACCTGGAAATTTCGGGAAATGATATCCTTCCGCGACCATATTGCAAAAAAGCATCAGATTGAACTGTTGGTATATACAAATGAAGATGGGGTCAAGCGTGGCATCAACCCCTTTGATCATGGCGCGGCATATACCGATATCATGAAGACCCAGGCGTTAAAACAGGCACTGGATAAATATGGATTTACCGCGGCATTTGGCGGCGGCCGCCGAGATGAAGAAAAATCCCGCGCCAAGGAACGGATCTTTTCTTTTCGGAATGAGGCACATGCCTGGGACCCTAAAAATCAGCGGCCGGAACTTTGGAAGCTATATAATACAAAATTGAATAAAGGGGAAAGCATGCGTATTTTTCCACTCTCAAACTGGACCGAAAAGGACATTTGGCAATACATTCAGAGGGAAAATATTGAGATCGTGCCGCTGTATTTTGCCAAAGAAAGACCAGTGATTTATCGTGACGGAAACATAATTATGGCGGATGATGACAGACTGCCGCTGCTTCCCGGTGAAAAGCCGGAATTCAAGAAGGTACGCTTCCGCACCCTGGGATGTTATCCCCTAACCGGCGGCTGTGAATCGGATGCCGTCACCCTTGATGAGATCACGAAGGAAACGCTGGGAGCAGTCACTTCTGAACGCACCAGCCGGGTGATTGACAAAGAGGCGGAGGGCAGCATGGAGCGCCGAAAAAGGGAGGGATATTTCTAATGAGCAGATTATTAAAATTTATTACCTGCGGCAGTGTGGACGACGGAAAATCCACTCTCATTGGTCATCTTTTATATGATACGAAACTGTTATATGCAGATCAACAGCAGGCTCTGGAGCTGGACAGCAAACTGGGGAGCCGGGAGGGTGAAGCCGATTACTCCCTCCTTCTGGATGGTTTAATGGCAGAGCGTGAACAAGGTATAACGATTGATGTGGCTTATCGTTATTTCACAACTGATGCCAGAAGCTTTATTGTGGCTGACACCCCCGGACACGAAGAATACACCAGAAATATGGCGGTGGGAGCGTCGTTTGCCGACTTGGCGGTTATTTTAATCGATGCCTCTCAGGGGGTTCTGGTACAGACCAGGCGGCACGCCAGGATCTGTGCGATGATGGGAATCCGGTATTTTGTGTTTGCTGTAAATAAGATGGATCTAGTGGGATATAAGCAGGAAACGTTTGACCGGATTCAGGCGGATATTCTGATGCTGAAAGCGGAAATCGCGTTAGAAAATATCTATATCATTCCCCTTTCTGCCACAGAAGGGGATAATATTACCCATAAATCGAAAGACATGGAGTGGTATGCCGGCACAACGCTGATTGATTATCTCGAACAGATAGATATCATCTCAGATACTTCGGAAAAAGGATTTTATATGCCAGTGCAGCGAGTTTGTCGACCCAACCATACCTTCCGAGGTTTTCAGGGACAGATTGAAGCGGGAAGAATTCAGGTAGGCGATGAGATAAGATCTTTGCCGGGCGGCCGGAAAGCCCTGGTAAAACAAATTTATTTAACCGATCAACAGGTAGAAGAAGCAATTTCTGGTCAGCCGGTGACGATTCAGCTGGACCGGGAGGTCGATGTGTCACGGGGCTGTGTTCTGGCAGACCGGGCAGATCTGCCGATCGGCAAATCGTTTACCGCATCGCTTTTGTGGATGGATGATCTGCCCTTAATAACCGGTAAGGATTATCTGATAAAAATCGGCACCAAAATTCTTCCCTGTGTTATCACGTCTATATCCTACAAAACAGATGTCAATACAGGCGGAAAAATACCGGCGTCTCAGCTGGTTAAAAATGAGATCGCTGCCTGTGACATCGTGCTTGCTGAATTTACCGCACTGGATCTTTTTCATTCTCGCAAGACGCTTGGAGAGTTCATTCTAATTGATCGGGTCAGTAACATGACGGCTGCCTGCGGCGTGATAACCACCTTCGATAATCAAAAGGAACACAACGCAAAATCCTGTTTTTGCGGTCGTGATATATCCGCCCAGTCTGATATCTTTGAGGAATTTTATTATAATCTGGAAAGCAGCTCTATCATTGGATATCATTCTGATAAAGAAACTTATAGGGTCGGCGACAGTGTCCCGGTCAAAGGAGAAAGCTATCATTATCCCGATACGTTTGATATCATGATCTTAAAAGATGAGGTGGTGGTGTTGGTACGGGATAAAAGGATTGCCGCGATATCCTCACTAAATGATTATTCCTATACTGAGGCGCCGCTGATCAACGGACAGGGGTTTGGTATCCGGGTAAAATCCGGTGAGGAATTTGCGGAATTTATCCGCTGTTATCAGACCAGCAAAGACAGCACCGAATTATACAATCAATGGATTTCTTTTGAAGCGTACCGACAGGTTATATTTAACAGCAATTTTTGGATAATATAGAAGCGGGAGTGGAGAATATGGCACGAGATTACAAAACCTTAAAAAAAAGTGGGTTTATCCCGCAAAAGCAAAAAGATTATTTTGCCCTTAGGATTCGTGTTGTGGGCGGACATCTGACGACAGAACAGCTAATGGTTATTACCAAAGCCGCGCAAAAATACGGGGCAGGGCATGTCCATCTGACCTCCCGTCAAAGCGTGGAGATACCATTTGTCCATGCCGATGACATCGATCAGATCAAAGCTGATCTGGCGGTGGGGGGAGTAGAGCCAAGCGTGTGCGGACCGGGAGTCAGGACGGTAACCGCCTGCCAGGGAAATGCTATTTGTGCCAGTGGCTGTGCTCCCACATTGGAGCTGGCGAGAGAACTTGACAGCCGCTACTACGGGAGGGAGCTGCCGCATAAATTTAAGATTGGTATTACCGGGTGTCTCAATAACTGCTTAAAAGCGGAAGAAAATGATTTGGGTTTTAAAGGCGCAATGAAGGTCAAATGGATTCCTCAGAAATGTGTATTCTGCGGTGCCTGCAAGAGAGCGTGCCGGTCAAACGCCATTAAAATAACCGATAAACAATTATCGGTAGATTATAGAAAGTGCAAAAGCTGCGGACGCTGCGCGAAATCCTGTCCGACCAAGGCATGGGACACGAAGAGCGGATATATGCTGTCGTTTGGGGGGCTTTTCGGAAATACTATTTCCAAGGGGAAAAATATTTTACCGGTGATCACTGACCACGATACACTTCTGCGGGTATCCGATGCGGCAATTGATTTTTTTGAAACCCATGCAAACCCATCGGAACGATTTAAATTTGCAATCGACAGGATTGACTGGGATATTTTTGAAAAGATAATAAAGGACGCCAATCATGGCGAAAGTGCTAAGGTATGATCCGCGTAATAATCAGCGCGGCGGAATTTAAGTGAGGCCATTGAAAAAAACCAATTCTGAGAAAAAAGTGTTTTTTTCAGCGGCCTCGTATTTACTGGGGATATCGTGCTTCTCCTGACATAACTACTTGCCTGTCATCGGGGATATGAGGATTCCATTCTCTCATTTCTATTTATCAAATTCCGGATTAAAGGCATAGAAGTTCTTGGCATCCAGATTATCCTGGACGATCCGCAGGCATTCGCCGAATCTTTGGTAATGAACGATTTCGCGCTGCCGCAGAAAGCGGATTGGGTCACATACTTCAGGGTCTTTTACCAGCCGCAGAATGTTGTCATATGTTGTTCGTGCTTTTTGTTCGGCAGCAAGATCTTCATGTAAATCGGTAATTGGATCACCTTTTGACTGAAGATAGGTCGCTGTCCACGGAGCACCGCTTGCAGCCTGCGGCCAAAGGGCTAAAGTATGGTCCACGTAATAATCGGCAAAGCCGGCTTTTTCGATTTCTTCGGGAGTCAAATCACGGGTCAGTTGATGCACGATGGCACAGACCATCTCCATGTGTGCCAGCTCTTCGGTACCGATGTCGGTCAGCAATGCGGTTACTTCTTTATACGGCATCGTGTATCTTTGAGCCAGATATCGCATGGAAGCGGCTAATTCGCCGTCCGGCCCGCCAAATTGGGAAATGATGACTTTTGCGATTTTAGGATTTGTCTGAGTGATTTTTACCGGGTATTGCAGGCGTTTTTCATAATTCCACATATACTAACATCCTCCTTCTTGCCATGGCCATGGTTCGTTTACCCAGCTCCAGCGGTCATTGCATGCACTGGTGACGGTATCGATGGTAAGCGGACCGAAACAATTTGCATAATCTCTTAATGCCTGATTACGTATTCGGCTGCATTCTTCAAAATAAGCAATAGCATCTGTATCACAGGGGTGAGTATCCAGATACAGCTGTGTATCAATGAGTGAAAAACTGATCTCATCAATCATATTAAGCATTTCTTTACGGCTCATCGGCTCATTCATCTGATTATTCATCGATTGCGTCCTCCTCTTCCCAAAAACGGTTTATCCAATTCTTTAAATATGGTGCCGCGCTGCAGTGCGGGACACGGCTCGTAGATCTGCTGCCATGTCTGCCAGGGGACATAAGCCATGGCGAGTGCCATATCTTCCAGCGGATCATTTGAACTGTAGCGGGGCCGGGTCACTGGCTGCTGCATATAACCGCGCTGATTACTTTGCTGCTGATACATATTATTACTGTGGTAGTTAGACATACAAAGACTCCTTTCATTTATCATATAACCAGTGTATGACAGCCAGATAAAAAGGGTGAAAAATCAAATCAAAGAAATATCTGTTGTTTTTAGCCGGTGATGTAGGTATAATAAAGGGGTTAAATGTGAATGGTACAAGTAGGAGAGTTTATCGATGGCGGGAAGGAAAAGGGAGAAAAAACAGAAGAGTACTGTGCGTTATCTGGATTATAGCCTGATTGCCGTACTGGTGTTTCTGATATGTTTTGGGTTGGTTATGCTGTACAGCACCAGCGCCTATAGTGCCCTGACTACATATGGCGACAGCATGTATTACTTTAAACGCCAGCTGATATTCAGCGGCGGGAGTGTTGTGGTGCTTCTGGCGGTGGCCAGGGTTGATTATCATTATTATGGAAAAATCGCCAAAGCGCTGTTTTTTGCAGCGATGGTTTTGATGCTGCTGGTTAAGTTTTCGCCGCTGGGTGTAGAAGTAAATGGTGCGAAGCGGTGGCTGGAAGTTCCATTGATCGATCAGCGGTTTCAACCATCAGAGATCATGAAGATAGCTGTCATTTTATATATCCCGGTTTTGATCTGCAAGATGGGCAAGCAGATCCGCAAACTGAGAGGAATCATTAACATCTTGATCTGGGGAGGCGTAGCCTTTTTTGGTATTTATTATTTAACCGATAATCTAAGTACGGCGCTGATCGTTATGGGTATTACCTGTGTGCTGATATTTGTGGTTCATCCCCGGACTGCACCATTTGTGGTTTTTGCTACAGGAGGAATGGGGATTCTGATAATTGGCATCCGGGTTCTTGGGGCGATAATGGAGACCAGCAAGAACTTCCGTCTGCGCCGTATCCTCGTCTGGCTTCATCCGGAGGAATATGCTGCATCCGGTGGCTTTCAGGTTATGCAAGGGCTGTACGCGATTGGCTCCGGCGGTTTTTTTGGCAAAGGCCTGGGCAACAGTGCTCAGAAGGCGGTTATTCCTGAAGTGCAGAATGACATGATATTATCAGTAATCTGTGAAGAACTGGGTGTATTTGGAGCGATTATTATCTTGGTTCTCTTCGGCATGTTGCTATATCGACTGCTGTTTATCGCGCAGAATGCACCCGATTTATATGGTTCATTGATTGTGACGGGAATTTTTGCCCACATTGCACTACAGGTATTTTTGAATGTGGCGGTAGTGATTAACCTGATTCCGACCACTGGAATTACGCTGCCCTTCATCAGCTATGGGGGAACATCGGTAGTATTTCTGATGATTGAGATGGGAATTGCACTGGGGATATCCAGGCAAATAAAATTTGAAGAGTAACTAAAACCCCTTTCTTTTTGATAAGAGGTATGCTATGATACACAAGTAGTAATGGAAACTACATCAAATAGAAATGGATAGCACTTTCGTGCAAAGGGAGAGGTTATGGACTATAAAGTAGTGATTGACAGCTGTGGGGAACTGACAGATGCGATGAAAGCGACAGCGCTTTATCATACGGCACCGTTAAGCATTATGATCGATAATCATACCATCGTTGACGATGAAACCTTCGATCAGGCGTCTTTTTTGGCCAAGGTGGCGGCCAGTCCCAATTGCCCTAAATCCGCATGTCCCTCACCGGAATACTATATGGCATCCTATAAAGGTGAAGAAAAAAGAGTATATGGGGTGACGTTGTCTGCAGAATTAAGCGGATCTTATAATAGTGCCATATTAGGGAAGAACCTGTATCTGGAAGAATACGGTCATAAGGATATTCATGTGTTTAATTCCCGATCGGCATCGGTGGGGCAGGCTTTGATCGGTCTCAAGATTGCACAATGCGAGGCTCGGGGAATGACGTTTGAAGAAGTGGTCAATACGGTGGAAACATATATTACGGAACAGAATACTTATTTTGTCCTGGAAACATTAGAGACCCTCAGAAAAAACGGGCGTCTGACGGGATTGAAAGCATTGGTTGCCAGTGCGCTTAACATCAAACCGGTCATGGGCGCGACTCCGCAGGGGGTCATCTGTCAGCACGGTCAGGCCCGGGGAATCAAAAAAGCACTCAGTAAGATGGTCGATCAGATCGTGGCAGAAATTAAACGGCCGGAAGAAAAGATCCTCGGAATTGCCCACTGCAATTGCCGGATGCGGGCGGAAGCGGTGAAGGACATGCTGGAATCCAGGCTCAAGCTGAAAGCGGTATTCATTATTGATACGCGCGGTATCAGTAGCCTTTATGCCAGTGACGGCGGGATAATTGTAGCTGTATAAAGGCTTGAACAATCGCCGATTATATGGTATTATTGATCTGTTAAAAGTGAAAAAGGAGTTTTGGCAGAATGAGTCAGGAAAAAGTAGATAAATATAAAGAACAAAAAGCAAACCGTAAAGAAATGATGAAAAAAGAAAAGCGGATGCGAGCTATTCGAGGTGCCGTCGCAGGTGTGATCGTTGTTGCCCTGTTAGGCTGGATTGGCTATTCGGCGATCGGTAAGTATCAGGATTCCCGGCCCCGTCAGGTTGCCGATGTCGATTACAGCGCATTTATGGAATATGCACAGTCGCTTTCGGTATCAGAAACAACAGAATAAGGTTATCATTAATGAGAAATTAAGAAGATGAAGAAGCTAAAAAGCTTCCTCATCTTCTTTTTTTTGTAAAAACAGAAAAAAGGGTTGAAATTGGTGCCAAAGTGGTTTACAATGGTGCCAAGTGGTAGAAAGTGGTGAAAAGTGGTGAGAAGTGGTGAAGACCAGTGGCAGGCCACTTTGAATTGAGGTGATTTTCATGTTGTCAGGCGATTTTAATCATAGTATTGACGCTAAAGGCAGGTTAATCATCCCGGCAAAATTTCGAGATGGGTTGGGAGAAAATTTCGTGATTACAAAGGGGATGGATAACTGTCTGTTTGTGTATCCGCCGGATGAATGGAAAGTCCTCGAAGACAAGATCAAAACGCTACCGCTCACTAATAAAAGTGCCAGAGACTTCAAACGTTTCATGTTAGGAAGCGCTGTTGAAGGTGGTCTGGACAAACAGGGAAGAGTATTGATTCCGCCATCCCTCAGGGAGTTCGCTTCACTGGAAAAAGATGTAGTTCTAGTAGGGGTTCTGGACAAAGTTGAAATCTGGGATAAAGCGAAATGGGATGCAAGTAATACTGAGGTAGAAGAGAACATCGAAGATATCACCAGCAATATGGAAGAGTTGGGATGGAGTATATAGAGGGAGAACTGCTTCGCCTTCTCTTGCAAAAGGAGATATAGTATGGGCTTCGAACACAAATCGGTATTGCTTAAGGAAACAATTAATGGTCTCCGCGTGAAACCCGGCGGAATTTATGTCGATGGTACACTGGGCGGAGGCGGACATGCCTTTGAGGTATGCAAGCAACTGGGAAACAAGGGGAGTTTTATAGGAATAGACCAGGATGCAGACGCGCTGAATGCTGCCCGCATCCGATTAACCGACTTCGGGGAGAAAGTCACGATAATCAGGAGCAATTATTGTGATATGAAGCCGGTGCTCCATGGGATAGGAATTGACAGAGTAGATGGGATAGTTCTGGATCTGGGCGTATCTTCTTACCAATTGGATACGGCAGAACGAGGATTTTCTTATACAAAAGATGCTCCTTTGGATATGCGAATGGACAGACGTCAGAAATTGACGGCCAGAGACATCGTCAATACCTATGATGAAAGGGACCTTTTTCGGATCATCCGCGACTATGGCGAGGACAGATTTGCAAAGAACATCGCCAAGCATATAGTACGGGAACGCGAGAAGGGTCCCCTTGAAACCACAGTGCAATTAGCAGAGATTATCGGACATGCTATTCCGATGAAAGTACAAAAGACATCGGGACATCCGGCGAAGAGAACATTTCAGGCAATTCGGATAGAACTGAATGCTGAATTAGATGTACTTAAGCGCTCGCTGGACGATATGATAGATATACTGAATGTAAATGGGAGGTTGTGTGTGATCACATTTCATTCATTAGAAGACAGAATTGTAAAGGACATTTTCAGGAAAAATGAGAATCCCTGCACCTGCCCGAGTGATTTTCCGGTCTGCGTATGCGGCAAGAAATCAAAGGGGCGGATGGTGCCGAGAAAACCAATTGTTCCGGGGGAGACGGAACAAGCAGAAAATCCGCGATCTAAAAGCGCAAAGCTGCGGATTTTTGAACGGTCTTAGGGATTCGGCAAAGCAGCAAAAAGGGAGAGTATTATGGCAAATTATAGAAAGCGTAATTCCGGCCGCGGTTATAAAGATAACGGCAGAACTGGCAGACAGTCGAGCTATATTTACGGCAATACGGTTCGCCGTCTGGAACCGGAACCGCAGCGGCGGGAGACCGTCCAGCCGGAACCTCCGAAGAGGGCCAGCCGGCAGGTGCGCAAAAACAGGAAAAGAGCAATGCATATGAGTGCCGGCTACGTTGCGTTTCTAACCATCGCGGCAGTTATGGGCCTGGTGGTCTGCGTGCAGTTTTTGCAGCTGCGTTCGCAGGTAGCCGCCCGATCGAAGAATATCGCAGCAATGCAGCAGGAATTGGTTTCATTAAAGGATGAAAACGATACGAAATATAATAACATCATGGATTCAGTGAGTCTGGAGCAGGTACGTGAACGTGCGCTTAATGATTTGGGTATGGTTTATGCGCAGCCTGGACAAGTTATCGAATATCAGAATCCGGAAAATGATTATGTTAAACAGTATGAAGATATACCGCAGAGCGGTGTGCTGGCTATAAGCGGCAAAGTTTCGGACTAACAGAGGCGTATAGAATATGGCGGCTAAGAGAAAAAATAAGAAGAGAAATAAGAAACAGAAAAATCTGATTAAGTATTTACAACGAAAATTTTCTAAAACCATGCAGAAAAAGCTAGTAATGCTCTTTATGGCAGTCATACTAGCTTTTGTTATATTGGTGGCCAGAATTACATATATTAACTTCACCCGTGGTGAAAGTTATACCAAGCTGGTGCTGGATCAGCAGCAGTACAACAGCCGGACGATTCCGTTTAAGCGCGGAGATATTCTGGATGCCGACGGAACTAAAATTGCTACCAGTGAGCGGGTCTATAACGTGATCCTGGACGCAAAAGCGTTACTGAGTAATAAAGAAGCGGTTATCGAATCGACCAAAACGGTGCTGAAAGAATGCTTTGAGGTCAGTGATGAAGCGATTCAGAGTATTCTGGATGAGAACCCGACCGGTCGGTATAATATTATCCTTAAGCAGGTAAGCTACGATGCTGCGAAGACATTTGAAGAAAAACAAAAAGATGAAGATACAAAAGTTGCCGGTATCTGGCTGGAAGAAGATTATGTCCGGCGCTATCCTTATAATGCTTTGGCATCCGATGTAGTTGGATTTGTGGTCGATGGAAATGTCGGCAGTATCGGGCTGGAGGCCACCTATAATTCTACGCTGAACGGCACTGACGGCAGAGAGTATGGTTATTATGATAATGATTCGACCGTTGAACGGACCATCAAAGAACCGGTCAACGGCAACTCGGTGGTGACCACATTGGATGTAAATCTGCAGAGTATTGTCGAAAAACATATATCAGCGTTTAATGATAAGTATAAGGACAGCAAAAATCTGGGGGCAAAAAATATCGCGGTGGTGATTATGGACCCGAGCAATGGTGCAGTTATGGCCGAAGCATCCTATCCCGATTTTGATTTGAATAATCCGCGTGATCTCAGTGCTTACTATAGTGAAGCCGAGATTACTGAGATGGATGATGAAGAGTATCTGGCTGCGCTTAACAGCCTGTGGAAAAACTTTTGTGTCAGCGACACCTTTGAACCTGGATCAACGATGAAGCCATTTACGGTTGCGGCGGCTCTGGAAACCGGTGCGATTAACGGCAGTGAACACTATTACTGCGGTGGTTTTCTGCACGTTGGAGATCATGATATCCATTGTGTAAACCGAAGCGGGCATGGAACCCTGAGCGTTTCTGAAGTGATCGAGGATTCCTGCAACGTCGGTACGATGCAGATTGCGGAGGCACTGGGAAAAGAAAATTTTGCCAAGTACCAGAGTGTCTTTGGTTTCGGCGAATTTACCGGCATCGATCTGCCGGGTGAGGGAGATACATCCAGTCTGCTGTATAATGTCGAAGATATGAGTGTTACCGATCTGGCAACCAATGCTTTCGGGCAGAATTTCAACTCGACGATGATGCAGCTGTCGGCCGGTTTTTGTTCTCTGATCAACGGCGGTAATTATTATGAGCCATATATTGTACAACAGGTTCAGGATGAAAACGGCAATCTGGTTTCCAACCATGATGCAACGGTCGTGAAAAAAACCATTTCCCAAGCGACCAGCACAAAAATAAAGAGTTATATGTATAATACCGTCGAAATAGGAACGGCTCGAAAAGCGCAGGTAGAAGGATATGATATCGGAGGAAAGACCGGTACATCCCAAAAATTGCCGCGTGATGCAAAAAAATATCTCAATTCTTTCATTGGTTATGCTCCGCAGGAAAATCCGGAGTTCATGATTTATGTAATAATTGATGAACCGAATATCGCCGATCAGGCAGCCAGCGGACTGGCTTGTGAAATGGCAGCGGATATTATGAAAGAGGCGCTGCCCTACCTGAATGTCACAAAAAGTGAATAGAACAAAAGAGAAATGGAATAACCTCATAAATGGATTAATAAGTTATAGCAATAGCATTTGTGAGGTTTTTTATGAAAAATAAAACGTATAATAAGAAAAAAGTGTTTGTGGTTTTTATGATAGCCCTCCTGCTGATAACCGGTTTGATTGGAAGGTTGATCTACCTGATGATTTTCGATGCGGAGTACTATCAGAAGAAAGCGGAAGATCTTCACGAACGCGAAAGGGACATTAAAGCCGCAAGGGGTGAAATTGTCGATGCCAACGGAGTGGTGCTGGCAACGAATAAAACGGTTTGTACCATCTCGGTTATACATAATCAGATTACCGATGCCGATGCGGTGATCAGCATGCTCGCAAAAGAGCTGGAAATGTCGGAAGAAGAGGTACAGAAGCGGGTGGAGAAAGTATCCTCCATCGAACGCATCAAGACCAATGTGGATAAAGAGGTCGGTGACCGCATCCGCGATTATGAAATGAATGGAGTCAAAGTAGATGAAGATTTCAAACGCTATTACCCATATAATGAGCTGGCGTCTAAAGTACTGGGATTTACAGGCGGTGATAATCAGGGAATAATCGGGCTGGAAGTAAAATATGAGGAATATCTGAAGGGACAAAATGGTACTATATTAACGACCACTGATGCCAGGGGAATTGAATTGGAGGGTGTGGCAGAAGACCGTATTGAACCGATTGCCGGAAAAACGCTGCAGATCAGTCTGGATTATAACATTCAGACTTATGCACAGCAGGCAGCGGTGAAAGTGATGGAGGAAAAGGAAGCTGATGCGGTTTCGATTATCCTGATGAATCCGCAGAATGGTGAGATCTATGGGATGGTAAATGTACCGGAGTTTAATCTCAACGATCCTTATACATTGAACACAGGTATAGACACCGCAGAGCTGGATGATGAAGCCAGGCAGGAACTGCTGAATCAGATGTGGCGTAATCAGAATATCAATGATACCTATGAACCTGGTTCCATTTTTAAAACGGTTACTACAGCGGCATGCCTGGAAGAAGGCGTAGTATCGCTGGATGATACGTTCAGCTGCCCCGGTTACAAGGTTGTAGAAGACAGGAAGATCCGCTGTCATAAAGTCGGCGGCCACGGTGCGGAGACCTTTAAGGAGGGGCTGCAGAACTCATGTAACCCGGTCTTCATGGAAATCGGTATGCGCCTTGGAACCGAAAAGTTTTATGATTATTTCGAACAGTTTGGGCTGATGGGTAAAACCGGTGTTGACCTGCCGGGAGAAGCGTCTACTATCATGCATAAGCTGGACGATATCGGTCAGGTTGAACTGGCGACGATGACGTTTGGTCAGTCATTCCAGATCACGCCGATTCAGATGGCGGCTACGGTTTGCTCACTGGTTAACGGCGGAACCCGGGTAACACCGCATTTTGGGGTGAGGGTACTGGGTGAAGACGGAGAGTCTGTGGAAACATTTAAATACCAGGAAAAGAGCGGAATCCTATCAGAGCAAACCTCTGAACTTATGCAGGAATTACTGGAAAGTGTGGTATCTGAAGGCGGTGGTATCAATGCTTACATCGAAGGGTATGAGATCGGCGGCAAAACGGCTACTTCACAGACGCTTCCCCGGAGTGCTAACAAATACATATCGTCATTTGTCGGCTTTGCACCGGCGGATAATCCGCAGATATTGGGGATGGTCTTGATTTATAATCCTCAGGGAGTATATTACGGCGGAACGATTGCGGCACCGGTAATCCGTGATATCTTTGATAACGCTCTGCCTTATCTGGGATATGAAAAAGATGAAAGCCTGATAACCGAAGATACAGAGGAAAACGCGGAAGAAAATGCGCAGGAAAATACACAGGAGTAGGTTGAAAATCAATATAAAATAGAGTATAGTAAATGATTGGACAAAAGAATTAAAGGGGTGTTTTATGGATTGGACGAGATTGATGCCAGTGCTTATCGCATTTGGCCTTAGTGTACTGATAGGACCGGTTGTAATTCCGATACTGAGAAAAATGAAAATGGGTCAGACAGAGCGGGAAGACGGTGTGGCTTCACATCTGCAGAAATCCGGTACACCGACGATGGGCGGTGTTATTATCCTGGGAAGTATTGTGGTAACCTCCCTCTTTTACGTTAGGGGCTATCCAAAAATCATTCCTATATTATTTGTAACTCTGGGATTTGGGCTGATCGGATTTCTCGATGATTATCTGAAGGTGGTAATGAAACGTTCCGATGGTCTCTATCCGAAGCAGAAGATGCTGCTGCAGATTGCAGTGACCGGTATATTTGCTTTTTATCTGGTTAAATATACCGATGTACCGCTGGCTATGCTGATTCCATTTTCCGGCGGTAAATATCTGAACATCGGTCCGGCGGCTGCCATCGTAGTGATGTTTATAGCGGTTATCGGGACTGTCAACGGGGTGAACTTTACAGACGGTCTGGACGGCCTGGCATCGAGTGTGACCGTTTTGGTAGCAACCTTTTTCACCGTCATTGCGATTGGTACAAAGAGTGGTATTGAACCGATTACCTGTGCCGTGGTTGGTGCCCTGCTCGGATTTTTGCTGTTTAATGTATATCCGGCCCGGGTTTTTATGGGGGACACCGGCTCCTTAGCGTTGGGGGGCTTTGTTGCGTCGACTGCTTATATGCTGCAGATGCCGCTGTTTATTATTATTGTCGGATTAATCTATGTAGTTGAGGTGCTTTCGGTTATGATTCAGGTTACTTATTTTAAGAGGACCGGCGGCAAACGGATTTTTAAAATGGCCCCG
>Ga0153996_1000713_pt1 | contig 14650 bp, 12 predicted proteins | sample TSNC080MetaG_FD_104728 | JGI IMG/M metagenome (GOLD analysis project Ga0153996, IMG submission 104728) | Attine ant fungus gardens microbial communities from North Carolina, USA - TSNC080 MetaG | ecosystem: Host-associated > Fungi > Mycelium > Unclassified | place: USA: North Carolina, Lumber...
CGTACCTTGACAATTGAATGGCTGCACATGAGGACAGATACATAATGCCGAGCGATCCTTCTAGTTGCTGGATCCGCGATGACGCAAAGTTATGAAATACGCCGCTGAGATGGGGCAGGAACAAACCTTGAAAGTGTGGCCGCTAAGGATGAGTAGAAAAACAAATAATTAGAGTGCGTTATAGGCTACGCTTTTCGTAAATAACATAGCCTATAACAACATACAAAATGGTGACCCGTACGGGAATCGAACCCGTGTTACCGCCGTGAAAGGGCGGTGTCTTAACCGCTTGACCAACGGGCCGGAAAGAAGCTTGGAAGACAGAGCCATCAGCCTAAGCTGCGGCGAATCCGCTCATCTGCCATCTCCGCTTCTTTGGGAAATAGTGGTAGCGGTAGTCGGATTCGAACCAACGACACTCCGGGTATGAACCGAATGCTCTAGCCAACTGAGCTATACCGCCGCATGAGAACCTATTTTTCACCGGACGATTTACATTATAGCTTATTCACAGGTCTTTGTCAAGAAAATACTTTGGTGGAACAGCCGCGCCATTCCACCCAGCCTCCTTGCGGATTCCCATTAACCCAAAGTTGTGATTTTTAGCCGGTCAAAATCCCGGAGATCGGCGCGAAAGCGGATCATATCCCGTTTGATAATGCCGTTTTCCACCACCATGCTTTTGGAATCCTCCGAGTAATGGTCGGGCCAGACTCCCACCACCCGGAACCCCGCCTTCTGAAAGAGGGAATAGAGCATTACGTCCGAGTTGCCGCAGCCGATTTCCACATATTTACCGCCCTGCACCCGGGCATAGTCCAGGGCATACAGCAGCATTTCCTTGCTGAAGCCCTTGCCCTGATAAGAAGGGGCAACCGCTAAGCTCACAATGTCGTAAACGGAATCCCTCTGCTGCATGAGGCAAGCCCCCACCGACTGCCCTTCATAGATTCCTGCAAGGGGGATGCAGGTATTTATATATTTTACGGCCTGGGGCAGAGAGGGCTCCGCCAGAAGCACATGCTCTAAAACCACCCGCTCCCTGTCAATTACAATTTCAAAACCGTTAATCATTGCCAACACCCTTTCTGTAATTTATAGGTACTATTGACTGTGTATGTGAAAAAAATCCCGTAGCTCATGGAGGGGCAGCCCCCGGCAGGTGTGGACGGATCTGCCCTCGGCCTGGGTGTATACCAGCAGGTCGCAGCTGCCGTTGCGCCTTTGAAAGGGGCTTTGCCGCAGCTGTACCAGAACCACCTTGTCTGTGGGAATAATTACAGTGTGTATATAGAATCCTTTTGAATAACGCAGCGTATATGAAATGCCGTCACAGGACACCCCGGAGGTTGTGTAATCCAACAAGCGCACCACCATAAGCACCAGTCCGGGGACTAAAAGCATAAAGCCCAAAAAAAGGATAAAGCTTTTCCAGCCGGGAAACAGCCAGCACAACAGCACCGTCGCGGCGGGACTCCCCAGGCACCAGGTTAAAGGCTGGCCGATAAAGCGGAAGAGGGTTCCTTTAGGGGCCAGCTGGCGGGGGGAGGCGTCAAAGCCGGGGAAGAGCTGGTGGTGGTGGGTGTTGAACACCTCGCCCTTGGCGGTGGGTATTACGCAGGAGATATCGTCCTTTTGTTTCCCGTATCCCACGGCTGAAATATAGAGTGAGTATAAGTGTAGCAGCTTGGTGGAAACGCTTTGGCGAATGTCCAGGAAGTTGATGTCCCCGGCGTCTATGCAGTACTCCCTCCGGGTGAGGAGGCCGCCCCGGATAAGCAGGGTGTGGCGGCGGCGGAAAACCCGCATATTCTTGTAGTTAAGGAAGGACTGGACAAAGGCGTACAGCCAGCCGAAAAGAAGCAGGTAGGCCAGCATGGCGGCGGAGTAGGGAATCCCGAAGGCCAGCTGGCGGGTTAAGGTTTCCATGGTGCCCAGGATCCTTTCGGAAAACTCCTGGCCCAGCAGCTTGCCCGACTGGGAAACCAGGGTGGCGATAAAAACAACCCCCGCAAAGGCGTTGGAGGTCAGGAGCGCCAGGGCGACGATGGAGGAGGTGGAGGGGGTATAAACCCTCCCCGAGACGGAGGCGTCCCTCTCCTCCAGCCGCTCCCACACCTGGGCGGCCTGCCTGTGGGTGAGGAGAATGGTAAAGTCCGCGTCCTTAAAGCTGCCCCCCAGGGTATCCGCCCGGAGGTAAGCACCGCGAAGGGGGCGCAAAAAGAAGGGGTGAGCCACCGACAGGGTTACAATTTTATCCCAGGGGATCCGGGTGTCGTGCCGCAGCAGCAGGCCGGAGGCAATGCGGATACCCTCATCCTCCAGGGTATAGGTAACCCTGCGCCAGCTCCAGACAGCGCCTGCCACCATAATCAGCAGGATGCCGATATCAATCCAGGCGCCGCCCAGCCAAACGGAGAAATCCCCGCGAACCGCGCCCATAAAGCCGCGGATCACCGGAATAATGGTGAGATAGAACACCCGCCATAGGTGGGTGAATATGGTGAGGGGATGGGCGTGTTGTGGAGACAATGGACAGGTTCCTCCTTCAGGCGTTGGGGCGGGCCTCTATCGGGGCATCAGCGCCGCCAGATTCCGCGCGTCCTGCTGCCGCAGGCCGGGAAGGTGCAGCCGCCCGCCGGGCGCGGTAACAAGCAGGGTGCACAGCCCCCAGACCGCGTCAAAGGGGGAGATCACCAGGCCCACATACTGGACATTGGCCAGGGGCATAACGCGGGTATTGGTTTGGAAAACACCGCTGGTAACGGTGAGCCGATCCTTTTCCAGGGTGAAGGAGAGCTTCCGGTAGCGGACGGGAAGATAAAAGAGGTAGAAAAACAGAAACGCCACAGTCCATAGCGCGGCGCAAACCCACCACCAAAGCCCGCCTACCCGCAGAAAGAGCGAAAACAGAAAGCTGGGGGGAATGGCGGCGAAAACCAGCAGCAGCCGCCAGATGGTCAGTATTCCGGGTTGTGGCTTTATCATTACCGTTCTCCCTGCCTTAACTTAAGTATACCATAAATTCATGGGTTATCCAGTATAGTATATACATTAATTAGAAAAAAGACCGCGCATTGTGAGAGAAATTCTTTTTTTCTTTTCATCCACCGACAGAACCTTTACCGTCACCACATCCCCCACACTCACCGCGTCCAGGGGGTGCTTGACAAATTTATCCGCCAGCTGGGAGATATGCACCAGCCCGTCCTGATGTACGCCGATATCCACAAAAGCGCCGAAGTCGATGACGTTCCGCACCGTGCCCTTGAGAACCATGTCCGGCTTCAGGTCGGACATGGAGAGGACGTCGGTTCGGAGGAGGGGAGGGGGCAGTGAGTCCCGGGGATCCCGGCCGGGCTTGAGCAGCTCCTCCACAATGTCCTGGAGGGTGGGAACGCCGATGCCCAGAGCCTCGGCCAGCGGCTTTGCGCCCTTTTCCCTCACCCGGCTTTTCAGGTCGGATATGCCGCCGTTTTTCAGGTCGGCCAGTGAGAAGCCGCAGGCCTCCAGCAGTCCCTTTGCCGCCTTGTAGCTTTCCGGGTGGACGGCGGTATTGTCCAGCACCGAGGTGGAATCCTTTACCCGGAGAAACCCGGCGCATTGCTCATAGGATTTCTTCCCCAGCTTGGGCACCTTCAGAAGCTGCGCCCGGCTGCCAAATTTGCCGTTTTCCTCCCGCCAGGCCACAATATTCCTGGCCACAGTACCGTTAACGCCCGCCACATAGGACAGCAGCGCGTGGGAGGCGGTGTTCAGATCCACCCCCACCGAGTTGACGCAGCTTTCCACCACGCCCCCCAGGGAGGCGTCCAGCATGGCGGGGGGCATGTCGTGCTGGTACTGGCCCACGCCGATAGCCTTGGGGTCTATCTTTACAAGCTCCGCCAGAGGATCCTGAATCCGCCGGGCAATGGAGATGGCGCTGCGGAGGGATACGTCAAACTCGGGAAATTCCAGGGCCGCCAGCTTGGAGGCGGAATACACCGAGGCCCCCGCCTCGCTCACCACCATGTAGCTAAGGTCGGGCCTGTCCATTTCACAGATCATCTCCGCCACAAAAATCTCCGACTCCCGGGAGGCGGTGCCGTTGCCGATGGAGATGACGGACACGCCGTGCTTTTGGATAAGGCCCCGCAGCGTCCGCTTGGCCTCCTGAATTTTGCTTTGGGGCGGGGTGGGGTAAACCACCGTGGTGTCCAGCACCTTGCCGGTTCCGTCCACCACCGCGATTTTGCAGCCGGTGCGGTAGGCGGGATCCAGGCCCAGCACCACCCGATCCTTCACCGGGGGCTGCATCAGCAGCTGATGCAGGTTTTTCGAGAACACCTTGACGGCGCTTTCACTGGCCCGGAGGGTCAGCGCCCCCCGGAGCTCATTTTCCAGCGAGGGAAAGATCAGGCGGGAGAAGGAGTCCTCCGCCGCGTCCGCCAGCACCTGCCGGGCGGGGCTGTCCCCCTTGATAAGCCGGTCGCAAAGGATGCCCACACAGTGCCGGCTGTCCGCCTCCAGCCCCACCTTCAGGAAGCCCTCCCGCTCGCCCCGGTTGATGGCGAGGATCCGGTGTCCCGGCAAAAGGCGATAGGGTTGGCTATAATCGTAATACAATGAGTATACGCTGTCTTCGTTATTACTTGCCGTTGTGTGGATGATCCCCTCCCGCTCCAGATAGGAACGGAGGGCCCCCCGGATATCGGCGTTGTCCGACAGGATTTCGGCAATGATGTCCATGGCCCCGTTCAAAGCGTCCTGAGGCGTGGGAACCTCGCCCTCGGGATCCGCATAAGCCTCCGCCAACTCCAGAGGGAGGGCCATACCGGGGTTTTGATCCATCAGGGCCTGGGCCAGAGGCTCCAGCCCCCGGGCGCGGGCCACCGAGGCGCGGGTTTTCCGCTTGGGCTTATAGGGGCGGTAGAGATCCTCCACCGCCACCAGGGTCTCGGCGGCGAGAATCTGGGCACGGAGCTGGTCGGTGAGCTGCTCCTGGGCCTGGATGGCGGCAAGCACCTCCTCCTTCCGGGCGGCAAGATTCTGGAGGTAGGTGAGCCGGATGGAGAGCTCCCGGAGCACATTATCGTCCAGGCTGCCGGTTACCTCCTTTCGGTAGCGGGCAATAAAGGGGATGGTAGCGCCGCCCTCAATGAGCTCCACCGTGTTTTTTACCTGCCATGGGGCAATGTTCAGTTCCTTGGCCAGCTGTTCTTGTATTTCCAATTTATCACCTCTGAAAAAATTGTAGTAGACTTCCCGTATCAGGCGAGGGCCTTAAGCTCCGCCAGCACCCGGTCCACATAAGTGGAGGAGGTGCGGAAGGCGGCGGGGCCTTCCCCAAAGGACACATAGGCTTCCCGGGCCGGGCCGGGGTAGAAGGTAATGACCTCCGCTGGGCTGCCGTCCCGGTAGCCGCAGGTGATCCGCAGAAGGAACGCGTCCCCCTCTCCGGCCTCTGTAGCAGTATACCCTGTCAAGGCCCCGGCCGTCAATGCCTGGAAGAAGGCGTGGAAGCGTCCGGTGTCCAGCGGCTCCCCTCCGAGGGTGACCGTCAGGCTGTCCTCCCCGCCCGCCAGCCCCAGGGTGTAGGAGGCGGCGGGGGTTTCCAGCATCAGGCTGGAGATTTCGCCAAGAGTGGGGTTTAAGATAGTCTTATCCATCAGGCTGTCCACATCCAGGGAGAGCCAGCCCAAAGAGGAGGCGGACAGGCTGTAAATCACCGGCACGCCCTCCCGGATAAGGTACACCCTTCCCGCGCCGTCTTGCTCGCTGGCGGAGAGGGTGAAATCCCCCTCCTCGGTGCCGGTAAGCCGGACGGTGGAATAAGGGGTTTCCAGGCCGTAGCGGCGGAGGGTTTCCTCATCCGGATGAACCGCCACCGCGTCCGAGGCGATGATGCCCATGAGGGAGCGGAGGGCCAGCAGCCCGCCGGAGGGATCCACATCCCGCCGGACAGGGGCGGTGAGCCGGTAGGCGCTGGGCAGCTCGTCGGAGGCGGGGGGGACGCGCTCCAGAGCAATGGGTTCGGAGCGGAGTGCGCCGGAAAAGAGGGCGGTGTCAAAGAGCACCCCGGACATGGATATCTGGGAGATGGTGGGGTGGATAAAATCCAGTGCCCCCAGAAAATAGCTTTTCACCGATTCCAGGCTGACGCCGTAGATAACCACCCGTCCGGTTTCCGCCAGATAATCCCCCGACGCCTGGAGGTAGACGGTGGAGCCGTCGGGAGCCAGGCCGCCGAGATACAAGGTGGTCTTGCTATCCCCGAAGTCCAGGACAACCTCCACAGGATGCTCCAGCCCATAGGAGGAAAGGGGCTCCTGCGGTTCAATCATCAGGGTGGCCGTCAGGGAAGCGGCATTTCTGCCCACAGAGGAGAGGAGGGTGGCGTTGAGGGGGACGGAGGCGTCAAACTCCGCCACCCGGTAGGCGCCCTCCTCCCCGGCGGCCTCTATGCTGTAGGTGCTCACCGTGTTGCGGATGTGAATCCGGGCGGGCGGTGACGGCGCGGCATAGACGGAATAGGTGGGGGCGGGCGGCTCCGGGGAGGCGTCTGAATCGCCGCTCGGTTCCGGCTGGAGGAGGAAAAGCGTCAGTACGCCAATTAGCAATAGTCCGGTCACCAATGCGATTTTTGATTTTTTTGTCATGGGGTTTGTCAATTCTCCTATACAAAGGGTATATTATATTAACGATACAACTTTTAGACATGGGTTTTCTGTGTTAGCTGATTAGTAAATGAGTGTTATATAGAACGGAATAATATCCGCATAAGAACCATCATTCATATGAAACCCACCGGATATTGTTCCCAATTGCTTAAAACCGAGCTTGTTATATAGGTGAATTGCTCCAACATTTGAAGCTACTACAGCATTGAATTGAAGGATTCTAAAAGACAATAATGTTGCGGTTTTCATCGAATCCTTTACTAAGCTTGCGCCAATATGCTTGCCGCGTTGTCCGGCTTTTACGGCATAAGAAGCATTGGCTATATGTCCGCAATGTCCCACACTGTTAGGGTGGAGAATATACAGCCCTACGATTTCACCGTTGTCCTCCGCTACTCCCGTATAGGATTGTTCAGAAAAGAATTTAGCCGCTTCTTCATCGGTCAACGGCTTATCCTGCGGAAACGAATTTCCTTCATCTACAACGGTATTCCAGATTATTTTCATTTCACCCAAGTCACGATCTGTAAACTTCCGAATGATAATACTCGATGTTTAATCCTCCTTGAATATACATATTGTATACGAGATCTTTTGTCTGCCGGACACAGCGTGGCGGCATCCACCCTACAGATGCCGCCGGTGAAAGAACATCACCCCGCCTGCAATAAGCACCAGAAGGGGAAGGCCGATAAAGAAGATCGCCCCCAGGAACAGAGCCTGCCCGTAGCTGATCCCCAGCATGGGGCTGCCCACCTGCTTGGACTCGATGACCAGATTGTCGGCGCGGTCGGTGAGAAGTCCCAGCACAGAGAGGAAGTAGCCTGAGTTGGCAAGGACAGGGGTGGCGAGAATCTGCTCCTCCACGGCAAGGGAGGTGGAGGCCACCAGCACGCTGCTGCCGGTTTCTCCGCCGGGGGTGGCGTTTTGGGAGAGGAGAAGGGCGGGGATATCCGCCGTGAGATCCTCCGCCGTAGGCTGCCAGTCGCCGGGGGCGTCAAAGGGGCGGATACCGGCGGTGGGGGAGAAGGTAAGGAGGGGGGTGACGGCGACGTCCCCGGTGGTCAGAATCTCCAGGGGCCGGGCGTTGGGCATGGTGACGGGGAGGCCGGAGCGGGCCACGCTCAGGGAGTACTCGCCCTCGGCGTAAAGGGCGTTGGTCATAAAGCGGCTGTTGCCGCTGAGCATGCTGTAGTCGGTTTCAAAGACGGCGCCTTCCCCTACGGCGATGCCCCACTGGGCCAGAAAAGCATCCAGCGCGGGGAGGGAGGGCTGGTCGATGGCGGCGAGGTAAAAGAGGGTTTTGCCGTAGCTGCCGTTATTGTAAAGGAAGGCGTCCAACCGTTTGAGCTCGGCCTCGGTGTAATCCACCCGAGGGGCGGAGATGATGGCGATATCCAGGTCGGAGGGGATATCCTGGGAGGCGGGGGTGACGGGGGTGATTTCGTAGTTGTTTAGCTGGAGAAGGGTGGTGAGGCCGGAGGCGGCGGATTCCGAGTGGCCCCCCAGAACACCGGCCCGGATGACCACATCGGAGGTGACGTAGCTGATGGCGCCTGTCATGGTTTGCTCCGCCTTGGAGGAGGTGATGTAAGCGCCGTAATCGTCCACTTGGAAGTTAAAGAGATCCTCGGGGGTGAGCAGGCGGTACTTTTCGCCGCAGGAAACCATAATGTCGTTCACCTGCACCTCGGGATAGGCGGAGGAGAAGCCGGGGTTCTGCATCAAATCAATATAGGCCACGGTGATGCGGTTCGAATGGGCGGCGTATTGGCCGATGGCCTCTGCTGCCTGAACCACATAGGTGCCCTCGGCGGCAAAGGCCTGTTCGCTGTTGAGAATATAAATGGAAACATCCTTGTCCAGCGTTTTGAGGTAATCGGTGGTGGTGGAGGTGAGGGTTAAAACGCTTTCGGCGGTGAGATCCAGCCGCAGGTTATAGCGGGCGGTGAGCCTTCCGGCGGCCATATTCAGCAGGACGGCCGCCACCAGCACAACGGCGGTGACAACCGAGGCCACCGAGCCCTGCCGAAAGGCGCGGCTGCGAAAAAAGTGTTTATTCATGGGGTATACTCCTTTAAATAACCGTATCCGCCGGGGTTAACCCCAGCGCCTTTTGTCAAATACCCGGATGGTAAGAAACAGGAACGCGCCGCAGACGCTTAGAAAAAAGAAGGCGTTGGAAAAATCAAAGATGCCTGCGGTAAAGGCCGAGTACCGGTCATAGAAGGAGATGGCGGTGACCAGCCGCACCAGATAGGGGTTCTGGAAGATGGAGCGCATGGCGTCTATGAGCAGCAGCAGTATGGCGGTGGCAAAGCCGCCGGTGGCGGCGATGACCTGGCTTTCGGTGAGGGAGGAGATAAACAGGCCGATGGCGATGAGGGCAAGCCCCAGCAGCAGCAGCGCGATGAAGTTCCCCAGAATCAGCCGCCAGTCGGGGCTGGAATAGATGGAGCAAACCCCGCCGTATACCAAAGTAACCGAAAGCCCGGCTGTAAACACAATGGCGGCGGAGAGGAATTTCCCCAGCGCCAGGCTGGTGAGGGAGACGGGGGCCGTCAGCAGGGCCTGGTCGGTTTTGTGCCGCAGCTCCTCGCTCATGAGGCGCATGGTGAGGATGGGCACCAGAAACAGGGTGATGGAAAACATGCTGGCAAACACCTGGTAAAGGTCGGCTGAATTTTGCAGCAGCGCCCCCAGGAAGAAGTAAACCCCCGCCAGGGCATAAAAGGCCGCCAAAAATATATAGCCCACCGGGGAATGGAAATAGGCGGAAAGCTCCCGCCGCGTCACTGCCATCATTCTGCTTTCGCCTCCTCTTTTTGGGTGTCACCGGCCGATTCCCCGGCCTTTTCCTTTTGGGTGAGCTGGAGGAAAACGTCCTCCAGGGAGAGCTGGCTGGGCTCCAGGCCTATGAGCGGCCAGTCCTTTTTCCCCAGCTGCCGGAAGATGGCCCTGCGCACGTCCGCGCCCTCCGCCACGTCCAGCATGTAATCCCGGCTGCCCTTTTCCACCTCTCCCAGGGGCTCCGCCTTTTCCACCCCGGAAATCCCCCGGAGGAGGGGGAGCACCTGCGCCTCCGGTCCGTCAATCCGCAGCCGGAGCTGCCGGGTGGCGCTAAGGCTCTGGGAGAGGGCGTCGGTTGTGTCGTCCGCCACCAGTATTCCGTCGGAAATGACGATCACCCGGTCACAGATGGCCTTCACCTCCGACAGGATATGGGAGGATAGGATGATGGTGTGCTTTTCCCCCAGCCCCCGGATCAGGTCGCGGATCTCGATGATCTGCTTGGGATCCAGCCCCACGGTGGGCTCGTCCAGAATCAGGAGCTTGGGGTAGCCCAGCAGCGCCTGGGCCAGTCCCACCCGCTGCCGGTAGCCCTTGGACAGGTTTTTAATCCTCCGGCCCAGCATTTCCTCCACCCCCACCAGGCCGCAAACCTCCCCGATGTGGGCCCATTTATCCCTCTTGATTTTTTTAAGGTCATAGATAAAGGACAGGTATTCCTTTACCGTCATTTCAAAATACAGCGGCGGCTGCTCCGGCAGATACCCGATCCGGCTTTTTACCCCCTTGGGATCCTCCAGAATTTCCTTGCCGTCCACCGTCACCGTTCCGTCGCTGGAGGACAGGTAGCCGGTGATGATGTTCATGGTGGTGGACTTTCCCGCTCCGTTTGGGCCGAGGAAGCCCAAAATCTCCCCGTCCTTTACGCTGAAGCTAATATTATTTACCGCCGTTTTGCGGCCGTAGTGCTTGGTGAGGTTCTTTACCTCAATCATGGGTGTGCCTCCTTTTATTGCTCTGGATAAGACTCTTCTTTTTCTTAAGGAGAAAAAGAAGCAAAAAGACCTTTTTGGTTTTTTGTCGGGTTTGTATAGGGGCTGCTATTTATATGGCATTCGCCGGAAAGGCTCCCGGTTCCCTCACCCACCCGTTCGCCAGAAAGGGCGAACTATACTTCCTGGCGGGCGGACCTTAAAAAATAAAAGCCTTATTTTGGTGAGTATTTCTTATCATATCAAAAAAATGGAAACAAGTTGTAAATAAAAAATAACAAAAGCAAATAGCCGCCGGGGACAGGCAACACCAGTATGATGGATTTTCCGGTATTTGGCAAGTGAGAAAGCGCGAAATTCCGCCGGGGAAAAATAGTGCTGGAAAAAATAGCCCTGCCTGTGGTATAGTTATGTATACAAAAACCGAAGGGAGCGAAATTATTTGGCAGAGATACAAGCGTTTGGCGCGCTGCGGTTTACCCATTCCGCAGGCGAAATAAGCGAGCTGGTTTGTCCCCCCTACGACATCATCAGCGAGGAGGAGCGCGCCGCCTATCTGGCGCGGAATCCCCATAATATTATTCGTTTAGAGCTACCCCGGGAGGGCGCAGACCCCTACCGGGCAGCGGGAGATACCCTCCATACCTGGCTGGAGCAAAAGATTTTAGCCTGTGATGAAATAAACAGCTTGTATATTTATGAGGAAATATTTCAGGCGGACGGCGTGGAGAAAAGCATTAAGGGACTGGCCTGCCGGGTGCGGCTGGAGGAATTCAGCGCCGGGGTGGTGCTCCCCCACGAGGAGACCCTCTCCAAGGCCAAGGAGGATCGGTTCAATCTCATGAACGCCACCGGCTGCAACTTCAGCTCCATCTATTCCCTGTATTTTGACAAGGACGAAACCGTCTATTCCCGGATTACCCGGCTCTCCTCCGGTAAGCCCCTGTTGGATTTCACCGGCGGGGACGGCATCCGCCACCGGGTGTGGCAGGTGACCGACGGAGACGAAATTGCCGGGCTCCAAGCCGCCTTCGAGGATAAAAAGCTCTATATCGCCGACGGCCATCACCGGTATGAAACCGGCCTTAGGTACAGGGAGCAACTCCGGAGCCGGGGGATTGCAGCCGATGAAAACCATCCGGCAAACTTTATCATGATGACTTTGTTTCACATGGAACACCCGGGCTTGGTGGTATTCCCCACCCACCGGATTATCCGGGATCTGGAAAAATTCAATGTAAGCGCCCTGTTGGAGGGCTGCGGACAATACTTCAGCATTACCGACTGCACCCTGGACGAGGCGAAGGCCCTGCTGGAAAAAGCCGGTTCCCACAAGACCCTGGCCCTCTATCACGGAGGCCGGGCCAAGGTGCTGGAGCTCCGGGACGCCGCCGTCATGGCCCGGTTGCTCCCGAATCAGTCGGAGGCTTACCGCCAGCTGGATGTCACCATCCTCCACACGCTGATTCTGGAGCGGCTGTTGGGGATTGACAAAGAAAATATGGCCAATCAGGTAAACCTGACCTACAGCCGCGATATCACAGAAGCGGTTGCCGCAGTGGACGCAGGCAAGGCCGACTGCGCCTTTATCCTCAATCCCACCCGGGTGTCCGAAATAGCCGACGTAGCGGGGGCCGGGGAAAAGATGCCCCAAAAATCCACCTATTTTTATCCCAAGCTCATTACCGGGCATTTGATGAATCAAATTCTGGAATAAAATTTAATATGTATCAGGCCCTAAGCATTACCGCTCTGACTTGGCTTTGTGCGAGGCGTTAGCCTTGCCTCCGGCGGTCGGGCTCTGCCCGAACCCGCTTAGGGCCATAATGGCCCTAAGAACCCGTAAATTAGCAGGAGTGTAACGCCCTGCACAGCCACACGCCCCAGCCAACCCTCCGCTCCCTCCATGGGGCCCAAAAACCCCATTCCGGGAGCTGGTGTTGTGCTCGGATAGGCGTTAGCCCTACAAAAGCAGCGCCGCAACCGGCGGCAGCCCACCGACGGCGCACCCCGCACCATTGCGCCAACAGCGTTTGCCAAGGAATACTGGATTCTTAAGGACTAGCAGTCCTTAAGCGGGGGATTTAGGGGCCGGTGCCCCTATTTAAATATCGTAGATACCTCTGAGCGGCCAAAAGATTACCAAAGACAGCTACCCAGAGTGCAGGGGGGTCACGGGGGCCCTCCCCCGTGGGAATTTTGGTTACTTTTGTTCCTCCAAAAGTAACTGCCCGTCGCGGCATGAGCGACATGCCAATCCGTGGCACAGCGGCACCGCCAAAACGCAGCGCAATACAGCGGCAACGCCAAAGCGCACAGCACCCCTAAAAGCAACAAGCCAATCAGGGTACCAAAAAAAAGGCGCAGCAACCGCTGCGCCACAGCTTTTTATTCCGGCTCCCGTGGAATGGGAGGAACCAAGCGCAGCTCATCGTCCAGATACAACTCCTCGGTGTTTTGCTGGGCGCGCTGTAGCAGGGTAATAGCGTCGGTAACTTCATTAAATAAGGTAGTATACATTTTTTGATAGTCGGGCATGGAAAACGCCTCCAGAGTGTATATTCAAAAATATGAACCTATAATGGGTTCTGTTTAATCATTATAGCACAATGTGAGCTTAAAATGAACCCATATAAAGCTTATATGGGGGTGCAATAATGAATAAAAAGCATTTATCATTAAGAATTGAGCCGGAATTACTATTGAAATTGCATGTTGTAGCTGACTATGAGGCGCGAAGCGCTAACAGCGAAATTCTACAGCTCATACGCAAGCGCGTCCAGGAATTTGAAAAGGAGCACGGCGTGATCGAAACAGAGGAAACAAAATAGGCCAGCCCCTGCCCCGGCAATACTATATAATAAGGTATGATTAGGCGCAAAAAATGTGTGAGCCGATGGTCTTGATAACAGGCCGGGAGCGAAACCATTTATTTCCGGGTTTATCGGGGTTAAAGTAATAGACGGCGCCGCCGGAGGGATCGGCTCCGTTGAGGGCGTCCTTGGCGGCCCGGAGTGCGCTCTCGGAAACAGGCTGGGGAGCCTGGCCATCGGTCATGGCGGCAAAGGCGCCGGGCTGGTAAGCCACGGCGGATATGGTGTCGGGGAAGGAGGGGTGCTCCACCCGGTTGAGGATGACGGCGGCAACGGCCACCTGCCCCGCGTAGGGCTCGTCCCCGGCCTCGGCGGAAACCAGCCGGGACAGGAGCTGGTAATCGGAATCGGAAAGGGAGCCTCCGGCGCTGGGGGAGGAAAGGCCCAGAGCGCGCAGGGTGGCGGAGCCTGTAACGCCGTCGGGGCAGAGGTTGTGATCGTGCTGGAAGGTTTGAACGGCAAGGGCTGTACCGGAGCCGTAAATGCCGTCCAGATCCCCGGTGTAATAGCCCAACCGGGCGAGAGCCTCTTGAATCTGGCGGATACCGTCACCGGAATCGCCCTGGCGGTAAACGCCGCTAAGCAGGCCGCCGGCAGCTTGTCCGCCGGAGATGCCCAGGGCGCGGAGGGTGTCAGGCCCGGCGATGCCGTCGGTGGGGATACCCTGATCCATCTGAAAGGCGCGCACCGCGTCGGCGGTGGCGCCGCCGTAATGACCGTCCGCCTTTCCGGGCTCGTAGCCCAGCTCATGGAGGCGCTGCTGGATTTGAATGACCTCCCTGCCCCGGCTGCCCGCCTGGGAGATCACCTCCGCCGAAGCGTCTCTGTGGGAATAGGCCATGGTAACCATGATTAGTATACACAGGTTAAACGCGACGATCACCAATATCCGGATTACTGCACCATTTATAAATCTCATAGAAATCCTCCTGGTCTTTGCCTTATACATGCTTTCCAGAATAAACAGGATCATTCACAGGTGGGGGGAACTGCCAGTTTTTGCATATTTCCTTGGGAGGGAAGGGTTCGCATTTTTTCCATAAATATATTATGATTAATCTGTTGACAATATGTTTGGCCTATGGTAAGATAACAAGGCTGTCACGAGAGGCGGATCGGTCGAAAGATAATTTTACAAAAAACATCAAATTATTCTTGACAGATTGCCGAAAGTGTGGTAGAATGAAATTCCTGTCTGCAAAGACAGCCGGCACCTTGAAAACCGAACAACATTTAGCTATTTTGAATGAAAATAGCCCTTGGAAATTTTTTATGAGTTTCTTTTATGCGAACGAAAAGCTAGTGATAGAATTCGTGAGCGGGAGAATCTTAA
>Ga0153996_1000715_pt1 | contig 14609 bp, 7 predicted proteins | sample TSNC080MetaG_FD_104728 | JGI IMG/M metagenome (GOLD analysis project Ga0153996, IMG submission 104728) | Attine ant fungus gardens microbial communities from North Carolina, USA - TSNC080 MetaG | ecosystem: Host-associated > Fungi > Mycelium > Unclassified | place: USA: North Carolina, Lumber...
GGCGCACCCTTACTTATTTCATAAAGATAAAGAGACATATAGTTTCTTGTTCAGAGAGCAGCAGAGACGCGGGGGACTGAAATAGAGTGGAAGTCCCCATCCCTTTACCAAAAAATCTTTCTATTACTAGGAGCATGCCTTTTCAATTTTATTTTATTTTATAAACTAGAGTTTTTGCTTTTATTATTTAATTTTTACAATATAATTAATTTAATTTGAAAGTTATAGCCTAATTTTAATCTGATACAATTAAATACTTTTTTATACAGAGATAATATTTAATATACTTTGATAGTAAAAAATAGGAGACTTGCGAAACTTTAAATATTTTAATAACTTTTTATTTAATTACTTTAAATGTTGTTTATGATATGCGGGATTTAACCAAAATACTTTATTTAATTTTTATTTATTAAATCTTTTTATTTAGATATTAAGTAACTTCGGAAAATAAGTGATGCGATAGTATTTATTTATTATTTTTTATTATTAATTTATTTATTTAAAAAATTTATGTTAAGTAAGGTGTGATGCGGAGCGTCCTACTATTTAAAATTATTTTAATATCAAGTTACATATTAGCCGTTTGTTTTGTTTTTAAGTGCGCGCAGCGCCTAATTGAATGAGTTGACAAATAAATTATTTACTTATGTTTTTATTTAAACTTTTTAATGAGAGATACACGCAAAATTTACTACTTTTTAATTTAGCTAAACTTTTAAATTTTTATATCCTATTTTAGGACGCAGTTTATTTACTTATAATTTTTATTAATTTATTTACTATTTTAAATGAGAAATTAGTAATTTATATTAAATTATACGCGGAATATTACTTAATTATATCCTTTTTTAGTTTATTTAGAATAATATTATCTATTAGTAAGTTTTATATTTGTTTTTTGATAGTGTTTATTGTCTACTTGTAATTTTATATATTATTTATTTTTAATTATTACATGTGTAACATTTATACTATTTTAAAATATCTTTATTTAAACAGAAAATACTTTTATACACTAAATTTTAATACTAATATTAATAAATAAAATACTTTTATAGTCTCATTTTTAATAAAGAAAATATAAAATACTATTATAAAAAATTTAATAAATTTGGAGGGTTGCTTTCAAATTAATGAGCAATGAATGATAATATTGTGTGATATCTACGATAAAACAGGGGTGCCGACTTCTACTATTAATCAGGTACAACGTTTACCTAATGGTTCACTACTTGATATCAATGGTACTAATGTCTCTTCTATATAATGGTTGTACAGACACTGAAGCGATAAAACAAAACTTCAAGTTAACATTCTAAGCTCTAACGTGAATGGACATACAACATAAGCTAAAAAATCACTTTCTACAAAACCCCCTACATACTAAATGACAAATATCTAACTTATACAGATCTAACTGTATTTTGCACCTCAAGTTTCGCGAGCCATTCCTTATTACAACTGTTAAAATAAGTTATAAGGTCTCATTAGAAAAGCAGCCTGGGTAGATACATTAAAATAAGACACACAAAAATAGGTCTATACCCTTGAAATAAAACGATTTATTAATATCCTATATCCCATAAATGGCAAGAGCAATTAAAAGCGCATGAGACTAAAAGCGTAAAAGTAGGATCCCAAATTATAGCACATCTCTTTATTAAGCCATTGTATAGCGTTAGGCAACATCGAAAGCAAAGATGTCAATAGTTCTTTAAAACTTGTCAATGAAGATCGAGTTCGGTGTCATCCCAGTGGTGAAGGTCAACAACACAGAAATACTAAAATCACATCAGTTAAAATTGTCCGTTAAAGTTAAGTTAAAAGGTATCTAAGAAGGACGAAATTCTATCTAACATAATTTCCCGGGGCTGGCAGTGACTAAACACTCAGCTCACCTCTCCTACTTTTTTAATACTGGGGGGTTAATTTATAATTCTCCAAATTTATTAGATTAGAAATTATAATTTATATGCTAGCTTAAAATAAGCTTATCCTTTACTTAAGGTAGTAATAAAAATTAAGGTTAGATAGGGAACAATTAATGTAATTCTATAGCATCTCTTAAGTAAGAGCAAACTAATAGAGTAAATACGAATGCTTGTATTAATGAAACAGCTAATTCTAAACCGATTAAAGCTAAGAATATAGTGAAAGGTACTAAAGTAATTATAGCTACAATTAAACTACCTGTGAATAAATCATATAAATAAGTAGATAAAATTTTCAATAGTGTGTGACCAGCCACTAAATTAGCAAACAATCGTACTCCTAAAGATACAGCTCTAGCTAAATATGAATGAACTAGAGATATAAGCCTTTAACCAGCATATACCTCCTTTCCCGAACCGTACGTGATAGTTTCCCATCATACGGTTCTCCAGTCGCATTTCTAACTTGCGCATTATTTTTTATGACCATAAACTTTATGATAGTCTAAATGACAGCTTCGACATAAAGGCTCTTCTCCATTAAGGCATCAACAATCCTAGTATTATGATCTAAATCTTTAAGATGTCTGATGTGATGCATCTCCACTCGATATCCATAACCACAATTACCGCAAACTAAAATTTGGAGTGTCGCGATAGACAATTTCTCTGCATATAAAGTATTGATGCTTTAGATTTAAACTTCCATGGTTTGTTACCATAAACGGCAGGAACAAAACCTACTGAATCAGAGCCTTTTAAACTTCTACCAAACTTTCTGTAAACTCGAGCTTGAGATCTCAATTCAAATTTGGCGGCTAAAAGTTTAGCACAAGAAACAATTAAAATGTAGTGTGTCCAAGTTGACAGCTGATTAAAATTATTAGCAAAGCTGAAATAATTAATGATACCTCTGTATACTGAATTATACAAAGTAATAATTACATCTTTATCATAGGCCAACCAAAGGAATCGAGGGATAGGTATTCTATCTTTAACGAAACCTGCTTCGCTGAGCTTCTTGTACACTCTATCAAGTGAAGCTTCCATTCTAATATCTCTACCGTTTCTTTTAACAAATCCAAATCTACTACTAGAGAGAGTCTGATGGCTAGCTCGTAACAAATTAGTTCCTAGAAACAGTGCTTTATCCGTTCTGGCATTGGTGATTAGAGTCTTCTCAATACTAAGATCTAGTTTTAGTTCGGATTTAAGAAATCTCTCCAATTTATTCAGGATTCCGATAGCTTCTTCTTTAGATCCTCTGATACCAATAATCCAATCGTCAGCATATCTAACATACACCAGACGTTTGAACTGGTCGTCAAATGGGTCTTTGGAAGGAACTGACATCATCATATTATGAGAATGCTTTTTCCAAGCGGATTTAGTTTTCAAGTATCTAAATCTACACCAAGCTGGATTAGCCCGGGGTTTTATACCTTTGTCAAACTCTAATTTCAATTTTTCAACAAATAAGTCCAGTTTGTTCATGTAGATATTACATAGAATAGGACTGATAATGGATCCTTGAGGAGTCCCTACGATGGATTGTTTAAATTCCTTAAATTCAAAGTAACCCGCCTTAATAGCTTTCCATATAAGGTTAGTGAATCTTCTGTCCAAAATCTTATCTTCCACAATATCCATCAGAATTCTTTGATCAATGGAGTCGAAACATTTAGAGATATCGCCTTCAATGTACCATGTTGCAACACCGAATTTTTCACGAATATCTTTTAAAGCTGTATGACAACTTTTACCAGTTCGGAAACCATGACTAGAATCTGTAAATGTCGGTTCGAAGATGACTTCTAGAATCATTCTCATCACTTCCTGAACTAGTTTATCTCTAGGCGTCACCGGTCTTAATTTACCGTTTGCCTTGGGAATCTCAAAGCTTCTACCAGGTGAGAATTTAAAAGATTCATCCTTTAGGCTACAAATAATATCATTAATAACTTCTTTAGACATACCATCAAGCGTAGTGGGAGTAATACCAGGAGTCATATTACCCGGGTTACTCTTTAGCTTGTTATATGCAATCTCATATAGATTATGATCGTACATCATTTTATAGATTTTATCGGATCTAACCGATTCATCCGGATGATTTATACAATGTTCCGCAAGTCTTATAAGTTTTCCGGAAACGTCAGATTTAACTGTACTGGGGTTCCCAGCGTCGCTAGAAAACATTCTAATAATGTGACCTGAAACCCTTCCCCTTGTCTCTACTTTCGAAGAGCAGTATAAGTTCAAGAATGAACCAGCGGGTACAACGGTTCCTCTGTAACCATAGTCATTTATGACCTTAGGCAATCCCATAGTTCTCAAGTTCTGTCCCACATCTTCCTTAGGTTGTCCACTCTCCATCTTGAGATTGTGTACGCAATCCGGTTGAGAGTAGTTCATATTCCGATCCTTAATTTCTGGATACATAATTACTCCAATCTGCCTATAGCAGGCAAGCAGATGCCCATTGAGAGAGGCCCCTGATGGATAGACTTCAAGCAGTGTAGCTTTAACCCTAGAAGAATCGACTCGAAGAACAACTCGACCATCCTGTTTAGGTCTAATTTCTCCTTTAATCGGTGATGCTAAGTTCAGCCTCGGGTTTTCCCTCGACCTAACACCGTCGTCGAAAACATACATGAACAATGTTTAGGAAGTTTTTCCCAAAACAAAACAGAGCGCAATGGCGCACAATTAATTCAATTAATACTAATAAAGGTAGGGGTCAGCCATAATTAAGAACTGCCCTCAGAACCGTACGTGATAGTTTCCCATCATACGGCTCGCCACGATGACACGTAATCCATAATAGAAAAGGGTTATAATTTTTGTTTTTCTTTTTAATCTAATTAGTTTATTACCGATATTCACTTATTTTTTTTTAATTCTGCATAATTTAATTCGCCTTTATGATACAATTTATAGTTATACTCATGATGGTAAAGCAGCTCACAAATAGGCTCCTCAGAGCACCTTTAAATTCAGCAAAAGATATTTTATCTCCTTTTTTGTATTTAGCTCTTACTTTCTTTACGGATTTAAGGCTATGTATGTAGAGGATCCACAAATTTGACATGTTTTCTCAAATGAGCTTTTTTTTAAGTTTAGCCGTTCAGGTTTGTTAAAAACGGTTTACTTTTTTTTTATCAGCATTTGATTTAAAATCATGTAAAACTTTTAGTGAAGTTGGATAAAATAGTGTTACATCAGTATCAGGACACTTTAAGTTGGATCCGAAACGTTTAAAAACTTGTTTAATACTTTTTAGTTTTAATTTTCGAGCCAAAGTTAAAGCGCATGAGGCTTTCAATAACCATATCACGCGCCAAAGTCTAAACCTATTAGAAGCAAAACTGTAGAAGTTCAATATACCATGTATCTTTGAATTGAAAAATGATAATATTTCATAATGAGTCAGATTAACAATAGGAGTGTGTGCTTGGGATAAAACAGCTCCAAGGTGATTCTGTCTAACAAACCCTCCTTTTTTAAGCTCCATTATTATTTTATTTATGGGAGCATTAACCATAAGTTTATACACACCTCCGGCTTCCCCATCTACGTGTTTAACTCTCCAATCGGGTTTTGCTCTCAGTTTTCTTATATCGGCACCTAGAAAAGACCATTTATCATTTAGCATATTGCTAATAACAGATTTTTCCATATTTAGTTCCAAACCACAATTAGATTTTAAGAAGTCCTTAATTAATTGTTGAATATTTTTGGCATCTTGTATGCTCCCACTAACTAAAACAATAAAATCATCAGCGTATCTAATGTATTCTATTTTTTTTAGGGCTATTTTATGCTCCGTAATTAATGTTCTCCTTGTTAGTCTCATTTTTCTTAAAATTCTCAGTTTTTCTACAGGATCAATTGAACCTCCTCTGTGTATTGCTAGTTTTTTATATTTAGGATTTATTTTGTTCCCTTCTTTTAAAGGGTTTTGTTTAGTATAACTATCCATGAATTTATCCAGTTCATGTAAAACTATGTTTGCAAGTAAGGGACTTAACAACCCTCCCGGGCTAGTTCCCTTATTATAACTTACAAGCTTGACAGATTCAATGTATCCTGCTTTAATAAATTTAGTGATGAGTTCAATTATTTTAGAATCTCCTATCTTACTTTTTATTCGGGTCAATATAATTTCGTGAGGGTCCAAACATTTTGGTTTTGGTTTAGTGATATCTCCCTTAATTACTCAGTTATGTTGATGTCCTACTAAATATAGTCTTAGGAGTGCTGAGTGTATAGATCTTTTGGGTCTGAAACCATGAGATGAATTAAGAAATAGGGGTTCATAGATAGCTTCAAGAACAGCATGTAGTGCCTTTTGTACTATCTTATCTCTAGTAGAACTTACACCTAGAGGTATGTGACGTCCATCTGGTTTATGATTATAAACTCTACGATTCGGCTTAAAGTTAAAATTTCCAATTCTGATAGAATCAGCAGTTTCAACAAACCATTTTCAGTTTAAACCATCGATAGTATAACCGTCGGACCCAGGACTCACGTTACCTTTTTTCTTTGCTATCTCTTCATAGCATGCCACCAAAAAGAGTGGATCGGATATAATTTTTATTAGATTATAGAATTTTTGTTCCGGTTTTCTATATTGTTCCAACTCATTTGTAACGATAGTAGTAACCCCGACTCGTTGACCCACATTCGCAGGTTTTACTTCTCTTACCGGGTTTGTTTTGTTATTATCTAAAGCTTTATAGGGTGGAGTATAATCGCTGCTTCCCTTCGTGTTATAAATACTACTATGGAAGCTCCGTTTCCGCTTATAAATAGAGGCGGTTGAATCCCGAAGTTGACTATGTGTTGTGTTTAGGGTCCATATAGTTTTAGCCGCCTGCTCATATTTATGACTTCCTATTTGGGAAGAACGTCTAGAAATTTGACAACTTATAATACTAGTACCATTAATATAAGCAATTCTAGAAAAATACCGATATATTCTGCTTAAGATATTTTCCGTAGCCTGGAGGCGTTTATGAGTATCAGGTTTGTTAACCTCGGCATGACTATTCCTGCTTATAAAGTCATCTTTTGATGACAGCCTCAATCATACTTTACATTTATTCTCAGCTATCCATTCTCAATAACTTATTAGCTTAAAGAGACGGGAGAATTCGCAGCTTGCATCAATTAAATTGGTCAAATATACAAGAGAGATCGGACAAGATCTCAGACAACACACGTCCTCATACGGCGCACGTACTAATGCTAAAGGTGTTCCCGCAGGAATAAAGAAAGAGAAGAATTTAATACCATGTATAGATAATGCTAATATTGTTACACCTATAAAGATTGTAAAACTTAAACCTAAAGAAACAACTCCACTAGCTGTTATAGCAAATGAATAAGGTACATTAGATATTAAGTTACCTATTAATATAAAGAAGAATAATGAATATACAAAAGGTAAGTATATTTCACTTTGTGCTCCTATTTGTTCTCTTACCATAGAACTTAAACTAGCATATGATGATTCAAATGAAATTGACCATTTACTTGGTATTAAATTTGATTCATTATTACCTAAGTAGTGTAAACCTACAACTACAAATAATACGAATAAAGAATATAAACCTAAATTTGTTAATGTTAAATTTAAGTGACCTAATATTGGTGCATTTAAGCCTATTAAGCTTGTAACTTCAAATTGACTTAATGGAGATAAGATGAATAATGTTTTCATAACTTTTTTTATTTATTTATTTGACTGTATTTTATTACATTTGATACCTAATTATTATTAATTTATTTTTTTTAATTAAAGTAATATTATTATATTTTTTATATAAACTAAGAATAATTTATTACTCAATATTTTACTTTACTTTACTAGTAAACAAACAAACTAACAAAAATCTTATCAGGGTGTAAAATTTTATTTGGAATTTGGTTGCCTTCTTGCATTGCTACTGTTGGTGAGTAATAGAAATAAAAATAAACCTTTTTAGGCTATTTATAGCTAACCCTTGTTAATCTAGGTTCCAATACAATCCTATACACTCTTCTTGTAATTGAATAAAAGCATTAGTAAAGCAGCAATATTTTCAATTCTTTATGCCTTAATTTTGTATAAATTTACTAATAGATAGATATCCAATTATCAATTTTAGTTATTTTTTAGGGGTTTTATCTATAAAGATTATGCTGCAACTTGCTTTGTTGACTTGCAATTCTATTCAAATTATAATAGCTGAATAATTACAGCCTAACTAAAACTGCCTTAGCATAAAAAGAGTGATTTTATAGATATATGACATAGTCTTTCTCTAGAACTAATTCATTTAAAAACAAGTATTCTAGAAACTAAAATTAATAATTGTTGTAATCGATAAAACAAAAATATATTATGAAATAGTTTAGGTTTGCGGCTATTTGTTTTGCTTATATTGAAATATAAATAGAAATAGAAATAGAAATAGAAATAGAAATAACAATGGGGTGTTTAAAAAAAATAAAAATAAAAATGGCAAGCAAGTAAATTATTCTAAGGGAAAGATGTATTTATTAAGCAAATTACATTAATTTTATTAATAAAGTATTTTAATTGCTTTAACTTATTAATTATTTGTGTATTAAATATTTTGCCACTTTATCTAAGATTAAAATATTATTTGTTGCCTATATTTTTTGTGAGCAGTAAAGGAATCGAACCTTTTACGGCTATTAACCAATTCTTTTACAGAGAACCACCATTACCAATCGGATCACCTGCCCTTATATAAAACATTAACTTTCCTTAGCAATATAATATTAATTAATATAACTCTCTTTTATAATATATATATAATATGAACATTTGAGTTAGGAATATTAACTATTTAATATGGTCTATAATTTTGTATTTAAATGATGATTTAATCCAAATAAAAATCCAATACCAAATCCATATCCTTATAATAATACCTGTTGCCTTAGATGTTCAATAAGGAAATATTTTTTACTGTTACTGTATTTAAGCCAGCCAATAACAATAAAATGCAGCCTAACCAATATATAGCCTAAGCTATACGGGAAAATTAGTGGGTGTAATTTCAATTTATGAAACATTTAGTTTTATGATTAAATATATATTATATACTTGATTAATAAGGAGCTATATCGAATGCTATTAGTATACTAGGTACTAATATGATAAATGCTACCGCTACAGGTAATAAATTTAACCAACATAAATCGATTAATTGATCATATCTTAATCTAGGTAAAGTTGCTCTGCACCAAACAAATAAGAAACAGAAAATACAAGTTTTTAAACCTAAAATTATAGATTGTAAATTAAATAAAGAATCATTAATAAAGATTTCAGGTAAATTATATCCCCCTAAGAATAAGATAGCAGTTATACAACTAAATAATACTATTGAAGAATATTCACCTAAAAAGAAAAAAACAAAAGGTACAGATGAGTGTTCAGTGAAGAATCCAGCAACTAATTCTGATTCCATACAAAACGGTAAATTTGTAAATTAATACAGCTTTAAATTTTTTAATTATTTTAAATTTTTCCATTTGGTTCTATGTGTAAATTAAGCTAGAAAGTTTAAATTTTTAATCTAAAGATAATTTAAAGTATTTACCTTGAAAAAGTTTTATTATTTAAGCTATCTTAAGAAATTTTACAAAAGAGTTGATTTATTTAAATTAAAATCATAGGCCCTTGGTTTTTTAAATTTTTATAAACTTTAACTAGCTTTTCATGCTTAAAAACTTTATATTGGATTTTTCCAATAAATCTTACCATTTTAAAATTTTTATCGTGATGTTCGATCCCTTATCTGGCCGCTTTTATTATCCTAAACTATTCATAGGGTGTCCAATACTCAGGGCGAAAAATAGTGGTCATGGTTTGCTTATAGCTTATATAGCTTCTCAATAATACTGTGTTTTGGGTTCCCTTAAATAGGATGTTCCTTTTTTGTTATATACGAATCTTACGATTCATTTTTGCTATAGCTCTATGTTTATTTTTTGATATGATCATAAACTACCCTTTAGTTAGAGTAATAAAACAAAGATATACTTATAAAGATATATAATTATTGGAAGAATTTAAATTTTTGGTTGTTTTTTTAAATATCACCAGTAAAGTACTCATTATTTATAGATCTCTTTGACCTTTGGATATTTAATCTTTTTATGAAATTGTTAAATAATAAAATTAATTAGGATCAGCCTTATTTCTATTAGATATACTTATCTGCAATATTTTTGTTTTACTTTACTACTAAAAAACTAATTCCTTTAATAAAGTCCCTAGATCTAATTTAGAGCCTATATATAGTTTTTTATTTAAGTTATTATATTATATTAAATTATATTAATTCCGGATTAATAGGGCAACATTACCCTTTAACTCCCCCCTTTTGTTAAATTAAGTTACAATTTAAATAGTTTATAATTTGAAAGGTTTCTATTTTATATAATTATACTGGCAATAGTATAGGAGCACTTAGATTTAATATATCTGTAACTTGACCAGGGCAGTTGTTTTCTTTTATTCACAGATAATGTATGGCAGTCTTAATTAAAAAAGAATCCAAAATATTATAAATAAGAAAATAAAACTTATAAGATTAAAACTCGTGAAAATTTGAAAAGATAAGAGCGAGTAATTAAAATTTTTTTTTTTGTTTGTTTTACCATATTTACTATGCCTTTCGACAAAGATTGGACTATATCATCTTTAAATTCAAGTACCGCGTATAGTCTCTGAGGATCCTACTTTAATATTATCTGTTTTTAGTATAGCATAGCATAGAAATCAATTAGATAATTATTATTTTGTTTCCTGCTGATTATCCATTAATACTTTTTAATTAAACTTAACTTTTTAAATAAAGTCTATACTTGAAATTTTCACTTTTGTTCTAAGTATTCAAGTCTTTAGGATATTCCAGCATATAGCGATATTTATCAATAGAGGCCAAACTAATTAATTGCTTTCTCACCATTGGCACTAACAATTTAAACCTATTAAGTGGTTACGATACGAGTTTCTTAGTAATATTTAAGACTAGTCAACTTTTGCGGTATACGTATAATAATAGTAGGCTAGCCTCTTGTAAATCAAATGGAGTTCTAGATGTTTCAGCTAAGATAGCAATAAAATAAAATATAAATACTGGTAACAATGGTACTATAAACCAAATAGCTTGTTGACTTTCTATTATAGTAGTGAAATTTAATGATCCAGTTAATAATATTATTATTAATATTGCTGAACTTAAAATTAATTCATAAGATATCATGGCTGCTGTTGATCTTAAACTTCCTAAAAAGGCATACTTAGAATTTGCTGACCATCCTGCTAATAATACTCCATTTACACCTAATTAAGATAAAGCTAAAGTATATAAAATTCCTAATGATAAATCTGATAATGTTAATCCTTGTCCGAAAGGTATAATTCCCCACTAATATATAGTGATTCTTTTGTAGATCTTTTTATATGAATTATAAATTATAAAGTTTAAATTAAGTATTTACAGCTATTTGTGCTATTTTCTAATTATAAAGCATAGAGGAAATTACATATGATTTTATTCATTCTTGAGGTATTGATGATTTATTAAATCTTATTCTATATAACCGATTTTGTATTCTATTAGTCCACAAGATAAATTAAATATTGAAATTAACTGTGTTTTTATTACCCTTTTCCTTAGTATAAGATTATGTAAAAATAATTTAATTAAAAAACCTTTATGACTCGTAAAGCGTCCATAATCCAGTAAGGTAATATAGTGCGGTTAATTTATCTTAACTATAATTAGGAATGATTATGCACAATTTGAATATTTTTATTATTTAATTTAAATTCTTAATTAATGGATATTTTAAATGAATAAATCTAATGTCCGTATTTTTATGCTTTAGTGAATTTATTAAATTTTCTTTTACACCCTTTAGCTCTCACGGTTATCTTAAGGTTTAATCAAAAGATTGAATACAATGATAAATTAAATATTTTTGTTTAGACATATGAAATAAAATCATAGTTTTACCTTTAAATTAAAATCGCTATGCTGTTAAATCTCCTAACATTGAACCATATTGGACTTATCTTCTGTCCAGTACTGTCCTGTTTGTTAATCTTTATGGAGCTGTTAGAGTTTTAGTTCCTTTAATTATTAATAAATTTGTGTAGAAAAATGGTTTTACAGCTATCCCCTTTATAGGCCTGCAAACAAGAAATAGAATTAAAATAAATTAATTAACTATTATAATTTAATCAATATAGAAAAGATACCCAACTCTATATTTACATTTGGACTATATCTTTAATATAAAGTAATTAAATAAAAAAATTTTAACTAACCTTATACTATTTCACGTATAGTCTCTGAGGATCCTACTCATAATATTATATTTAAGCATATAATTTTGGTTTCCTGCTGATTATCCTTTAAAATTGAAATTGTTACTATATATAGAGTATTCAAGATATTAGGACCTTCCAGCATATAGTGAATTTTTAATTAGGCCAGGTTTTTAAATTACTTCTTCTTGGGTATTGTATTTAAATTAACAAAACCTAATAAACTAAAGATTAAAGTTGATACTGGGGCTAAATAAAATAAAACCTTATTAGATTGTGAAGGTATTACTGTTTCTTTTACTATTAATTTTAATGCATCTGCGACTTAACCTAATCACATTAAGGCTCTACATATTAACCTACTTAGATTTGCTGTTTTTGGAGTTATGTAGTAGTAATACCCTTTGAATGGTTACCTGTATCTAGTTTGGAAGGCAGTGTGACAGCGTTAATTGGCAGAGCTTTCCTAATACATCGAAAAGGTTTGTTATTAACCAGAGTAAAACTTTTTACATCGTAAACATATACCTTTGTACCTGACTGTTATGTTGCAACTTCCACCGCTTTGACTATTGGACCTTTACCAAAGATAGGGTTTAAATATCCTATCCGATAAGCAATGTTACTCGTGTCACAACGGTATCTTTACTTTTAAAGTAGCACTTATTTTAGACCGACTTAGTAATGACTGAGTACCTGGAACTCGCGGATCTTTGGAATTTTTAATAAGAACATTGACTAAAGGATGAAATGTAAGCAGGTACCAGTTTCTCGTTCTGGTAGCATATCTCGTGGACAAGTTTCAATGACTGTTAATGAAAATTTATCCCCTTAAGAAAAAGGGCTAGTAAATTATGTTTAATTGGGCCATTGAAGTAGTGGTATTTAAACGCAGACCTAGCTCATAACTTGATCCCTATTAAGTAAAGAGACGGTATGTTAGGAATGTTAATTTGTAGATACCACTAACTCCTTTCCAACTATTTATTATCGATACAATGTAACGAGGTACATTAGCACAATGCGCAACTGCTGTGTGTTTTTGGTTCGTACAAATTTTGGCCAATACTTGTATTTAAGAATATGCCGGTATAATAACTTACGTCAGCTTCACCCTTAACAAAAGATAAAATAGATAAGCAGTGTATTTCGTTAATATTTAAGTAGAGGCTAAGAGAGACTAATATAAGTATTGCTACTTAGGTGGTAAACTATATCATCATGCATTATTAGCTTGCAGAACGTGTAGTCTTTGAGGGGAAAGTAATTATTGACATTCTTCCCTGCTGATTGTACTTTAAGGATAAATTTTACTGGTTTGGAACCTAGTTCACCCTTATGCGCGTAGTTCCCAGCATATAGTTCTGTTTTCAATCATCTCTCTCGAGAGGATGCCGCTCGCCAATCCAATTTATGCTACGGTTGTAATATTCCATAATACCCTACTGTGTTCATGGTATCAAATTTATCTTACAAATAAATATCTAAGCTAATTATCTTCCTTTATTCATACCTCCTTTAATTGGATGCTCATTCTTTTTAATCCCTTAGTTTTTATTAACTCTGCTACTTTTTATCTAAATAGTATTTATACTTTACTCCAACTAATTTTTAATTAAATGGTTTGATTTTTAGAGCATGTTTAAAAAAAAGTGTAATCCTAGATTTTTTGCTTAGGTACCACTTTGAAAGTAATTTATAAAACTATTAATTAATTCCTTATCTCTTTCGTGTTTACTAATTTTACCCTCATGAATAAGGAAACTTGAACACCTAATTTATATTTTGTTGAATTTTTCTTTATAACAAGCTACACTTCTAGACCCTTAAAACCATTTAGGGTACATTATTTGTATTTTGAACGGGGTATTTCTATTGTATTCATCTTTGGAAATTTTTTGTTAAATTTTAACTTAAATACCCTTTAATTGCATGTAATTTTTAAATCTTTATAAACTTAAAAGTTCTTTATAGTTCATTAGGTTTCTATTTTAAAAAATTTTTTAGAAGTTCGTTAATAAAGGATACTTATCAAAATGAGGTATTATTTTATCTGTTATATTATTTATAGAACCTACTCGATATAGAACACTTACTTTGAGTAGAGTTGTCCATTCGATTAGCAACTCAAAATTAAGTTTTAATTCATTATAAGATTTGTGTTTATGCAGACCAATTGAAAATATTATTTTAACTGTTCAATTAGTTTTATTATTTGGTTCCTTTAAACTATAAATTATGCCTCAACATCACCAGTGATAAAATAAGGATTCAAAGTAGTTATACCTAAAGTAGAGTTAGAAGAATAATAC